>ENA-UOUJ01001247-UOUJ01001247.1-activated-sludge-metagenome-genome-assembly--contig:-NODE-1247-length-13958-cov-3.734230_pt1 | contig 13958 bp, 13 predicted proteins | sample MGYA00249839_ERZ747224 | MGnify/ENA primary metagenome ERZ747224 (study PRJEB28782, sample SAMN03220277) | activated sludge metagenome | biome: wastewater; feature: sewage sludge; material... | reverse complement strand
ATGCCGGTGATATGCTCGACCTCTTCGGCCACATCCTCAGGCATGGCCGCGGGGAGATCGATCTTGTTCACAACCGGCAGAAGCTCCAGATCGGCTTCCACCGCCATGTAGAGGTTGGCCAATGTTTGTGCTTCGATCCCCTGAGTGGCATCAACGACGAGGATAGCGCCCTCGCAGCCCTGCAGGGCACGGCTGACCTCATAGGCAAAGTCCACATGCCCGGGGGTGTCGATAAGGTTCATCTCGTACGTTTCGCCATCCAGGGCGGTATAGTTCATGCGAACGGCCGAGGCCTTGATGGTGACGCCCTTTTCGCGCTCAATATCCATGCTGTCGAGCACTTGCTCCTGCATTTCGCGATCGGAGATCGTGCCGGTAGCTTGCAAGAGCCGGTCAGCCAAGGTTGACTTGCCGTGGTCGATATGAGCGATGATGCAAAAATTTCGAATTTTGCTTTGATCCATAGGGCCAAGTATATCAAAATGGTCTGCGCTTACCCATGCGCCAGGAGATGAAATTGTTACCCGACTATTACCCATGGGATATTTGGCATTAATTAGGAACTGATCAAATGCTCGACGACAATTGGATCCCACCCCATTCACACGATCCCAACCCTGTTCCACCCAACAACGATCCCGCATTGATGCTCCATACAGGTTCGGAAATCGTTCGATTGACGCCCTACGAATTGGCGAGTTTTCCGCAATTCATGCTCCCCCACTGCTATATCGTCAGCACCGGCCACGGAACAACTGGCCCTTTTACGTTTCAGGGGGTGCGGATAATAGACCTGGTCACTCGCTACGCGAAATTTGGGTGGACGCGCGTCGATATCATCAGTGGTGACGGTTTTGCGACGCGTCTCTTGCGCAGGGCCTTGGAAACGATGGGGGACAGGCCGGCAATACTGGCGTTGAGGATCAACGGCCGTCTCCTGAGGCGAGATGAAGGCCTGGTTCGGTTGATCGTGCCTGACGAGAAAGAGGATGCGCTACAGCAGGTGAAATGGGTCAGCGAAATATGTGTGCACTAACCGGCGAGATTAGCTCAGGACAAGACGCTGTCGATCAGGATAGCAATATCACTGCCCTCCTGCTGCGTGGATCGAAGCCAGGCCAGATATTCGATATTGCCGTCGGTTCCCTGAATGGGCGACTGAATGAGGCCGTTAACGCTCCAGTCTTGTTCGTTCGCCCAGCCGAGGAGATCTTCCAGCACGGCACGACGAACGGCCGCATCCCGGACAATTCCCCCTTTGCCGACCGATTCCGGCCCGGCCTCGAACTGGGGCTTAATCAGGGCGACAACATCGGCGTCAGCGCTCAACCATTTTCTGACAGCCGGAAGGATCAACTTGAGCGAAATGAACGAAACATCGATGACCACCAGACTAACCGGCTCAAGCAGCGAATCCAGATAGCGAGCGTTGGTCCGTTCCATGACGACGACCCGTTCATCCTGGCGGAGCTTCCAGACCAGCTGCCCCTGCCCCACGTCGATGGCATAGACACGGGCCGCGCCACGTTGCAACAGGACGTCGGTGAAGCCGCCGGTACACGCGCCGATATCGGCCGCGACCCGATCGGCCACATCAAGCCCGAACTGTTCCAGCGCGCCGGCCAGCTTATGGGTGCAGCAAGCTCAATCTGTACGCTACGCGAAATCTGAGTTCCGGCTTTATCGACGCGCACACCGTCAACAGTGACCTCGCCGGCCATGATATGGGCACGTGCCCGAGCGCGCGTCTCAACCAATCCACGCTCGACCAGAAGAACGTCGAGTCTTTCCTTATCCTTGGCCATAGCGGCTCTCAGGCGCGGCGCAAGCGCTCGTCCCAATCCGCCAGCGCATCGGCCAGCGATTGGCGCAACGGGATCTGCGGCCGCCAGCCTGTGTCGCGCTCAATTTTGGCGTAGCTGCCATACAAGCACGGGGTATCAACCGGATTGATCCGTCGTTGCTCTGTTTCTACTTGCACCTCAACTCCGCTTAACTCGATCAGGGTGTCGAGGAGTTGACGAATGCTCACCGAATGGCCGGAACAGATGAGGTAGGCTTCGCCGGGCAGCCCCTTCTCGGCGAGCTGCCAATAGGCACGGGCCACGTCGCGAACGTCCGTAAAATCCCGTTCAGGCTCCAGATTGCCGACGCGGATCACGGGTTCGACGCGGCCGAGTCGAATAGCCGCGAGTTGCGAGGCGAAATCGGGCACCACAAAGCCGGCCGCCTGATGGGGGCCGATATGATTGAAGGGGCGCGCTTCGACTACCGGCAACTCGTACCGCTCCCAGTAAGCCCTTGTAAGCTGCCCCGCAGCCAGTTTGCTCACGCCATAGGGGTGCCGGGGATGGGGCGTTGTGCTTTCCGTCAGAGGAAGATCATTTGCAGAAATCGGCCCGTAGATCTCGGCGCTCGTAACCACCACGACGCGCGGCCGTCCATATTCGGCCGCGGCACGGAGCAGGTTCGCCGTACCGCCCGTATTGACGGCGATCGTCTGTGCCGGCTCGATCCAGGATCGCGCCGGGTAAGCCTGTCCCGCCAGATGGAAGATGATATCCGGTCGAGCATCCGCCACCGACCGGGCCAAACCGTCGGGATCCAGCAAATCACCGGCGATCGGCCGGACGAGAGCATGCGACGGCAGATCCTGGTGGCTCGTTGCCGGATGGACCAGAGCCAAAATCTGGTGGCCTTGCTTAAGCAGGAGTTCAACCAGATGTGAACCCGCGAATCCCGTCGCTCCCGTAATAAATACACGCATAATTTCGATCACTCCGCGAACTGATAGACCACCGCACCCCCTGACCAACATCTGAGCCGCGGCGCGTTTCTTATTATAGCCCTCAACGGTCGAATACCTATTAATGAACTGCAGGTAGGCATTTATAGCCCACAACGACCAAATTCCTATAATGGGTTTTGTCATGCAACCCGAAAAATGGTGGGAGAGACTCCAACAAAAGGCGATCTTTCGTTATGGCTGGCGATTCCTCGGCATCGCATTCTTGCTGGCCCTGCTGCAACCATCTCCAACTCCGATCACCTTCGGGTCGCCTCAGACCGTGGTCACCACTGCTCCCATTCTCGGCGTCCACACGCGATTGACGGATGAGGTCGAGGAGTGGAAGATTCAGCGAACCTTGCAGATGGTCAGAGAGATGGGCGCGTCGTGGATCGTTGAATTCTTCCCCTGGGCTTACTATCAGTCCGAAGACGGCAGCGTGGCGTGGGAACACCCGGACCTCGTTATCGGCCACGCGAAGGCGAATGGGTTGAAGGTCATCGCCCGACTGGGTTACACGCCGGAGTGGGCACGCCCACCGGATTCGCCCCTCACCTATCTGGACCGAAACGCCTACGACGATTTCGCCGCCTTCGCCGCCTTGTTCGCCGAACGCTATAAGGATTCAGTGGATTACATCATCATCGGCAACGAGCCAAATCTGAGCTTTGAGTGGGGTTATCGGCAGACAAGTCCTCGGGATTATGTCGAGTTACTGGCCGCCGTTTACCCGGCAATCAAACGGGCCGATCCCAAAATGATCATCCTCGCAGGGGCATTGGCTCCGACCATTGAGCCGGAAGGTTCCCCATGGGCAACGAATGATTTAGTTTATCTGCAGGGGATGTACGACGCGGGCGCGGCCGACTATTTCGATGGCCTGGCAGTGCATGCCTATGGGCTGACCTTCCCGGCCGACGCCGAACCCGGCCCGGAGATTCTGAATTTCCGCCGTATCGAACTGGTGCGGCAAGTCATGGTCGAAAACGGCGACGAGGCGACGCCGATTTATGTCACCGAGATGGGCTGGAACGATCATCCGCGCTGGACGATGGCGGTGAAGCCGGGGCAACGCATTCAGTACACGATCGATGCGCTGGAGTATGCTCGCGAGAACTGGCCCTACGTCGAAGCGTTGGCCATTTGGGCCTTTCGCTACCCGGCGCCAACCCGTTCCTACCCTGATTACTTCACATTGGTGACCCCCGAATTCGTCACTAAACCCATTTACGACGCCCTCAAGGCGTATTCAGGTAACTGATGACTTTATCCAGGATCGTAAGATGGCCTTTGATTTTCGCGCTCGGCGCCCTGGGAATTCCGGTTCTCCTGTCGGGATGCGGCCGATCCGATGATTCGTGGGAGCGCATTCAGGAATCAGGCATCCTGCGAATAGGCGTCGATCCTACTTTTCCTCCTTTCGCAGTGACCACAGGTGACACAGTTGAGGGAATTGATATCGATTTGGCGCGCGCCCTGGCCGCGGAGCTGGGGCTGGAACCACAGTTCTCCCACTTCGGGTATGATGGACTGTACGATGCCCTGACAACCGGGCAAGTCGATGTGCTCATTTCTGCATTGGTCATCGCGCCCGAGCGCACCAAGGAAATCTCCTATACAACACCCTACTTTGACGCCGGACTTTATCTGTTCTTTCCGGATAGCGGCCGATTTGCCAAGGGCATTGGCGATATGAACGGGTCGACCCTCGCTGTCGAGCTAGGCTCACTCGGCCATGTTGAAGCGCTGAACCGGCAAAAACAGGACAACAATCTAACCGTTCTTCCCTATGAGAGCGTTGATGCGGCAATGGCGGCGGCCGTCGAAGGCGAGGCTGACGCGGCACTGGTAGATTACGTCAGCGGCCGCCTGTTCCTCAGAGATAATCCCGCGGCAGCGCACCTGACATTTGCCCCAATTTCGGGCGCATCAGAACCTTATGCGATGGCTGTACGTATAGGGGATGAAAGTTTGCTAAATGAATTAAACGCTGCGCTGACTCGCCTATCGACATCAGGTCGCCTTGAAGCGATTATTATGAAGCATCTTGGTCAATGATTCTGCTGCATTTCTCTCAAGTTGAATTATAATGGACAATTATTCCTGCCATTCAGCATCGTTGAGCACAAGGACGGTTTCCATGTTCAAGGGCAAAGTTATCCATAATCGACTTATCGCTCTGCTTGCTCTCATCACCCTCTTCCTGATTTTTGCTCCAGCCACCCGTGCGCAAACCAAAACGTTTAACTGGACGAATTGGGACATCGACATGGCTCTCCAGCCCGATGGGAGCCTGATCGTTACCGAGACTCAAACCCTCAATTTTCAGGGTGAACCTTTCACATTCGGCTTTCGCAGCATACCGGTTGGCCGCCGGGGCAATAATGACGGTATCAGCAACGTCAGCGTTCGCGAAGGCGGCCAGGCATTCACAGAATCATTCTCGAATGCGCCCGGCACCTTTGAAATAGTAGACAATGGTGACGAAACCCGGATCAACTGGTACTTCGATCCGGCCATTGGCGAACATACCTATACCTTCAGCTATACCGTACATGGGGCTGTCAGGGCGGGCACAATGGAAGAAGGCTCAGGAGACCAGATCTTCTGGACAGTGATCCCCAGCGATCATCCCGCCCGGGTCGACAGCAGCCGCGTCACCATCACCCTTCCGGAAGGCATCTCCCCACAGAGATATTTCGACACCAACGAGCACCTGGTTGAAGCCTATATCAACGATGTTGTGACTGATAACGTGCTCATTACGGTCAGCGAGGATGAGCGGACCATCACCTATGTCGCGCAACAGCCTCTCATGCCGGGTTACAGCTTTGATGTGCGGGTCCAGTTCCCACACGGCTTGCTGCCGGCAGCTATGCCTGAATGGCAGGCCACCGAGCAGCGAAACGACGCCATAGGGCTTACGGTTTTGGCCTTGTCATGCCTGTTGCTTATCGCTGGGCCGCTTGCCGTAGTCCTTTTATGGTACCTTCGTGGACGCGATCCTCAGTTGGGCATTGTCGTGCCGGACTATATTACTGAGCCACCCGATGCACTGCCCCCGGCTATAGTCGGCTCGCTGGTCGACGAAAAGGTGGACATGCAGGACATCATGTCCAGCCTTGTTGACCTGGCTCATCGCGGTTACGTGCTCATGGAAGAGGACAAAAAGAACAGCTACACCTTCACGCGCACGGACAAAAAGGATGCCGATCTCCGGGGCTTCGAGAGCAAGTTCCTGAACGACATTTTCCGTGGCGAGAGCAGCCGGTCGCTCAGCAGCCTGCAATACAAGTTCGCAGGCAAGATCCCGGCACTTCGAAACATGATCATCGATGACCTCATCAAGGAAGGCTACCTGCCGAGTAATCCGCAATCGGTTCGTTTAAGGTACATATGGCTCGCTGCAGGGGTGTTTACCCTGGGAATTGTCAGCCTGTTCTTCCTGGGTATCTTAATGGAAGATAATGCCGATCTGGTCTGTTTCCCGGTCGGAGCCATCCTTCTCACCGGAATAGCCTTGTTTATTGCTGCCCGCTATATGCCGCGAAAAACGGCGAAGGGGACTGAAACGGCCGCCAAGTGGATGGCTTTCAAGAAATATCTCCAAAACATCAAACAGTACGCCGATATTGAGAATTCCAGCGATATTTTTGAGAAGTACCTGGCTTATGCCATCGCTTTCGGCCTGGAACGCTCCTTCATCAATTCGTTCTCGCAATCACCCGCGACGGCCGCGCCCCCATGGTTTATTCCGTACCCCACAGGCCCTATGCCAATGGGAGGCGGATATGGGATGCCACGGCCGAGCGGCGGGACTAGCGGAGGCGGGACTTCCAGCGGGGGCGGAGCGCCGAGTCTGGGTGATATGTCCGGCGGGCTCACCGGCGGACTGGCCGGGATGTCGGCCGGCCTCACCCGCATGTTGAACAACACATCCAACGTCCTGAAGAGCACGCCACCTCCAGCCAACACGGGCAGCAGCCGCTCCGGCGGCTTCAGCAGCGGTGGCTTCAGTGGTGGCTTCAGCGGCGGTTCGTCCGGCGGCGGCGGCAGCGCGGGCTTCGGATAAGCGCAGCGACAAGAGGTATTCAATGGGTAAAACGCTTGGGATCATCCTCATCATCGGCGGCATCGTTGTCGGCATCATTATTCTCGCATTGATGTCGGTCTATCGCAGTGAAGGCAGTCTGACTTCCGGCGCGGCCACATTGGGCATCGCTCTCGGATTTCTGGTGCTTGTTCTGCCGCAACTGGGTTTCGGCGCTTTCCTGCTGATGCGCGGCCGGCAGGAGTCAGTGGTCGCCGAATCCGCGAGCAAGCAGCGCAAGATGCTCGGCATGATCAAGGCCAAGGGCCAGGTTCATATATCCGACCTGGCGATTGAGATGCGCAGCACACGGGAAGAGATTCAGGGCATGCTCTATGAGTTGGTCAACATGGGACTGTATAGCGGCTACGTGAACTGGGATGAGGGCATTCTTTATTCAAGCGAGGCCAGCGAGCTCCGCACGCTGGATCGATGCAAGAATTGCAACGGGCAGCTGGAAATCGCGGGCAAGGGAGTAATTCGCTGCCCCTATTGCGGCACCGAGTACTTTCTGCCATAAATTACACGGAATTATGATTCAGGTCAGAACGGCAAATTCGCTATTTTCCCGTCCCGGACTCATATGTCCATGTGGGAAAGTTTTCAAGAAGGAGATTAACTGGAAATGGTCGAAAAAGTAGAAGGGTTTTACGAGAAGATCGTTGGGGACACGGGCGGGCTGCGCAATTTGCTGAGTAAAATCCCGGGCCTCAGCGGGTACATGGAACGTGGCCGGCGGCGTGAAGCGGACCAGCTGTTGCGTGATACCATCACCGGGCGGCTGGAGCAGGCGCGCCTGAGTTACAGTTCAGTCTATCAGGCCGTTAGCCGTGATATCTTCATGGCGATGGAATATGCTGAGCGCATGGGACGCGCCGACAATCTGTTGATGGGTTTGATCGGCAAGATCAAGGATGCGCCGGTCGGATACGCGAGCTTCTTCTCAGCCATCAAAGTCGATGAAGAAGACCTGGCCCGGCTCTATTCGTTTGATGAACAGATGCTGAATCATGCCGATCAAATTCAGGCCGAGGTCGACGTATTGACCAAGGCCGTCAACGAAGCCGGTAATCTGAATGAGCCTCTCTCGGCGCTCACGACGGCGCTTCTGGAAGCAAACGAGATTTTCAACTCCCGCCAGGAAGTTCTGAACGGGATCAAGTAAGAAGCATCAGGAGAACATAATTATGGCCAAGATATTCGATCGCGTAGCCGTCGAGAGCTGGGGGCGGGATGAGATTATCCAGAAGTTTCCTCGCGAGGGACTGGGAGACATCAAGCTCGGCTCACAGCTGATCGTGAACCCCGGCGAGGTTGCCGTGTTCGTTCGCGGCGGTGAAGCCATGGGCACCTTCACTCCGGGTCGTCACACGCTGACCACCGAGAATTTGCCGGTGCTGACTGACCTGTTTGAGGCAGGATTATTCGGTGGGAAGAACGTCTTCACCGCTGATGTCTATTTCGTCAAGACAACCGACCTGACCCTCAAGTGGGGGACGGTCAATCCGATCATCGTTGAGCATCCGCAGCGCACACCAGGAGCCAGTGCCATTGTGGGTAACGGCACCTATGTGACCAAAGTGAAGGACCCGTGGCGCTTCCTGAATGCCATGGACGCCTTCCGCCCCAGTGTTCGCTTCCAGGAAGTCAAGAACCGTCTCGACCCAATGCTGGCGATTATGATCGCCGACAAAATGAGCGAGTTGGCCATCGCCAAGGGGCTTGGCCCGGCCCAGTTGCAATCGTTCACCAAGGATATGAACGAATTGCTGATTGGCTTGCTCCAGGAAGAGTTCGACGCCATCGGCATGGTGCTCGTCGATTTTGCCATCAATATGTCGCTCCACCCCGACTCCCTCAAGGTGGTCACCAATATGGGCTACGGAACGACCTACACCCAGAAGCAGCAGGCCGACGCGCTCATGGCTGCGGCCAGCAACCCATCAGGAGGCGCATTGAGCGAAGTAGGATTTGGCGCAATGGGAATGGCTGCCATGCAGCAGCAACAGATGCAACAACAGTTGTTCCAGCAGCAGATGGCAGCCCAACAGGCAGCACAGAGTGGTCAGGTGCCGGCAGCAGGCACTCCTCCCCCGGCGGCCGCAGCACCGACTGCCGGAGCACCGGCGGCAATGCCTGATGTGATGACCCCGGAGCAAGCGGCCGAGTTTATGCAGGTCGGCTTGCAGGATGTCATGGCGGCTATCGAGGCCGGCGATCTGAAAGCCAGGAAGATTGGTGCGGCCTATCGAATCAGCAAGGCGAATCTCGAATCCTTCCTCTCGGAATAACTCGAAAGCGCGATCAAATTGTCAAGCGCCGGAATCGCCATCAGCGTTCCGGCGCTTTGTTTTCTCCGAGCAATTCAAGCACGATCCGGGCAGCAACAGGCACGGAAGCAGCCACCGGCGTGGTCAGGGAGTCTGATAGCTCGAACGACTTCCCGGTGATCGTCACAATGTGGGCATTGGGATAGCGGCCGAACAAATCTGCTGACATCGAGAGCACGCCTTCGGCCGTTAACTCATGCGAGCCGGGCTGGTAAACGCGCGGCACCAACCGCAGGCACCGCACCTCGCCGGGGCTATCACCCACCGCGGCATCAACAAACACGACGTTCCGAGCGTGACTGATCGTCTCTGACCACTCCGGCGTCAGTTGGTGGATGGCAAAGGCAGACCCCTCCGGCAGCAACGATTCAAGCGCGGCAACCACATGGTGGCCGACGCCATCATCGCCGCGCAACAGATTCCCGTAACCAATTACCAGCATCTCAGTCATGACAAGGATTGGGGGAAGAGACGCAAGTGATGCGTCTCTTCCCGTTTATGGCAACAAATGAGAAGGTGTCGGTTCTGCTTACCGCACACCTCGCTTCAACTCATCCAGCAACTCGCCATCCGGTGAAAGAAGCTGAATGCTCATGGGCATCTGTCCGAAGGCATGGGTGGAACAGCTCAAACATGGGTCGAAAGTGCGAATGACCGCCTCCACCCGATTGAGCATGCCTTCATCGATCTTCTCTCCGTGAACAAAGTAGCGTGCCACCTGATAGACGCCCTTGTTCATGGCCAGGCTATTATGGCCGGTGGCGATAATCAGGTTGGCCCATTGCATCAATCCCTTGCGATCGATCTTGTAATGGTGCATCAGCGTTCCGCGTGGGGCCTCGCTGACGCCATATCCTTCCAGACTGTTAGGATCAGCCGTCGCCCGCACGTGCTCGCTGAGAATGTCATGCCAGTTCAGCAGTTTGTCGATCTTCTCGACGCAGTAGAGCATCTCGATCAGGCGAGCGTAATGATACTGGAAAGAGCTGAGCGCCGCTCCGCGCTCCAGCATGCGGAACTCGGCCCATTCCTCTTCGGCCATCGGCGTGCCGACGCGGTCGATAAGGTTGAGACGCGCCAGCGGCCCCACCCGATAGATCCCATCCGGATAGCCCATCGACTTATAGTAAGGCGATTTAAGATAGGAGTCCGGCTCAACCGCCTCTTCGACGTAATCACCGAATTGGTGGGCTTCAATGCCGTCGGCCACGATGCGGCCGGTGGCGTCCACAAATCGCAGCTTGCCGTCGTACATCTCCAGTTCGCCTTGTTCGGAAACCAGGCCCAGAAACAGCGATGGGAAGTTGGCGAAGGTGCGAATCTCTGCGTCGAAATGACCGAAGACTTCTTTGTACCAATCCAGCGTGCGCCGGATGCGCTGGATAGCTTCAGGCACCTTGGCCAATATGATGTCGCGCCGATCGGCCGTCAGTGGCGCGCTGACGCCGCCGGGCACTACCCAGGCCGGGTGAATGCGCTTGCCGGCCAGGTGGGCGATGATCTCTTGCCCATACTGGCGCAGCCAGATGCCGTCCCGCGCCAGGTCCGGCTTGTCCGCGGCGACGCCAAACAAGTTACGTGTCTGTGGAGCCGCATCCATACCCAGCACCAGGTCGGGTGACGACAAATGGAAGAACGACAGGGCGTGGGATTGGAGTATCTGGGCCAGATTTAACACCTGGCGCAAATTCGTTGCCGCCTCGGGAATCTTGACAGCCAGAAGCGCATCGCAAGCCTTGGCTGAGGCGATCAAATGGCTGACCGGACAGATACCGCATACACGAGCCGTCAGAGACGGCATCTCATGAAACGGCCTGCCCTCGACCAGCTTTTCGAAGCCGCGAAACTGGGTGACGTGAAAACGCGCGTCGCTGACTCGACCGGCATCGTCGAGGTGGATAGTGATCTTGCTGTGCCCTTCAATACGGGTCACCGGATCAATAATAATGGTCTTGCTCATAGCATGGTTCCTCACGCTCAGGCGCCAAATCGGGTCTTGGATCGCAGGTCGGGCATGCGGCCGGCCAGCAATTCCGTCAGGGTGTAGAAAATGATATCGGCCGCCGGCGGACAACCGGGAACAAACACATCGACCGGGACGACCTGATGCACGGGTATCGACTGCGCCAACAATTCGGGAATCACCTGCACGGGAATATGCTGGTTCAACCCGGCATTCTCAAGGTAAGCGCGGGCCAACACATCTTTGGCGGCGAATCGATTGCGCATGGCGGGGACATTTGCCGTCACCGCGCAATCTCCCAACGATACAAGCAGCTTCGTGTGGGCACGAACCATTTTTATCTTGGAATAGTCATCTTCGTTGCTGACCGCCCCCTCGATAAGGGTAATATCCACCATCTCGGGGAACTCTTTGGTGTCTACCAGCGGGCTGTAGACGAGGTCCGCAAGGGCCGCCAATTCCAGGATACGTTCATCGATATCCAGGAAGGACATATGGCAACCTGAACAGCCATCGAGCCATACGGTGGCCAGAGTTGGTTTGTTTCTCATTTACGACCTCCGCGCATCGTTTGAAGGTAGGGCACAAAGTCACGTCGCTTCTCCATCTCGGCAACGGCCTTACCCTTTTGGAACAGCGCGCCGGTGGGGCAAACCTGAACACATTTTCCGCAGCGCGTGCAGCTATCGGCCGTCCCCCATGGCTGGTTCAGATCGCTGATGATCTGACAATCTACTCCCCGCCCCATCACGTCCCAGGTATGCGCGCCTTCTACCTCATCGCAGACGCGGATGCATCGGGTGCAAAGGATGCACCGATTGGGGTCATAGGAAAAGTATGGATGTGAAGCATCGACCGCTAACTGCGGGTACAGATAGGGCACGCCTACATGGCTGATGCCCAGCTTCTCGGCCATCCATTGCAGCTCACAATGCCCGTTCGACACGCACACCGAACAAACGTGATTGCGCTCGGAGAACAGCAGGTCCAGTACCTGCCGGCGATAGGTTTGCAGGCGCTCCGAATTGGTTATGACTTCCATGGCCTCTTCAGCGTAGGTCATGCAAGCAGGCAGCAGCTTGTTGGTACCACGCACTTCTACCAGGCACAGGCGACAGGAGCCAACATCGTGGACACCCTCCAGGTGGCAAAGCGTCGGGATGAATATCCCGTTTTCCTGTGCCAACTCCAGGATCGTCTCGTCCTCGCGCGCGCCGTCGTCGATCCCGTTGATCTTGAGTGTTTTTATCCGCGCTTTGAATGGCCGTTTCATCGGGCCACCTCCATCTTTCGAGAAGACACCTTGCCGTCGTTCGACTCCGGAACAATGCAATCCATGTACTCATCACGGAAGTAATGCAGGGTACTTAGCACCGGGTTTGGAGCCGTTTGGCCCAGGCCGCACAAACTGGTGCTGTGCACCATGTCACACAACTTTTCGAGCAGTTCCAGGTCATGGAGGGTCGCCTCATGACGGCTGAACTTGTCCAGGACGTTGTACATGTGAACGGTACCAACTCGACAAGGAACGCAACGGCCGCAAGATTCCGTCATGCAGAATTCCATGAAGTAACGCGCCACATCGACCATGCTCGCCGATTCGTCCATGACGATCATGCCACCGGATCCCATAATGGATCCCAATGCGGAGAGCGATTCATAGTCAACCGGCGTGTCCAGATAGGCCGCCGGGATGCAGCCGCCGGATGGGCCACCCGTTTGCACCGCTTTGCAGTCCCCGACGCCGGCAATACCGCCACCGATCTCATAAATGATATTGCGCATTGGAGTGCCCATCGGCACCTCGATCAGGCCCGTGTTCCTGATGCTGCCGGCCAGGGCAAACACCTTGGTGCCTTTGCTGCTGCTGGTTCCAAATTGGGAATACCACTGCCCGCCATTGCGAATAATCGGGGCAATATTGGCGAGCGTTTCCACATTGTTGATCAGGGTAGGCCGCCCCCAGAGACCGAATTCCGCCGGATATGGCGGCCGCGGGCGAGGTTGACCGCGTTTACCTTCAATTGAAGCGATGAGAGCCGTTTCCTCGCCACACACAAACGCCCCGGCTCCCAATCGGATATCGACGTGGAAATTGAAAAGCGTGCCGCCGATGCCGCTGCCGAGCATATTGGCGCGTCGTGCCTGGCGTATCGCCACTTTTAATCTGGCGACAGCCAGCGGGTATTCGCCACGGACATATACGTAGCCCTGGGAGGCACCAATGGCATAGCCGGCAATGGCCATGCCTTCAAGAATCCGGTGCGGGTCGCTCTCCAGGACGCTGCGATCCATAAACGCGCCGGGATCGCCTTCATCGGCGTTGCAGATTACGTATTTCGTCTCGCCATCAGATTTGGCTACGGTCGTCCACTTTAGACCGGTCGGATAGCCGCCGCCGCCGCGGCCGCGCAACCCACTGGCCACGATTTCATCGATGACCTCTGACGGCGACATCTCGGTGATGGCCTTGAGCAAACCGGAATACCCGTCACGAGCGATATATTCCTCTATTCGTTCGGGGTCTATCAGGCCACTATTTTCCAGCGCGATCTTCTTTTGCTGTTGGAAGAACGGGGTGTCGGTATGAAGTCTTAAACGCTTAACAGGTTCTGTATCCAGAGAGCCGACAATCTCCGCCACGTCCTCAACCGTAACACGTTGGTACATCACCTCATTGGGCTTCTCGGCATCGACTGTGACAAGCGGTCCGGCAGCACATAGGCCCATGCAGCCCGTCCCGCGGACACGACACCAATGCTCGCCACCGGCGAGCCTGGCCTGTTC
>ENA-UOUJ01001246-UOUJ01001246.1-activated-sludge-metagenome-genome-assembly--contig:-NODE-1246-length-13964-cov-3.724998_pt1 | contig 13964 bp, 14 predicted proteins | sample MGYA00249839_ERZ747224 | MGnify/ENA primary metagenome ERZ747224 (study PRJEB28782, sample SAMN03220277) | activated sludge metagenome | biome: wastewater; feature: sewage sludge; material... | reverse complement strand
GGCCACCAGCGACGAACCGATCCTCGAGGCGCTCAGCGGTGTGGCCGATCGGGCAGAACTCGGCCGCTACGGCAACATCGGCCACTTCACGCGGAGATTCGTCGTCACTGTCGACAACCTGCCGCGCGAGCTGGTCCCGGCGCAGTACAGCGCCGTGCAAAGGATCCCCGGGCCGCTGGCGATCGGCGACGAGAACGGTCGCATGACGCTGTCGCCGGCCAATTACGCGCGCTACGACGCCTTCACCGGCTTCGTCGAACAACTCGGCGCCAAGACGATGGTCTCGCTGTATCTGCGCTTCTACCCGCTGCTGCAGCAGGAGTACCGGGCGATGGGCTTTCCGAAGGGGCATTTCAACGATCGCGTGATCGAAGCGATCGACGACATGCTGTCCGCGCCGAAACCCGAAGGGCCGATCGTGCTCGTCCAGCCACGAGTGCACTACGAATTCGCCGACCCGAAGCTGCAGCGGCTGTCGGCCGGGCGTAAGCTGATGATCCGCGTCGGGCCGGACAACGCGGCGAGGCTGCAGACGGTATTGCGCGGGATTCGCGCGGAACTCGTGCAGTAGCGCCGCGGCGGCTGCCTCAGCGCGCCAGCAGCGGCACGAGCAGTGCCATGCCGAACAGCGACGACCAGCGCGGCAGCGGCCGGCTCGGCAATCGGGGTCCGCATCGCGGTCAGCAGTCCGACGACCAGCAGCGAGACGGCGATCATCGGTTCGATCGCCGGCACTGCGAAGCCGCCGACGGCTAGCAGCGCGCCGGCCAGCATCGCGAACGGAAAGGCCGCGGCTACCTGCCAGCCGCGCCGGCCCAGCGAGGCGCTCCAGAAGCCGACCGCGAGAATGGCGACCAGGTGATCGAGGCCGGTGAACGGATGGGCGAAGCCGCCCAGAAAACCATGGTGTGCGCCGCCGTCGATGCCGGGATGGGCTGCGGCCGCTCCGGCCGCGGAGACCAGGATCGCCGCGAAGGCGGCGCGCAGTGTCGCGTGTCTGTTCATGCCGAGCCTCGCAAGGCAGCCGCGAGCGCCTGGTCGAACGCGGCTGCGTCTTCGAACTGCACCCAGTGTCCGGAGCCGGGAATCTGTACGAGACCGCGGAAGTCCGGCGCGCAGGCCAGCGCCGGTGCCAGCTGGTCCTGCACGCCGCGATAGAGCACGTCTTCGCTGCCCCAGATGCCGTGGACCTGACAGCGAATGTTCGGCAGCGTGCGACGAAGGATGTCGGTGCGCGACAGGCGGCGCAGTTTCATCCGGTCGCGCGGCAGATTGCCCGAATGCACTGCGATCGCCAGCTCGTCGATCGATTCCGGCCTGGCCAGCATCATCCGGCCGATGTTCTCGCGATGAATCGCGTCGCGCTCCTTGCCGGGTTCGAGATGGTTCCAGCGCTTCAGCACCAGCTTCCATCCGGAATTCACTCCCAGCGCCGGCGCACCGACGAGCACCAGGCGGCGCACGCGGTTCGGATACTGGTCGGCGATGAGCCCGGCGACCATGCCGCCGAACGAGAAGCCGACGAGGTCGATCGCGGCGTCGCCGAGCAGTTCGCGCATCGCCGATTCAACCGGCTCCGGAAGTGCGTCGGCGTCGCCGCCGACCGGCGGGCGCGCCGATTGGCCGAAGCCGGGCAGGTCGGGAATCCAGACCTGGCGCCCGGCGTTCACCAGCGCAGCGATGTTGCGCACCCAGTGCGTCCAGCTGCCGGAGCCGCCGTGCAGCAGTACGATCGGCTCGCCTTCGCCCCAGCAGCGCCAGACCATCGTGCCGTCGCCACAGGGGATGTCGAAACGGCGGGCCGCCTTCTCGATCGTGATCGCATCGAGCGGTGAGCGAACCGAGGCGGGCAGCGCGGCTTTGTCGATCATCGTTGTTCTGACTCTCCGGTCGCGGGCACTCGAGCCGCGATGCCGTTCGGCAGATGGTAGCGGAAATGATATAGAAAGCCGGCGGGCGCGAGGCCCCGTCGAGGTCGTCGAACATATTTTGTGGACCGGGCTGCAGCGGCCCCCGGAGGCTGTCGGACCCTTGCGATGGTCGGACAGCCTCCTCATGATGCAGTGCGAACAAGGTCACCGGAGCTTCCGATGAACTCATCCCGCCTCCTCCTGCATCCGCTGCTTGCGATCTGCGCTTCGGGCACCTTGCTGGGCGGCTGCGTTTCCGGTGGGGCAAGCCCGGACGACACTCCGAAGGCAGCCGTGCCAGAAGATCGTTACACGCCGCTGGTCGCCGAAGTCACAACGCCGTCGGTCCAGATCGTGCAAGGCACCGACGGCAAGCTGCACGCCGTATACGAGATCCGCTTCGCGAATACGCGACCGGTCGCCGCGACGCTGCAGCGCGTGGCGGTGGTCGACGACAACGGGCAGCGCAGCCACGCGAGTTTCGAGGGCAGCGAGCTGCGGCAGCGGCTGCGCTCATTGTCCGGTCGGCCGGCCGAGCCCGCCATTGCCCTCGATAACGTCCGCCAGCTTCTGGTCGACCTGCGCTTCGACGACCTCGCCGACATCCCTGCCACGCTGCGTCACCGCATCGACCTGCTCGCCGCAAGCACCAACGTCACTTCGCCTCGCCCGGCGCAGCAGCGCTACGACCTCGCTCCGCTGGTGCTCGACACGAGCGCGCCGCTGGTGATCGGTCCGCCGCTTCGCGGCACTGGCTGGGTCGCTTACAACGGATGCTGCGATGCCGGCGGTGCGCATCGCGGCGCCGGCCTGCCGGTAAACGGCGCAGTGCACTTTGCCCAACGATTCGCGATCGACTGGATTCGCATGAACGCGCAAGGCCGCACCGTCGACGGTGACGACACCGACGTGCACAACTACACCGCCTACGCGGCCGAGGTCATCGCGGTTGCCGATGGCACGGTCGTCGACGTGGTCGACGACCTCGACGACCAGACGCCTCCGAAGCTCCCCGACCCTGCCACGATCACGCTGCAGAATGTCGACGGCAATCACGTCACGCTCGATCTCGGGCAAGGCCGCTACGCGTTCTACGCGCACCTGAAGAAGAACTCCGTGGCAGTGCGAGTCGGTGACCGCGTAACCCGCGGCCAGGTGCTGGGCGAGGTGGGAAATACCGGCAACACGTCGGCGCCGCACTTGCATTTCCATGTCATGGACAGCCCTTCGGTGCTCGGCTCCAGCGGGCTGCCCTATGTGATCGATCGCTTCGGCCATGCGGGGCAGGTTCCGCCGGCGCTGGCGGTCCAGTTCGATCGATCGTGGTCGTCGGCGCTGTTCGCCGAACCGGCGAGGCGCGAAAAGCAGTTTCCGCTCGATCTCTCGGTGATCGATTTCTGATCGAACGTGAGAATTTCAGCTTCCATTTTCCGCTGATGACCTCGATCGTGGTCTCGGTGGTGATCTCGCTGTTGTTGTGGTGGTGGCGAAAGTAGGATGGTCCGGTCCGGGCATCGATCTGCGCAGCGCCGGCGCGCTCGGGCTCGGCCTGCTCTTCGTGTTCACTGGCATCGGGCATTTCACGCTTGCCGAGCCGATGGCGCAGATGCTTCCGCAGTGGGTTCCGGCCCGGATCCCGCTGATCTACCTGACCGGTTTTCTGGAATTCGCGATCGCGATCGCTTTCTTCGTGCCCAGGACGCGCCGACTTGCGGGATGGCTTGCCGCCGTGGTGCTGGTGCTCTTCTTTCCGGCGAACGTTTACGCGGCGATCGAGCGCGTGCCGATGGGCGGCCACGCCTGGGGGCCGGTGTACCTGCTCGTGTGCGCGCCGCTGCAGGTCGCGATCCTGGCGTGGGTGTACTGGTTCACGATCAGGGAGCCGGGTTCGGGTCGGCCGACTGGCCGGTAGGATCGCTGTTCGGAGCCATCAGTTGGCTGCACGACCGACGAAAAAGGAAAGGGGTCGGCCAACTGCGCGGCCAACCCCTCGAGTCTGTTGGTGGCCAAGGACGGAATTGAACCGCCGACACAAGGATTTTCAGTCCTCTGCTCTACCAACTGAGCTACTTGGCCGCATGTGAGCCGCGCATGATAGCAGAATCCGACTGCCGCCACTTCATCGAAGCCGATCCCCGGCGGTGCCGGTACGCGCGCCACCTATAATCTTCCGATGGACCGTTCGTCTTACGTTTCGGTATTCGACGTCGCCGTCGTCGGCCGCGCCACGGTCGGGCTTGCGACGGGCCTGGCGCTGTCGCGACTGGGCCTGCGCGTGGCCATGGTCGGGCCCGACGCGCCGGGCACCGAGACTTCGGCGCAGGGCGGCGCCGGCTTCACCGCAGCATCGCCGCTGGCCGACGACGGGTGGGACAACCGTGTCTTTGCCTTGTCGCCTTCATCGCGCAGACTGCTCGACGCACTCGGTGTCTGGCAGGCGATGGACGAGGCGCGCATCGCGCCGGTTCACGACATGCGGATCTGGCCGCGCGCTCCGTCCGGCGGCGGCGAGCTGCATTTCAGCGCCTGGGAAGCCCGGATAGACGCGCTTGCCTGGATCGTCGAGAACCGTAACCTCGGCCGGGCGCTGGCCCAGGCCTGTCGCTTCGCAGGTTTGGCGAGCTTCCAGTCGGCGCTGGCTTCGCTGGACACCGGGGCAGATCCCGCACTCGCGCGACTGGTGCTCGACGATGGCCGCAGCCTCAGCGCACGGCTGGTTGTCGGTGCCGACGGCGCCAACTCGCGGGTTCGCGACCTGGCCGGTATCGGCGCCTCGCTGAACGACTATCCGCAGCGCGCCGTCGTAGCCAACTTCGATACTGAACTGCCGCATCGCGACTGCGCCTACCAGTGGTTCGGCGAGCACGGCGTGCTCGCCCTGCTGCCGCTGCCGGTCACGCCGGCAGGGGCCGCCTCGAATCCGGCCGGCCGCTGCAGCATCGTCTGGTCGGCCCCTCACGCGCTGGCCGACGAGCTGCTTGCGATCGACACGCAGGCGCTCGCGCGTCGCGTCGAGGAAATGTCCGGCCGCGTGCTCGGCGCGATGACGCCGATCGGCGCTGCAGCCGGCTGGCCGCTGCGGCTCGGTCGCGTCGACTCGATGATTGCGCCGCGGGTCGCACTGGTCGGCGACGCGGCGCACGTCGTTCATCCGTTGGCTGGCCAAGGCATGAACCTCGGTTTCGGCGACGTGCAGGCGCTGGCCGATATGCTGCGCAGCCGCGAAGGGCCGCGCGATCCCGGCGAGCGGATGCTGCTGCGCCGCTACGAACGCGCGCGTGCCGAGCCGGTGCTCGCGATGCGCGTTGCGACCGACAGCCTTCAGCAGTTGTTCGATCCCGGATCGGCGCTTTCGCGCGGACCGTTCGGCCGGCCGCTGCGCGCGCTGCGCGGCGTCGGATGGCGCGCCGTCGCGGCCTCGGGTCCGATCAGGAGATTGCTCGTTTCCCAGGCCGTGCGCTAGACGAACGGGATCGACGTGCGCGTACGCGCGTGCCGGTCGATCATGATGTCCGATTCCGCCCGGCCGCTTATCAGGATGTTCTCGATGTCCAAAACCGATTCCCTCGATCCGTTGCAGTCCCGGCCCGAGACTGCGAAGCGTAGCGGCCGGCTGATGGTGGTGTCGGCGCTGGCGCTGTCCGTGGCCGCGCTGGCTGCAGCGATTTTCGCCACCTGGTCGACCGAACCCGCGCACGCTCAAGGCTCGGTGCCCGCGCAGGCCGCCGCACCGCCGAAACCCGGCGAGCCGGCGAAGACCGCGAGCGATCCGACGATTCCGGCCGAAAGCGTCGCCGCCGTCAACAAGGCCCTCGGCGGGCTCAGCGGCGGCCATACGCTCGACGAGCTGCGGCGCACGCCGCTGCCGGGCATTCTCGAGGCTCGGATCGGCTCCGACCTGATCTACATCGACGAAACGGGCCGCTACATCTTCATGAACGGCGACCTGATCGACCTGCAGAGCCGGCGCAACCTCACGCAGGAGCGTGTCGATGACCTGATGGCGATCGATTTTTCAGAGTTGCCGCTGGAGCTCGCGTTCCAGCAGGTCAACGGCAAGGGCGAGCGCCGGATCGCCGTCTTCGAGGATCCGAACTGCGGCTATTGCAAGCGGCTGCGCGCCGACCTGCTGAAGCTCGACAACGTCACGATCCACACCTTCCCGATGGCCTTCCTCGCGGCCGACTCCGAATCGAAGGCGCGCAAGGCGCTCTGTGCTCCCGACAAGGCGCAGGCCTGGAACGACCTGCTCGTGCAGGGCAAGGTGCCGGACAACGCCGGCACCTGCGATACCTCGCTCGAAGCGGTCCGCGAACTGACCCGCAAGCTCGGCATCACCGGCACGCCGGTCGTGTTCTTCCCCAACGGCAGGCGGCTGGTCGGCTACGTGCCGCCGGCGCGTTTCAGCCAGATGCTGGCCGAGTACTCGGTGCGCTGAGGCGCGGCACCAGCTGCCAGATCCGACCCGGTTCCTGCATCAGGCCGGCCAGCCTCTCGGCTTCGTCGCCGGCACCGAAGAAGATGTCGGCGCGCACACCGCCCAGGATCGCCGCGCCGCGATCCTGGCTCAGCATCGCGCGGGCCAGCAGGCGGCCATCGTCCGGATAGCGAGTCTCCAGATAGAGCAGCGCGCCCGGCGGCACGAAGGCCGGGTCGGTCGCGACCGAACGCATCGGCGTCAGCGGCACGCCGAGCGAACCCGGCGGGCCGGCGTCGGCATCTGCGCTGGCGGGCAGTTCGCGAAAGAAGATGTAGCGCGGGTTGCTGTGCATGACCTCGCGCGCGCGTTCCGGATTCGACCGCAGCCAGGCCTTGATCCGCGGGGCGTCGACTTCGCCACGCGGGATTTCGCCGCGCTCGACCAGGACCGCGCCGATCGCCCGGTAGCGATGACCGTTGTGGTCGGCAAAGCCTACACGCAGCGTCGAACCGTCGCGCAGACGGACTCGGCCCGAGCCCTGGACCTGCAGGAAGAAGGCTTCGACCGGCTCGTCGAGCCAGACCAGTTCGCTGCCATCGAGCAGCCCGCCGCCTTCGATTTCGGCGCGCGTCGGGTAGGCAGTTCGCCGACCGTTCACGACGCGATGACGCGCATCGCCGCTCGCCGCGAGATCGGCGGGGCGTCGGTACAGCGGTACCTGCGATGGCGACTCGCGTCGCCGGCTGCCGGTCAGCAGCGGCTCGTGGTAGCCGGTGATCAGGCCGGCCGCGCGGCCGTCGGCGCCGGTCAAGGGCCTGGCGACGAAGCGGGTTTCGATCCAGTTGCGCAGCTTCGCGGCGTCCGCAGAGATCGGCGGGAGCTCCTTGCACAGCGCCGGCCAGGGTGCCGGCGGCGTTCGCAGCGCGCACTGCCGCCGCAGCGCATCGCCGAGTCCATCAAGGCCGTCGCGCTGCCATCCCGGAAGCTGGTCGACAGGCATCGCGCCGCGCCGGCCACTGTCGACGGGCTCGATCCGGGCCTGCGCCTGCACACCACAGCCGGTCGCCGATAACGCCACCAGCATTGCAGCCACCGCCAGCCGGCCCTGGTGGCGCCGGCTAGAATCTACGCTCCGTGAGTCCGATGGAGCGCCGAGTTGGCGGATACCTGGATCCTGTTCCTCGAGGCCGGCGGTGTCCTCGCGCTGTTGCTGTTCTTCGTCTGGTGGACGATGCGCGGCAAGAAATGACTGCGCGGAAAGAAGTGACACGGCACTCAGTGCAGCGTGCGCGGCATGTTCAAGTCGAACTCGGCGATTTCGGCATCGAATCGATGGCCGTCTTCGGCAACGAAGAAATAGCTGCCGCGCATCGATCCGTTGGGCGAGCCGATCTGGCTGCCGCTCGTGTACTCGAAGCTCTCGCCGGGTTTGAGCAGCGGCTGCTGGCCGACCACGCCTAGCCCCTTGACCTCGACCAGCCGGCCGGTTTCGTCGCTGACCAGCCAATGGCGCGAGATCAGCTGCGAGGGCACGTCGCCGGTGTTCGTGATCCGGACGGTGTAGGCGAAGGCATAGCGGCCCGACTCGGGCTCCGACTGCTCGGGCAGGTAGCGGCTCTGCACTTCGACGCGAACTCGGTAGCGGCTGGCGGGCACGATGCTGGAGTCTCCGACTCGTTAGAATCCGACGATTGTAGACAAGTACGCCGTCCACCCATGTCCAGCAAGTCGAATGCCGCGCCCACGTTCCGCATTGCGCCGAGCATCCTCTCGGCCGATTTCGCGCGCCTTGGCGAAGAGGTCCGGGCGCTCGAGGCGGCCGGCGCCGACCTCGTGCATTTCGACGTGATGGACAACCATTACGTGCCGAACCTGACGGTCGGCCCGATGGTCTGCGCTGCAGTCCGTCCGCACGTGTCGATCCCGATCGACGTGCACCTGATGGTGCGGCCGGTGGACCGGCTGGTCGACGACTTCGCGAGGGCCGGCGCGAACCTGATCTCGTTCCATCCCGAGGCGTCCGAGCACGTCGACCGCACGCTGTCGCTGATCCGCGACGCCGGCTGTCGCGCCGGCCTGGTGCTGAATCCGGCCACGCCGCTGAACTGCCTCGACCACGTGATGGATCGGCTCGACCTGATCCTGCTGATGTCGGTCAATCCCGGCTTCGGCGGCCAGTCGTTCATCGGGTCGGCGCTGCCCAAACTGGCGGCCGTGCGCGAGCGTATCGACGCGCACGTCTCGGCCGGCGGCCAGCCGATCTGGCTCGAGATCGACGGCGGCGTGAAGCTCGACAACATCGCGCAGATCGCGCGCGCCGGCGCGGACACCTTCGTTGCCGGCTCGGCCGTGTTCGGAGCGCCCGACGCCGACGGCGGCTATCGCGGCGTGATCTCGCGTTTTCGTGCGGCGCTCGAGGAGGGGAAGGGGGAAGGGGGAAGGGGGAAGGGGGAGTGAATCCGCCGCCGTTTCCGGCGCTGGGCGCGATCATCGATCTCGACGGGACGCTGCTCGATACCGTTGCCGACCTTGCGGCCGGCGTCAACGCGATGCTCGTCGAGCTCGGTCGCGACGAACTGCCGATCGAGCGTGTCGCGGCCTATGTCGGCAAGGGCTCGGAAGTGCTCGTGCATCGCGCACTGACCGGCGAGTTCGACGGACGAGCCGAGCCCGCGCTGGCGGAGGCTGCCGTCCAGGCGTTCTATCGACACTACGGCCGCGAGAACGGCCGCCACGCGCGGGTCTATCCCGGCGTTCGGGAGGGGCTCGCGGCGATGCGTGCACGCGGCCTGCGGCTGGCCTGCGTGACGAACAAGCCGCAGGCTTTTTCCGACGCACTGCTGCAGCGTACCGGCCTCGCCGACGCCTTCGAGATCATCGTCGGCGGCGATGCGCTGTCTCGGCGCAAGCCCGATCCTCTGCCGATGCTGCATGCATGCGAGCGTCTCGGCATCGCGCCAGGGCACATGCTGGCGATCGGCGATTCGGTCAACGACGCCGCCGCCGCGCGCTCGGCCGGCATCCCGATACTGGTCGTGCCCTACGGCTACAACGAAGGGCGCCCGGTCGAGTCGATCGACGCCGACGGCATCGTCGCCTCGCTGGCCGAAGTGCCCGGGTGGCTGGCCGAGAGGGCTGCGCCGGCGGCAAGCTGCTAATATCTGCCGGACCCTGAACTGTCGACTCCGCTACGGATACCCGATGCGTTCCCTTCCGATCCGTCTGTCCTCGCGTTCCACGACCCTTCGCAGGCGTTCGTGGCGCTGGTGGTGCTGGCGCTGATCGCCTGCACCGCGCGCCGGCGCAGGCCGGTGTCGCCGCGGGCTCGACGAGCCCGCTGAGCGTCGGCAAGGCGCCGCGCTCCGGATCGCTACCCAAGTACCTGTTTTCCGCGCCGCCGTCGGCGCCCGGCTCGCCGATCGATGGCCGCCGCGTCACGGCGAGCACCCGCAGAGGGCCACATGACCGAACTCGAATTCAAGGCGATCGCAGCGCAGGGCTACAACCGCATTCCGCTGCTGCTCGAGTGCTTCGCCGATCTCGATACGCCGCTGTCGCTGTACCTGAAGCTCGCGCACAAGCCGTACAGCTTCCTGCTCGAGTCGGTGGTCGGCGGCGAGCGTTTCGGCCGTTACTCGTTCATCGGTCTGCCCGCCAGTACGATCATCCGCTCGAGCGACACCGGCGCCGAGGTCGTGCGCCGCGGCGAGGTCGTCGAGCGCTTCGAAGGCAATCCGCTCGACTTCGTCGACGCCTATCAGAAGCGCTTCAAGGTCGCGGTGCGCCCCGGCCTGCCGCGTTTCTGCGGCGGGCTGGCCGGCTACTTCGCCTACGACACGGTCCGCTGGATCGAACCGAGGCTGGCCGGCACGCGCAAGCGCGATCCGGTCGGCGTACCCGACATCTTCCTGCTGCTCACCGAAGAGCTGGCGATCATCGACAACGTGACCGGCAAGATCTACCTGATGGTCTACGCCGATCCCGCCGAGGCCGAAGCCTACGAGCGCGCTCGCAAGCGGTTGCGCGAACTCTACGTGCAGCTGTCGCGGCCGGTCGACGTGCCTTCGTTCAAGCCGAGCTACGAGACCGAAACGAAGCGCGAATTCGCGAAGGCCGACTACCTGGCGGCGGTGAACAAGGCCAAGGACTACATCATGGCCGGCGACGTGATGCAGGTGCAGATCGGGCAGCAGATCGAAAAGCCGTTTCGCGATTCGCCGCTGACCTTGTACCGCGCGCTGCGTTCGATCAATCCTTCGCCGTACATGTATTTCTACAACCTCGGCGGCTTCCACATCGTCGGCGCCTCGCCCGAGATCCTCGTGCGCCAGGAGCGCGAGCCCGACGGCGACAAGGTCACCATCCGGCCGCTGGCCGGCACGCGCAAGCGCGGCGGCACGCCGGCGCAGGACGAAGCGCTCGCGCGCGAGCTGCTCGCCGATCCGAAGGAGATCGCCGAGCATGTGATGCTGATCGACCTGGCGCGCAACGACATCGGCCGCATCGCCGAGACCGGCAGCGTCAAGGTCACCGATCAGCTCGTCATCGAGAAGTACTCGCACGTGATGCACATCGTCTCGAACGTCGAGGGCAAGCTGAAGCCCGACATGGGCCCGATCGACGTGCTGCGCGCGACCTTCCCGGCCGGCACGCTGAGCGGCGCTCCGAAAATCCGCGCGATGGAGATCATCGACGAGCTCGAGCCGGTCAGGCGGGGCATCTACGGCGGCGCCTGCGGCTACATCTCGTTTCTCGGCGACCTCGACCTGGCGATTGCGATCCGCACCGGCGTGATCAAGGACGGCACGCTGTACGTTCAGGCGGCCGCCGGTGTCGTCGCCGATTCGGTGCCGGAAAGCGAATGGCAGGAAACCGAGAACAAGGCGCGCGCGGTGCTGCGTGCAGCCGAACTCGTACAGGCTGGTCTCGATGGGCAGATTTGAGGGGAGCCCGGTCGATACCAGCACCCGCGATTCCTCTAAGCCCAGGCTGCAGGCATCAGAAGGTCGCGGAAATATGGATCGAGGGCCCGTGAAACCGGTACTTCAGTGCGCCGTCGAATCGTGGCCGCGACAGCTCCAGCGAGTAGTGGACCAGCCGATAGCTGACCCCGAGACTCCAGTGCTTCGCGAAGCGCCAGTCCACCCCGGCCTGAAGGTTCGTCAGGGCACCGTCGTATTCCTTGTAGCTGAGCGAAAGGCGGTCCAGCCGGGCGCGCAGGACCCAGTGCGGGGACAGGGCGTAGCTGCCGTAGAGGCCGACGGTGGGCAGCGGGACGAGCTGATCGCGTCGGTCGGTCGCCCGCGAGGCGCTCGAGCCGATCGCTGTCTGCCCATCCAGCGCCAGCTCGAACTCGGTCGCGTGCAGCCCGAGCGCCACGCCCGCCTCGGCGACCGGCGAGCGCAGGAACGACCAGCCGACGACGAGGCGGTACACGGTGCTTTCGAATTCGGTGTCGAGTCGGGTCGAGAGCGAATAGGCTTGATCGCCCCACGGTATGTCGCGGTCGAGTATGCGGCTGCCGCTTCGGCGCAGCCTGTAGTACTCGAATTCCAGCCGCCATCGCTCGCCCAGGCGGGTCCCGAGCAACACGTAAGGGGTGCCTTTGCGGTCGCGCAGGCCAAGGTCGTCCTCCATGCTGAGCGTGGCACCGGTGGCTGCGGTGCGCGAAGGATCGAGGCGCGCCGACGATTCGATCGACGGCAGGAAGTACTCCAACCGCACCCAGTAGCGGTCCTGCGGATTTTCTGCACGCGCCACCTGCACCGTGGCCGCCAACGCGGCGCCGATCAGCAGGGCGGCACGGCGCCTGCGCGTGCTGCGTTCTCTGCAAGGTTTCACATCGTTTCTCCTGTCGAGAACGAGCCGAACATGGATCATTCCGCCTACCTACGCAAGCAAGAACAAGTATCCAAGGCGCCGACATGCTGCTGATGATCGACAACTACGACAGCTTCACCTACAACCTCGTCCAGTACTTCGGCGAGCTCGGTGAAGACGTGCAAACGGTGCGCAACGACGCGATCGACCTCGACGGCATCGAGCGTCTCGCCCCGGCCCGCATCGTGATCTCGCCCGGACCGTGCACGCCGAACGAAGCCGGCGTCTCGGTTCCGCTGATCGAGCGCTTCGCCGGAAAGATCCCGATCCTCGGCGTCTGCCTGGGCCATCAGTCGATCGGCGCGGCCTTCGGAGGCCGCGTCGTGCGCGCGACACAGGTCATGCACGGCAAGGTGTCGCCGGTCGAGCATACCGGGGCCGGTGTATTTCGCGGCCTGCCCAATCCGTTCACGGTGACCCGCTACCACTCGCTGGCGGTCGAGCGCGACTCGCTGCCCGACTGCCTCGAGATCACCGCGTGGACGGCCGACGGCGAGATCATGGGCCTTCGCCATCGCGACTTTGCGGTCGAAGGCGTGCAGTTCCACCCCGAATCGATCCTGACCGAACACGGCCATGCGCTGCTGAAGAACTTCCTGGAGAATTGAGATGACGATCACCGCGCAAGAAGCGCTGACGCGCTGCATCGAGCATCGCGAGATTTTTCACGACGAGATGCTGAAGCTGATGCGGATGATCATGAGCGGCGAAATGTCGCCGGCAATGACGGCCGCGATCCTGACGGGCCTGCGCGTCAAGAAGGAAACGATCGGCGAGATCACCGCCGCCGCGCAGGTCATGCGCGAATTCGCGAACAAGGTGCAGGTCGAGGTCGGCCCGAACTTCGTCGACATCGTCGGTACCGGCGGCGACGGTGCGCAGACCTTCAACATCTCGACCGCATCGAGCTTCGTCGTCGCCGCGGCGGGCGGAATCGTCGCCAAGCACGGCGGGCGTGGCGTGTCGTCGAAATCGGGCGCGGCCGACGTCATGGAGGCGCTGGGCGCGAACATCATGCTGAGTTCGCCGCAGGTAGCCGACTGCATTCGCGAGACCGGCGTCGGATTCATGTTCGCGCCGAATCACCATCCGGCGATGAAGAACGTCGCGCCGATCCGTCGCGAGCTCGGCGTGCGCACGATCTTCAACATTCTCGGCCCGCTCACGAATCCGGCCGGTGCGCCGAACATCCTGATGGGCGTGTTTCACCCGGACCTCGTCGGCATCCAGGTGCGCGTGATGGAAAGGCTCGGAGCGCAGCACGCGATCGTCGTCTACGGCAAGGACGGCATGGACGAGGTTTCGCTCGGCGCGGCCACGCTGGTCGGCGAACTGAAGGACGGCGAGGTCCGAGAATACGAGATCCACCCCGAAGACTTCGGCCTGGCAATGATCAGCAATCGTGGCCTGAAGGTCGGCGACGCCGAGGAGTCGAAGGAGATGGTGCTCGAGGCGCTGTCGAACAAGGTCGGCACGCCGCGCGAGATCGTCACGCTCAACGCCGGCGTCGCGCTGTACGCAGCCAACGTCGCCAGCTCGATCGTCGACGGCATCGACCGTGCGCGCGAGGCGATCGCCTCCGGCGCGGCGCGCGAAAAGCTCGAGAGCTTCATCGCGTTCACGCAGCGTTTCGCAAGTTGAGACCGTTCGCACGCTCGGAGGGCGCAATGTCGACCGACATTCTCGAAAAGATCGTCGCGGTCAAGCGCGAAGAAGTGACCGCCGCCATCCGGCGGCGCTCGCTGCAGGCGATG
>ENA-UOUJ01001245-UOUJ01001245.1-activated-sludge-metagenome-genome-assembly--contig:-NODE-1245-length-13970-cov-9.200647_pt1 | contig 13970 bp, 15 predicted proteins | sample MGYA00249839_ERZ747224 | MGnify/ENA primary metagenome ERZ747224 (study PRJEB28782, sample SAMN03220277) | activated sludge metagenome | biome: wastewater; feature: sewage sludge; material... | reverse complement strand
CGGACCGTCTCGATCGGGCCGGTGGCGCGGCCGTGGATGAACTGGTCGAGGTAGGGGTCGCCGGAGGTTTCGATCGCCGCGGTGGGGCCGGTCCAGCGGATGACGCCGTCGTGCAGCATGGCGACGTCGTCGGCGACGGTGCGCACGGTGGTCATGTCGTGGGTGATGGTGATGGCGGTGGCGCCCATCTCGGTGACGAGCTCGCGGATGAGCGCGTTGATGACGCCGGCGAGGATCGGGTCGAGGCCGGCGGTGGGCTCGTCGAAGAAGATGACGGCGGGGTCGGTCGCTATGGCGCGGGCGAGGCCGACGCGCTTCTGCATGCCGCCGGAGAGCTCGGCCGGGTAGAGGTCCGCCGTCTCGGGGCCGAGGCCGACGCGGGCGAGCTTCTCGATCGCGAGCGCGCGGGCGTCGCGGCGGGAGAGGGGTTTTCGGGCGTGGCGGAGGCGGAAGGAGACGTTCTGCCAGACGGTCAGGCTGTCGAAGAGGGCGCCGCCCTGGAAGAGCATGCCGAAGTGGCGCAGGAAGGCGCGGCGGTCGATCTCGGCGAAGGGGCGGCCGTCGATGAGGATTTCGCCGGCGTCGGGGCGCTCGATGCCGAGGATGCACTTCAGCGTCACCGACTTGCCGCTGCCGGAGCCGCCGATGATGACGAGGCTCTCGCCCGGCATCACCTTGAGCGAGACGCCGGCGAGGACCCGTTTCGGCCCGAAGGACTTGCGCAGGTCGCGGAGCTCGATGCGGGGGACGGGCAGCGTCTCTCCGCCCCGCATCAGAAGAAGGCCTCGGTGAGCAGGTAGTTGGCGGCGAGTATGAGGATCGAGGCGGAGACGACGGCGTTGGTCGTCGCCTCGCCGACGCCCTGGGCGCCGCGGGCGGAATTGTAGCCGTTGTAGCAGCCCATCAGGGCGAGGAGGAAGCCGAAGACGGTGGCCTTGACCAGGCTCGTCGTGACGTCGGAGGCGGTGAGGAAGTCGATGGTGTTCTTGATGTAGGATCCGGGGTCGAAGCCGAGCCGGGTGGTGCCGACGAGGTAGCCGCCGAAGATGCCGATGGCGTTGCCGACCGCGACGAGCGCCGGGAGCGCCAGCGTGCCGGCCAGCAGGCGCGGCAGCACCAGGTACTTCATCGGGTCGGTGGAGAGGGTGGTGAGGGCGTCGATCTGCTCGGTGACGCGCATGGTGCCGAGCTCGGCGGCGATCGAGGAGGAGACGCGGCCGGCGACCATGAGGCCGGCGAGGACGGGCCCGAGCTCGCGCACGATGCCGATGGCGACGATCGAGGGGACGACCGAGCCGGCGTTGAAGCGGTCGCCGCCGGACCAGATCTGCAGCGCCAGCGCGGCGCCGGTGAAGAGGGTGGTGAGGCCGACGACCGGCAGGGAGAAATAGCCGATGCGCAGCAGCTGGCGGCCGAGCTCGCCCGGGTAGAAGGGCGGGCGGACGAGCTGGGAGACGGCGTGGAGCGCGAAGATGGTGAGCCGCCCGGCGGCGCCGAGCAGCCCGAGCGTCGAGCGGCCGATCGAGACGAGAAAGCCGTAGGCGAGGCGGAGCGGGAGCATGCGGGGTCCGGGTCTGGGCGGCTTCCTTGTAGAGGCGCGTTCGCCGCGCGCCAAGGCCGGTCGGGACGGCGCCGCGCCGGCGCCTGCGGCGGCCAGGGCGTTGCGCTTGCGGCGGCCACGGGCGAGACTGTCGGGAAAGACAAACGGAGGAAGCCCCATGTGCCGCATCTATGCCGGGCAGGATCCGGGCCGCTACCGGCCGGAGACCCGCCACCTTCGCCTGAACGGGCAGAGCACCAGCGTCCGCCTCGAGGCCGCCTTCTGGGCGATCCTCGACCAGATCGCCGCCGGGGAGGATCTGTCGACGCCGGCCTTCATCTCGAGGCTGCACGAGGAGGTGCTGCTGCTGCACGGCGAGGCGCCGAACTTCAGCTCGATCCTGCGCTGCACCTGCCTCGTCTGGCTGGAGCGGCAGGTGCCGCTCGCGCTCGCGGCCGAGTGAGCGGGGCGTAGTAAGGGAATACTACCCGCCGGGCGGCGGCCCTTGCCATCCTTCCGCTGCGGCCGGGGCGGGCCGCGCGAGAGGGAGGACGGGCGGTTGGCCAAGGCCGTGCACTCGATGGTCCGCGTGCTCGACGAGGCGCGGTCGGTGGATTTCTACTCGCGCGCCTTCGGGCTCGCGGTCTCGGACCGGATCGAGTTCGAGAGCTTCACGCTCGTCTACCTCAGGAACGCCGAGGCCGACTTCGAGGTCGAGCTCACCATCAACAAGGGGCGGACCGAGCCCTATGAGCTCGGCGACGGCTACGGGCACATCGCCTTCGTCGTCGACGATCTCGACGGCGAGCACGCCCGGATGGCGGAGGCGGGGTTCGCGCCGCGCAAGCTCGTCGACTTCCAGAACGACGGCCGGCGGGTGGCGCGCTTCTTCTTCGTCGCCGACCCGGACGGCTACCAGATCGAGGTGATCGAGCGGGGCGGACGCTTCCGCTGACGATCGCCCGGGCCAGCGAAATGCAAGCAAACGGGAGGAATAACAAGATGACCAGCCATCCGAGGACGCGCGGGCTCACCCGCCGCGCGCTGCTCTCGCACGCGGTGGCGACCGTCGCCACGGTGACGGTCGGCGCCAACTTCATCTGCGCGCCGGATGCCGCCTGGGCGCTCGAGGTGACGGTGCTGAAGCCGGAGACGATGGCGACGCTGATCCTGATGGCGCGCGACATCTATCCGCACGACCGGCTGGGCGACGAGTATTACGCGGCCGCGGTGAAGGGCTATGACGCCGCCGAGGAGGCGGAGGCGGTCGAGGCGGGGATCGCGGCGCTCGATGCGGCGGCGGCGGGGGCGGGGTATGCCGCCTATGCGGCGGTGCCGTGGGAGGCGGACCGGGTGGCGATTCTGCGCGGCATGGAGGCCTCGCCCTTCTTCCAGAAGGTGCGCGGCGGGCTGGTGACCGGGCTCTACAACCAGAAGGAGGTCTGGCCGCTCTTCGGCTACGAGGGCGAGAGCTATTCGAAGGGCGGCTACATCAAGCGCGGCTTCGACGACATCGCGTGGCTCTGAGGGGGATAGGATCATGGCTGCACCTTTCGACCTCAAGGACGACAGCGTCGTCGTGGTGATCGGCACCGGCGCCGGCGGCGGCGTGCTGGCGAACGAGCTGGCGCAGAAGGGCGTCTCCGTCGTCGCGCTGGAGGCGGGCGGGCGCTACCTGCCCGAGGACTATGTCAACGACGAGTGGGAGAGCTTCGGGCAGCTGGCCTGGCTCGAGCCGCGCACGACGAGCGGCGACTGGCGGGTGGCGAAGGACTTCTCCGGCCTGCCGGCCTGGATCGTGAAGGCGGTGGGCGGGACCTCGATCCACTGGGCCGGGGCGAGCCTGCGCTTCCAGGAGCACGAGTGGAAGGCGCGCACGACCTACGGGAACGTGCCGGGGGCGAACCTTCTCGACTGGCCGATCGACGGGGCGGAGATGGCGCCCTGGTACGAGAAGGCCGAGGCGAAGCTCGGGGTGACGCGGACGGGCGACCGGCCGGGGCTGCCGGGGAACAACAACTACAAGGTGCTGGAGGCTGGCGCGAAGGCGCTCGGCTACAAGGAGGTCTCGACCGGGCGGATGGCGATCAACTCGATCGACTACGACGAGCGGATGCCCTGCCAGCAGACCGGCTTCTGCTTCCAGGGGTGCAAGTGGGGCGCCAAATGGTCGTCGGCCTATACCGACATCCCGCGCGGCGAGGCGACCGGCAACCTCGAGGTGCGCGACCGCTGCCACGTGCTCCGGATCGAGCATGGCGACGACGGGCGGGTCACCGGCGTCGTCTATGCGGACCGGGACGGCGTCGAGCAGTTCCAGGCGGCGAAGGTCGTCTGCGTGGCGGGGAACTCGATCGAGAGCCCGCGGCTCCTGCTCAACTCGGCGTCGAGCATGTTCCCGGACGGGCTGGCCAATTCGTCGGGGCAGGTGGGGCGCAACTACATGCGGCACACGACCGGGTCGGTCTATGCGGTCTTCCCCGAGCCGGTGCGGATGTGGCGCGGGACGACGATGGCGGGGATCGTGCAGGACGAGGCGAGGCACGATCCGAGCCGGGGGTTCGTCGGGGGCTACGAGTTCGAGACGCTGTCGCTCGGGCTGCCGTTCATGGCGGCCTTCCTCGATCCGGGCGCCTGGGGGCGGGAGTTCACCTCGGCGCTCGACGGCTACGAGAACATGGCCGGGCTGTGGATCGTCGGCGAGGACATGCCGCAGGAGACGAACCGGGTGACGCTGAACACGGAGGTCAAGGACGACTTCGGCATGCCGGTGCCGAACGTCAACTTCGACGATCATCCGAACGACGTGGCGATGCGCAACCACGCCTACGGGCGCGGGGAGGCGCTCTATCGGGCGGTGGGGGCGACGCGGGTCTTCCCGACGCCGCCCTATCCCTCGACGCACAATCTCGGCACCAACCGGATGAGCGAGAACCCGCGGGACGGGGTGGTGAACGCGCACGGGCAGAGCCATGACGTGCCGAACCTCTTCGTCTCGGACGGGAGCCAGTTCACCAGCGGGGCGGCGGAGAATCCGACGCTGACCATCGTGGCGCTGGCGATCCGGCAGGCCGACCACATCGCCTCGGAGCTGGCGAAGGGGAACATCTGAGGCGGGGCCGCGGGGCGGGCGGGCCCCCGCACCGCGGCCGTCGCGAGAAGTTCGCGTTCCGCCCTGCCGCGGGCCGGTTTCCACCCGGCCGCGGTTGTGTATAGGTCGCCCCGAGATCTGTCCGGCCGGCAGGAGGGCGTCCGTTGAGCGACATCAGGCAGGAGACGGCCGAGGCGGCGCCGGCGCAGGACGAGGTGCTGACGCCGGAGTTCGTCGAGGCGGTGCTCGGCGCCGTCGAGGCCGGCGACCACGACGGGCTGGTGGCGGCGCTCGAGCCGCTGCACGAGGCCGACATCGCCGACCTGCTCGAGCAGATCAGCAAGCCCGAGCGCGAGGCGCTGGTCAGGGTCTGGGGCAAGGCGCTCGACGGGGCGGTGCTGTCCGAGCTCGAGGAGGGGGTGCGCGACGAGGTGGTCGCGGCGCTGTCGGACGACGTGCTGGCGGCGGCGGTGCAGGACCTCGAGACCGACGACGTCGTCTATCTCGCCGAGGACATGGAGGCGCCGGAGCAGGAGCGGATCCTGCGCGCGCTCGACGAGGCGGACCGGGCGGCGGTCGAGCAGTCGCTCAAGTACGGCGAGGATTCGGCCGGGCGGCTGATGCAGCGCGAGGTGGTGGTGGCGCCCGAGCACTGGACGGTGGGCGACGCCATCGACTTCATGCGGGCGGAGGAGTGGCTGCCGGAAAGCTTCTACGACATCATCATCGTCGATCCGCACATGCATCCGGTCGGCATGGTGGCGCTGGGCCGGCTGATGGGGGCCGGGCGCAAGGTGCGGCTCAAGGAGCTGATGGACGAGGACTTCCGCACCATCCGCGCCGACCAGCCGCAGGAGGACGTGGCCTATCTCTTCAACAAGTACCATCTGACCTCGGCGCCGGTCGTCGACGCCGACGGGCGGCTGGTCGGGGTCATCACCATCGACGACGCGATGGAGGCGCTGGACGAGGAGGCGGAGGAGGACATCCTGCGCCTCGCGGGCGTCGGCGACGAGGAGCTGTCGGACGGGGTCTTCGCGATCGCCCGCGCCCGCTTCGTGTGGCTGGCGATCAACCTCGGGACGGCGATCGTCTCGGCGACGGTGATCTCGCAGTTCACCGACACCATCCGCGCCTTCGTGGCGCTCGCCGTGCTGATGCCGATCGTGGCGTCGATGGGGGGGAACGCAGGAACGCAGGCGCTGACGGTGACGGTGCGGGCGATCGCGACGCGCAGCCTCGGGTCCTCGAACGTCGGGCGGTTCGTGCGGCGCGAGGTGCTGGTCGGCTTCTGCAACGGCATCGCCTTCGCCTGCCTGATCGGGCTGATCGCCGGGCTCTTCTTCCAGGACGTGCGGCTCGGCGCGGTGATCGCGGTGGCGATGGTGGGGAACATGGTGGTGGCGGGCTTCGCCGGGGCGCTGGTGCCGATCGGGCTGGAGAAGCTCGGGGTCGACCCCGCGCTCGCCTCGGCGACCTTCGTCACCACGACGACGGACGTCTTCGGCTTCTTCGCCTTCCTCGGGCTGGCGACGCTGCTCCTGGCCTGACCGGGCGGCCGCGGCCGGGGTCAGCGGGGCGAGAGGCCGGCCGGGGCGGGGCGCTTCATCTGGGCGAGGATCGCCTCGTAGCGGCGGATCTTCCGGTCGATGTTGGCGAGGGTCCGGGCGCGGGTCGCGGCGATGTTGCCGCTGGCGCGCTGGCGGCCGTTCTCGACGAAGCTCGCCCAGCGGACCGGGTCCCAGGTGCGGCGGCCGTTCGAGACGACCTCGGTGTACATGCCGGCCCAGAAGGAGGGGGACTGCATGTCGTTCCAGGCCTTGAGCATCGCCTTGCCGAAGAGGAGGGCCGAGCCCTGCGAGACGTCGTCGAGCAGGGTGTTGGCGAGGAGCGTGCCGTCGCGGATCGACTTGTCCCTGGCGACCTGGCTCAGCACCGCCTTGTTGTGGCGCTCGAGCGCCTCCCCGGACAGCTTGAGGCCCTTGTGGGCGTCGACCGCCAGGCTGCCGAGCGACGCGAACATGCCGGCGAGGAAGGCGGCGGTGTCGACGTTGCTCGAGACGCGCCTGGCGCGGGCGGCCGCCTGGTCGTTCTCGGCGGCGATCCGGTCGAAGAGCGACACCGCTTCCGCCCGCGCCTTGCGGAGCTTGCCGAGCGTGAGCGCCACCTGATCGACGGTCTGCGCAGGCATGTCCCCCGATCCCTCTATACCCGCGGCGGCGAGGATAGCACGGACCGGGTCCTTCGGGCATCCCGATCGAAGTGGCTGAGGCGGAAAGGCCGCGAAGGCGCGGGTCAGTGGAAGTCGTCGGCGCCGGACTGGTAGGGCTGGATGAGGTTGGAGAAGCGGGTGAACTCGCCCTCGAAGGCGAGCTCGACCGTGCCGATCGGGCCGTGGCGCTGCTTGCCGATGATGACCTCGGCCTTGCCGTGCAGCGCGCTCATGGCGTCCTTCCACTTCACCATCGCCTCGATGTCGTGGTCGCCCGGCTTCTCGCGCTCGCGGTAGTATTCCTCGCGGAAGACGAACATGACGACGTCGGCGTCCTGCTCGATGGAGCCGGACTCGCGCAGGTCGGAGAGCTGGGGGCGCTTGTCCTCGCGGCTCTCGACCTGGCGGGAGAGCTGGGAGAGGGCGACGACGGGGATGTTGAGCTCCTTGGCGATGGCCTTGAGGCCCTGGGTGATCTCGGAGACTTCCTGGACGCGGCCCTCGCTGCGCGAGGAGGCGGGGCGGGCGAGCTGGAGGTAGTCGATGACGAGGAGGTCGAGGCCGTGCTGGCGCTTCAGGCGGCGGGCGCGGGCGGCGATGGTGGAGATGGGGAGCGCGGGGGTGTCGTCGATGAAGAGGGGGCAGTTCTCCAAGGCCTTGGCGGCCTCGATGAAGCGGCGCATCTCCTCCTCGGTCATGTCGCCGTGGCGGATCTGGTGCGAGGGGACGCGGCTGGCCTCGGAGAGGATGCGGGCGGCGAGCTGTTCCGACGACATCTCGAGCGAGAAGAAGCCGACGACGCCGCCTTCGACGGCGCCTTCGCTGCCGTCGGGGCGGGTGCCCTTCCTGTAGGCCTTGGCGATGTTGAAGGCGATGTTCGTCGCCAGCGAGGTCTTGCCCATGGAGGGGCGGCCGGCGAGGATCAGCAGGTCGGAGGGGTGCAGGCCGCCGAGGCGCTTGTCGAGGTCGATGAGGCCGGTGGAGAGGCCGGCGAGGCCGCCCTCGCGCTCGTAGGCGGCGTTCGCCACCTTGACGGCGTCGATGACGGCGCGGCGGAAGGTCTGGAAGCCGCGGTCGACCTTGCCCTGCTCGCCGAGCTGGTAGAGCGCCTGTTCCGCCTCGACGATCTGGTCCTTGGCCTCGCTCTCGAGCTCGATGCGGGCGGCCTTCTCGGCGATGCCCTGGCCGAGGACGATGAGCTCGCGGCGGATGGCGAGGTCGTAGATGTGCTGGGCATAGTCGCGGACGGCGAAGAGCGAGAGGGCCGAGCCGGCGAGGCGGACGAGGTAGGCCGGGCCGCCGAGCTCGGCGAGGCCGGCGTCCTCCTCGAAGAAGGCCTTGATGGTGACGGGGGTGGCGAGGGCGTTCTTGCGGATGCGCTCGGCGGCGACCTCGAAGATGCGGGCGTGGACCGGGTCGAAGAAGTGCGCCGGCTGCACGATCGAGGCGACGCGGTCGTAGACGTCGTTGTTGACGAGGAGCGCGCCGAGGAGGGCCTGCTCGGCCTCGATGTTGTGGGGCAGGCCCTGGTGGGCGTCGAGCGCCGGGGCGTTTCCGTCGGCCATGAGAATCTCCCTCAGGCCAGCCTTATAGCCCCGGCCCGCGGCGGGCGCGCCTGCCTTCTGCCTGTGGATAACTAGGATAGCGGGGAACCTTTTGCCCCGGCGCGCGGGCGCGCGCCATGGCTGGCTCATGTCGCGGTCCGGTGGCATAGTGACGGAAAAGACCGTCATTCCTGAGGGAACGCGCATGGACGATGTGGCCGCAGCCGCCCCGCTGCCGGGCAAGACGAGGTTCGACAGCGCGGAGATGGGCGCGCTCGCGCATCTCTACCGCGGCGAGGTCTATCGCTCGACGGTGTGGCGGACGCGGCTCGACCAGACGACGAACTGGGCGGTGGTGACGACCGGGCTCGCCATGTCGCTGACCTTCAGCGGGCCCTACGCCTCGCCGCTGCCGCTCATTCTGGTGGGGCTCTTGGTGGTCGTCTTCCTGCTGCTCGAGTCGCGGCGCTACCGCTACTTCAGCGTCTGGCGGGCGCGCTGCCGGCTGATGGAGCGCGACGTCTACGGGCCGATGCTGCGCGGCGAGAACGTGTCGCTCGACGGGCGGTGGAACACGCTGCTCGCCGACGACTACGAGCGGCCGAACTTCCACGTGAGCTACTGGCGGGCGATCGGGCGGCGGCTGCGCTCGAACTATGCCTATATCCTGCTGATCCAGGCGGTCGCCTACTTCGGCAAGCTCGCGATCCACCCGGTTCCGGCCGGCGATCTCGCGACCTTCTTCGCCAGGGCCTCGATCGGGCCGCTGCCGGGCGGCCTCGTCGTGCTGAGCGGGCTCCTCTTCCACGGGTCGTGGGCGGTGCTCGCCTTCGTCACCTGGCGGATGGAGCGCCGGCGGCTCGCGGGGCGGCCGCACGTCTCGATGTGAGGCCCGTCGATGAGAGGGCCGTTGATGCGAGGGCCGTCGATGCGAGGCTGCGGCGCCGGTCGCCCGGCGCCGCGGGGGAGGCTCACTCCTCGCGCGGGAGGCGCGGCTCGTCGCCGGCGGCGGCGCCGCCGATGTCGTCGAAGAGCTCCTGGATGTCGAACTCGGCCGCGGCGTCGGCCTCGGCCTGGAGCTCCTGGATGGTCTTGCCGGAAGCCTGCAGCTCGGCCTCGTCCTGGCTGCGCGCGACGTTGATCGTGATCGTCGCGGCGACCTCCGGGTGGAGGGTGACGCTGACCGGGTGCAGGCCGAGGTCCTTGATCGGGTGATCGAGGACGACCTGGCGGCGGTCGAGGCTGAAGCCGCCGGCGGTCGCGGCGTCGGCGATGTCGCGGGTGGTGACCGAGCCGTAGAGGGCGCCGCCGTCGGAGGCGGAGCGAATCACCACGAAGGCCTGGCCGTCGAGCCTGGCGGCCACGTGCTCGGCCTCCTTGCGGGCCTCGAGGTTGCGCGCCTCGAGCTGGGCGCGGTCGGTCTCGAACCGCTTGAGGTTGGCCTCGGTGGCGCGCAGCGCCTTGCCCTGCGGCAGCAGGAAGTTGCGGGCGTAGCCGTTGCGCACGTCGACGACCTCGCCCATCTGGCCGAGCTTGGCGACGCGCTCGAGAAGAACGACTTGCATGCTGTGCCTCCTTACCTGACGGCGTAGGGCAGGAGCGCGACGAAGCGGGCCCGCTTGATGGCGCGGGCGAGCTCGCGCTGCTTCTTGGCCGAGACGGCGGTGATGCGCGAGGGCACGATCTTGCCGCGCTCGGAGATGTAGCGCTGCAGGAGCTTCACGTCCTTGTAGTCGATCGTCGGCGCGTTGGCGCCGGAGAAGGGGCAGGACTTGCGGCGGCGGAAAAAGGGGCGCTGTGCCATGGGTTAGCTCCTTCAGTTCTCGTCTTCGCGGCGGGGGCGGCGCGGGCCGCGGTCGCCACGGTCGCCGCGGTCGTCGCGCTGGCTGCGGGCCTGCAGCACGGCCGAGGGGCCTTCCTCGTGCTTGTCGACCTTCACGGTCAGCACGCGCATGACGTCCTCGTGGATGCGCATCAGCCGCTCCATCTCCTGCACCGCCGGGGCGGGGGCGTCGGAGCGCACGAAGGCATAGTGCCCCTTGCGGTTCTTGTTGATCTTGTAGGCCATGGTCTTGAGGCCCCAGTATTCGGAGCCGACCACCTGGCCGCCGTTGTCCTTGAGGACCTGGCCGAAGTGCTCGATCAGCCCTTCCGCCTGCGCGTTGGAGAGATCCTGACGCGCGATGAAGACGTGCTCGTAGAGAGCCATTCCGTCGTTCCCGTTCGGCGCGGCTTCAAAAACGGAACCCCTGTTCCCTCCGGGTCCGTACGAGAGGCGGCGCGTGAATATCCTTGGAGGGATGCGGCCTTTTAAAGGGCGTTGCGCGGAATGCAAGAGGAGCGTTCGCCGGGGCCGGAGAAGGCGGACTTTCCGGGGCTGGAAAGTGGCCAGAAAGTGGCCAGCATCCGGCCCGCCAACCGTGTCTCAACATAAGATCCGGGAATTAGGGTTTCGTAAGGCATGACGGAAAAAATCCTGGCCGTGCGAGAGAGATCGAGAGCCGGTCGGGTTGCGGGCGGATTTCGCGTGAGGGTGGCCTCGAGGCCGGAAGAGAGCCGGCGGTCGGAATCGGCGCTTTGAGCGCCGTTCGCCCGCATGCGCGGGCTCGGTCCCGGAGGCCGGCGGTCCGCGCCCTTGCTCCCGGAAGCCCGGGCGGCGGGAGGGGCGGCCCGAGGGGGGCCCTCGCCGGCCCCCCTCGACCCCCCCGGCACTGCCCGATAGGAAAGGGGGCGCGGGGTCCGGGGGCGCGGCGGAAGCTGGACGCGGAAGCTGGACGGGGGCGCGGCGGGGCCGTTAAGCAGGAGGGGAGCTGCATGGAGGGGCGGGCATGACGCGGGCGTTCGTGTTTCCGGGGCAGGGGGCGCAGGCGACAGGGATGGGCCGTGAGCTGGCGGAGGCCTATCCGGCGGCGCGGGCGGTCTTCGAGGAGGTGGATGCGGCGCTGGGGGAGAAGCTCTCGGCGCTGGTCTGGGAGGGGGACCAGGCGGAGCTGACGCTGACGCGGAACGCGCAGCCGGCGCTGATGGCGACCTCGATCGCGGCGATGCGGGCGCTGGAGGCCGAGGGGGTGGCGGTGGGGTCCGCCGCCTTCGTCGCCGGGCATTCGCTCGGGGAATATTCCGCGCTCTGTGCGGCCGGGGCGCTGGGGCTCGGCGATGCGGCGCGGCTGCTCCGGCTGCGCGGGCAGGCGATGCAGGAGGCGGTGCCGGTCGGCGAGGGGGCGATGGCGGCGCTGCTCGGGCTCGACCTCGCGGCGGCCGAGGCGGTGGCGGCGGAGGCGGCGGCCGAGTTCGCGGCGGCCGGCGGGGTCTGCGAGGCGGCGAACGACAACGATCCGGCGCAGGTGGTGGTCTCGGGCAGCCGGGCGGCGGTGGAGCGGGCGGTGGAGATCGCCAAGGCGAAGGGGGCGAAGCGGGCGCTGCTCTTGCCGGTGAGCGCGCCCTTCCACTGCGCGCTGATGCGGCCGGCGGCGGAGCGGATGGCCGAGGCGCTGGCCGGGGTGGCGATCGGGGTGCCGGGGGTGCCGCTCGTCGCCAACGTGAAGGCGGCGGCGGTGCGCGACCCGGAGGAGATCCGGCGGCTCCTGGTCGAGCAGGTGACCGGGCGGGTGCGCTGGCGGGAGAGCGTGCTCTGGATGGCCGGGCAGGGGGTGAGCGAGGCGGTCGAGGTCGGCGCCGGCAAGGCGCTCTCGGGGATGATCCGGCGCATCGCGCGGGAGATCGAGGTGAAGACGGTGGGAACGCCGGACGAGGTCCGGGCGCTGGCGGGAGAGGCGTGATGTTCGATCTGGGCGGCAAGGCGGCGCTGGTGACCGGCGCTTCGGGCGGGATTGGCGGGGCGATCGCACGGGCGCTGCACGGGCAGGGGGCGATGGTGGCGCTGTCGGGGACGCGCGTCGGCCCGCTCGAGGCGCTGGCGGGCGAGCTCGGCGAGCGGGCGCACGTTCTGCCCTGCGATCTCTCCGACGCGGCGGCGGTCGAGGCGCTGCCGAAGCGGGCGGCGGAGGCGCTCGGGCAGGTGGACATCCTGGTCAACAACGCCGGGATCACCCGCGACCAGCTCTTCATGCGCATGTCGGATGCCGACTGGGAGGCGGTGCTGGCGGTGAACCTGACCAGCGTGATGCGGCTGTCGCGCGGGGTGCTGCGCGGCATGATGAAGGCGCGCTGGGGGCGGATCGTCAACGTGAGCTCGATCGTGGGGGTCACCGGGAACCCGGGGCAGGCCAACTATGCCGCCGCCAAGGCCGGGGTGATCGGCATGTCGAAGAGCCTGGCGGCCGAGGTGGCGAGCCGCGGGATCACCGTCAACTGCGTGGCGCCGGGCTTCATCGCGACGGCGATGACCGCGGCGCTGAACGACGAGCAGAAGGCGCGGCTCAATGCGCAGATCCCCGCCGGGCGCATGGGCGAGGCGGCGGAGATCGCCGCGGCGGCGGTCTATCTCGCCTCGGAGGAGGCGGCCTATGTCACCGGGCAGACGCTGCACGTCAACGGCGGCATGGCGATGATCTGAGGGGCGGCGCCGGCCCGAGGCGGGCCGGCGCATTGGCATTTGCCAAGGGTCGCGGTTATGCTATAGCGCGCGAAAGTCGTTCGGGGAGTAGCCGCGTGCCGGCGGGCCGCGTGACAAAGAACAATCGGCCGGTCCCGGCCGGAGCGAAACCAACAGCCGGGCACTGATGCCGGAACCGGACCTAAACGAGGAAGAAGACATGAGCGATATCGCAGAACGCGTCAAAAAGATCGTGGTCGAGCATCTGAGCGTCGACGAGGCCAAGGTGACGGAGTCCGCTTCGTTCATCGACGATCTGGGCGCGGACAGCCTCGACACGGTCGAGCTCGTGATGGCCTTCGAGGAGGAGTTCGGCATCGAGATCCCCGACGATGCCGCCGAGACCATCCAGACCTACGGCGACGCGGTGAAGTTCATCGAGGCGAATTCCAACGCCTGAGGCCCGCGCGGCCCGAGGCGGCGGATCGCGAGGCGGCGTCCTTCGGGCGCCGCCTTCGTTTTGGCGGATCGCCGCCGGGCGCCTTCGTTTGGCGAAACGCCGCCGGGCTTGTTCGGCGGCAGCCTTTCACGGTAAACCGTTGCGATCTTTGGACAGGGGGTGCGCATGCGGCGCGTGGTGATAACCGGGCTGGGGATGGTGTCGCCGCTGGCTTGCGGGGTGGAGGAGACCTGGGCGCGGCTGGTGGCCGGGCAGTCCGGGGCGGGGAAGATCACCCGGTTCGACGCGAGCCACCTGCCCTGCGACATCGCCTGCGAGGTGCCCTATGGCGACGGGTCGGACGGGACCTTCAATCCCGACGACTGGGTGGCGCCGAAGGACCAGCGCAAGGTCGACACCTTCATCCTCTTCGCCATGGCCGCCGCCGAGCAGGCGCTGCGCGACGCCGACTGGAAGCCGGAGGCGGAGGCCGAGCGGCTCCGCACCGGGGTCATCATCGGCTCGGGGATCGGCGGGCTGGCGACGATCGCCGACACGGCGATCACGCTGAAGGAGAAGGGGCCGCGGCGGGTGTCGCCCTTCTTCATCCCGGGGAGCCTGATCAACCTCGGGTCGGGGCAGGTCTCGA
>ENA-UOUJ01001244-UOUJ01001244.1-activated-sludge-metagenome-genome-assembly--contig:-NODE-1244-length-13974-cov-7.191393_pt1 | contig 13974 bp, 10 predicted proteins | sample MGYA00249839_ERZ747224 | MGnify/ENA primary metagenome ERZ747224 (study PRJEB28782, sample SAMN03220277) | activated sludge metagenome | biome: wastewater; feature: sewage sludge; material... | reverse complement strand
CGTCGATCTCCTCGGCGAACTGCGGCCAGCGGGTCGAGATCGGGGTCCAGTCGGTATAGTGCGCCTCGATCCGGCCGAGGTAGGGCCGCTGCACGCCGAGGCAGAAGGCATGGTCCATCTCCTCGGTCTCGACGATGCCGGCCTTCGGATTGGCGAGCGCCCAGGCCATGCCGGCGAGGACCGCGCTCGTCACCTGCAGCCCCGTGGCGTTCTGGAACGGCGCGAGCCCGCGCGCCTCCTGGATCGAGAGCCGCGAGCCGTACCAGAGCGCGTTCCGCTCGTGCCCGTAGAGGAGCACCCCGAGATCGTCCGCCCCCCAGAGGATCTCGTTCTCGTCGAGGATCTTCAGCGTCTCCTGCACCCGCCCCGAGCCGAGCATCTCGTGCAGGCTGAGCACGGCCTGGTCGCAGGGATGGTAGGCATAGTGGCAGGTCGGCCGGTATTCCGGCGCGTCCCCCTCGCCTATGGTGAAATAGTCGGCGATCGAGATCGCCTCGTTGTGGGTGACGAGATAGCCGTACTGCGGCCCCGCCGCCGGCGTCCAGGTGTGCACCTTGGTGAGGATGCCGGGCGTGTCGAGATAGATCGCCGCCTTGCAGCCCTGCGCCTGGCGGTGGCCGTTGGGCGGGAACCAGCGCTCGTGCGTGCCCCAGCCGAGCTCGGACGGCTGGAAGCTCTCCGAGATGAAGCCCTCCGCCGACCAGGTGTTGACGAAGGTGCCGATCGGCTTCGCGTCGCGCCCGGCCTGGGTGTCGCGCTCGGCGATATGCACCCCCTTGACCCCCAGCCCCTGCATCAGCCGCGCCCAGCCGAGCCGGTCCTTCGGCGCCTCCGCCGGGCGCCCGAGGTCGGCCGCGAGCCGCAGCAGCGCCTCCTTGAGCAGCCAGGAGACCATGCCCGGATTGGCCCCCGAGCAGCTGACCGCCGTCGGCCCGCCCGGGTTCGCCCGCTTCTCCTTGCGCATCGTCTCGCGCAGCGCGTAGTTGGTGCGGTCGGCGTCGGCGAGCGAGAGGTCGAAGTAGTGCCCCTTCCACGGCTCGACCACGGTGTCGATGTAGAGGACGCCGAGCTCGCGCGTGAAGCGCATCAGCTCGAGCGAGCTCGTGTCGACCGAGAGGTTCACGCAGAACCCCCGCCCCTCGGGAAAGAGCTGGCCGAGGAGCGCGCGGTAGTTCTCCGGCGTCACCGCCCGGTGGATGAAGTGCACCCCCCGCTGCTCGAGGAAGGTCCGCTGGTCGTCGAGCGGGTCGATGACGTAGACCTGATGCGGGTCGTAGGTGAAGTGCCGCTCGATCAGCGGCAGCGTGCCGCGCCCGATCGAGCCGAAGCCGATGATGACGATGGGCCCCTCGATGCGCCCGTGGTTGGGATAGCTCGTCACCGCCTTCGCCCCTCGTCTCCGCCCCGGGCCCCGCCGCCCGGGCGAGACCTTGGCCGGGCGGCCTCGCGGGTGCAAGCCGCTTTCCCTCAGGCGGCCAGCGCGCGAATCCGCTCGAGGTCGCGGCGGAAGGCGAGAAAGGCCTTCCGCTTCTCCGCCTCCGCCGGGATGCGGAGCAGGTACGAGGGATGCACGGTGATATACCCCTGCCGGTTGTCGAAGCGCGCGGGCCCGCGGTTGGCGTTGATCGGCAGCGCCCTGCCGGCCAGCGCGAGGACCGCCGTGGCACCGAGCGCCACCACGACCCGCGGCCCGACGAGGTCGAGCTCCCGCTTCAGCCACCAGCGGTAGTGCGTCACCTCGCCGGCGGTCGGACGCTGATGCAGCCGGCGCTTCCCGCGCTGGACGTACTTGAAGTGCTTGACGGCGTTGGTGACGTAGCTGTCCTCCCGCCTGATGCCGGCCTCGGCCAGCGCCCGGTCGAAGATCTGCCCGGCCGGGCCGACGAAGGGGCGGCCCTGCAGATCCTCCTGGTCGCCCGGCTGCTCGCCGACGAAGGCGATGGCCGCGCCGACCGGCCCCTCGCCGAGGACGGCGCGGGTGCCGCCCTCGACCACCGGCGGGGCGGCGGCGATCAGGCGGTTCAGCTCCTCGAGGCTCTGCGGCTCAGGGTCGAGCGCGAGGCTCTTCTGTTCGGGCATGGCAGGTTCCTCCCTCTCCATCTCCGCAACGCGCGGACCCGCGAGCGCGATCCGGCGAGACGCTCAGCCGGCCAGCGGCCAACGGCCGAGGAGGACATGCCTTCCCCGGCCGACGAGGCTGCGCAGCAGCACGATCTCGCGGACGCGCCAGCCGATCGGGGCGATCGCCTGCTCGGGGAGCGGGACGCGGTCGTAGAGGAGCGTCATGTGCGGGGTCCAGGCGAGCGGCAGGGGCCGGGCCAGTCCCGCCTCCTCCAGAGCGTCGCCTAGCGCTTCGGCGAAGTCCAGCAGGCCACCCGAGCCGTCGTCGCCGAATACGACGAGGGGGCGGTTGCTGCGTCGGCCGAAGCTCGCCATCCGGTCGAAGGCGAGGTCGAACGCCGGCCAGCGCGGGTCGATCGCGGCCCCGGCGGCCGCTACGAGCTTCGCCAGCGGTCGCGCCGGGGCGAGGCCGAAGAGCGAGACGTGCAGGCGCTCGCACGGGATGGGTGGACCGGTGAGGCCGTGTTCCTGCGCGACGTCGCGCGCCAGTGCGACGGCCTGCGTCGCGGCCTCGGCGTCCGGGCGGATGGCGAGGAGGAAGCGGTCGGTGGTAGGAGCGGGCCGGAAGCCAGGGAAGGGGAGCTGGTCGGGCACGGGCGCCGGGGCCCCGGGTCAGACCGCCTCGCGGCGGAAGCAGTGGGCGGCGTGGTCGTTGACGATGCCGACGGCCTGCATCCAGGCGTAGACGATGGTCGGACCGACGAACTTGAAGCCGCGGCGCTTGAGGTCTTTCGAGATCGTCTCCGAGAGGGCGGTGCTCGCCGGCACGCTCCGGCCGTCGCCGCGGAGCGGCCGTCCGTCGGTGAAGGACCAGGCCCAGGCGGCGAAATCCTCGCCGCGCTCGGCCATGTCGCAATAGATGCGGGCACCGCCGATCGCGGCATCGATCTTGGCGCGGGAGCGGATGATGCCGGGGTCGGCGAGCAGGCGGGCGACGTCTGCCTCGCCGAAGCGCGCGACCGCCGCCGGGTCGAAGCCGGCGAAGGCCGCGCGCATGGTCTCGCGCTTGCGCAGCACGGTGATCCAGGCGAGGCCGGCCTGGAAGCCGTCGAGGACGAGCTTCTCCCAGAGCGCGCGCGCGTCGCGCTCGGGCACACCCCACTCGGTGTCGTGATAGATCTGCATCAGCGGGTCGGTCCCGGCCCAGGTGCAGCGGCTGTCCGGCGGCGGCTCGCCCATGCTCTTCCCCGTCGGATCGGATGGCCGGCCGGTCGCCCGGCCGGCCGACGCGTCAGGCCTCGCTCATGCCGGCCACGGGCTCGCGCGCCGCCCCGGCACGGACGGTTTCCTCGATCCGGCGGCCGGTCTCGGCGTCGATCTTCTTCCAGTAGTCGAAGACCCGGCTCAGCACCGGTTCGCGCACGGCGCCGATCAGCGAGCCGGCCACCGTCTCGACGAGGCCGGCGCGCTCGGCGGCGCTGAAGACCTCGCGCACCAGCGTGCCCGGCTGGCCGAAGTCGTCGTCCTCCGGGTGCAGCGTGTAGGCGCTGCGGACGAGCGCGCCGTCGGCCTCCCAGCCGTCGGCCACCGGGCCGGTCTCGTCGGCCCAGGACCGGCCGCCGCTGTTCGGCGCATAGGTCGGGGCGGCGCCGGAGTGACGGTAGGCCATGTGGCCGTCGAACTGGTAGCTGTTGACCGGCACCCGCGGCTGGTTGACCGGGAGCTGGTTGAAGTTGACGCCGATGCGGTTCCTCTGCGCGTCGTTGTAGGCGAAGGCGCGGCCGAGCAGCATCTTGTCCGGCGAGAGGCCGATGCCCGGCACGGTGTTGCCCGGCGAGAAGGCCGCCTGCTCGATCTCGGCGAAGAAGTTGGCCGGATTGCGGTTCAGCGTCATCGTGCCGACCGGAACCAGCGGATAGTCGTCGTGCGACCAGGTCTTGGTCAGGTCGAACGGGTTGAAGCGATAGGTCGCCGCCTCGGCGTAGGGCATGATCTGAACCGAGAGATCCCACGACGGGAAGTCGCCCCGGGCGATGGCGTCGAAGAGGTCGCGGCGGTGGAAGTCGGCGTCGGAGCCGGCCATCGCCTTCGCCTCCTCGTTGGAAAAGAACTCCATGCCCTGGCGGGTGTGGAAGTGGTACTTGACCCAGAAGCGTTCGCCGGCGGCGTTGACCCACATGTAGGTGTGCGAGCCGTAGCCGTTCATGTTGCGCCAGGTGCGCGGCAGGCCGCGGGGGCCCATGAGGTAGGTGACCTGGTGCGCCGTCTCGGGGTTGTTGGTCCAGAAGTCCCACTGCATGTGGTTGTCGCGCAGGCCGGAATCGGGGAGCCGCTTCTGGCTGCGGATGAAGTGGGGGAACTTCATCGGGTCGCGCACGAAGAAGATCGGCGTGTTGTTCCCGACGAGGTCGTAGTTGCCCTCGCTGGTGTAGAACTTGAGCGAGAAGCCGCGGACGTCGCGCCAGGTGTCGGGGCTGCCCATCTCGCCGGCGACGGTCGAGAAGCGGGCGAGCATGGGGGTCTCGGCGCCGGACTGGAAGAGCGCGGCGCGGGTGTAGGCGGAGACGTCGTGCGTCACCTTCAGGACGCCGAAGGCGCCGGCGCCCTTGGCGTGCGGCTGTCGCTCGGGGACCTTCTCGCGGTTGAAGTGAGCCATCTGCTCGAGGAAGTGCACGTCGTGCAGAAGGACGGGGCCGTCGGGCCCGACGGTCAGCGAGTTGCGGTCGCTCGGCACCGGGGCTCCGGTGCTCATGGTCGACGGATTGGCTGGATCGAACTTGTCGGTCATGCTGGTTCTCCTCAGGAGTGGTGCCACCGGTGCGGAATCATTCCCACTCGATGGTGCCGGGCGGCTTGGAGGTGATGTCGTAGGTAACTCGGTTGATCCCCTTGACCTCGTTGATAATTCTCGTCGCTGTCTCGGACAGGAATTCGTGGCTGAAAGGGTAATAGTCGGCGGTCATCCCGTCTACTGACGTGACGCCGCGGAGCGCGCAGACATGATCGTAGGTCCGCCCGTCGCCCATGACGCCCACGGTGCGCACCGGCAGCAGCACGGCGAAGGCCTGCCAGATGGCGTCGTAGAGGCCGTGGCGGCGAATCTGGTCGAGATAGACCGCATCGGCCTCGCGCAGGATGGCGAGCTTCTCGCGGGTGACGGCGCCCGGGCAGCGGATGGCGAGGCCGGGGCCGGGGAAGGGGTGGCGGCCGACGAAGCTCTCCGGCAGGCCGAGCTCGCGGCCGAGGGCGCGCACCTCGTCCTTGAAGAGCTCGCGCAGGGGCTCGACCAGGCGGAGGTGCATCCGCTCGGGGAGGCCGCCGACGTTGTGGTGGCTCTTGATGGTGACCGAGGGGCCGCCCGAGAAGCTCACGCTCTCGATGACGTCGGGATAGAGGGTGCCCTGGGCGAGGAACTCGGCGTTGCCAGCCTCCTTCGCGTGCTGCTCGAAGACCTCGATGAACAGGCGCCCGATGGTCTTGCGCTTCGTCTCCGGGTCCTCGACGCCTTCGAGGGCGGTGAGGAACCGCTCGCTCTCGTCGGCATGCACGAGCGGGATGTTGTAGTGGTCGCGGAACAGGCTGACGACCTCCTCCGCCTCGCCCTTCCGCATCAGGCCGGTGTCGACAAAGACGCAGGTGAGCTGCTCGGCGATCGCCTCGTGGATGAGGACGGCGGCGACGGAGGAATCGACCCCGCCCGAGAGGCCGCAGATGACCCGGCCCTTGCCGACCTGGGCACGGATCGCCGCGATCGCCTGGTCCTTGTAGGCGGCCATGGTCCAGTCGCCGGTGAAGCCCGCGAGGTCGGTGAAGTTCTTCAGGATCGTCTTGCCGTTCGGGGTGTGGTGCACCTCGGGATGGAACTGGACGGCGTAGAAGTGGCGCGCGGGGTCGGCGGTGATGGCGAAGGGAGCGCCGGGGGAGGTGCCGATGACGGAGAAGCCGGGGGCGAGCGCGGTGACGCGGTCGCCGTGGCTCATCCAGACCTCCTCGCGGCCGGTCTCGAAGAGGCCGGCGAAGAGCGGGTCGCGGGTGTCGGTGGGGGTGACGAAGGCGCGGCCGAACTCGGCGGCGTGGCCGGCTTCGACACGGCCGCCGAGCTGGGCCATCATCGTCTGCTGGCCGTAGCAGATGCCGAGGACGGGGACGCCGAGGGTGAAGATCCCGGGCGCCGCGCGCGGGCTGTCCGGGTCGGTGACGCTGGCCGGGCCGCCCGAGAGGATGACGGCCTGCGGACGGAAGGCGGCGAGGAAGGCGGCGTCGACCTTCTGGTAGGGATGGATCTCGCAGTAGATGTGCGCCTCGCGCAGGCGGCGGGCGATCAGCTGGGTGACCTGGCTGCCGAAATCGACGATGAGCAGGCGCTGGTGATCGGGGGCGTTCGACATGCCTCCGAATAGGGCGCGGCCGGCCGATAGGCAAGCGAAGGCGCGGCCCGGCCGGGCGGGGTGTCGTCGGCGGACGCTGCGGCGGCGGAATCGGCCGGACGGAGCCGCGGCCGGGGGGGTAGAAGCGGGATCGGGATCTCTCGGGAGGAGCATGCCATGAGCGAAGCCACAGCCGGGGCCGGGACGGCCGGGCGTCAGCGCCGGGGCGGGGGCGGGGCGGCGCGGCGGGCCGAGCGCAGCGCGCACCGGGTCGAGGCGGCGCCCTACATCCGGCGGCGGATCCCGAACTACGAGATCCTCGACGAGGAGGGGCTGGCGCTGATCGAGGCGAACGCCGAGACGGTGCTCGAGGAGACCGGCGTCCGCTTCGCCGACAACGAGCCGGCGCTGGCGCTCTGGCGCGGCGCGGGGGCGGACGTGCGCGGCGACCGCGTGCACCTGCCGCGGGGGCTGGCGCGCAGGCTCTGCGCGACGGCGCCGCGGGAGTATGTGCAGCACGCGCGCAACCCGGAGCGCAACGTCACGATCGGTGGCAGGAACCTCGTGCTGGCGCCGGTCTACGGGCCGCCCTTCGTGCGCGACATGGAGAGGGGGCGGCGCTATGCGACGATCGAGGATTTCCGCAACTTCGTGAAGCTCGCCTATGTCTCGCCCTGGCTGCACCATTCCGGCGGCACGGTCTGCGAGCCGACCGACATCGCGGTCAACAAGCGGCACCTCGACATGCTGCTCGCGCACATGACGCTGTCGGACAAGCCGTTCATGGGCAGCGTCACCGAGGCGGCGCGGGCGGCCGATTCGGTCGAGATGTGCCGCGTCCTCTTCGGGGCGGAGAACGTCGGCCCGAACTGCTACATGACGAGCCTCATCAACATCAACTCGCCGCTCACCTTCGATTCGGTGATGATGGGCTCGCTCGAGGTCTATGCCCGCGCCGGGCAGGCGGTGCTCGTCTCGCCCTTCATCGTAGGCGGCGCGATGGCGCCGGTTAGCGTGGCGGGCACGCTGACCCAGCTCCTGGCGGAGGCGATGGCGGGGATCGCCTATGCGCAGCTGGTGAACCCCGGCTGCCCGGTGATCTTCGGCGCCTTCGTCACGTCGATCGACATGAACTCGGGGGCGCCGACCTTCGGCACGCCCGAGGCCTCGAAGATCCTCTGGGGGGCGGGGCAGCTGGCCCGGCGGCTGAACCTGCCGTTCCGCTCGGGCGGAGCCCTCTGCGGCTCGAAGCTGCCCGACGCGCAGGCGGCCTACGAGAGCGCCAACACGCTGCAGGCGGCGCTCGTCGGCGGCGTCAACTTCATGCTGCACGCCTGCGGCTGGCTCGAGGGCGGGCTCGTCTCCGGCTACGAGAAGTTCGTGCTCGATGCCGACCAGCTCGGCGTGCTGCATTCGCTGGCCGAGGGGATCGACCTCTCGGAGAACGGCCAGGCGATGGACGCGATCCGCGAGGTGGGGCCGGGCGGGCATTTCCTCGGCTGCGCCCACACCCAGGCGAACTTCAAGGACGCCTTCTGGCGCAGCCAGGTGTTCGACTACCGGCCGTTCGAGACCTGGGCCGAGGCGGGAGAGCCCGATTCGATGAGGCTGGCCAATACGCGGGTGCGCAGGATGCTCGCCGACTACGAGCCGCCGGCGATCGATGCCGGTGTCGTCGAGGCGCTCCAGGACTACGTCGCGCGGCGGAAGGCGTCGGAGCCGGACGCCTTCGGCTGACCGTGGACGGGGGGAGCGCCGGCCTCGGGGAGCCCGCAAGGGGCTCCCGCTCGGCCGGCGCTTGGCGGTCGGCCGCCTTTGCGGCCTCCCTCCGGCGGAAAGCGGCCGCAAGCGGCCGCTTGAGTCAGTCGTTCTCCCCGCCTGTTGGCGGGGCCCCTCGTCTGCTCGATAGGGTTTCAAGCCAGTATGAAATCCTCGGGGAGGGACGCGCCGTTCCGGCTCGCCCCCCCACCGTCTCCCCGCCGCACCGGTGCGGCGGGGAGACGGTGCGGGCGCGGTACGCGGGGCACGGGCCGGCCGTCAGTTGCCTAGCGCCTGCCGGATCGCCTCGTCGGCGCGCTTCACCGCGCTGTCGAGCGCCTGCTGCGCGTCCTGCTCACCGGCGAGCATCTTCTCGAATTCCTCGTTCTGGATGTCGCGCACCTGTGGGAGGTTGACGAGGCGGACGCCCTTGGAGTTCTCGGTCGGGGCCTTGCCCATCATCTGCAGGATCGGCGTCTCGCGGCCGGGGTTGTCGTCGTAGAAGCCCGAGGCCTTCGTCGCCTCGTAGGCGGCGAGGGTCACCGGCAGGTAGCCCGAGGTCTCGTGCAGATACTGCTGCACCTCCGTCTGCGAGAGATATTCGAAGAAGGCGGCGATGCCGGCGTAGGTCGCGTCGGGCTTGCCGCCGAAGACCCAGAGGCTCGCGCCGCCGGGGATGGTGTTCTGCGGCGCGTTCGGGGCGGCGCTGTCGTAGGGCAGCTGGCCGATGCCGTAGTTCATGCCCGACTTCACGATGTCGCCGAGGCCGCCCGAGCTCTCGGTGAAGATGCCGCACTCGCCGGCGAGGAAGATCTGCTTCGCCTCGGAGGTGCGGCCGCCGTACTTGAAGGTGCCGTCCCTGGCGAGGTCGGCGATGGCCTGGAAGTGGTCGACGAAGATCGGCGCGTTGATCCCGAGCTCGACGTCGGAGCCGGCGAGGCCGTTCTCGTTCGTGCCGTAGGGCACGTCGTTCCAGGCGGCGAAATTCTCGAGGTGGATCCAGGTCAGCCAGGTCGAGGTGAAGCCGCAGGGGGCGGCGCCCGATTCCCTGATCTGCTTCGCCGCCTCGAAGACCTCGCTCCAGGTCTTCGGCGGGTTGTCGACGTCCAGGCCGGCCTTCTCGAAGATGTCCTTGTTGTAGTAGAGGATCGGCGAGGAGGAGTTGTAGGGGAAGGAGAGCATGGTGCCGTCGGGCGTCGAATAGTAGGCGACGATGCCGGGCAGGTACTGGCTCTTGTCGAAGTCGGGCAGGATCTCGGCGACCGGCTTGATCGCCCCCTGGGCGGCCATCATCACGCCGGTGCCGACGTCGAAGACCTGGATGATGTCGGGGGCCTGGCCGGCGCGGAATGCGGCGATGCCGGCGTTCAGCGTCTCGGGATAGGTACCCTTGAAGACCGGCAGCACCTTGTAGTCGGACTGGCTGGCGTTGAAGTCGTCGGAGATCTTCTGCACCACCTCGGCGTTGGCGCCGGTCATGGCGTGCCACCAGCTGATCTCGGTCTGCGCCAGCGCGGGCGTGCCGAGGGCCGCCGCGAGGGCGGCGGCGGCGATGAGGGTCGGCTTCACGGTCATCGGGTTCTCCCTTCCATCGGCGCACGGGCGGCTTCTGGCGGCGCGCTTGCGTGACGATCCCTTGTGGCGGCCATCGTCATGCACATGGGCCGGGCCGGCAAGCCCCTACCGGCGTCCTCGGCGACCTTCGTAGGCGGTCCTGCCCTCAGAGCGGGCGGCCGCGGAGGAGGACCGGCAGGTCGCCGGTGGCGCCGGCGGCCTCGGCGATCAGCGTGCGGCGGAGGGCGGGCAGGCGGGCGACGGCGGCGAGGCCGAGGCCGCGGCCGAGGCGCAAGAGCGGGTTGTCGTTGGAGAAGAGCCGGTTCAGTCCGTCGGTCATCGCCGCCATGGCGGTGATGTCGAAGCGCCGCCAGCGGGCGTAGCGGGCGAGCACGTCCGCCGCGCCGATGTCCTCGCCCCGCCGGTGCGCCGTCACCAGCACCTCGGCCAGCGTGGCCACGTCGCGCAGCCCGAGGTTGAGCCCCTGCCCGGCCAGCGGGTGGATGCCGTGGGCGGCGTCGCCGACGAGCGCCAGCCGCGCGTCGGTCAGCCGCTCGGCGAGCGAGAGGGCGAGAGGATAGCTGTAGCGCCCCCCGGCGAGGCCGATCTCGCCGAGGAAGTCGCCGAAGCGCGGGCGGAGCTCGGCGAGGTAGCCGGCCGCGTCGAGGCGGGAGATGGCGGCGGCGCGCTCGGTCGTCTCGGTCCAGACGATCGAGGAGCGGTTGCCGGGCAGCGGCAGGATGGCGAGCGGCCCCGCCGGCATGAAGAACTGGTGCGCGATGCCGCGGTGTGGCCGTTCGTGCTCGATGGCGCAGACGAGCGAGCTCTGCCCGTAGCCGCGCCCGCGCCGGGCGATCCCCGCCCGCCGCGCCACCTGGCTGTCGCGCCCGTCGCAGGCGACGAGGAGCGCGCCGGACAGCTCGGCGCCGTCGGCGAGCGTCACGTTGGCGCGGCCGGACCCGGTCGCCTGGCCGACGACGGCGACGCCGTTCCGCGTCCCGACCAGCGGCTCCGCCTCGACGGCGGCGGCGATGGCGGCGCGCAGGAAGCGGTCCTCGACGATGTGGCCCATCGGGCCCTCGTCGATCTCGTTGCCATCGAAGTGGAGCCAGAAGCGCCCGGCGCCCTCGCCGGCGCGGCCCTGGCTGATCCTGATCTCGCTGATCGCCTGCGCCTTGGGCGCGATCCCCGGCCAGAGCCCGAGCGCCTCGAGCATCCGCCGCGAGGCGAGCGCCAGCGCATAGGCGCGGCCGTCGAACTCCGGGTCGGCGCGGACCTCGGCCGGGCGCGCGTCGAGCACCAGGCTGGAGATCCCGCCCTGGGCGAGCGCCAGCGCCAGCACCGGGCCGTTCAGCCCGCCGCCGACGATCAGAACGTCGCAATCCTTCGCCATCGCCCGGTCCCCTTCCCTGCCCGAGTATCCGCCCGGCTTGCCGATTGTCCAGCCGCGCCCGGCTCGGCTAAGCTCGCCGGCAAAAGGGGAGAGCGATGTCGGAGACCTGGCTCTGGATGACGGCGGCCGAGCTCGGCCGCGGGATCGGCGACGGCGCCATCGACGCGCGCGAGCTGACCGAGGTCTATCTCGCCGCCATCGACAGCCACCCCGAGGCGCCCGGCATCTATGCCCGCATCACCCCCGAGCGCGCCCGCGCCGAGGCCGCCGCCGCCGCCGGCCGCGCCGAGGCGGGCGTCCGCCGCGGCCCGCTCGACGGGGTGCCGGTCAGCTGGAAGGATCTCTTCGACACGGCGGGCGTCGTCACCGAGGCGGGCTCGGGGCTGCTGCGCGGCCGCGTGCCGGAGAGCGACGCGCGCGTGCTGGCCGCCGCCACCCGCGCCGGGCTGGTCTGCCTCGGCAAGACGCATATGACCGAGCTCGCCTTCTCCGGCCTCGGGGTCAATCCGGTGACCGCGACGCCGCCCAACATCAACGATCCCGAGCTGGTGCCGGGCGGATCCTCCTCGGGCGCCGCCGCCTCGGTCGCCTTCGGGCTCGCCGCCGCCGGCATCGGCTCGGACACCGGCGGGTCGGTGCGGGTGCCCTCGGCCTGGAACGACCTCGTCGGGCTCAAGACCACCCATGGCCTGCTGTCGCTCGAGGGGGTGGTGCCGCTCTGCCCGCGCTTCGACACGGTCGGGCCGCTCTGCCGCTCGGTCGAGGACGCGGCGCTGCTCCTCGCCGCGATGGCGGGCACGCCGGCGATCGACCTCGCCGGCGCGTCGCTCGAGGGCGGCCGGCTCGCCATCCTCGACACCTCGGCGATCGGCCCGACCCGCAGCGGCCCGCAGACCGCCTTCGAGGCCGCCATCGGGCGCATCGCCGCGGCGGGCGCGCGCATCGAGCCGCTCGCCTTCGCCGGGCTCGCGCCGATGTTCGCGCTCGCCCCCTGCCTCTTCGCCGCCGAGGCCTACGGCGTCTGGAGCGAGGCGATCGAGGCCGAGCCCGAGGCGATGTTCGCGCCCATCCGCGAGCGCTTCCGCGCCGGCAAGGGCTTCTCCGCCCCGGAGTATGTCGCCGGCTGGCGGCGGCTCGAGGCCATCCGCGCCGGCTGGGCCGAGGCGGCGGCCGGCTTCGACGCCGTGCTGCTGCCCACGGTCGCCAACCTCGCGCCCAACGCCGAGCGCTGCCTCGCCGATCCGGCGCATTTCGCCGAGGAGAACCTCCTCGCGCTGCGCAACACCCGCGTCGGCAACATGCTCGGCCTCTGCGCGCTGACCCTGCCCTCGGGCACCCCGGGCTGCGGCGTGATGGCGATGGGGGCACCGGGAGAGGAGGCGCGGCTGCTGCGGCTCGGCGCCGCGATGGAGCGCGCCCTCGCCTGACCCGGGCCGGCTTTGGCGCGGGACCGGACGCTTTCCCGCGCGGGACGAGAATGGCGATTGCCGCCTTGCGCGGTTCGGCTATCCTTGGGCCGTGGGGAAGGATGGGGAGATGATGGCAAGGACGACGGTCGCGACAGCCGCCCGGTGGGCGCTCCGGCGGGACGTCAGGTGGGCCGGTCATGGCTGAGCAGAGCCTCAGCCTGATCCTCGGCGGCGTCCGGTCCGGCAAGAGCCGGCACGCCGAGGCGCTGATCGAGGCGCATCCCTCGGCCTGGCGCTATCTCGCCACCGCCCAGCCGCTCGACGAGGAGATGGCCGAGCGGATCGCCGCGCACCAGGCCCGCCGCTCCGCCGGCTGGATCACCGTGGAGGCGCCGCTCGATCTCGCCGGCGCGCTCGCCGAGGCGCCGGACGGCCAGCCGGTGCTCATCGACTGCCTGACCATCTGGCTCAGCAACGTGATGCTCGCCGGCCGCGATCCCGAGGCGGAAGCCGACCGGCTCGCCGCCGCCCTCGCCCGGCCGCGCGGCCCCTGGATCGCGGTCGCCAACGAGGTCGGCCTCGGCGTCATCCCCGACAACGCCCTGGCGCGCCGCTTCTGCGACGCCGCCGGCCGGCTCAACCAGGCCATCGCGGCGACCGCCGACCATGTGGTGCTGATGGTGGCGGGCCAGGCGCTGCGCGTGCGATGAGCCCCGCGCCCCGTCCGAGCCCGTGGCGCGCGGCTCACCACAGGGCGACGGCCGCGACCGCCAGCCCGGCGATCAGCAGCCCGTCCGCCGCCCGGTAGAGCGCGAGCGCCCGCCGGATGTCCGCCGGCGCGAGCTCCCGCCGCCCGCCCTGCCCCATCACCGCGTCCTCGACCGCCACCCCGCCGTAGCGCCTCGGCCCGGCGAGCGCGAAGCCGAGCGCCCCGGCCATCGCCGCCTCCGGCCAGCCGGCGTTCGGCGAGCGGTGCCCGCGCGCGTCCCGCCGCACCGCCGCCCAGGCCCCGCCCGGCGAGGCGCCCGGCACCAGCCAGGCCGCCCCGACGAGAAGGAGCGCCGCCAGCCGCGCGGCCGGCAGGTTGACGAGATCGTCGAGCCGCGCCGCCGCCCAGCCGAAGGCGCGGTGCCGCTCGGTCCGGTGCCCGATCATGCTGTCGGCGGTGTTGATCGCCTTGTAGGCCGCCGCTCCCGGCAGCCCGAGGAGCGCCATCCAGAAGACCGGCGCCACCACGCCGTCGGCGAAGTTCTCCGCCAGGCTCTCGACCGCCGCCCGTGCCACGCCGGCCTGGTCGAGCGCCGCCACGTCCCGCCCGACGATCCGCGCGACCGCCGCGCGGCCCGCCTCGATACCGGCATCGAGGCCGGCATCGAGCCCGGCATCGAGCCCGTCCGCCACCGCCGCGACATGCGCCGCGAGGCTCCGCTGC
>ENA-UOUJ01001243-UOUJ01001243.1-activated-sludge-metagenome-genome-assembly--contig:-NODE-1243-length-13985-cov-7.874515_pt1 | contig 13985 bp, 9 predicted proteins | sample MGYA00249839_ERZ747224 | MGnify/ENA primary metagenome ERZ747224 (study PRJEB28782, sample SAMN03220277) | activated sludge metagenome | biome: wastewater; feature: sewage sludge; material... | reverse complement strand
GATGCGGCAGCATGAAGTCCCCCACCGCCGCATAATAGACCGCCACGTCGAGCTTGGTCGGCCCCGACCGGCCGAACAGCCGCCGCGTCGGATTGGTCACCCAGACCGTCGCCAGATCCGCCTCCGACACCAGCCGCTTCCGCTCCGGCGCCGCCTGCGCCGTCACCGCCACGTCGCGCAGCCCGACGAACACCCCGTGCCGCAGCGCCCCGTCCGAGGTCAGGTTCGAATACTGGATCCGCGCCGAGAGCACCGGCCGCACCGGCCGCACGTCCTTCGGCGCCCCGACGACGGTCAGCCCCGGATCCTCCAGCCCCCTCAGCCGCCCCAAGAGCTCCCCGAGCATCGCCGCATCGAACCCCGTCCCGACCTTGCCGCGATACCGGAGCTCGTCCCCGACCCACTCCCCCATCGCCAGCGCGCCCAGGCCCCCGGCCGCCTCCGACGCCGTATACCCCACGATGACGAAGTCGCCGTAGAGCTTCGCCTTGCTCTTGGTCCAGCTCTTCGACCGCCCCGCCTGATAGGCCGCCGTGACCCGCTTCGAGACCACCCCCTCGAGCCCCATCTGCGACACCTGCTCGTGGAAGTCCCGGCCCCCTCCCACCACATGGTCGCTGAACTGGATCGCCGAGCGCCCGGTCGCCCCGGCCAGCAGCTGCCGCAACAACTCCTTCCGCTCGACCAGCGCCACCGCCGCCAGGTTCCACCCGTCGAGCCGCACCAGGTCGAAGGCGAAGAACACCAGCTCGTTCCGCGCCTTCCGCGACAGCGCCTCCTGCAGCGCCGCGAACCGGCTCACCCCACCCGCGTCGAGCGCCACGACCTCCCCGTCGACCACCGCCTCCCGGCACGGCAGCGTCCGGAACGCATCCGCCAGATCCCCGTAGCGATGCGTCCAGTCGAGCCCGCCCCGCGTGATCAGCCGCACCGCCTCCCCGTCCCGGAAGGCCAGCGTCCGATACCCATCGAACTTGATCTCGTGCAGCCACTCGTCCCCCGCCGGCGGCTCCCCCACCTGCGTCGCCAGCTGCGGCGTCAGCCGCTCCGGCCCCGGCCCCTTCACCGCCCCCTTGAGCGCCCCCGGCCGCAGCCGCCGCGCCTTCGGCTCCGGCGCCCTCAGCTCCTCGATCCGCCGCCCCGACTTCACGCTCTCCGGCCGCTCGCTGAGGATGTCGCGCTCGGGATCCGCCCCGGCATCCTTCTCCTTGATGAGCAGCCAGTTCCGCTTCTTCTCCCCCGGCCGCGGCTTCAGCCGCACCAGCATCCAGCCGCCATGGAGCTTCTCCCCCGCCAGCCGGAACTTCAGCTCCCCCGCCTCCAGCCCGGCCTCGGCGTCCCCCATCGGCGCCCATGTGCCACTGTCCCAGACGATCATCGGCCCGCCGCCGTACTCCCCCTCCGGGATCACCGCCTCGAAGTCGATATACTCGACCGGATGGTCCTCGGTCTGGATCGCCAGCCGCCGGTCGGCCGGGTTGAGCGACGGCCCCTTGGGAACCGCCCAGCTCTTCAGCACGCCGCCGAGCTCCAGGCGCAGGTCGTAGTGATCCGCCGTCGCCTGGTGCTTGTGCACGACGAAGCGGGCGCCGCCCCCGGCCGGCGCCGCGCCGGCCGGCTCGCTCGTCCGCGAAAAGTCGCGCCTGGCGCGATACTCCCGGAGCGGCTGCCTGGCCATGGCCGCACGCTAGGCGAGCCACGCCGCGGGCGCAATCGGCCGCAAAGCCGTTGCGCCGCCCGGGGGGCGCACCTAAGGTGACGCGACTTCGCTCGCCAGGGACGGGATTCCATGGAAATCAGGCAGGTCGGCGTCATCGGCGCCGGACAGATGGGCAACGGCATCGCCCACGTCTTCGCCGTCGCCGGCTTCGACGTGGCGCTTCACGACGTCTCCGAGGAGGCGCTCGCCAGGGCGATGGAGATCATCCGCAGCCACCTCGACCGCCAGGTGGCGCGCGGCAAGCTGAGCGCCGAGGACCGCGACGCCGCGCTCGCGCGCATCCGCATCGAGCGCGAGCTCGCGCCGCTCGGCCGGAGCGACCTGGTGATCGAGGCCGCCACCGAGCGCGAGGCGCTCAAGCACCAGATCTTCAAGGAGCTCTCGCCGCACCTCGCGCCGCACACCATCCTGACCTCCAACACCTCCTCGATCTCGATCACCCGCCTCGCCTCCGGCACCGACCGGCCCGAGCGTTTCATGGGCTTCCACTTCATGAACCCGGTGCCGGTGATGCAGCTCGTCGAGCTCATCCGCGGCATCGCCACCGACGAGGAGACCTACAAGGTCCTGCTCGGGGTGGTCGACCGGATCGGCAAGACCGCCTCCTCGGCCGAGGACTTCCCCGCCTTCATCGTCAACCGCATCCTGGTGCCGATGATCAACGAGGCGGTCTACACCCTCTACGAGGGCGTCGGCACCGTCGCCTCGATCGACATGGCGCTGAAGCTCGGCGCCAACCACCCGATGGGTCCGCTCGAGCTCGCCGACTTCATCGGCCTCGACACCTGCCTCGCCATCATGAACGTGCTGCACGAGGGCCTCGCCGACACCAAGTACCGCCCCTGCCCGCTCCTGGTGAAATACGTCGAGGCCGGCTGGCTCGGCCGCAAGACCCGGCGCGGCTTCTACGACTACCGCGGCGAGCACCCCGTCCCGACCCGCTGAGCCTCGAAGGGCGCGCGTCTCGGCCGGCGGCGCCGGACACATTCGCAAGAGCAGTCACGCCGCCGGGCGATTCCGCGCTATCTTCGGAGGCGCGATCGAACCCCGGGGACAGCCCGCCATGCTGAAGTCGCTCCTCCTTCTCCTCGCCCTCCTGCCCGCCCCCGCGCTTGCCGCCGCCTGGAAGCTCGATCCCGCCACCCGCGTCACCACCGACGTCACCTGGGAGGGCAGGATCGTCGAGGTGCGCTTCCCCACCCTCTCCGGCAGCATCGACTTCGACCAGGCCCATCCCGAACGCGCCCGCGCCAGCATCAGCGTCGCCGCCGGCGACGCGACCACCGGCGTCGCCGTGGTCGACAGCCTGCTCCGCAGCCGCGACTATCTCGGCGCCGCGCAGTATCCGACGATCACCTTCCAGCTCGACAAGCTCACCCAGACCTCGAAGAGCACCGCCGAGGTCTCGGGGCGCATGACGCTCCGCGGCGTGACCCGGCCGGTCACCTTCCACGCCCAGGTCTTCGCCTACGGCCCGGCCAAGGACGACCCGGACCGCTTCGAGGCCGGCTTCGACCTCAGCGGAGCGGTCGACCGGACCGCCTTCGGCTCGACCGGCGGCGTCCCGGACGTCGCCTCGGTGCTGCCGGTGCGCATCCGCCTCCTGATGACCTCCCGCTAGATGCGCGCCTTCGACCGGCCGTCCGGCTGGGGCTGGGTCAGCCGCGCGCTGCACTGGGCGATGGCCGCGCTCATCCTCTTCCAGCTCGGCCTCGGCCTCTGGATGACCCGCTTCGTCCCCGACCTGCTCGCCCGCTTCACCCTCACCCAGACCCACAAGAGCTGGGGCACCGTCGTCTTCCTGCTCGCGCTCCTGCGCGTCGCCTGGCGCCTCGCGAACCGCGCCCGTCCGCCGCTCCCGCCGATGCCCGCCTGGCAGGCCGCCGCCGCCCGCGCCAGCCACGCCCTCCTCTATCTCTTCATGTTCCTGATGCCGCTCTCCGGCTGGCTCCTCGCCTCCGCCTCCCCGGTCCAGGACCTGCTCGGGATGGAGAACCTCGTCTTCGGCCGCTGGCCGCTCCCCGACCCCTTCGTCCCGGGCAGCGACCGCCTCGAGGCCACCCTCCACCTCGTCCACACCTGCCCCGCCCTCGCCCTCGCCCTCCTCCTCGCGCTCCACGCCGCCGCCGCCCTCCGCCACCAGTTCGTCGACCGCGACGACCTGCTCGCGCGCATGCTCTGGCGCCGTTAACGAAGGTTGCGATCCGGTTAACAAAAAATGGATTATGCAGGAAAATCAGTTACATGCCAAAGTGGGCACGCGTGCCCACCCCGTGCCCGGCGCTACTGGACGGCGCGCAGCCGCGACCCCCGGAGCAGCCCGCGCTCCTCGAGGATCGGATAGGCGATCGCCGCCAGCAGCGAGTTGATCTGCTTGAGATCCCGGATGGTGTCGAGATGGATGGTGCTCGTCTCGATGCTGCGCGGCGTCCCCTCGCTCAGCCGCCCGAAGTGGCGGTCGCTCGAGGCCTTCTCGAGATCGCGCAGCCGGTCCTTCTCCTCCACGATCTGCCGCGCCGTCTCGAGATCGCGCGAGACGAGCACGTTGAAGGCCAGCCGCGCCGTGGCCAGCACGCTGGCATGGATGCGCACCAGCTCGCTCCAGCCGTCCGGCGTGAACTGCAGCTCGTGCCGCGCCTTCTTCCTGACGTGGGCGAGCATGTTGCGCACGATGATGTCGCCCACCTGCTCGAGCTTCACGCAGGCCCCGAGCAGCTCCTGGCAGCGCGCCGTCTCCGCCGGCCCCAGCCCCGCCGCCGTCACCTTGGCGAGATAGAGCTTGATCGCCGCATGCTTGCGGTCCAGCCGGTCGTCGAGCGCCGCCAGCGCCCGGATCCGCTCCTCCTCCGGATCCTCGTAGAGCGCGATCACCTGGCCCAGCATCAGCTCGACCAGCTCGCAGGTGCGCACCACCTCGCGCGTCGCATTGGCCAGCGCCTGCGCCGGCAGCCCGATCACCGCCTCGTCGAGCGCCGAGACCTCGACCTCCGCCAGCGGCGCCGGCGCCGCCGGCGCCGTGGTCAGCCGCACCATCCGCTCCGAGGCGGCATAGGCGAGCCGCGAGAGCGGCAGCCCGAAGACGAGGATGATGAGGTTGAAGAGCAGGTGCGCATTCACCACCCGCGCCGCCCCGTGATCGCCGAGAAAGCCGAGCGCCGGCCGGAACTCGAGAAAGAGCAGCAGCAGCGCCAGCGACCCCAGCCCGCGCATCAAGAGGTTGCCGACCGGCACCACCCGCGCCGCCGGCGACATGCCGCGGGTCAGGATCGGCGCGATGATCGAGCTCCCGAGGTTCACCCCGAGCACCAGCACGATCGCCAGATCCCCCGGGATGATGTCCCGCCCGGCCAGCGCCGCCAGCAGCAGGATCGCGGCGATCGAGGAGTGGAAGAGCCAGGTGACGACCGCGGCCAGCGCATAGGCCGTGACCGGATCGCCCGCGAAATACCCCACCACCGCCGGCAGCGCCGGGCTGTCGCGCAACGGCTCCGAGGCCGTGCCGATCATCTCGAGCGAGAGCAGCAGCAGCCCCGCGCCGATCAGGATCCGCCCGACCTGCCGGAATTCCCGCCGCTCGGTGACCATGAAGAGCGTGGTCCCCGCGATCAGCGCCACCGGCACGAAGAGCGAGAGATCGAAGGTCAGGAGCTTCGCGACCAGCGCCGAGCCCACCTCCGCCCCGCGGACCGCGAGCTGCCCGGTCAGCCCGCCCACCATCCCCGACCCGGCGAAGGAGGAGACGAGCAGCGTGACCGCGGTCGAGCTCTGGAAGGCGATCGCGAGCGCCGTGCCGAGCAGCACCGCCAGCAGCGGCCGGTCCATCGTGCGCCGCAGCTTCAGCCGCAGCACCTCGCCATAGGCGCGCTCCACCCCCGTCCGCACCATCCGCGTCGCATAGAGCATGAGCGCCACCGCACCGCCGAGATGCAGCAGGACCACCGACCCGGTCACCGCGATCGCGACTCCGCGCAGGCCGCCAGGCAGAGGGGGCACGAACCGATACGCATCCGGGCATGCTTGCACGCGCGTGCACGAAAAGCAACAGCGCCCCCCGCCCTGCGCTTCCCGCCGCTCACTACTGCGGGCGGACCGAGCGCCGCCAGACCGGCGTCACGTCGAAGCAGCTCTGCCCGGCCGGCGCCGCCGGGTCGGAGACGAGCCGGATCACCTGGTCCGCGATCGCCGTGACCGGCTGGCGGAAGGTGGTGAGATTGTAGGAGGCCCAGCCGGCCTGCTCGATGTCGTCGAAGCCGACGACGCAGAGATCGCCCGGGACGTCGAGGCCGAACTCCCGGCGCGCGGCGTCCATGAAGCCGCAGGCGAGAAGGTCGGTGACGCAGAAGGCCGCGTCCGGCCGCCCCGAGCCGCTGAGAAGCCGCCGCCCCGCCTCGAAGCCCGCGGCATAGCCGGTCGGCCCGGCCCGGACCACCCGCGCCTCGAGCCCCCGCTCCGCCGCCGCCGCGGCGAAGGCGCGCTCGCGGGCGAGAAGGCTCGGCGTGCCCGCGGTCGAGGAGACGACGGCGATCCGCCGGCAGCCGCAGCGGTGGAGCATGTGCAACGCCTCGCGCGCCGCCCCGGCATTGTCGACCGAGAGGTTGATCGGCCCCGCTATCTCGTCGTCCCGGTTGATGAGGATCACCCGCTGGCCGCTGTTGATGCAGGTGGTGACCAGCGCCGCCGGCGGCGTGCCCGAGAGGACGATGGTGGCGGCGGCGCGATAGTTCAGCGTCTGGCGCAGCGCCGCCTCGGCGTCGCCGCTCGCCCCCGAGGTGTTGATGACCATCGCCACCCGGTCGATCCCCTGCAGCCGCCGCGTCAGCGCGTCGAGCATGCGCGACTGATAGGGGGTCGCGACGTCGGCGACGATCAGGCAGACGATGCCGCTCTGCTCCTGGATCAGGCTCCGCGCCAGGTGGTTGACGTGGTAGCCGAGCTCCTCCGCCGCCCGCAGCACCTTGCGCCGGGTCGCCTCCGACACGCTGGCGCCATTGGTGAAGGTGCGCGACACCGCCGAGCGCGAGACGCCGGCGAGGTCGGCCACCTGCCGGGCACTGACGAAGGATCTGCGTCTCGAATCGACCACGGGGTTTCCTGCACGCTCCCCCGCGTGCGCCACCTTTGCCCACCTGTGCATGATTGCCGTCCCCTTCCGCGCAGGCAAGCCGGATTCGCGCGGCATCCGGCTGAACGCGATTGCAATGGCCGCGGATTCGCCCGACGCTGCGCGGGCCGCCGCGAAGAGCGGCCCGCCACGGGAGGAACCTCGCATGCACAAGCTCATGATGTCGTCGGGCGCGATCGCGCTTCTCGCCACCCTCGGCCAGGCGCCGGCGCGCGCCGACAGCCTCACGCTCTACTGCGCCGCCGACGAGGCCTGGTGCCAGCTGATGGCCAAGGACTTCGAGGCCGAGACCGGCATCACCGTCGACATGACCCGCAAGAGCTCGGGCGAGATCTACGCCCAGGTGAAGGCCGAGTCCGAAAACCCCAAGGGCGACATCTGGTGGGCCGGCACCGGCGACCCGCACCTGCAGGCCGCCCAGGAGGAGCTGACCGAACAATACGAGTCGCCGATGATGGCCGAGCTGCACGACTGGGCGATCAAGCAGGCCGAGGCCGGCGACCACCGCACCGTCGGCGTCTACTCCGGCGCCCTCGGCTTCGGCTACAACAAGGATCTGCTCGCCAAGAACAACCTGCCCGAGCCGAAGTGCTGGGCCGACCTGATCAAGCCCGAGTTCAAGGGCCACATCCAGATCGCCAACCCGAACTCCTCCGGCACCGCCTACACCATGCTCGCGACCATCGTGCAGCTCATGGGCGAGGAGGAGGGCTTCGAGTACATGAAGGCGCTGCACAAGAACATCAACCAGTACACCAAGTCGGGCTCCGCCCCGATCAAGGCCGCCGGCCTCGGCGAGACGACCATCGGCATCGTCTTCCTGCACGACGCCGTCGCCCAGGCCGCCGCCGGCTTCCCGATCGTCCCCGTCGCCCCCTGCGAGGGCACCGGCTACGAGATCGGCTCCATGTCGATCATCGCCGGCGCCCGCAACGAGGACGAGGCGAAGAAGTTCTACGACTGGGCCCTGACCGCCGACGTCCAGTCCCGCGCCCAGACGGTCAACTCCTTCCAGCTGCCCTCGAACAAGAGCGCCACCCAGTCGCCGCTCGCGCCCGACCTCTCGACGATCAAGCTCATCGACTACGACTTCGCCAAGTTCGGCTCGTCCGAGGAGCGCAAGCGCCTGCTCTCCAAGTGGGACGAGGAGGTCGCCTCGCTGCCGCAGTAGCGTGCCGCCGCCCGCCCGCATCCGCCCGCTCGACCCGACCGCCGCCCTCTGGACGGCGGTCGGCCTCGTCGGCTTCTGCCTCCTCCCCTGGTACGCCGTCGACGGCGGCTTCTGGACCTTCCGCTGGCTGCTCGACGGCTGGCCGCTCGACGAGGACGCGGCCCCCGCCCTCTTCCTCGTCCTCCAGGGCGAAAAGCCCTGGCTCGCCCCCCTCGGCCTGATCCTCCTCCTGCCGCTCCTCGCCTGGCGACGGCCGAAGGCCGACCCCGCCTTCGCCCGGCTGATGGTCGTGATCGGCGCCCTCGGCCTCGGCTGGCTCCTCATCCAGGGCTTCGCCATCGGCCACCGCGGCTGGCGCTACGACTGGCTCGAGGCCCTCTTCGGCGACCTCGACTGGCGCCAGTTCGGCATGGGCTACGGCGCCCTCCTGACCGCGCTGGCCTTCCTCTTCCTCCTCACCCTCGGCATCGCCGCCCGCGGCGCCGTCGGCGGCGACGTCTTCGTCGTCGGCTCGATCGGCTTCGTCATCGCCACCGTCGCGCTCTTCGTCTTCATGCCGATCGTGCAGATGCTCCTCAACGCCTTCGTCACCGACGAGGGCGCCTACTCCCTCGCCGCCTTCGGCCGGCGTCTCTTCAGCGACCGCCTCTGGTCGCTCGGCTGCCTGACCGGTGGCCCGCGCTGCGGCGTCGCCTGGAACTCCTTCTTCCTCGCCGTCCTCGTCGGGATCCTCTCGACGCTCCTCGGCCTCGCCTTCGCCCTCGTCGCCACCCGCACCGGCTTCCGCTTCCGCCGCATCCTGCGCGCGCTGACGATCCTGCCGATCATCACGCCCGCCTTCGTCATCGGCCTCGCCGTCATCCTCCTCTTCGGCCTCTCCGGCTTCTTCACCCAGCTCTCGGCCGAGCTCTTCGGCACCCAGCCCACCCGCTGGGTCTACGGCCTCCCCGGCCTCCTCATCGCCCAGACGCTGGCCTTCACCCCCATCGCCTTCCTCGTCCTCATCGGCGTCGTCGAGGGCGTCAGCCCCTCGATGGAGGAAGCCGCCCAGACCCTCCGCGCCGGCCGCTGGCAGACCTTCGCGACCGTCACCCTGCCGCTCATGCGCCCCGGCCTCGCCAACGCCTTCCTCCTCGGCTTCATCGAGTCGATGGCCGACTTCGGCAACCCGCTGGTCCTCGGGGGCAACTTCGACGTCCTCTCGACCGAGATCTTCTTCGCCATCGTCGGCGCCCAGAACGACCCCGGCATGGCCGCCACCCTCGCCGTCGTCCTCCTCGTCTTCACGCTGGCCGCCTTCTACGCCCAGCGCTTCTGGCTCGGCCGCCGCTCCTACACCACCGTCTCCGGCAAGGGCGACGCCGGCATCCACCCCCTCCTGCCGCGCCCCCTCCGCATCACCCTCTACGCCGTCGTCGGCTTCTGGGTGGCGCTGACCCTCGTCGTCTACGGCACCATCGTCTACGGCAGCTTCGTGAAGCTCTGGGGTGTCGACATGAGCCTGACGCTCACCCACTACATCAAGGCCTTCGGCATCGCCTGGACCGACCACGGCCTGCTCTGGCGCGGCTCGGCCTGGTCCTCCTTCTGGACCACGATCTGGATCTCGCTCGTCTCCGCCCCCCTGACCGCCGCCATCGGCCTCCTCACCGCCTGGCTCCTCGTCCGCCAGGACTTCCGGGCCAAGCGCGCCTTCGAGTTCGGGACGATGCTCTCCTTCGCCATCCCCGGCACGGTGATCGGCGTCTCCTACGTCATCGCCTTCAACGTGCCGCCGATCGAGCTGACCGGCACCGGCATCATCCTCGTCCTCTCCTTCATCTTCCGCAACATGCCGGTCGGCGTGCGCGCCGGCATCGCCTCGATGGCGCAGATCGACAAGAGCCTCGACGAGAGCTCGCTCACGCTGGGCGCCGGCTCCTTCGCCACCCTGCGCCGCATCGTCCTGCCGCTGCTGAAGCCCGCGATCCTCGCCGCCCTCGTCTATTCCTTCGTCCGCGCCATGACCGCGATCAGCGCCGTCATCTTCCTCGTCTCCGGCCGCTACGACATGGCGACGAGCTACATCGTCGGCCGCGTCGAGAACAACGAGTACGGCATCGCCATCGCCTACGCGACCGTGCTCATCCTCGTCATGCTCGCCGTCATCGGCGTCATGCAGCTCCTCGTCGGCACCCGCGCCATCGGCCGCCGCGGCACCGGCGGCCCCGGCCTCTCGGGGATGCGCACCAACATGCCGCCGCAGGGCGCGGCCCTCACCGGAGCAGGCTGAGCCATGGTCACCCTCACCGGCAAGGCCGCCTCCGTCGCCTTCGACCGCGTCACCAAGGTCTACCCCGGCGGCACCACCCCGGCCGTCAACGACGTCTCCTTCACCATCGAGGCCGGCACCCTCGTCACCCTCCTCGGCCCCTCCGGCTGCGGCAAGACGACGACGCTGCGCATGATCGCCGGCCTCGAGATGCCGACCTCGGGCCGCATCCGGATCGGCGACGGCGACGTCACCACCCTGCCCGCCACCGACCGCGACGTCTCGATGGTCTTCCAGTCCTACGCCCTCTTCCCGCACATGACGGTGATGGAGAACGTCTCCTACGGCCTGCGCTTCTCCGGCCACGACCGGCGCGAGACCGCCGCCCGCGCCGCCGCCGGCCTGGCGCTCGTCGGCCTCACCGGCTTCGAGACCCGCTTCCCCTCCGAGCTCTCCGGCGGCCAGCAGCAGCGCGTCGCCGTCGCCCGCGCCCTCGTCCTCGAGCCGCAGGTCCTGCTCTTCGACGAGCCCCTCTCCAACCTCGACGCCAAGCTCCGCCGCCGCGTCCGCGACGAGATCCGCGAGCTGCAGCAGAAGCTCGGGCTCACCGTCGTCTACGTCACCCACGACCAGGAGGAGGCCCTCGCCGTCTCCGACCGCATCATCGTCATGGACCGCGCCGTCATCGCCCAGGAGGGCACCCCGCGCGAGCTCTACGACGCCCCGGCCACCGCCTTCGTCGCCGACTTCATCGGCGAATCGAACGTCCTCCCCTGCGAGATCGCCGCCGTTGCCGGCACCACCGCCGAGGTCCGCGCCGGCCCGGTCACCCTCTCCCTTCCCGCCCGCGGCCTCGCTCCCGGCCCCGCCCGCCTCTCGGTCCGCCCGAACCGCCTCGCCCTCGTCGACGAGGGCGCGCCGAACAGCCTGCCCGCCGCCGTCGCCAAGACCACCTACGCCGGCAGCCGCAACGAGATCGCCGTCGAGACCGAGCTCGGCCCGGTCTTCCTCGTCTCCCCCGACACCGCCACACTCCCCGCCCCCGGCGCCCGCGTCGCCATCGCCTTCGCCCCCGCCGGCGCCGTCCTCCTGCTCGGCTGAGGCCGCCGTGCCGGCGTTGCCACCGGCGCGGGCAAGTGCCTATCATGCCGCCCGAGGCGCCCGCGCCGCCGCGCGAGGCCGCCCGCCGTTCCTTACCCGAGGAGGTCCACCGCGATGGCCGTTCCCCTGTCGCTCAAGGCGCTGCCCGAGCTCCCCGCCGCCGTCGCCCGCCCCGCCTACGCCCGCGCCGACCTGTCCCCCGGCATCCTCCATTTCGGCATCGGCAACTTCCACCGCGCCCACCTGCAGATCTACCTCGACCGGCTGATGAACGTTGGCAAGGCCCGCGACTGGGCCATCGTCGGCGCCGGCGTCACCCCCTACGACACCGCCATGCGCGACGACCTCGCCCGCCAGGACTGGCTCTCGACCGTGGTCGAACAGTCGGCGGCGACCTCCTCCGCCCGCGTCACCGGCGTGATGACCGACTTCCTGCCGCCGATGGACGGCCGCGCCATCACCGCCGCCCTCGCCGACCCGAAGATCCGCATCGTCTCGCTCACCGTCACCGAGGGCGGCTACTTCGTGAACCCCGCCCTCGGCAAGTTCGACCCCGAGAGCCCGGCCATCGTCGCCGACGCGCGGAACCCGGGCGACCCGAAGACCGTCTTCGGCCTCATCCTCGCCGGCCTCAAGGCCCGCCGCGCCGCCGGCACCCCGCCCTTCACCGTCATGTCCTGCGACAACGTCCCCCATAACGGCAACGTCTGCCGCGACGCCGTCGCCGGCCTCGCCGCCGCCCAGGACCCGGGCTTCGCCGCCTGGGTGCGCGACAGCGTCGCCTTCCCGAACGCCATGGTCGACCGCATCGCGACCGCGACCTCCGACCGCGAGCGGCGGATCACCCGCGAGGAGTTCGGCATCGAGGACGCCCGGCCGGTCTTCTGCGAGGACTTCATCCAGTGGGTGGTCGAGGACGAATTCCCCGCCGGCCGCCCCGCCTTCGAGGAGGTGGGCGCCGAATACGTCAAGGACGTCACCCCTTGGGAGATGATGAAGATCCGCATCCTGAACGGCGGGCATGCGATCATCGCCTACCCCTCCGGCCTCCTCGACATCCACTTCGTGCACGAGGGGATGCAGCACCCGCTCGTCCGCGCCTTCCTGCAGAAGGTCGAGCGCGACGAGATCATCCCGATCGTGCCCCCGGTGCCGAACACCGACCTCGACGGCTACTTCCGCAAGGTCGAGGAGCGCTGCCTCAACCCGAAGATCGGCGACACCATCCGCCGCCTCTGCCTCGACGGCTCGAACCGCCAGCCGAAGTTCATCGTCCCCTCGGTCGCCGACCGCCTCGCCCGCGGCCTGCCCGTCGAGGGCCTCGCCCTCTCCTCCGCCCTCTGGGCCCGCTACTGCGCCGGCCGCACCGACTCCGGCGCCACGATCGAGCCGAACGATCCGAGCTGGGACCGCCTCGTCGCCCAGGCCGAGGCCGCCCGCATCGACCCGCCAGCCTGGCTCGCCATGCGCGACATCTACGGCGCCGTCGCCGACGCCCCCGCCTTCCGCGACGCCTTCACCCGCTGGCTCGCCACCCTCTGGTCGGACGGCACCGAGACGACGCTCAAGCGGTACATCGGCTGATCCGGACCGGGCGGGATGACCCGTATGGTCGCCGGCTGCCAATGAAGATCAGGTTAATGCCGGAGCGGTAACTTAGCGATTTCAATGGCTTGCACGGAGTCGCACGCGTGCGACTCCGTGCAAGCGACCCCGCTCAGCGAAGCGACGGTTGCCGTATCAGGGCGCGCGGAAGTGCTTCGAGAGCTTCAGGCCCTGCCCCTGGTAGTTCGAGCCCATGTCGCGGCCGTAGAGGATCTCCGGCCGCTCGGCCATCCGCTCGTAGACGAGCCGCCCCACCACCTGGCCGTGGTCGAGCGCGAAGGGCGCCTCGTGGCAGCGCACCTCGAGCACCCCGCGCGAGCCCGTCCCGCCCGCGCCCGCGTGCCCGAACCCGGGATCGAAGAAGCCGGCGTAATGCACGCGGAACTCGCCCACCATGGCGAGATAGGGCGCCATCTCCGCCGCATAGTCGGGCGGCACATGCACCGCTTCGCGGCTGACCAGGATGTAGAAGGCCCCGGGATCGAGGATGATCCGCCCGTCCCGCGCCGTGACCGGCTCCCAATAGTCCGCCGGGTCGTAGTGGCCGACCCGGTCGAGGTCGATCAGCCCGGTGTGCGGCTTCGCCCGGTAGCCGACGACGCCTGCGTCCCGCGCGAGATCGACCGAGAAGGCCAGCCCGCCCGCGACATGCGCCGGCCCGTCGACCAGCCGCTCGCGGTCGTTGAGCGCGCGCAGCGCCGCATCGTCGAGCGTCGCGTCGCCGGCCCGGAAGCGGATCTGGTTGAGCCGCATCCCCGGCCGGACGACGACCGAGAAGGAGCGCGGCGAGATCTCGGCGTAGAGCGGCCCGTGGTAGCCTGCCTCGATCCGGTCGAACTCGCGCCCCCGGTCGGTGATGAGCCGGGTGAAGAGATCGAGCCGCCCGGTCGAGCTCTTGGCATTGGCGACCGCGCGCAGCCCCTCCGGCAGCGCCAGCCCCTCGACCAGCGGCACCACGTAGACGCAGCCCTTCTCGAGCACCGCGCCGCCGGCGAGGTCGAAGCGATGCATGGTG
>ENA-UOUJ01001242-UOUJ01001242.1-activated-sludge-metagenome-genome-assembly--contig:-NODE-1242-length-14004-cov-201.292422_pt1 | contig 14004 bp, 17 predicted proteins | sample MGYA00249839_ERZ747224 | MGnify/ENA primary metagenome ERZ747224 (study PRJEB28782, sample SAMN03220277) | activated sludge metagenome | biome: wastewater; feature: sewage sludge; material... | reverse complement strand
GTGCTGGGCAAACGCAGTCTGGATTTCATCGAATTCTTTCAGCCGACAAGCGATAAACGTTTTTCCTACGAACGGGGGGTGATGCTTGCCCAGGCCTGTGGGTGTCAATACCAACCTGGTTCTTTTGTAAAACTCTGGTAGGAAATCAAATAACAAAACTTAATCGTTATATTGCCGACAATCGACAACATAATGTCATTGTGCTTTTAACATGCAAAGCGAGAAACTAATTATGAAACAAACACCTGCACACAACATTGTAAATACTGACCTAATGAATTTAATTCCGTCCAAAGCTCGCAACATTGTTGAAGTAGGTTGCATGATGGGGCAATGGCACGAGCCTATCGTGAAGTCAATCCATCAGCCCAGTATATTGGAATAGATATTGACCCGGGCTATGCGCAGATAGCTGCTCAATTTTGTGATAGAACACTCGCTACAGATATCGAGACGCTGACCATTGAGCAATTTGATGGACTTTTCCCCAGTGACTGCTGGATTTTTGGTGATTCCCTGGAACATTTGCGCGATCCTTGGCGAATTATTCGCCTGATTCGCGGATCTATCGATAAAGATGGCTGCTTGTTGGCATGCATACCAAATGCACAGCACTGGAGTGTGCAAATGCGTCTGGCCACAGGTCTATTTCGATACGAAGATTCAGGCTTGCTTGATCGCACCCATATTCGTTGGTTTACTCGTACAACCATGGTCGAGATGTTCACCCAGGCTGGTTGGACTATCGAACAAGGTATAAGTCGCTCCTTACCCCAAACGCCACCACCCACCTTGATAGCAGGTATCCAATCCATAGCCGAGGCTGCTGGGGTTGATAGTGAACAAGCTTTGGCCGATGCTCACGTCTTTCAATTTTTATTCCGTCTACGCCCCACTTAGAAATATAAGAACAAACATCAGGTGTAAGCTTTCCTGTCTACTTGACAGGGAAGCTTACGGCCACACCCGGCCGAAAAATAGGAAAAACAGGGTGTAAACCGCAGAAATTACCGGGTTATTCAGGTCTGAGTACTAACACTGGTGTTTCCCGGTGAAAACACCGGACCTTCAGCCCAACTTCAGAGCAGATCACAAAAAGCTGTTTCCAGAGAACCCGGAGCCGAGCTTGTTCAATAACCGGTTATGCTTTTAATTTAAGCTCATTAAACTTATATTCCAAATAAGATTTAGTGCATCCTATAAATAATTTTTTTGCCTCTATTAAGCTCATCAAAGGATAATTATTGTGATCAAGAGAATCTTTCTTAAAACCATGCCTGGAATCTATACCAATTAAACTATAATTATTTGCAGGATTTGTAAATTTTTTTCTATCTTCTCTAGAGTAATTTACTTTCCATCCTTTATCATAATGTTTCTCTAAGGTTTCAAGTGTTTCCATAATCTTATAAAGGCTAGACCAGCTTAATGATTCAGAGAAATATTTTAGCAAGAGATATGTGCCCATAGAATGCTGAGCAATATAATAAATTCCATTAAATATATGCTTTAATGCCTGTTCTTTATAATTTTGTCTTTGCTTAAAATTTAATTTCATTAAAACATCATCACCTAAACGCTCATATAATTTAGGATTAATATTTACATCATACCCTAAATTATAATTGGGGTAATTAACATTACCCATTGATTTATTTTCCATCTTTTCAATTTTAATATGTTTTTGTTCATCTTCTGCGCCATTAAATATTGTTACTAATCCTCTAAAAAGATTAATTAACTCCAACCCAATTACCCATGCAGAATCATGGTCTTTTATGCCATTACAATGAAATGTAACAAATCTATGGTCATATGAATATGTATCAAATGGAGAAGGCTCAGAATATATATGAATATCCATCATATGGATTGCTCCCAAATGGCTTTCATCAAATATATTTACTTGCGGTAAGTAAAAAATATAATCATTTTCTGCTGGATAAGCTATAAAAGGATCTTTCATAAAAATATTTTAGGAGCATAACGTAATGCGAGGTGAGGTGAGCGACGCCCTCGCGTAGTTGAGCCATACGAAATATGGCGATGTCCAAGAGGGCGTAGCGGTAAAGCCGTGTTCGCTTGACTGAGGGGTTATGGTGCTGCACGCTGTTCCCAAAAATCAACACCTCACACTATGTTATTCGGACGCTACGCGTCCGAATAACATTTAGTATGCAGTGCATACTTCTTTACAAACGGGTGTATAACAAAACTCATTTTCAGTAAGGTTCTGAATTAAAGAGCTTTATGAATGAAATATCGCAATCTTCTGTTCTGATTACACCTTGCCCATTCGATCAACTTCGCAGCGGCTTGCTACCTTGATCAGGAGAAAAACAGCTCCTTTGAAATTTCAAAAATGAGGTTTCAGGTATTCTGCTGCGTTTGAAGTTGATCTCAATCAACGAGTAAAGGAGGAATTATCTGTTTATTACGATAAGAACGAGGGTGACTGATATATCAACAGCCATGATCCTGATCCTGGATGATCCGTTCATATTGAAGTTGTTGGTGCGTATGCTGGCCGTTCCGGGATTTCTGTCTGTCGATTGCTATCAAGACGGTATGTGCAGAAAAAGGGGGAAAACCACGGTTTTCATGCTGCTACAAAGATTTCGTTCGGAAGAGTAAGCTTCCCGCCAGAAGAAAAGAAGAGGAAATTGCACAAGCAAAAGAATCTCCTCTTCGTTCTGGTAATCATCGTGGCTTTTATGTGCATGTGACTCGGTAATCCCCCCATTCACCGCCACTTTGTGGGGAAATTACCGTACACAACACTCCCGATAAAAAGCTCTTCACCATCGTATCCCTTCCCTTCAATCCAGAATAGCTGCAAGTTTCGCCAGTACCTCATCAACAATTATTGTCGCCAGACTTTCTACCTTGCGGCCATTGCGTGATCTGACGGTGGCAGGCTGGAGTATGAGTACAAGAATGAAAGCAAGACTGGTTTGTGATGCATTGCAAATGGCTGTCTGGCAACGTCAACCATAAGCAGGACTGATCGTACATTCGGATCTTGGATCGCAATACGCCAGCAAACAGCACCGCCAACTTTTAAAAATACGTGGCTTTATCAGCAGTATGAGTCGAGTGGGAAATTGTTGGGAAAACAAGCGTAGCGTAGTTTCGCGAGCTGACAAGCGAGAGGACAAGGTCCGGCATAATTCAGTGGCTGAGCGCTTTATTCTTCGGTAGCCTTAAACAGGAGCAAATCATTGGCAATACTATCTGACCCGCTATGCAGCACAGCAAGATGTGCTGCAGTATATTTCCATGTTTTATAACAGCCATCGACTGCATTCATACCTGGGCTACAAAAGTCCAAACCAACATGAGGCAGAAATGGAAATGTTGAAAAATGTTGCTTAACTGAGGTGTACAGAAAGCTTTGACCACATCACCGGGTTATTCAGGTCTGAGTACTAACACTGGCATTTCCCGGTGAAAACACCGGACCTTCAGTCCAACTTCAGAACAGATCACAAAAAGCTGTTTCCAGAGAACCCGGAGCCGGGCTTGTTCAACAACCGGTTATGTCGTGGTTCGCTTCACGATCACGACATAACCTTAATCGTTAGACGGCAACGCGCTACTTCCACGAGAGATTCAGCCGCTTACCTGATGCTGCGCATTCCTTCAGATAGAGATTGATCAAGCTCTGATACGGAATGCCAGTTTCCTCGGACATCGACTTGAAGTAGGAAATCGACTCCTCGTCCAGCCGAATCGTCACCGGCTTCTTGAGCTTCGCTGCGTAGGGATTCTTCCTCGATGAACTGAAGTCATACTGTTGTCTCATGGGCATACCTATGGGTAAAACCGCCTCTCCTCTCGTGTCGCCTTCCGGGCGGAAATAAGGCGAATCGTGCTTCCAGATCTCCGGTAACAATGAACCACGACAAAGACTCGAAGATTCGCGCTGAAACCCAGCAAGACGAACCGTTCCTCCTCAGCCGAATGGTCGGGATCGTCAATGAGGCGAGCTCGCTCGTCGGAGAACACTGACGCAGCCTCTTCGAACGAAACACCGTGCTTGCGCAGGTTCTGGATCCCACTCTAAGGATAGGTTCATACGCACATTGTACGTACGACTATGCAATATGCAATCGCTTCAATTGCAGGCTAACGTTGGACATAAGGGGCGCGCTTTAGCGCGTTCCGCTTGATGGATGGGTTAGAGCAGCCTTTTCGAGGCGTTCGGCAAGCCACACCTTAATGATAGATTGCCTGGTCACACCAAGCTTTTCAGCTTCCCGGTCAAGAGACTCAATCATCCACGTTGGGAAATCGACATTGACACGTTTTTGCTCTTGCAATACGCGCTTTGCCTTTGACAAATCCAGCGAAGCAGTAATATCAACGCTTTCGTCAAACTGCTGTTCAAAATCTTTAGCTTTCATATAGTGTCACCTCCTCGGTACGTGAGCAACGAACGGAAATAAGCCTGATATTTGTACCCCTGTAAGTGATAACGGCAGACCAGTGTTTGCCGTTAATCAGCCCTATCATGAGGTATCGTGGTTCATCTTCTGTTTTTGCGGGAATCTCCAGTAATCTTGGGTCATTCCATAATGCTTGAGCATCAATAAAGCTGATGCCATGTTTCAGAAGATTGGCCTGACTCTTTGCCTCGTCAAACTCAAAAATTATCATGGTATAGAAAGTATACCTTTATTGAGCGGGAATCAAGTATCTGGATGATATGCTCTAACGCCGCCATAAACGGCGCGAGCTTGCGAGCGTCCGGCGACCGCAGGGAGCGAACTTAATGGCCTTGTTAGGCATTTTCATGACCAAGCAACCCTGACAGGATGGCTGCACCAATAACCATATATTCGTTTGTGTATTCGTTGAATTCAATTACAGTACCACCAAATCGAACATTTCCATTCTGATCCATACCGTATAGCGCGCTCCCACTCATGCCTATCGGTGAGAACCCCTCAGGAAAAGGCGTTTTTACTTTAACCATGTGACAATGATCAAAAGTACTTTTCCTTGAAGAAACGATCCCATGGGTTACGTACGTATACTGATAATTCCAGGATTTTTGTCTGCTGATTGCTATCAAGATGGTGTGCAGAAAAATGGGAACAGACCACGGTTTTCATGCTGCTACAAAGATTTCGTTCGGGAGAGTAAGCTTCCCGCCAGAAGAAAAGAAGAGGAAATTGCACAAGCAAAAGAATCTCCTCTTCGTTCTGGTAATCATCGCGGCCTTTATGTGCATGTGGCTTGGTAATTCCTCCATTCACCACTATTTTGTGGGGGATTACCTACACGCACATCGTAGAACTGACAAAAATGAAGAGGCTACGGGGATTGTCGTCGTCGAACCCACGGCTAGCCATTGCCCTGGCCATAGGAGAAAAACACAGGCCAATAGATGCTACATTTCGATCACCATGCTACCGTATTCCTTGCGCCAGGTGTGTAGCGCCTGACAACCTCGGCCACTGTATCCTTGTCCGTTTCCGCAGGCCGGACGATCTGTTCATCACCGTATTGCGTCTTCTTCATACGCCTTTCTCTCGTCAAGATGACATTGTCTCAAGTTCCCTTGGATCGAAAAAGGCTGGTCAGGTCACTTTGAATAGAATCCTTATTTTTATTAATGATACAATCTTTTGATTGTAAATATTTAGTCATTTGGTGGTGTTAAATAATGAACATTGAGCGAAAACAAGCCAAACAAAAGGAAATATCATCCGGACATTCTTTCCTGGAATGGGGCATGACGATCCTGAAAATGCCTCCGGCTAAAAGGATTAAGATGGTGCGAGATGGAGTAAAAGTAACTCATTTAGTTGGTGCCGGGCGGTACTACGGTATATCTCAAGCAAAACTTTCAAAGTTACTGGGTATCTCTGATGCAACCATTACCAGAAAGATCAGATCGAGCGGAAAACTTGGTCCTTTGGAATCCGAGAGATTGGCACGAATTGCACTAATAGAGGCCGAAGCAGAAAAAGTTTTTGATTCTTCAGATCTGGCGAAGCGTTGGATGCTCGAATCTAATCTGGCTTTGGGCGAATCCCCTCTATCGTTACTTGATACTGATATGGGTGCTGATGAAGTAAGGAAAGTTTTGGCTTCCATTGCTTATGGGGGCGTTGCCTAGTGTTTGTCTGGAGAATTTCCAGAAAAGAATTTGCTCTGGACCGTACTGGATATGGAGCCAGCATAAAAGGTCAACGCTGGAATAGTGCTGGCATACCAGCAATTTATGCTGGTCTCTCGCTGGAAATCGCTGCTATGGAGAAGCTGGTACATACAGGTTCGAATCTTCCACTGAATCTTGTGGTCGTCAGAATGACTTTGCCGGATGATAATAGCCTTTACAAAATTCCGCCGCCTGATGCTTTACCAGATGGTTGGAGTGCCCTTCCCGGATCTCCAACTGCAGCTACCTATGGTGATTCTTTCTTACTCAATGGAAAATATCTCGGTTTAATTGTGCCGTCAGCGGTAATTCCAGAGGCTCGAAACATAGTCATCAACCCAAATCATCCAATGATGAAAGAAGTTACGATTGAGATTATCCGTAATTTTACATTCGATTCCAGGCTTCGTTCATGACTGCTCTTTACTCTAAGATGTAACTCCATTGCGGCGACGAACTCTTCACCGAGACCGAAGCTTTGCAATTCATACCACTCTTGAGCTTCGCCAATTTCACGCAACGCTCACGAAGAGAATTTTAGGCGAAACGCCATGAGCCATCTTTAAGGCAGGATTTCACCTGCTCCCAAGAATAACCAGCTTCGGGGTTTGCCTCAAACTCTGCCATTCGTGCTTCGAGTTCAATTTTTAGTTCAGGCGAAATCTCCACGGCTTCAGGCACCGCTGCAATGCTGTCCCAGATAAGCTCAACAAGACGAATACGCTCTTGTATCGGAAATAGAAATATTGTTTATGTCGGACATTGTACCCTTTTCAGAAAACACGCTAACGTAGGTGACCGCTAACGCCCGAATTAATCCGCGCCGCGAAGTAGCTTCGTTCAACTTCGGTATCAAGGAGTATATTTTGGTCTGGGGGCATTTCTTTACTTTCGATTCAATACATACCAGGTCGCTCTGGCCTTGCCATGACGCTGAATTCGTCCCGTGGAAACCAGTTCTCTCAGACGGACTTTAAGCGTATTCCGGTTTGCGCCTGTATGTTCCACCATCTCCGCGATAGAGAGCCGTTCGTGCTTTTTCAGCAATTCCAGGATCTGAACAGCTAAGGCGGGCAAGATCGTATCATCCGCAGCTTTCTCTTTTTCTATCTTGGCGGCAAGATTGGCTTTCTGCTTTTTCAGGCAGCGCAGGAAAAAACCAAGCCAAGGCTCCCAATCCGGGCTGTCCGTTTTTAGGGTGGTTTGTGTGCGCCGGAGTGCCTTGTAGTATAAATCCTTGTTATCCTCCACCACGCTTTCCAGAGAAGCATACGGCACATAGCTGTACCCGGCCCGAAGCAACATAAGCGTCGTCAGGATGCGTGACAGCCTGCCATTGCCATCCTGAAACGGGTGGATGGCCAGAAACACCACCACAAAGACCGCCACGATCAAAAGCGGGTGAAAGCTGTTCTCCGTAATCGCCTTATTGACCCATAGCACCAGTTCTTCCATTTTGCGAGGGGTATCGAAGGGCGTGGCCGTTTCAAAAACCACGCCAATTTCCTTGCCATGCTCATCTATAGCGACAACGTGATTATCAATTTTCTTGTATTCCCCCCGGTGGCGTTCATCTTTATTGCTGTGCCGCAAGAGCGTTTGATGAAGTTGTCGGATATGGTTTTCGGTAATGGTCATATCCTCGTAAGCTTGAAAGACGATATCCATCGCCTCGGCATAACCGGCCACTTCCTGCTCGTCACGGGTCTTGAAGGACATGGACGATAGATTGGACAACAGGGTTTCCACCTGCATATCTGTCAGCTTAGCCCCCTCGATCCGGGTAGACGAACCGATACTTTCAATGGTTGCCACCTTGCGAAGCTGGTGCAGCCGCTCCAGGGATAGATTTTTCAAAACTTCCCACTTGCCTTTAAATTCATCAATCTCGGCAATGAGCTTTAATAATTCTTGAGTAATGAGAATTCTGGGTTCTTGCATGAAAGTTTTCTATATCCGATTCCGTACCCGATAATGCCCGATTACACCCAATCTAACCGGTTAAAACATATTTATCAAACAGCTGAAAACTAAGGTTCCTCACCCTGATTAAGCTTGAATTTTGATACATAATGTCGTATGTTTGTAACAGGTATATGTCGTGTTTTTGTATATATAAATGGCTGACATAAAATGTCTAAATACGAAAGATTATCATATAAAGTATCTGCAAGAATAGCGAGGAAAAATAATGCTGTTTTTGTCCGTAAAGATTTTGAAGATTTAGGCGGATATGACCAGATTGGCCGTATACTGCGCCAGCTTGCGGCTGCCGGAAAACTCGTCAGAATTGGATATGGCCTCTATGCCAAGGCTAAACGTTCTGCCCTGACGGGAGAGGTTATACCCATTCTTCCTTTGCCAACCTTGGCTAAAGAAGCCTTGGAGCGTCTGGGCATTGAGATCGGCGCTTCGCAACTGGAAAAAAATTATAATGCGGGCATAACGACTCAGGTTCCTACCGGTCGTAAAATCGCCATCAAAGGACGGGTAAGCCGGAAGATCGGATATAACGGAGCCTATGTCAGTTATGAACGTGCGACCGGATAAAGACCTTCTCATCGAAGTGGCTGCCCTGAAAGGGATGAAAGAATCTTTCGTGGAGAAAGATTGGCTGGTCACGCAGGTAATTCGCACTATCAGGGGGATCAATCAGGATGGATTTGAAGTCGTCTTTTCTGGTGGCACCGCCCTTTCAAAAGCCCATAACCTGCTTTTTCGATTTTCAGAAGATGTGGATTTCAGGCTTCTGGTGAATCCTGAGCTTCATACCCGCAAAAATCTTTCCAGCTTCAAATATACCGTTCTGGATGCCCTTCGTGCCGATGGCTTTGCCATAGAAGCCCATCATGTGAAAGCCAGAGATGAAAACCGCTTTTTTTCGATTGATCTGGAATATGAGACGGTCTTCCCGAGAGAGAACTCATTGCGTCCCCATATCCAGATTGAAATGACAGCACGGAATATCCAGCTCCCCCATATATCCCTGCCGGTCTCGTCATTTTTGAACGAATTGGCAAAGCACCCGCCGGAGGTGGTAGCCATAAGCTGCATTGATCCGGTCGAAAGTGCTGCTGACAAGCTGAGCGCCATTGCATGGCGCATTCCGGACAGAGTACGCGGGGGACAATATGACGATCCCTCCATTGTCCGGCATATTCATGATCTGGCTATTCTGAAAGACCGGGCGCTGGCCCATGCAGGGTTTGCAGGCTTGGTTGCAAAATCCATGCAGGAAGATAACAACCGCGCTAAAAACGACCCGTCTTTGGAAGGCATGGCTATGCCTCAGAAGCTGGACAAGATGCTGGATATTTTAATAACAGACAAAGCATATGCGGAAGAGTACAGGCGATTTATCGAAGACGTTTCCTATGCGAAATCTAGTCAAACTCTCGATTTTGAGAATGCTATTCAGGCTGTCCAGGTACTTATAAAAGCTGTTTCTCAGTAAGAAAAGGCGGGAAGTTTCTTGGCCGCGCATCTCCCATCGCTCAACCCTACGTGGATTGGATGCGCGCCAAAGGGTATGTGCCATAGCCCCCCCTTGGCATCTATCAGGATGATAAAGGCAAGGAGCCTTTTACAGAGTAGCTCGATGGCTTGCGCGACCAAAGAGGCGTCGCTTCATTTTGAGATGCATCGGCAGACTGGAACAAGGGTTATATGGCGATTGTCGCCCGGTTGGTGAAGACGTGTCGGAACTGCGGATATTTTTCGGTCCCGGCTACCGGGTATATTTCGGTGAAGAGGCTGGTCATATGGTTATCCTGTTATGTGGTGGCGACAAGGATAGTCAAGACCGGGATATACAAGCCGCAAAAGAATACTGGAAGGAGTACAGGGATCATGACTAAACGAGCATACCGACAATTCAGGGAAGTTGAGGAAGATTATTTCCGCAATCACCCGGAAGAAATCGATGCTTATCTTGACGAAATTTTCGATGAGTACGGGGAAGATCATGATTCAGCTTCCCTGCTGGCTTCGCTGCGCGTTATCGCCAAGGTAAAAGGCATAAGCCACATTGCTGAAAAGGCAGGGATGACGAGGCAGGGAATTCAACATGCCCTGTCCAGCAAAGGCAATCCCAGATTTGATAATGTCAATTCGATTATGAATGCGCTTGGCTGTCGCTTGGTGCCAGAAAAACTCGATGATAATAACCAGCACACGTGAATCTGAATTCTCTGAAAAACTACCTGCGTTGCCATTTCTGCATTAAAAGTCGGCTCATAATGCTCATTTATCATGTATAAACTCCGCTTTCTCGCCGATTTCTGCCTTGAAATGACTGCCTCGCTGACGTTTTTCAGAGGCTTCCCAACTGCGAAGGCTATGTAACGCCTGCAGCGAATGGTTAGCCCGCAGCGTGCGTTACGGATTGACCCTATTCACTCGACAGGATAGACTAGTCATATGTCTGGTTATTTATACTTAATGGAGATTCCTGATGCATGTTTGGCCTGTTCAAGACGCCAAGGCTCGCTTTAGCGAGTTTCTGGATGCCTGTATAACCGAAGGACCCCAGATTGTTTCCCGCCGGGGCGCCGAAGAAGCGGTATTGGTGCCCATTGGAGAATGGCGGCGCCTGCAAGCGGCTGCACGCCCCTCGCTTAAGCAATTGTTGCTCTCTGACTCAGCCCGCACTGAGATGCTCGTTCCCGAGCGAGGCAAAGCCCGCCGACGCCAGGTTGAACCCCTGCGGTGAACACAATGTATCTGCTGGATACCAACGTTGTTTCAGAACTCCGCAAACCGCGCCCACATGGGGCTGTACTCGCCTGGATAAATTCCGTGGACGACGCCAGCCTCCATCTGGCCACCGTAACGCTCGGTGAAATTCAGGCCGGCATTGAGTTAACCCGCGAACAAGATCCGGCCAAAGCAGCTGAAATTGAGTCTTGGCTGGACCTTGTGAGTGACTCTTACAACGTATTGGTCATGGACGGTCCAGCATTCCGCTGCTGGGCAAAGCTGACACATAAGAAGTCCAACACACTCATTGAAGATGCGATGATCGCGTCCATTGCCAAGATTCACGGTCTGACGGTGGTGACTCGTAATGTCTCTGACTTCTCGTCGTTCGGCGTCGGGATTTTCAATCCGTTCGAATTCAACGCGAATGCCTGAAATGCGGGCTAACGTCTGAGGCAACAGATAGCCGAAGCGAAGGGCACCAACAAGCGCCAGTTTGCTGGCTGTCCTGTTGACTGAATTGTTAGATGCGATCACTCGAAATAGTCCTTTGCGTCACATCCTGTCACATTGTTTCTGGATCGCTTCCTGCTTCCCGCTTCATTTCATTCGCTGCCGCGATGACGAAGCGCACTGAAAAATATTCCGGATGATGTGTATGAACGGCTCAAAGTTGCCGCAGAAATGCACCGCCGCAGCCTCAACAGTGAAATCATTGTGTGCCTTGAGACCGTGCTTATGCCAACCAGAATCTCCCCCGGCGAACGGCTGGAGCGTGCCCGTCAGCTAGGGGCCGGGCTGAACCCCGAAAAATTTCAGGCATGCGATATTGCTATCATGAAACGGCAGGGGCACCCATGATCGTCGTGGATTCAAACGTGCTGGCTTATTTTTATCTGCCTGTGGTCCCGAATACACCACCGCTGCAGAAGCCTTGTTTGAACACGATCCTGATTGGGCAGTGCCGGTTTTGTGGCGGAGTGAGTTTCAAAGCATTTTGGCCGGGTATCGCATTCGCACTCTCTATGAGTTAAGTGTAGTTCATCACATCCGGGTACTTCGTTTTCAGCCATCTTCAGGTTCATGATCCGCAATATCTGGGGGGGAAATTTCAACTGCTTAAATTTTGTTCAATGTCCATATTCTGATGCGGAATACCGATAACTTCGATTGCACTTCCAGCCATGCGATAAAATATTACGTGGTTGCTCTCACTGAAACTGCGGTAGCCTTCCTTTATTTCATCTCTTGCTCGCCCAAGCATTGGATTGTCTGCCAGCCATCGCATTCGTTCTCGAAGCCGCAATATGTATTTGTCTGCCTGCGTTTTTCCCCATTGCTGAGTTGTGTATTGACGTATGTTGGTGATATCCGTTTTTGCTTCCGGTGAGAGGAGGTAGTGTTTCATTTCTCATTTAACAGTTCGGCAAAGAATGTTTCGCCTTCCACGCCTTCTCCCCTGTCCAGTTGCGCCTCACCTGCTGCCAGTTTTGCACGTAATCTTTCGAGTTTCATTTGCTGATATTCCTGCACTGACATGATCACGGCAACCGCCCGTCCATGTTTTTCGATGGTAAGCGGTTCCCGCTGCGCAGTGTCCAGCATTTCTCCAAATTTATTTTTTGCATCCTTAGCGGTAATGGCTTTCATTACGAAGTCCTCCTGAAAAGCCTATTATAGCTATAATAGCCACTCCCAGTGTTTTTCCCATCAGTGAAAAATAATAGTTCGGCAAAAAATGCTTCGCTTTCCATACCTTTTCCTTTGTCTAATTGCTCCTCACCTACCCGCGGAAGTTATGATCCGGAGGGCTTTGATAGATACAAGTTGTCATAGTTGGCAAAGTATACAAAGGTGCCTAATCTATCCCCACTTTATTGGAGGGAGCTATCCATGACCAGGACGCTGGAATTCATTGCTGATCACTTGCCTAAGGAACCTCTGAAAAACGTCGACGAGGTAGTCAGTTCAAGGCAAAAATCGGCGAAAAAGCGGAGTTTATACGTAATAAATGAGCATTTTAAGCCGACTTTTAACGCAGAAATGGCAACGCAGGTAGTTTTTCAGAGGTTCCCTAAAGTAACAGTGGAGGAAGTACGCCGTTTCTTCGATACTGTCGAGATTCGGGATGCTCAAGCCTTTGCAGCCGAACTGGAAGCGTTTGTGCAGGAACGTCTTGAATCAGTTGAACTCCCGCCATCCATGAAAATTCCACTTGAAATAGAGACGGTGGAACAAACCTTAGCCAGGAAAGCTGCAGCATTGCGTACTGATACCCGCCGGGTACCGGGTGAAACCGATATTCAGCGCGGTCGTGCTGTGCTGTTGGAGGCTTTCGGGGAATCGCACAACCTGCCACTACCTGATTTTGCCCGACTGGCAAACAAGTCACGTCAGCAGATCTATAAGGATATCAAGGCGCGCCGGTTGCGTTGGCCGAAGTCCGAAACCGGCTGGTGCGCGCAGTCGGTGTAATTGATAACCTGCAGCTGGCTGATCTCACAGCTGAAGGCGTTATGGCAGGCTACTTTGGTTTGACCCTGGAGCAATTGGCCAACCGTGACTATACGCATACGCAGCGAGTATCCGCTCAGGTGTATGTGATGCTGGATGCCGATAACGTGCCGTTGTTCGAAAAGTTCGAATATCTGCCACCGCAAACAAATTTCAAATAGCGATAAGTAGTAGCTGATATGGCCACGAAGAAAACAACCAAATCCGCCACCAGCTGGGGTGTGGGTGACCGAGTTGGTCAAGCGCCTGCGACGGGTGAAGTGATGTGTCATGAGCGAATGAAAGCCATCTTTAATTGTTGTCAATTAAATTAAAGAATGCTTTAATCTTCAGGTGCACTACTAAAGGCCGCTTTCAATGACACGCACAACAGGGATCTACTCGATTTCCACGAATCCGGGCGAATCGGTGCGCGCATTCGTGCCCCATTCCTTGCCTCCGTCTGATCCAGATCTGTCACCCAAGATGTTCACCGACCTCAACCGGCAGGCCGAATTGGCGCTTGCGCGTTTGGCAGGCGTGTCCGGTTTGGCGCCATCAGTGGATTGGTTGTTGTACAGCGCCATCCGTAAGAACCTGTTTACGATCTTTTGAGCAGTAATGCCAGGAAGGCCAGATGAATG
>ENA-UOUJ01001241-UOUJ01001241.1-activated-sludge-metagenome-genome-assembly--contig:-NODE-1241-length-14016-cov-4.829883_pt1 | contig 14016 bp, 13 predicted proteins | sample MGYA00249839_ERZ747224 | MGnify/ENA primary metagenome ERZ747224 (study PRJEB28782, sample SAMN03220277) | activated sludge metagenome | biome: wastewater; feature: sewage sludge; material... | reverse complement strand
CCAGGCCGACACCGGGCTCGACGTGGAAGCCGTAGCCGTCCGGTCCACGGTGCGCGAGGGTGCGGATCATGCGCTCGAGCAGCGCGCGTTCCCCGCCTTCTGGCACCGGTGCGCCAAGGTAGCCGGCCAGTCCGCACATCGCTCAGGCCTCGCCCGCCGCTCGGGCGCCGCACATCGTCGCCGCGCTCATTCCGGATTGCGCCACCAGCACACCAGCCAGGTCTGGCCGTCGCGCTGCATCCAGTCCTTGTGCAGGCCTTCGATCCCGTCCAGATGCGGACCGACGCGCACCAGCGCGGGGGCGAAGAAGGTGACGAAGCAGGCGCGCCCGAGGTGCTGCATGCGCGCCAGCGTGGCCGGGATGTCCTTGATGTAGTAGAGCACCTCGCAGGCGACCACCAGGTCGAAGCGGTTGCGTTCGTCGCCCCAGGGTTGGCCGTGGATGTCGCAGGCGGCGAAGCGCGCGTCCGGCACCCGCGCCTGCGCGCGTTCGATCGCGGTGGCGCTGACGTCGATGCCGCAGACCTCGTCGGCAATCCGGCGCAGGGCCAGGGTCTGGTGCCCTTCGCCGCAGCCCACTTCAAGCAGGCTGCCGACCCGCCCGAACGCACGCTCGATCAGCGCATTGGTGGCGTCGAAGCGCGACTGCTCCAGCCGCGACTCCATGTTCCACGGGTCGCCGAGCTTGTAGGCCATGTCCAGGCGTTCGTAATTGTCGGCGCCGCCGACGCCGCGCATGGCGTACTTCATCCACGTGCGGCGCACGGCCTTGCGCAGCTTTGCCTGGATCGGGTTCATCGCGCCTGCCATGGATGGTTCGAGCCTGCCCCCGGCGCACAGCCGCGCGGTCTGTCGACAGCCCGGGCATCGTCCGCCGCGGATGGCCGGGAGGACGATGCCTTGAGGGGCTTGAGCGGGGAACTGTACCAGTCGCTGACGCCGCCGCATTCGAAGCTCACCCATGACGGTCCATACAGCCATTGTCCGTCGCCGGACTCGCGCGTGATCGGCTGTCCCAGCAGGGCGACGACCTGTTCTCGCGTCATTCCCGGATGCAGTGCCGTGGCCGCGTGCGACGCCTTTTCGCGTTCTTCTGCGACGACACCAGGAACGTGGAACCCGAGCGACTCGGCATCTGTGCGCGACAGCCACCAGACCAACAGTATCGCCAACAACATGATGCCGTACACCACGACCCTCGACTGCCTGCGCGACTCCGGTTGCTCCAGCTCCGGCGCGTCCGCCCCCTCATCGTCCCACCGCTCATGCACCGACTCCTCTCTCCCGGCGGCCCGGCGCGGCATCGGCGCGGGTGCCGCACCCGGCAGGCGGCCGTAGTGGCGATGGAAGTCGAGGACCGCGGCGTAGCGCAGGTTGAGCGTCTTGAGCGCGTCCTCGCCGACGGCGCCGACGCGGTCCGGATGCAGGTCCGCCACCCGGCGACGGTAGGCCAGGCGCAAGTCGTCGACCGTACAGTCGGGCACGATGCCCAGTTCACTGTAGAGGGCGATGAAGTCGGTCTGCTCGGTGATCACGTGATTCGGGCAAAGGATGCTTGCCAACACCAAACGGAAGCCGCGTCGGCGGCAGGCCAGTCTTGCGTGGCCGCATCGGCCGCTGCGCGCGGACAGGCCGTGCGCGGTCATGGAATGATGCGCCATGCAGGCTGAAGCCGCCATCGACCCGCAGCAGGTTGCTCCGCACGTGGCCAGCCGTCGCGAACGGCTGGCCACGCGTGCGCACCAGTGGCATCTGCTGCCGATGCTGCAGACGATCCGCAGCTGGTTCCGCCGCGACCTGCGCGTGCTCGCCTACCACCGCGTCCGCGCGATCGACGCCCGGTTCGGCTTCGACCCGGACCTGGTGAGCGCATCGCCGGCGGCCTTCCGCGGGCAGATGCAGCTGCTGCGCGACCGGTTCCATCCGGTGTCCTGCCGCGAGGTCGTGGCCGCGCTCGAAGGTGGTCCCGCCCTGCCCCGCGATGCGGTGCTCGTCACCTTCGACGATGGCTATGACGACAACCACGGCGTCGCCTTCCCGATCCTGCGCGAACTGGGCGTGCCGGCGACCTTCTTCGTCGCCACCGGCCACATCGACAGTGGCCTGCCCTATGCCTACGACTGGCTGGCGCACCTGGTGGTGGGTGCGACGGGCGATCGCCTCAGGCTGCCCGCACTCGATCTCGATATCCCGCTGCCCGCGGGCCTCGACGCGCGACGCGCCCTGGTCGCCCCGCTCCTCGACCGCCTGAAGTTCCTCGACGACGCCGGCCAGCAGGCGGTGATCGAGGGACTCGAGCGCGAAACCGGCCAGCCGCGTACGCAAGGCCACGCCGATTGCCGGCCGATGAGTTGGGACCAACTGCGCGAGATGCGTGCGGCGGGAATGGAAATCGGCGGCCACGGCGTCCATCACCGCATGCTCGCCAAGCTGCCCGATGACGCGCTGCGCGCCGAGGTGGACGGCTGCCAGGCGCGGCTGACGGCCGAGCTCGGCGCACCGGCGATCGCGGTCTCGTATCCCGTGGGCGGGCCGGACGCATTCGACGCACGCGTGGTCGAGGCGGTCCGGGCGGCCGGTTTCCGGGTCGGCTTCACCTACCTCAACGGCACCAACACCTGGCCGGCCCGCGACCGCTACCGGCTGCTGCGCACGGCCGTGGAGAGCAGCATCGACGAGGTCTGGTTCCGCGGGATCCTGGCCGCGCCGGAAGTGTTCGCGCATCCGTCCGTGGCACGGGCGTACCCGGCATGATGCTGTTCCTGCTGGTCTGGCTGGCGCTGGTGCTGATCCGGCCACAGGAGTATCCCCAGCTGGTGGACCTGGGCGTTCCGCTGCTGCCGATCGCCCTGCTCGGCGCGGTCGGCGCGTGGGCACTGTCCTCCGACCGGCGCCCGCTCAACCAGCCGACCCACCTGCTGTTCCCGCTGTTCATCCTCATCGGCATGTTCTCGGTGGCGGTCAACGGCTGGGTCGGCGGCGCGCTGCAGGTCTTCCTCGACTTCCTGCCGGCGCTGCTGGCGCTGATCGTGATCTCGCAGGCCGCGTACACGCCGAAGAACTGCCTGCGCATCATGGTCGTGATCGTGCTGTCGGCGGTGGTGCTGACGGTGCACGGCATCGAGCAGGTGGAGCTCGGCGAGGGCTGGACCGGCATGCCCACGGTGCAGGACGGGCGCATCCAGTACGTGGGCATCTTCAGCGATCCCAACGACCTGGCGATGCTGTTCGTGATGGCGATCCCGATGGCGCTGCTGCTGTCCGGCCGCGGCGGCATGCTCGGCCTGCGCCGGCTGTTCTGGTGGGCGGCCGCGCTGATCCTGGTCTACGGCGTGTACCTGACCGACTCGCGCGGCGCCTTCCTGGCGGTGATGGCGATGGCCGGCGTGTGGCTGTGGCTCAAGCGCGGGCTGCTCATCGCCGGCACCCTTGGCGCGGCCGGCATGGCGGTGCTGATGATGCTGCCCACGCGCATGCAGGAACTCGACGCCGGCGAGTCCTCCGCCTTCGGGCGCATCGAGACCTGGTACGACGGCATCCAGATGTTCATCAGCTATCCGATCTTCGGCGTGGGCGTCAACAATTTCACCGAGCATACCTACCTGACCGCGCACAACTCGTTCGTGCTGGTACTGGCCGAGACCGGCATCGTCGGCTACACGGTGTGGCTGGCGATGGTGGTGTACTGCTTCATGATGCCGATCATGGTGCTGCGCCTGCCCGAAGACCTGGACGACGCCGAGCACCAGCCGCTGTGGACCGCCGAGCGCAAGATGGCGATGACCCTGCTGATCGCGCAGGTCGGCTTCTACGCCTGCGCGTTCTTCCTCAGCCGCAGCTACGTGATCCTGCTCTACATCCTGCTCGGCCTGGTCACGGGATGGTACGGTGGCGCACAGGAGCGCTGGGGGGGGCTGCCGGTGTTCAGCGTGCAACGCGACTGGTTCAAGTGGTGCGTCGTCTCGGTGGCCAGCACCGTGGGGCTGTGGCTGGTGGTGAAGGTCCTGTTCGTGCTGGCGGGCGCATGAGCACGCGCGGCCAGGTCCTCCGCAACACGCTGTTCTCCTCGGTGGGGATCTACACCGAGTACTTCCTGGGCATGCTGACCTCGATCATCATCGCCCGCCACCTGGGGCCGTCGGATTTCGGCGCCTACAGCCTGGTGATCTGGCTGGTCGCGACCGGCGTGGCGGTCACCAATTCCGGCGTCGCCAGTGCGGTGATCAAGTTCGTGGCCGAGCTGCGCGGCGCAGGCCGCCATGCGCAGATCCGTTCCCTGCTCGCCTGGGCCTGGCACGTGCAGGCCGGCTTCCTTGCGGTGGTGGTGGTGGTCGGTGGCGTGCTGTTCGTGCTGTACGGCGAGCACGTGATGCCCGGCTTCAACCACACGGCGCTGCTGGCGATCCTGGTGCTGACCACGATCCTGCGCTCCCTGTACATGTTCAACATCGGCGTGGCCAAAGGCTACGAGAGCTTCAGCACCACCGCCGCGATCGCCGTCATCGTGACCCCGCTGAACCTGCTGCTGGTGCTGTTGGCGTGGTGGCTGGGCGGGCCGATGGAATGGTTCCTCGGCGCCTACACCGTCTCCAGCTTCCTGTTCTGGTGGATCTCGCGGCGTCGTATCGCGCCGCTGCTTCCGCCTGCGCAGCCGCGCGAGCCGCTCGACGAGGACCTGCGGCGGCGCCTGCGCAGCTACACCGCGCTGGTCGCGGTCACCGTGGCGATCAGCTTCATCACCGCCAGCGAGGTGGAGGTGTTGTTCCTGACCCTGTTCGACTCCTCCGCCTCGGCCGGCCAGTTCAAGGTCGCCTACCAGCTGTCCACCGGCGCGCTGCTGCTGGTACCCGGGGTATTCGGCGCCCTGCTGCTGCCGATGATGGCCAATGCGCTGAGCCAGGGGCGGGAGATCGCCGGTCGCCGGCTGGCGATGTCGACCACCTACCTCGCCGCGCTCGCCGCGCCGCTGGTCGCGTTCGGGGTCGTGTTCTCCGAGCAGATCATCGGCCTGCTGTACGGGCAGGCCTTCGCGCCGGCGGCCACCGTGTTCGCGTTCTGCCTGGGCGCGGGCGCGGTCGCGGTGGTGTCGCAGGGGGCTTCGGGCTACCTGCTTGGCGCCGACCGGCAGCGCGCGCTGATGACGGTGGTGCTGCTGTGTTCGGGGGTGAAGGTCGCGCTCGACATCGTGCTGATCCGGGCCTACGGCCTCGCTGGCGCCGTGGCGGCGTTCAGCGTCACCACGGTGCTGGTGTCGGTGCTGACCATCGGCCTGGCCTTGCGCTACAGCGGCGCACGGCTCGAATGGAGCCGCATGCTGCGGGTGCTGCTTGCCGCGGGGCTGGGCGCCGTCGGCGGCTGGGCGGTCCGCGATCACTTGCCCACCCTGCCCGCGCTGGTGGTCGGCGGCGCGGTGCTGTCGCTGCTGTTCGCGGCGGGGACGCTGCTGCTGGGATTCTGGACCGCCGGCGACCTGCGCCATTTCCGCGAACTGCACGGCCGCTATGCCAGGGGACGCCCGCTGCTGCTGGACCGACTGCTCGGCTGGGCGGAACGACGCGCCGGGGCATCGGCATGAGCGCCTACGAGACCGCTTTCCGGCAACTGCTGTATCCGGCCTACGAGGGCCTGCGCGGGCGCGGGATGCTGCGCCACCTGCGCGAGTACGAGGCCAACCAGTGGCGCTCGCCCGAGCAGTTGGCCGAGCTGCAGTGGCGCAAGCTCACCGCCCTGGTCGCGCACTGCTGGCAGGACGTGCCGTTCTACCGCGAACGCTGGCAGGCGATCGGGTTCGAGCCGGGCGACCTGCGCTCGCCGGAGGACTACGCGCGCCTGCCGGTGCTGACCAAGGCCGACATCCGCGGCCGTTTCGACGACCTCAAGGCGCGGTCGCTGCGCGATGGACTGCTGTACAAGGCCACGGGTGGTTCGACCGGCGAGCCGCTGCGCTTCGGCTACACCCGCGAGAGCAACGACCGCCGTTCGGCGGTGATGTGGCGCGGCTACGGCTGGGCCGGTGCCCCGCTCGGCCGCCGCGCCCTGTACCTGTGGGGCGGCGCGGTCGGCGACCCGGGGCGCAGCGCGCAGCTCAAGGAACGGCTCTACCACGCGGCGTTCCACCGTCGCATGCTCAACAGCTTCCTGATGCGCGACGACAACATGGCCGCCTACGCCGACGCCATCGCCGCCTGGCGGCCGCAGGTGATCGTGGCCTATGTCGACCCCATCTTCCGTCTATCACAATGGCTGCTCGCGCAGGGCCGCAGCATCCCGGGGGTCACCTCGGTGCTCGGCGCCGCCGAAGCGCTGCACGATTTCCAGCGACCCGTCATCGAGGCGGCCTTCCCGGGTGCGAAGGCCTACAACACCTACGGCTGCCGGGAGTTCATGCTGGTCGCCAGCGAAGCGGAGGATCGCGAGGGGCTGCTGGTCAACGCCGACCACCTGGTGGTCGAACTCGTCGACGCGGCGCGGGGGGACGACGGCAACGAGTCAGGGGAGTTGGCCATCACCGATCTGCACAACTGGGGCATGCCCTTCATCCGCTATGTCAACGGCGACGTGGCCACGCGCAGCCAGCGCTGGCACAGCGCCGGGCGACGCGGCCTGCCGCGCCTGGAGCGGATCGACGGACGCCGCCTGGACGCCATCCGCACGACCGACGGCCGCGTGCTGCCGGGCGAATTCTTCCCGCACATGCTCAAGGACGTGGCCGGCGTGCGCCGCTTCCAGGTGGTGCAGGAGAGCCTCGACCGCTTCACCCTCAAGCTGGTCGCCGGCGCCGAATTCGGCGCCGCGCAGGAGGCCTACGTCCGGCGCGAGGTGGCGAAGGTGCTGGGCAACGACGCCAGCCTCGACCTGCAATGCGTCGACGACATCCCGCTGACCGCCAGCGGCAAGTTCCGCGTGACCGTGTCGAGGCTGCCGTGAGGATCAGCCACATCGTCGAAAACCTCAACCGCGGCGGGCTCGAGCGCGTGGTCATCGACCTGGCGCACGCGCAGGTCGCCGCCGGGCACGACTGCCAGGTGGTGTGCCTGTTCGAGGCCGGCGCGCTGGCGCAGGAGCTGACCTCGTCCGGCATCGAGGTGATCGCCTGCGAGAAGCGCGACGGCGCCGACCTGCGCGCGGTGCTGCGCATGCGTCGCGCGCTCGCCGCACAGCGCACCGAGGTGCTGCACAGCCACAACGGTATTTCGCACTACTACGCGATGGTGGCCGCGCTCGGCCTGGGCATCCGGCGCGTGGTCAACACGCGCCACGGCATGGGCGACGTGAATCCCTCCAGTCGCCGCGAATGGCTGTTCCGGCAGTCGATGCGGCTCACCGACGTGTCGGTGGCGGTGTCCGAAGCCGCCGGGCGCCGGTTGTCCGAAACCGGCGTGATCCCTGAGCGCAAGCTGCGCGTGGTGCCCAACGGCATCCACGTCACCCCGTTCCACGAGCGCAACGCGATCGCGCGCGCCCTGCTCGCGGCCAGCCTCGGCCTGCCCGCCGACACCCGCCTGGTCGGCTTCGTCGGCCGGCTGAACTGGGCCAAGAACCTCGAAACCATGGTCGCCGCCTTCGCGCGCCTGCGCGTGGGCCGCGACGACGTCGCCCTGGTCATGGTCGGCGAAGGCGGAGATCGCGGCCTGATCGAAAGCACGATCGAGCGCGAGGGCGTGGCCGACCGCGTCTTCCTGCTCGGCGACCGCAGCGACGTGCCGGAGCTGCTGCCGGCATTCTCCGTATTCGCGATGTCGTCCATCTCCGAGGGCTATTCCATCGCCCTGCTCGAAGCCTGCGCCAGCGCGCTGCCGATCGTGGCCACCCGCGTCGGCGGCAACGGCGAGATCGTCAGTGACGGCGTCAACGGCCTGACCGTGCCCGCCCGCGATCCCGAGGCCCTCGCCGCCGCGCTGGCCAGCGTGATCGACGATCCGGCGCGGGCCGAGGCGATGGGCCAGGCCGGGCGCGACTGGCTGCTGGCGAACGCGACCTTCCAGGTGATGGCCGCGCGCTATCTCGACGTGTATGCCGGCGGCCGCGCATGAGGATCCTCGCCCTCACCAACCTGTTCCCGAGCGCCTGGGACCCGCTGCGCGCCAGCTTCAACCGCCAGCAGTTCGATCGCCTGGCCGCGCACCACGACCTCGAGGTGATGGTCGCGGTGGACTTCCGCGAGCGCCGGCGCGGCCGTCGCGGCGCAGCACCGGTGCTGGCGCACGCGCGCACCTCCGAGTTCACCTTCTGGTATCCGCCGCGCGTGGGCCGCAGCCTGCACGGACTGGCCTGGTATGCGTCGCTGATGGCGCAGCACGGCCGGCGCCTGGCGCGCGAGCGCCATGACCTGCTGCTGGCGAGTTGGGCGTATCCGGACGCGGTCGGCACCGCGCGGCTGGCGCGGCGGCTGGGCCTGCCCTATGTGGTGAAGGTCCACGGCAGCGATCTCAACGTGCAGGCGAACTACCGCCTGCGCCGGTCGCAGATCGCCGCGGCGCTGCGCGGCGCGCGTGCCGTGGTCGCGGTCAGCGACGCGCTGGCGGGCAAGGTGCGCGAACTCGGCGTCGACCCGCGGCGCGTGCACCTGATCTACAACGGCGTCGACAGCGAACGTTTCCGTCCCGGCGACCGCGCCGCCGCGCGCGGCGCACTCGGCCTGCCGAACGATGCGCCGATCGTGCTCTACGTCGGCAACCTCAAGCAGGCCAAGGGCTGCCTCGACCTGCTCGAAGCCTTCCCGCAGGTGCTCGCGCGCCATCCACGGGCGCTGCTGGCCTTCGTCGGCGACGGCCCTGCCGCGGCGGCGCTCATGCGGCGCGCGCGTGAGCTGGGCATCGACGACCAGGTCCAGCTGGCCGGCGCACGCCCGCACGAGCAGCTCGCGCAATGGATGCAGGCGGCCAGCCTGCTGTCGCTGCCCAGCCACAACGAAGGCGTTCCCAACGTGGTCCTCGAAGCGATGGCCTGCGGCCTGCCCGTGGTCGCCACGCGCGTGGGCGGGATCCCCGAGGTCCTGCCCGAACAGGCCGGCCTGCTGGTGCCGGCGCACGACCGCGCCGCGCTCGGCGAGGCGCTGGATGAAGCCCTGCGTCGCAATTGGTTGACGGATGCGATCCTCGACCACGCCAGCCACTTCCGCTGGGACGACAATGTCCGCCAGCTCGACCGCATCGTCCGCGAAGCGGCGGGTGCCCCCCAGCCATGAACGCCGCCGTGCCACACCGATCCCGCACGACCCGCCTGCTCGGGCTGCTGCCGCGTCGCTTCGTCACTACGCGCATCGGGACTGCGGAGCGGACGCTGTACCTGAGCTTCGACGACGGCCCCGACCCCGGGTTCACGCCGCCGATCCTCGACCTGCTCAAGGCGCACGGCGCGACCGCCAGCTTCTTCCTGATCGGCGACCGCATCGACCAGCACCCCGCGGTCGTCGAGCGCATCGTGGCCGAGGGCCACACGCTGGGCAACCACTCCTGGGACCATCCCTTCATGAGCGACCTGCCGCTGGCGGGACAGCTCGATCAGATCGCGCGCACCGACGCCGCGCTCGCGCGCTACGACGGCCACGCCACGCACCCGTTCCGCCCGCCCTGCGGCGTCCTGCCGGCGCGGCTGCTGGCGCACTTCGCGCGCATCGGCCGCGGCATCGCCTTCTGGTCGTACGACAGCCACGACTACGAGCGCCTGCCTGCCGACATCCTGTTCGAACGCATGCAGGCCGATCCGCCCGGGGTCGGCGACGTGGTGCTCATGCACGACGACAGCGCCGACAGCGTCGACCTGCTCGCCCGCCTGCTGCCGCAGTGGCGCGAACAGGGCTACACCGTGCGCGCCATGCCGAGGGAGCGCGGTTGAAGATCCTCTACCACCACCGCACCCGCGGCAGGCACGTGGAGGGCGTGCATATCCGCGGCGTCGTCGGTGCCCTGCGCGAACGCGGACACGTCGTCCGGGTGCTGTCCTTTCCCGGTGCGGACCCGGAAGCCGAGCCGGGCCTCGCCGCGCCAGCAGGCGGCCCCCAGGCGGACGGCGGCAACGGACGCGGCTGGCTGGCGTCCCTGGTCACGCGCCTGCCGGGCGTCGTGTTCGAGTTCGCCGAGCTGGCCTACAACCTCGTCACCTGGTGGCGCATCCGCGCCGAGATCGCGCGCAGTCGCCCGGATTTCATCTACGAACGCTACTCGCTGTTCCTGTTCATGACGATCCGCATGGCGCGGCACCGCGGCATCCCGATCATCCTCGAGATCAACGACTCGGCCCTGGTCGAACGCGTCCGGCCGCTCTACCTGAAGGCGCTGTCCCGGCGCATCGAGCGCTGGTGCCTGACCCGCGCCACCGGCCTGGTCTTCATCTCCACCTACTTCCGCGACCTGCTGACCGAACACTACGGGCAACTGCCGCCGGGCGTGGTTTCGCCCAATGCCGTCGACGCGCGTTTCGACCCGACCGTTCATGATCGCGAGACCCTGCGCCGCCGCCACGGGCTGGCCGACCGCGTGGTCTGCGGCCACGTCGGCGTATTCGCCCACTGGCACGGCGTGTCGCGTTTCGTCGACGAGGTGATTGACCGGTTGGCGGAGGTTCCCGCGTTGACACTGTTGCTGGTCGGCGACGGCGTCGACCTGCCCGGCGTGCGCCGCGAGGTCAGGGCACGCGGACTGGACGACCGCATCCGCCTTCCCGGCCGGGTGCCCCACCACCTGGTTCCGGAGTGGATCGCCTGCATGGATTACGCGTTCCTGCCCGACTCCAACGAGTACGGCTCGCCGATGAAGCTGTTCGAGCTGATGGCGATGGGCGTGGCGGTGGTGGCACCGGACTACGAACCGGTCGCCGAGGTGATCGACGATGGCGCCACCGGCTGGCTGTTCCCGCGCAAGGACATGAAGGCCTGCGTCGACCGGGTGCTGGAACTGGCTTCGCGGCCGGACGAGCGCGAGCGTGTCGGCAAGGCCGCGCAGGCCTACATCGAACGCGAGCGCCGCTGGCAGCACAATGCCGACCAGCTGCTGAGACTGTTGCCGGAGCCGATGTCGCAATGATCCCGATCCCGGCCTGGATCTGGGCGCTGCTGGCGCTCGCCCTGCTCGTCGCCCCCGCCCTGGTGGTGCACCGCTACGTGCGCACCCGCAACATGCAGATCTGGTTGCCGGCTTACCTGCGCCGCCGACGACGCCCGCGCCACGACGGCCCGACCCACGTCATGTTCTGCTTCGTCGACCACTACGAGCCGATGCACGGGCGTCCCGACCTCGACACCCAGCGCGCCCGTGTCGACCGCTGGTGCCGCGACTACCGCGCCCTGGCCGACCGCCATCGCGACGCCGACGGCCGGCCGCCGCAGCACGGCTTCTTCTATCCGGAAGAGGAATACCTCGAGGAACACCTGGCCAAGCTCGAGCAGCTGTGCCGCGACGGCTATGGCGAAATCGAGGTGCACCTGCACCACGACAACGACACCGAATCGAATTTCCGCGAGACGATCACCCGCTTCAAGGCCCTGCTGCACGAGCGCCACGGCGCGCTGCCGCGGCATCCGCACACCGGCGAGGTGATGTTCGGCTTCATCCACGGCAACTGGTGCCTGGACAACTCCGGTCCGGACGGCCGCTGGTGCGGCCTCGACAACGAACTGATCCTGCTGCGCGAGCTGGGCTGCTACGCCGACTTCACCATGCCCTCCGCGCCCAGCCCGACCCAGACCCGGATCGTCAACTCGATCTACTACGCCAGCGACGACCCGCAGCAGCCGAAGTCGCACGACGGCGGCGTGCGCGTGCGCGCCGGCGGCACGCCCAGCGGCGACCTGTTGCTGGTGCAGGGCCCGATCGGGCTGAACTGGCGCGACCGCCGCCACGGCTTCGTGCCGCGGGTCGAGAATTCCGACATCCGCGCCAACTATCCGCCGACGCCGGCGCGGGTCGACGGCTGGGTCCGCGCCGGGATCCACGTCGAAGGCCGCCCGGAATGGGTGTTCGTCAAGATCCATACCCACGGCGCACCGGAGAAGGATGCAGAAGTCGTGCTCGGCCCGGCGGTGGATGCGATGTTCAGCCACCTCGAGCAGCACTACAACGACGGCGAGCGGCACGTGCTGCACTACGTCAACGCGCGCGAGATGTTCAACATCATCAAGGCCGCGGAAGCCGGCATGAGCGGCGACCCGAACGCCTACCGCGACCATGTGCTGCCGCCGCCCGCGGCCTCGTGGGTCGGCTCGATGGCCGCGCGCGCCGCGGCCTGAGCCAGAAGCAAGGGGGCCTGCGAAGTGAAGTGGTACGTCAAGTCGGTGATCCAGAACGCGGTGGCGGCCCTGCCCGAGGCGATGTCGCACCGGGTCTACTACGGCCTGCAGCGGCGCTTCGGCGGACTGCGCGACATCGACGTCGAGGACAAGCTGCGCCAGGGCATCGAGGTCGCGACCACGGCGGCCGGCGAAGGACTCGCGGTCCGCGGCGCGCGCGTGCTCGAGGTCGGCACCGGCCGGCGCCTGAACCTGCCGCTGTCCCTGTGGCTGCAGGGTGCGGCCTCGGTGACGACGGTCGACCTCAACCCCTACCTGCGGCCGGAGCTGGTCGAGGAGGACCTGCGCCAGATCCGCGACGAGCGCGAGCGCGTCGAACGCCTGTTCGGGGACCGGCTCGACCAGGACCGCCTGCTCCAGCTGCTGCAGTTGGTCGACGACTTCGACCTGCAGCGCGTGCTCGACACCTGCGCGATCCGCTACCTCGCGCCGGGCGACGCCACGCGGCTCGCCGCGCTGGTCGACGGCTCGATCGACCTGCACGTCTCCTATGAAGTCTTCGAGCACATCCCCGGCCCGGTCCTCGAAGGAATCCTGCGCGAAGGCAGCCGCGTGATCTCGGATCGCGGCCTGCTGGTCCACTACGTCGACTTCAGCGACCACTTCTCCCACTCCGATGCAAGCATCGGCCCGGTGCACTTCCTGCGCTTCGACGAGCCGACCTTCCGCCGCATCGCGGGCAATCGCTACATGTACATGAACCGCCTGCGCCTGGATGACTTCCTCGCGCTCTACGCACGCGCCGACCAGTCGCTGCTGCGCCAGGTGTCGACGCCCGATTCCGATGTCGAACGCCAGCTGCGCGATGCCGACGTGCCGCTGGCTCCCCCGTTCGACCAGAAACCCGCGGACGTGCTGTCCACGCTCAATGCCTGGCTGGTGTCGCGCCCTGCGCAGCGGGCTGCCGCGTGAACGACCGGCGCGTCAGCATCGTCATGCCGCTCTACAACGCGGAGCACTACCTGCGCCGCCCGATCGAGTCGGTGCTGGCGCAAAGCCATGCCGACATCGAGCTGGTCGTGGTCGACGACGGCTCCACCGACGCCAGCGCCGACATCGTCGACGGCTACGCCCGCGCCGACGCGCGCGTGCGCCTGCTCCGCGGTGGGCGCAACGCGGGCGTCGCCGCCGCACGCAACCGCGCCATCGAAGCGGCCAACGGGCGCTACGTGGCTTTCCTCGACAGCGACGACTGGTGGCATCCCGACAAGCTCGCCCGGCAGCTCGACGCGCTCGACGCGCACCAGGCCGCGATCGCCTACGCCAGCTACCAGCGCGTGGCCGAGGACGGTCGTCAGCTCGGGATCGTGCGCCCACCGGCCAAGGTCGACCACCGCGACATGCTGTGCAGCAACCACATCGGCAACTGCACCGGCATCTACGACCGCAGTCGCCTCGGCGGCGACGGCCGTTTCCGCCGCATCGGCCACGAGGACTACGTGTTCTGGCTGGAGCTGGTCCGTCGCGCCGGAGGCGCGGTGCGGGCGGACGGCGACGACGCCACGCCGCTGGCCTCCTACCTCGTGCGCAAGGGCTCGGTGTCGAGCAACAAACTGCGTGCCGCCGGCTGGCAATGGCGCATCTACCGCGAGGTGGAAGGCCTGAATCCGGCGCAAAGTGCGTTCTACATGGTGCATTACGTGCGCCATGCGCTGGGCAAGCGCCAAGGGGACCGCCCCGCTGCCGTCGATCGCGCGCGCAACAGCGCCAGGGAACTCCGATGACCGCCG
>ENA-UOUJ01001239-UOUJ01001239.1-activated-sludge-metagenome-genome-assembly--contig:-NODE-1239-length-14024-cov-10.281337_pt1 | contig 14024 bp, 14 predicted proteins | sample MGYA00249839_ERZ747224 | MGnify/ENA primary metagenome ERZ747224 (study PRJEB28782, sample SAMN03220277) | activated sludge metagenome | biome: wastewater; feature: sewage sludge; material... | reverse complement strand
TCCAAACGCCAGCCTGGCGAGCTTCGCCGCGTTTCCTTCGAACGCGCGGTCTCCATGCACGCCGAGGGCTCCTGCCTGATCAAATTCGGCAACACGCATGTGCTCTGCACGGCCAGCCTCGAGGAACGCATTCCGCCGTGGCTCAAAGGCCAGGGCCGCGGCTGGGTCACGGCCGAATACGGCATGCTCCCGCGCGCCACCACCGATCGCACGCGCCGTGAGGCGGCCGTCGGCCACCAGTCCGGCCGCACGCAGGAAATCCAGCGCCTCATCGGCCGCGCGCTCCGCGCCGTCGTCGATCTCCCGAAGCTCGGCGAGCGCCAGATCTCCATCGACTGCGACGTGATCCAGGCCGACGGCGGCACCCGCACCGCCGCCATCACCGGCGCCTGGGTGGCGCTGCACGACTGCATCCAATGGATGAAGCTCCGCGACATGGTAAAGGACGGCGTTCTCCGCGACCACGTGGCCGCCATCTCCTGCGGCCTTTACAACGGCACGCCCGTCCTCGATCTCGACTACCTCGAGGATTCGAACGCGGACGCGGATTCCAATTTCGTCATGACGGGCCAGGGCGGCATCGTCGAGGTCCAGGGCACGGCGGAGACGACCGCGTTCAGCCAGGAAAGCTTCGACGCGTTGATGGGGCTCGCACGCAAAGGCATCGCCGAGCTGATCGAGCTGCAGAAACTAACGGTGGCGTAATCGGTTGAGGTTCTGTGCCACACAAGCCATAGACCGACGCCATGGAAAAACCGGACATCCTCGAAGCGGTAATCTACGCGAGCGACCTTCCCGCCGCAGAAGCTTTCTACACGCGCCTTCTCGGGGTCGCGCCACATGCAAAGCTCGATGGCCGTCACATCTTCTATAAGCTTTCGCACGGGATGCTTCTGATCTTCGATCCGGCCGTAACGCGGACGCCGCCCGACGGCCCGCTCCCCGTACCGCCCCACGGCGCCGAAGGCCAAGGCCACGTGTGCTTTGCGGCACGCGGCGCGGACGAGATCCAGGCCTGGCGCCAGCGCCTCTCCGCCATGGACGTCGCGATCGAATCCGATTTCGAGTGGCCCCAGGGCGGCCGCTCCATCTATTTCCGCGATCCGGCCGGCAACTCGATCGAGATCGCAGAACCGCGCATTTGGGGTTTCTGACGCATGACCAAGCTGACCTCCGGCACCCGCCTCGTCGTCGCCAGCCACAACCCGGGCAAGGTTTGGGAGATCAAGGAGCTGATCGCGCCCTTCGGCCTCCAGGCCGTTTCCGCCGGCGACCTCGGCCTCGCCGAGCCCGAGGAAACGGAAAGCACCTTCGAAGGCAACGCCACCATCAAAGCCGTCGCCGCCGCGAAAGCTTCGGGCCTGCCGTCGCTCGCCGACGATTCCGGTATCGAGGTCGACGCACTCGACGGCGCACCCGGCGTCTACTCCGCCGACTGGGCCATGCCCGGAAAGGATTTCGGCCGCGCGATGCAGCGCGTGCACGACGCCCTCGAAGAGCGGGGCGCCTGGTCCGGCGCCCCGCCCAAGGCGAATTTCATTTCCGTGCTCTGCCTCGCCTGGCCGACGGGAGAAACGCAGCTGTTCCGCGGCCGCGTCGACGGCACGCTCGTCTGGCCACCACGTGGCGGCAACGGCTTCGGCTTCGATCCGATGTTCGCGCCCGAAGGCGGCGCCGAGACGTTCGGCGAGATGGATCCTGCGCAGAAGAACGCCATCTCCCACCGCACGCGCGCCTTCGCCGCATTCAGGCGCGAGTGCCTGGAGGGCATCGCAGCCGAGCCCGTACGCCCGAAAGAGGGCCGCGATCTCGAAGGCCTCGAAGCCGCCGCTCGCAATCTCTCGACCCAAGCCGAGCTTGCCCGCTTCGTCGCCGCCTTGCGCGAGGACCTCGCAACCAACGGCGCCGACTGGCCCGCGCCCAACCTCGCAAGCTTCCTCGGCGCACTGGAACAGGCCGCCGCAACGGCCGACGCACCGGAAGCCGAGCCCCGCTGGCGCACGCTGGCGCGTGCACTCCTCGCAGCCAGCCGATGACGCCGCGTCCGCAAGCTCCCTCTTCAGCCGACGACGGCTCGCCGGGCTTCGGCGTCTACATTCACTGGCCGTTCTGCGCGCAGAAATGTCCTTACTGCGACTTCAACAGCCATGTCCGCTTCGGCGGCTGGGACGAGCCGCGCTACCTCACCGCCTACAAACGCGAACTCGACCACATCGCCGGTCTCATCGCCGCTTCCCCCACCGTCACCTCGATCTTTTTCGGCGGCGGCACGCCCTCCCTCATGCAGCCCGCCACCGTCGCCGCGATCCTCGATCACATCGCGAGCCTCTGGCCCGTGTCGCCCGGCGCCGAAATCACGCTCGAAGCCAACCCCGGCAGCGTCGAAGCCGGCCGCTTCGCGGGCTATCGGACAGCCGGCGTCAACCGCGTTTCCATCGGCGTGCAATCGCTCCGCGACGAAGATCTGAAGCGCCTCGGCCGCATCCACTCGGTCGCAGAGGCCAAAGCCGCCGTCGCCCTCGCCCACAAGACTTTCGACCGCGTCTCCTTCGACCTCATCTACGCCCGCCCGCATCAGACGCCCTCCGACTGGCGGACGGAGCTTGCCGAAGCGCTCAGCCTAGCCGGCCGTCATCTCTCGCTCTACCAGCTCACCATCGAGCCCGAGACACCCTTCGCGGCCCTCTATGCAAAAGGCCGCCTCGCGATTCCCGCGGCCGAAGCCGCCCACGACCTCTACGAGGTGACGCAGGATCTCACCGCCAGAGCGGGCCTGCCTCAATACGAGATCTCGAACCACGCGGCCCCAGGCGAGCAGAGCCGTCACAACCTCACCTACTGGCGCTATGGCACCTACGCGGGCATCGGCCCCGGCGCGCATGGGCGCATCGCCACGCCGGAAGCCCTCCTCGCCACCGAGACCGAGCGCAACCCCGAGCGGTGGCTGGAAAACGTGGAGCAGGCCGGCCACGGCCTCGCGGCAATCGAAGCCGTCCCGCCCGCCGCCCAAGCCGACGAAATGCTGCTGATGGGCCTCCGCCTCTCCGAAGGTGTGGATCTCGACCGTCTTGCCCACATCAGCGGCCTCGCCCCGAGCGCCGCCCGTCTCCGGAAACTCTCCGAGCAAGGGCTGATCGAGCAGGTCCCGGCTCCCGCGTCGCCGGATCTCGAACCCGGCCTCGATGAAATCCGCGCCTGCCTCGGCCCCGGCCTCGCCCCTGCCGCGAGAGAAAAAGCGCCGCGCCTGGGCCGTATCCGCGCCACAGGCGAAGGCCGCTTCATCCTGAACCACCTCGTGCTGGAGCTCACGTCGGGGCTGGAAACCGCGCATCGAGCCCAATAAAAAACACCACCCTCGCTGCGTCCTGTCCGCAATAGACAAGCGGGCCGCCAAACACTAAGCACGCCCGAACCTCTCGCACGGAGCATCACCGATCATGATCAGGCGGCTGTACGACTGGACGATGGATCTGGCCCGCCACGGCCGCGCGAAGCATGCGCTGTTCTGTATCTCCTTCGTCGAAAGCTCGTTCTTCCCCATCCCGCCGGACGTGATGCTGATCCCGATGGTGATCGCCAACCGCGCCAAGGCATGGCTCTATGCCTCCATCGCGACGCTGGGCTCCGTGCTCGGCGGCGTCGCCGGCTACATCATCGGCTACTTCCTGTTCGAGCAGATCGGCCTGCCGATCCTCGATCTCTACGGCAAGGCTGACAAGGTCGCGGAATTCTCCGCCTGGTTCAATGACTGGAGCATTTGGATCCTGATCGTGCTCGGCGGTCTCACGCCCTTCCCCTACAAGGTCCTCACCATCACCGCCGGCGTCACGGCGATGCCGATCCTGCCGTTCATCCTCGCCAGCATCGCCGCCCGCGCGTCCCGCTTCTTCCTCGTCGCGGGCCTGCTGTACTATTTCGGCCCGCCGATCCGCGAGTTCATCGAGCGCCGCCTCACGTTGGTCACCACCGTCTTCGTAGCGCTCCTCGTCGGCGGGTTCGCCGTGGTGAAGTTCGCGTTTTAGACCATGATCGCTTCAGGCCCTATCAGCCTGAAGCGTGAATCATCGGTCTCACCAAAGAGATAGAGCGTGATCCCGATTCAATCGAAAATGATCACGCGCTAACGGTGCTGCACCCGCCCGCGAAAAGGTGGCGAGCTACGCCTTCGCCACAATAGACAAACCCCACGGCCCCCACTAATGACGCGCGATCTCCCTCCAGGGAACGCGGGGCATGAAACGTCTCTACGACTGGATGATGGCCAAGGCGCGCGACGAGCGCGCACCGCAAGCCCTGTTTTGGGTGGCGTTCATCGAGAGCTCGTTCTTCCCCATCCCGCCGGACGTGATGCTGGTCCCGATGGTGCTCGCCGACCGGCTCAAGGCTTGGTGGTACGCAAGCATCGCGACCATCGGCTCCGTGATCGGCGGCCTTGCCGGCTACGCGATCGGCTATTTCCTGTTCGACCGGGTCGGCCGTCCGATCCTCGAGTTCTACGGAAAGGCCGGCAGCTTCGGAGAATTCCAGAGCTGGTTCAACGAATGGGGCGTCTGGATCCTGATCATCAAAGGCATGACGCCGTTCCCCTACAAGGTGCTCACGATCACTGCCGGCGTCACCGCCATGCCGCTCGGCGAATTCATCCTCGCCAGCATTCTTGCTCGTGCCATGCGCTTTTATCTGGTAGCGGGCCTTCTATATGCCTTCGGCGAGCCGGTCCGCCGGTTCGTCGAAAAGCGCCTGAGCCTCGTAACCACGCTCTTCATCGTCGCGTTGGTTTTGGGCTTCGTCTCGGTTAAGTATCTGTTCTAGCCGAAAGAAGAGACGCCACCTTGAGTAACGTTCGCATGCTGACACCCGAAGCACCCGAAAAGACGACCGCCTACCGGGTCGGCGGCGCCACGCTCTTTTTTGCAGCTGGCGTCATTCTCGTCGCCCTCGCCTTCGAGCACCTCGGCGGCTACACCCCCTGTCCGCTCTGCCTCATGCAGCGCTATGCCTACTACGCGGCGATCCCGCTTCTCTTCGTCGCCATGGCGTTGACCTCCGAGATGCCCCGCCTCGCGGCGTTCCTGTTCTTTGCCGTCGCGCTCGCATTTCTCGGCAACGCCGGTCTCGGCGTCTATCATGCTGGCGCGGAATGGAAATTCTGGCCGGGCCCGACGACGTGCGGCACGGTCCAATCGCTCCCGACGTCCGCGTCCGACCTTCTTTCGAGCCTTGCGGATAGCCGTGTCGTCCGTTGCGACGAGGCCCCGTGGACATTCGCCGGCCTCTCGTTCGCAGGCTGGAACGTCGTCGCCTCGCTCGTCGCATTCACCGGCGCGCTCAAAGCTGCCTTTCTTTCGGCAACCGCGCGCGACTGAAATACCCGCCGTTTCAAGCGCTTGAAATTATCAACAAGCGCGCTCTGCAAACCAAAAATCCAGACGCGTGAACCGCTTGCGAACTTCGCATGTGGCCGCGCCGTAGCATGTCAAGATGATTTCCACCGCAGGTCATTTTTGCGCCCTGCCGTGGCCACAGTGTCACGGCCATATGAGTCCATACGCGGAACGCAAATGGAACAGCGTGAGTGTCAGCGGACCGCGGAGGGAGGGAAATGTGGACGTACGGGAAGCTCCGGGAGGGTGTCCCGCACGAAACTGCCGAAGCGCTCTTTGTGTCGGAGAAAGGGGCAAGTGAGTTGGCCCAGGATCGACGGAAGCAGACGGCCTCGGTGTTTTCCACAGCAGAGCAACCATTCCCTTGGAACCGAATGCGTAAGCGTTGCGTCAGTTGCGTACCGAGTAGCGTTGTTGCGTTGAGTAAGCGTGAGTTGAGTACCGAGTTCTTGCGTACCGAAGTTCCGCGTAGCGTTGCGTTGGCGTACCCCCAAAAGTCCCCCAAAGACACGCTGAAACGCGTGTTCGAAAGAATGCAGCGAACCGCTCGGACACAGAAGTCCATGCGTTTGGCCGAGCGGTTCGCACCCCGGAATTCTCCAGTTCAGCGTCTCCGGCAGAAAGGATCCAGCGTCTCGCTCAACTGAGCGACGGATCCTGCTCGTTCCGGTCGTCGCGTAAGAGTGAGTGAAGTCGATGCGTTTGGAAGAAAGTCACTGGCGTTCGCTGCACGATGCTGTCGGCGTCGTCCTCGCAGCCACGAAAGACGGCCTTCGCGACGAGGTTGCTGTCCCGGTCGCGAAGAAATCGCAGGAACGCGCGGGATATCGGCCGATCTCCCGCACGAAGCAATAGTCGGCCACGAAATTCGGAGGCTCGCAAAGGCCTCCAACGAGAAGGCAAGCATACCGGGCACCTGACGATCAGTCCCAGTTGGTGTCACATGGACCGGTACATGCGTAGTGGCACTGAAGCGAACCGGTGTGCTTGCCCCCCAGCGTTTGAGTCACAGTAAATTGAGGAGCGACCCAATGGTTCCCGAGCACGTCAATCCGATCGAATGGCATCAGGCCGTCGGCATTGCGCGCCAGTCCTGCGCTCGCTTTTTCCGCGATGGCGGAACGGCACGCGACGCGATGCGCGCATTCGGCGCCGAAGTCGCGGCGGATACGAAGAACGCTGCCGATTGGGGCAAGGCCGTCGAGGCGATCGCACGTGTCCTCTGTGCGAAGCCCGAGAAGCGCGCGGCCTGACCACAAGCCCCGCTGACGCAAAGTCGCTGGACCTTCCAATCCAGGCCCCGGCAACGGGGCCTTTTTTGCGCCCGCCCGCTTCGGGGAGGCGCGTCGCGGAGACTGAAAAGACTTACGGTTCGAGCTCCGTATCCCAGTAGAGATAATCGAGCCAGCTCTCGTGCAGGTAGTTCGGCGGAAACAGCCGCCCGTTCCTGTGTAGCTCGAACACCGTCGGCCGATACGGCATCTGGTGCGGCCGCATCTCGATATCCCACGGCATCTCCGCACCCTTCCTGAGGTTACAGGGCGCGCACGCCGTCACCACGTTGTCCCAACGGGTCAACCCGCCGCGCGAGCGCGGGATCAGATGATCGAACGTGAGATCGTCCCGCACGCCGCAGTACTGGCACGTGAAGCGATCGCGCAGGAACACGTTGAAGCGCGTGAACGCGGGATACAGCGCGGGTTTGACGTAGGTTTTGAGAGAGACGACGGAGGGAAGCTGCATCTCGAAGCTCGTCGAGCGAACGGTGCGCTCATACTCCGAGACGATGTTGACGCGATCCAGAAAGACAGCCTTCACCGACTCCTGCCAGCTCCAGAGCGACAATGGGTAGTAGCTCAGGGGCCGGAAGTCGGCGTTGAGAACCAGTGCCGGAAACGAGTCCGGCTTGGCAGCATGAGCATTCACGAGGCTGCTTCCAGTCGGTTCGCGTCGAATCGGAGGTTCCCCTCCGATATCGGGTGCGGATACTAGCGACGCATGACAGCTCTGTGAAGAACCCCTGTTTGCGGGGAACTTTCCGCGTCGTATCAGTCAGATGACCCAATTTATACGCGTCGGCGGTGCCGATGGATCGCACGCCTATCGCAAAACGCGCCGGTGCGCGTAGAACGCCCAGAGAAGGTGCGCGGCAACGCCACGCCACGGCCGCCAGCGCTCGGCAAGCTCCGCCAGTTCGCGCGCACTCGGCCGCGTTTCGAAAGCGAAGGCCTGTTGCGCGGCAATCTGGAGCGCCAGGTCTCCGGAAGCAAAACCATCCGGCCGGCCGAGGCAAAACAGCAGATAGATGTCCGCCGTCCATGGTCCGATACCGCTGACGCCGACGAGCGCATCGAAAAGGTCTGCGTCCGGCACATCGGCGTCGAGCACCAGCACGCCGCTTTGAATCGCACTGGCCGCCGCCCGCAATGTCCGCATCTTTCCCTGCGAGAGCCCTGCGGCGCGCAACGTCGCATCGTCCTGCGCGAGCAGCGTCTCCGCATCGAACGGCGTCACCGCGCGCGACGTGCGCCCCCAGATCGCGGCCGCGCTCGCCGTCGAAAGCTGTTGGCCGACGACGATGCGCGCGAGCCCTTCGAAACCCGGCGCGTGACGCCGCAGCACAGGATCGCCAATCGTGTCGTGTACGCGCCGCATCACCGGGCACAGCCGCCGCAACGCCACGGCGCCCGCTCGAATGTCGCGCGCGCTTTCGAGCGTCGCGCCAACGCGCACCCTCGGTGTCGAAGGCGTCCTATTCGCCATCCTACCGACGCTCCCGCTTTTCGCAGATGGTCTCTCGAAGTAGTCTCGGCCTATGAAATTGACAACCTCCACGCGCCGCTGGCCACCCCCCGAGCTTCCGCGAAGACCGGAGGGAGACGAAGCAGCGCACGGCGAGGCGCGTCCCGTATTCCGCTTCGCACCGAGCCCGAACGGCCCGCTCCACCTCGGTCACGCGCTCTCCGCAGTGCTCAACTTCGACATGGCGAACCGCCTTGGCGGCCGCTTCCTCGTCCGCATCGAAGACATCGACCTCGCCCGCACGCGCGAAGAGCACGTCACCAGTATTTTCGACGATCTCGCGTGGCTCGGTTTGAACTGGGAAGAGCCGGTGCTGCGCCAAAGCGAACACTTCGCAACCTATCAGGCCGCCGCCCATACGCTTCTCAAGCTCGGCCTGCTCTACCCTTGCTTCGCCACACGGGGAGAAATCGCCGACTCCGCGAAACATGCACCCAACGCGCGCGACCCCGACGGCGCCCCGCTCTACCCTGGCCTCCACAAACGCCTCGCGAAAGAGGAGATCGCAGACCGCGTCGCCCGCAACGAGCCGTTCGCGCTGCGCCTCGACATGGATCAATCCCTCGACGTCCTCGAACGCATGACCGGGTCGCGCCGCGTCACGTTCACCGAGCTCGCAGACGACGGAACGCCGGAAGAGATCGAGACGGACCCTGCCCTCTGGGGAGACGCGGTCATCGTGCGCAAGGACACCCCGGCGAGCTACCACTTGGCGTGCGTCGTCGACGATGCGCGCCAGCGCATCACCCATGTGGTCCGCGGCCGGGATCTCTATGCGGCGACAGGATTGCACCGCCTCCTGCAAGTTCTCCTCGGCGTTCGACCGCCGATTTATCGTCATCACAGGTTGCTGATCGGCCCCGACGGCCGCAAGCTCGCGAAAAGCGGCGGCGCCCGCGCATTGGCGGAGCTTCGGAAAGAAGGGTTCGGCGCCGCGGAGGTGAGAGCCCGTGTGGGCCTTGGGCACCAACGGGCCGGCATTCCGGCGACTGACGGCGCATAAACCAATAAATCCGATGGCCGCCCATCGGCTTATCGCTTACGCTTAATTCGTGGATTTTCCCGACATCGAAGCCAGTTAGTGAGCTTGTTAGGTGAAAAAGCCGCGGAAACCCAAACCGAAGGCCAAACGCCGTGCGTCAAGCTCGGCGGCCGCGCCGCGGCGTGCCTTTGCGCCGACGGCGCACACGCGGCTCGCAGGCCGGGCACGGGGAGGACAAGCGCTCGCGTCCGCACGTCGCCGGTTCTCGGCAATGCAGGTTTCCGCACGCCGCGGTCTGTCGGGGTTGGCGAGCTTCAAGGCACACGTCTCGCCTGGCGATCTTCGCGCACGGCTCGATCACTGGCGCACCGCCTCGCGCGCGATCGCGCTGCCCTACTCGCGCGACGAGCGCCAGATCCTGCTGCTTCTGTTCCTGCCGGTTCTCCTCGTGGCGTCGGCCATCGTCGTGCATCAATCCATGCGCACGCTCTATGCCTACGTCACGCTCGCCGCGACGCACGGGCCCGGCCAGGAGGTGACATCCCTCCGCCCCGAGATCGCGAAAACCGCCCTCCCGCCCGCGGCGGAAGTGACGGAGCCGAGCACCCGCGCATCGATCGCCCGCGAGACGGCCATGCCGGCAACGCCATTGCACCCGCTTGCCGGCGCGTCACCGGCCTTGGTCCCGAGCCTATCGCCGCCGGCGATCCGGGCCGCCGCCTCGGCAGAGCCCGCCAACGCACGCCCGGTGAGCACGCCCGGCCACCTCTCGCCATCGGCCGATGAGGTGGCCACCCTGCCGGAAACCATCGCACCCGCCGCAGACACACCTCCAACCGATGTTGTCGCCTCGCTCGCCTTGCCGGCCCCAGCGCCGACGATCCCGCTCGGCCAGCCTCGCATCGCGCCTCAGCCCATCGAAACCTTTGAAGCAAACGAGTGGGGACAGCCGATCCTGCCGGGCATCTGCACGGTTGCAGACGCGGAACGGAACGCTCCCCTCGCCACCAGTGCCCTGCCCGTCAGCACCGGTGCGCCGCTCTCGCTCAGCCCCGAAGCCTTCGGCCTCCGCCTGGCCGAGGCCGCCGAAGCTCAGACGGCTGGCTTCGTCGTCTATGACGACGCCTATCGCAGCATCGCCTATCCCATGGGCGATGTGCATCACATGTTCGGCGTCTGCACCGATGTCGTCGTCCGCGCCTACCGCACGCTGGGGATCGACCTGCAGGCGCTCGTCCACCAGACCCGTTCGGGCCGCGGCGACCGCAACATCGACCACCGCCGCACCGAGGTGCTGCGCCGCTTCTTCGCGGTCCACGGCGAAAGCCTTCCCATTTCCTCGTTCGCCGAGGATTACCGCCCTGGCGACATCGTGACGTATCATCGGCCGCAGAACAGAGGCTCACGATCCCACATCGCGGTCGTCTCCTCGGAGATCGCGCCCTCCGGCCGTCCGATGATCGTGCACAATCGCGGCTGGGGCCCGCAGCTCGAAGACGCGCTCTTCGTCGACCGGATCACCGGCCACTATCGCTACCGCGGCCCGACCCCGGTGCAGGAAGCCGCTGCAAATCCGTCCCCGGCAGGCGGCATCACAGCGGCCGCTCTCCCGGTTTCTCTCCCCGCTCCCGCCAATTGAGCGGGCTGCATTTTTCATCTCATGAAAATGAAATGGGAGTCCCTGCAACTCGCCAGGGTCATAAACTGTAAACCAATCATTTCCGCCCGGCATCCTTGAAAAAGCGCCTACGAAACATAAAAAATACTAGCAACACGCTTGCCTAAGGCAGCGAATAAGCTCAGCTTTCATGGATGAGGAAAATGCCGAAATGGATCGGCATCTCGGGTTTGCGTACGCAACTGACTTTCACGTCGAATTCCAGCGCGCGCGGAAAACCGAAAATGCCCAGCTTCCGGATGACCTCCTCCAACCCGTTTTGGTTCGAGGATCTCGTGTTCCTCGTGATGGACGAAAGCCGTCGCCTGCCGGAACGCGCTTCAGCCGCTTTTGCGCGGGCCCGCCGCACCGTGGAAGCCGGCGCCGCCGCCGTCGTGCGCATGAAGCCGCTCGTGGTGCGCCAGACTAGCGCGCCGGCCAAGGCTGTCCCCGTCGCCGCCGCCGTCGTCAGGACGCCCGCCGTCGCCCGCATCGAAGCCGACCTGCTGGACGAGCCGCTGTCGTGGGCGCTGGCCACGGAACCGCTGGTGAGCGGCGTCAAAGGCGTCGAAAGAGCCGTGGAGCTGCACGAGAAGGCACGCGAGCAACTTGGCGCGATCACCTACGTGCTCGACCGCATGCGGGACGAACTGAGTCCGGCGCTCACCCAGACCCGGCTGGAGCAAAAGGCGGCTGTCGACGACGCCGCGCTCCGGCTCGACACCTCGATCGAAGCGCTCCTTGCTCTGTCGCGCAAAAACGCCGCGACCCGCCCCAAGGACCGGATCCTGACCGCCGCTTGATGCCGCGTCGGCCGGCCCGAACGCGCTCTACGGCCCCTCAGGTGGCGGAACCGCCTGAGCGGGATCGAGCACGTGCCCGCCGAATGTCTGCAGCTCCAGCACCGCGATTGCCCGCTCGGAGAGCCCATCCGGCCGAAACCTCACGTGACCGTCGACACCTGTGAACCCCGCGGGGCGCGTCAGGGCCCCGGCCGTGAACCGCTGCCCGGGCTCGGCTGCAGAGAGCGTGAGGGCAACGCTCAAGGCGTCATACGCCAGGCTCGAAAGCCGCACAGGCGGCTGGCCAAACGTCCGTGAGAACCTCTGCACGTAATCGCGCCAGCCGTGAGGATCGGGCCCGGGATACCAGCCGCGCACGAACGCCTGCGCGCGCCCCGCGTTCGGATAATCCCAGCCGCCCGTGCCGAATAGCTGCACCGCGTCGCTCCGGATGCCCGAATACGTAAGGATCGGGTCGATCTGTGGCAGCACCTCCGCGCCGCCCGCAACCAGCAGCGTATCGACAGGCGCCACCGTATCCGCGCTCTGCCTGAGGCCATCGGCCAGCATCCTGACCGGCTCGAGCATCGCGTTCGCGGCCAGCGGATAGCGCGTCACCACCGCGACAGAACCACCGTGGCGCTGCACCGCGCGATGGAGGGCCGGCTCGATCACCCGCCCATATCCGTCGTCGGGCACCAGCGCGGCGAAGCGGCGCTTACCCCGCGTCGCGGCATAGGCCACGATCCGCTCTACCTCCTGCTCGGGCAGGATGCTCATGAGATAGACGCCGGGTCCCGCCGCACGTCGGTCGTTGGAGAACGAGAGCACCGGGACATTGGCTTGGCGCGCCACCGGAGCAACCGCGACAGTCGCTTCCGCCGTGAGCGGGCCGACCAGGATCTCGGCCCCCTCGCCGATCGCGTCCGCCGCCGCCTGCGCCGCGCCGTGGGCCGTCCCTTGATCGTCCTTCACGATGAGTTGGACGAGCGGCGTATCGAGCTCGAAAAGCGCGAGCTCCGCGCCCTGCTTCATTCCGCGCGCCGTCTCCGCCTGCGGGCCGAAGCCGGAAAGCGGCAGCAACATGCCGATGCGCACCGGCTTCTGCGGCCGCCCGTTGCCGACCGGCGCCACGCCGGCGCCGTCCGTGAGACTGCTCGATCCGCCGAGATTGGCAGCGCAGCCCGCGAGCCAAAGCGAAGCCACCCCGATGGCGACGAAGCACCGCCACGCGCGCGCCTTTGCGGCGCGAGCCGCGAGCCGACCGGGAACTGCGTTGTCAGGCCGAATGGAGGGCGGCCGGCAAGAATCGATCGTCACGCAGAAAACACCATTGGTCTTTCGGAGATCGCACGTGAGAAGCCAAACCTGGCAACGAGGTTGGGAAGTTTTCGTTACAGCTCGAAGACACCTGGGTGAAGCAAATTGTGCCACCCCCCGAAATATGCCTTGGATCTTTCACGGCAAAAGGGTGAAAACGTGATCCGCGCGAAGGTCGGCGAACACCGCCGGGAGCCGGCACAGCCCACCGTTAACCAGAGCTGACGACATGCCCGACGATACGCGGGAGACCGAAACGGCAGCCTCCTCGACGACCGCGAACCGGGTGGTCTTCGAAATCGAGCGCCAGTTCGCGCAGCCCCTTGCTCCCGGGCTCTACCTTGTCGCGACACCCATCGGCCATCTGGCCGATCTGTCGTTGCGCGCCATCGCAACGCTCGCCCGCGCCGATATCGTCTACTGCGAGGATACGCGTCACAGCCGGACCCTCCTCGCCCATTACGCGATCCGCGCGAACCTGCGTCCCTATCACGAGCACAACGCCGAAACGGAGCGTCCGCGCATCATGAGGGAGCTGGCGGCCGGCCGTGCCGTGGCCCTGATCAGCGACGCAGGCACACCCCTGATTTCCGACCCGGGCTTCAAGCTCGTCCGGGACGCCGCCGCCGAAGGATACGCCGTGACGGCCGTGCCCGGCCCGTCGGCGACCCTCACAGCCCTCACCGTGGCCGGGCTCCCCACCGACGCGTTCTTCTTCGCGGGCTTCCTGCCCCCCAAGGAAGGCGCCCGGAAAGCCCGCATCGGGGAACTGGCCGCCGTCCCCGGCACGCTCGTCGTTTTCGAAGCCCCGACCCGAGCCGCCGCAACGCTCGCGGACCTTGCCGATCGGCTCGGCAACCGCGAAGCCGTGCTCGCCCGCGAGCTCACCAAACTCCACGAGGAGGTTCGCCGCGGCACGCTCGCCGAGCTCGCCGAAAAGGCGCAAAGCGACCCGCCCAAGGGGGAAGTCGTCATCGTGGTCGGCCCCCCGTCCGACGAGGAGGCGAGCGACGCGATGATTGCCGAGCGCCTTGCCCCCGCACTCGAAACCCTGAGCCTCCGCGACGCCACCAAGATGGTGGCCGACACGCTGAAGG
>ENA-UOUJ01001238-UOUJ01001238.1-activated-sludge-metagenome-genome-assembly--contig:-NODE-1238-length-14028-cov-4.427253_pt1 | contig 14028 bp, 2 predicted proteins | sample MGYA00249839_ERZ747224 | MGnify/ENA primary metagenome ERZ747224 (study PRJEB28782, sample SAMN03220277) | activated sludge metagenome | biome: wastewater; feature: sewage sludge; material... | reverse complement strand
ATGAGCCGCCCTTTTTTATAACATATTTATTCTATTTTAGTCGGACAACAGTGATTTCTTTTATCTTCTTTTTCCTTGAAGAAAAAATTTGTTCCCGCTGATTTCCCGAAAAAACTTACGCAGCATAGCACCGATTATTTCAAAGCTGTTCAACGAAAAAATCTGCGTCACTCTACGGAATAAAAAAAATAATAACTGGTACAAGCATGCAGGATGAGTTGTTTTGAAATATTTTATTTCACGCTATTTGCCACAGAAAAAAACTTCCGCAGAAGAAGGCGGAATATTTCAACTTTTATTTGTTGGTTTCGGGCACCTCAGCCAATCAGTGGATTCATGCGGAAGGCAACGTGAACAAAAAAAAGAGGCTGGCTTTTCAGCACAACCTCTTTGTGTATCGTTACAAACCTGAAGAATCAGGATGTTGTTTCGTCTTTCTTTTTACGGGCTTCGTAGGCTTTCTTGGCACCCAATCCGATACCGGCAGCCAGCAAAATACCCAAGCCACCATCAATTGGGCAAGCGGGATCTAACGGGTCACATCCGGGATCACCAGGACCGCCGAGTGCCATAGATGCCATTGGGATTGCGGATGCAAACAGCACCATCAGCAGTGAAAAAACCTTTTTCGAAATGTGTGGCATAGGTTGCAAATCAAATTTTCACAAAGTTAATACTAATACGTGATTAATACACAATTTTAATAGATGTTTTTGATTTGCCGTTACCTGTAATCTGCATGGTATACGTGCCATGCGACAGATAAAAACCTAACCGTACATCATACACCATGTTACCGCCCGCGTGGTCAATTTGCCTGCGGAAGACTACTTGTCCTGATGAATTTATCAGCAACACATTATACCTTCCTTTCGGCATATTGGTCATGTTCACCTTCACCAGTTTATCATCTTGAACCGGGTTAGGATACACGGTAATTGTTCCGGGAGCATCGCTGAGTATAACGCTTACTATCCGGCTGTATTGTATGTCGCTTCCGTTTCCGTTGCTGCGGATACGATAGTAGAATACGCCATTACCCGGGCGCACATCTGTATGCATATACCCCTGACTTCCGGTTGCCGGCTGGCTAGCAATGTCGGTGAAGTTTCTTCCATCCACTGAACGTTGTACAGTGTAGTTGTTGATGTTCACCTCTTCAGCAACCTCCCATTTCACATGCACATCTTTGTCGTCAACTGTTGCATCAATGCGGGTGAAGCGAACCGGTAACGGACGAGCCAGTTTAAACACCACCCTGAATCGGTCGGTAGCATATGATGCAGGTGCCTGTTGGATGGTGAAATCGTATTCGGTTGTTCCACTCAGTGAAACCGGTGTAAACGTGTTGAGGAAACGGTCTTCCAACCAGGCTTCCATACCCGGTGCATCCAAACGCTCGGCATTCAACTCGAGGCGGTACGGTGTATTGGCACGCAGCGCACCAAACACGTATTGGATGGTATCACGGTCGTTCAACAAGTTGCGCATTTCCACACTCAGTATAGATTCACCGATGCGGATACCAAAGCTTTCATTGAAGTTGCCGGCTTTCACTGCATCCTCCGCATCTACTTCGTTGCTGAATACCGGATCAAACACAGACATCACCCCATCGGTTAAGTGTGGTGCTGCACCAGCCATATTGTAAATGCGGGTGCTGAGCATAGCCATGTTGTTTTGAGTGCGCGTAACCGGATTGCTGCCTAACACCTTATCATCTTCACTGATTCTTAACTGCGCAGTTGCTCCTGTTGTTCTCACCAGGAATGCTTGTCCGGACTCAATGTAATAGTTACCGGACGTATAGCTACCTCCACCTGGTGTAGGCACGTATATCGGGCCAGCTTGAGTGAATGTTTGGTAACCACCATAGGTTCCCAATTTGGGATCCCACAGATAGAAGAAGCTTCCAATGTTGGTGCGGTTGAAACCTGCGAATGACACGGCGGAAGGGAATGGATTGCCCACAGATACAAACTCATTGTTTGCAGCATGATTCACCACCAATTCATCCACTTTAATAGGCCCTTCTGTTCTCAGAATGGTATTGCTGGAAGATCCAAAAGTATTTGAACCACGGTCTCCACGAATAAAGGCCATGTAACCCATATCCGAAGCAATAGCCCCGGTGGTTCCCGGAACGGTAACCCAGGTGTTGGTTGATGAACTGAACGTTTTCAGCGAAGTGGTTGGCGTATTGACATCGAACCCTGCACCTGCTGCAGCCGGACCTACAATCTGCATACCATATCCTGTAGGGGTATAGTTGGCCGGAGCTTGACCTTCCATCCATGCCTGATTAATGGTTTGGGTGGTGTTGGTTGGAATACTCAGGAAACGCCATCCTTCATTGTTACCGCCCGATGCAATATAATTTTCAACGATGAACTTACCGGTTCCGTTGTAGGTAAAGCCCGGCAGATTGCCTATCTGTCCTACAGATGCCGTAGCCGTTGCAGAAGATACCAGCGTAATGTTGATATTGTTCAACGTGATGGTTCCTGCATTCGGAAGTAAAGCCCCGGTTACTGCAAGATTCTTATCCACAGACAATGAAGTTGTGTTGTTCATTTCCAGTGTATGCATTGCCGTTATGGTACCCGTACCGCTTCCAAAAGTTTGCGCCGCTGTACCATTAAATCGAATACTTCCGTTGTTGGCCAATGTACCATTGATGGTAAAGTTTGCGCCATGTACAGCCAGTGCTGCACCGCTGTTTATAGTTACAGATGCCCCATTTTGAATGGTAACCGATCCGGCCACATTTGTATTCGTGGTTAACACCGGATAGTTCGCCATACCGGTTGGGATGATTACATTATGGGTAGATTGTGGCACACCGGTACACCAGTTGGCCGGATCTTCCCAGTTGGTGTTCACCCCTTTCCAGGTAAATGGTGTTCCACCGAGAGAGATGAATTCATCAGCCCCGATATCCGTTAAGAACGGTGCAATCACTGCTCTCGACTCGCCATCAAAATCATCTGCCAGCAAAATACCATTGTTGTTACCCAGTTTTGATATTCCACAATTCTGATTTTGATCTAACCTCAGGTTAAATGGTGCTGCAGCAATGTTTACAAATGTAGGCATCACACTTATAGAGGCTGCATCTCTTGGAGTTACAGCTGCCTGATATGCAGCCAGCGTTTGTACAGCTGTTCCGTTAAAGTACACTACATTGTTTGCCGTTGGCGTTCCAGCGAACAGCAGGTTGTAATTGGAACTTGCAGAGAAGTTGTTCAACGTAGCAGAGCTTCTTCTCAGTGCAGCAGTTACACCAGTACCGTTTGGAATTGACATATTTACCACGATGTTATTGCGCATGTCTAAAACCGAAGTAGTAACCGTAGTACTAGACGTATGGAACACACCCGATGTACCAAAATTGGTTCCGGTAGATGTGGCATTCAGATAAATCGTGTTGTAATACAAGCCATGTGTTGAGTTGGCAGTGGTGGAAGTGTAACTGATACCACGTACCGCATCTGCACTATTAGCCAATGGTGCACGCAGGTCGCTTACAAAGTTGTTCGAAATATGGCTCGACAAAGCGGCAGATGTAAGAATGCCAGTTACAACTGGTGAAGGCCCTTGAGCGCTTAGGTTGTACACCCGGTTCTTAGAAATAAAATGATTCACCGCTAGATTCGCGGCAGCTATACCTGTTACAGAACCTCCGGCAGCTGTACTATTGTTTATGATTCCATATACTTGATTGCCTGCCAATGTATTGTTTTCACCCTGACCGGAATATATACCAAATATATTGTGAACCCCATCCACTCCTGTTGTGATGTTATATACCTGGTTGTTCAGGAAACTCTTCACAAATCCAACACCATTCACATCATTATTTCGGATGGCCTGAATGGTTGAGTTACCGGCTCCGCTCTTTAAGATATCACGTACAATATTGTCGTGTATATACACCATTTGTGCTGAACCTAAACTGTAAATTCCATCCAAATTAGTTCCTGTAGTGGCAGAATTGAATTCAAAATCCTGAATGGTATTTCTCAATACGTAGAAATTGTTAATCCTGTTTTGTGTGAGAATACCTCTTAAAGAACCAGCAGCGGTGGAAGTTTTGGTAACATTCTCAATCAGATTATCTTCAACATAAACATCCACACCAGAATTAACTACAGGTGATGGCGTTGGGTTTATATACATCATATACGAGTTGGCCGCTCCGTACGATTCAACTCCATTGATGTGGTTGTTGTTGATATTGGTTCTTTCCGCCGATGCGTAATGGAATATACCATAGAATACATTCCCCAATGAAGGCGTGTTTCCTGAATTAACGATGCTGTTATGCGTAATATTCACCACATTTCCAACCGATGGTGCCGCCGTATTACCTGAGCCACCAATACCGTTTTCAATACCCACCACTGGTTGTGCAGCGTTGTTTTTAACGGTAACGGTATTGTATGTAATATCTACATTACTGTTTTCGCTGTACCCAAGATAAGCAGATGGTGTACCCGGAGCATTACACAGAATTCCACGCAATTGGCCGCCATGGTTTACATGCGCCCCGGTGTTGTTATTGATGGTGTTGTAAGAAATGTTCAGGTTCCATTGGTTGGCCGCTTCAATACCTACCGCTGCCAATGCACCGCCACCACCAAAGTTTTCTATGGTGTTACCGGTGGCTAAAGCACTTCCTCCCACATCATTGTTATTATCTCCCAATGTGTAAGGGGATGGTGCTACATAACCAATCAACACAATACCATTGTTTACCTGGCGGATGGTGTTGCCATAGAACTTATTGTTGCTGTTGGTTCCACTGGCCAAAGTTGGCACAAGCACGGTAGTAGCCGCCGTAGGAGTGGCATTCAATACTAAAATCCCTGTGGAACCTTCCGGCATCAAGCTGGTACCTGACCCGGCATTGTTTGTGGTTAAACTAATGTTACAATTTTGGATGGTTACGTTTTGAACACCATCATTGTTGTTCAGTTTGAATAAACCGTAACCAAACTCCATCTGTGTAGTAGTAGTTCCATTGGCATCTGCAAGGTCAATACCATCTATGGTAACATTATCTGTTCCTGCAATGGCCCAAATACCATCTGGATTGGCATTGTTAGAGTTGGGTGCAATCCCTGTATATGCATTAATTACTGGGTTAGCTCCCACACCATTTTTCTGGAAGATGATGTTATAAGGCCCTGCATTGACTGCCGCATTGAGGGTTGTATTTCCCAATACCAGCTTGCCACCGGTTGCAGGTTCCACAAACCCTGCGGCCACGTTAAAGGTTACGTTACCGGATATAGAACGGGTATTCAAAGCATTGATGGCATCCTTAATACTTGGGAAGTTGGTACAACTCAATGGTGCAGCCGAAACGGTGTACACACCATTCAGCGGACCGGTTGGTAAGCCCAATACATGCGGTGCTGAAGTTATGCTACAACCGTTGGAGTTGGTAACCACTACCGTATATGAACCATTGGCGTTGGCACTGTAGGTATTGCTGTTGGTGCCTACCGGTGTTGCTCCCTGGAACCACTGATAAGTGGTTATGGTACCCGATCCTGCAACGGCATTGGCGGTTAACAGCACGGGTGTTCCGCAATAATCATTGCTACCGGAAATATTTACCGTAGGTGATGCATTGATAACTACCGGAGCAGAAGGTAAGGAAGGACAACCCAACAAAGTTTGCGTTACAGTGTACGTACCGGCAACAGATGTGTTGATAGACACGGTGGTTTGCCCACCCGGGCTCCAGGTATTACCCGATGCTGCACTGGAAGTAAGGGTGTAATTGGTGCCGCTGCAGTAAGGCGCAGAACCTCCCGTTACATTGATGGTAGGTGTAGGCGGAATCGGATTTACGGTTACCACTACCGGAGCAGATGGTGCAGAAGGACATCCTGCTACTGTTTGGATTACCGTGTACGAACCGGAGGTCGTAACGTTAATAGACGCTGTTGTTTCACCACCGGGGCTCCAGGTATTTCCGGTGGGCACACTGGAAGTAAGGGTTACAGAACCGCCTGCACAGAATGTGGTAGGCCCGCCTGCAGAAATGGTAGGGGCTGCAGGGGTTGGGTTCACGGTCATTGTAATCAGGTTTGATGTGGCCGGGTTACCGGTTGCACAGGCTAAATCTGAAGTAAGTATCACTTCCACATCATCTCCATTGGCAGGAACATACGTATAAGTTGCCGATGTACCATTTTGTACCGATACACTATTTACAAAGAACTCATAATTAGGAATGGTACCACCGTTTGTGGGGGTAGCCGTAAACGTTACATTCGGCGTTCCGCACACAGAAGTTTGAGGTGTACTCAATACTACCGAAACGGGCAATGCACCGGTCAGGTTAATGATCAATGTATTGGATGTAGCTGTAGGCGTGGTGAAACAAGCTTCGCTGGTGGTCATTACCACATATACCTCATCCAAATCACCTAAAGTACTGTTGCTGTATGTGGGAGAGTTGGTACCCACCGGAGCACCATTGAGGTACCATTGGTACGCCGGAGTACCCCCACCATTGGTAGGCGTAGCCGTAAAGGTTACGTTAGTACCGGAACAGATATCTACCCCGGGGTTGGCCGTAATAGAAACTGCCGGTACCAGCAACGGATTCACTGTCATGTTAATGCCCGTACTTACCGCAGGGTTTCCTGTAGCACAAGGTGTAATATCCGACAATAGGCGTACCTGAACAATATCCCCATTATTTAATGTGGTAGTAGTGAATGTAGTTCCGTTTTCTCCCGGAATATCACCACTGTTGACCATCCATTGATATTGCGGATTGCTTCCACCATTCGTCGGTGTTGCCGTAAACGTAACAGACTGTCCGGCGCAGATAATGTTATCTATATCAGAAGAAGTTACGCTCACACTCACCGGCTGTAACGGATTCACTACAAAAATCATGGAATCGGAAAAGGCGGGGTTATTATATCCACAAGAAATATTGGACGATAAACGCACTTTCACTTCATCGCCGTTATTTAAGCCTGTAGTGGACCAAGTAGGTGTTGTTCCGGTGGTTGCAACCAACACATCATTCAAAAACCAGGCAAATCCATAATTGGTTCCTTCATTGGTTGGCGTAGCTGTAAACGTTACATTGGTACCGGTACAAATTTCCTGAGATGGAACTGAACTCGTCATGGTAACACTTACCGGGTTATTGATGGAAGGGATAAATAAATTAGCCGTTCTGGAACATCCGTTTGGCGATGTTACAATTGCCGTATAGGTGGTATCCACATCCGGAGCTGCATAAATCAATGGTGCATTGTTACCGGTAGTGTATGGCGTTCCCAGTATAATATTGGGAACAGTTCCCGAGTAATTCAAATACAAATTGTAGTTGGGCGTCCAGGTAATGTTCAATTGTTGATCTCCGGAAACCAACACGTTATCAACACCCCAGTTCCAATCCCAGGCTGCTTGGTAGTAGAAACGAATTCTGAGATTGGTTTCACCGAGATAAGGAGTCAGCGGGATGATAGGATTAGCGAAATTTGATACCGCGCCCTGATCGGAGTTGTATTGTACCAAGGTGTTCCAACTGGAGCCCCCATCTGTTGAAATTTCCACGCGTGCAAAATCACCCGACAGATAATTATAATAGTGCCAGAAAGATAAGTTTGCGGTAGTAAATCCGGCCAGACTAAACGTAGGAGATTCCAGATATGCTTCCGTGGTTGAACCTGAACCCTGATTATCACTGCTTACATGGTAAAACTGATCACCGGTATTACTTTGCCATGTACCATTATCTACAAATCCATTCGGGCGCAAAGTCCACTGGCCTTCTGAAGGTGTACCTCCCACGTTATTGTCGTAGGTGGTCCATCCCGGAGCGGTGCCTTCAAAATCGGCTTGGAGAGCTATAATATTAGATAGAATACCTCCCGTTATATCCATTCGTATCGGAAAGTTACCGAAACAATATGGCGGTAGTGGAGTTGGTGTAAGTACAAGTGGGGTTGGTACCGGTTTCACATTTACCTTCACGGAGTCAATGCGTGCACAGTTTGCCGGAGTTTGTGTAGATACCACATAGTACCAGGTATCGGAGGTGGGCGATACGGAAATTGATGTTCCCGTGCCAATATTACCCACGCCATTAAGGGCATTATTACGGTTGTTATACCAAGTATGAGTAGAGTATGAACCTCCCGCAATGGTTAGGTTGGTATTAGATCCGCTACATATGTTGGTGGTATCCAACGACGGGTTCAATGCCACAGCAGGTGGTGCCGTTACAGTAGCTTGGATGGCAGTACGCGGTTGAGAGGCGCAGGAAGAAGTAAACTGCCAGTTGTACAATCCCATATAATACGCCTGACTGAATCCATTTCGGGTAATATTAATAGCCGAAGAGGTGTATGGGTAACTACCATTAGATGTATTTCTGATTACACCTGAGCTGGGTAAACTGGTGTACAAATAATAGTTGGTGCCCGGAGTTAACGCGTAGTTTATTAAAATAGTTTGTGGAGTAGCACCACCTGAAACGGAAGTAACATACGGATAGGTACCAATTGTAGCTCCCAGTGGATTCCTTAGAAAAATGGTTCCTGATTGACCGGAAGTGATTGGGTAAATATCAACAGAAATTAATGTAGTTGCTTGCAACACATCGAAATACACTTCCCAGTCAATCGTTTGCGTACCTGTTATACCTCCCTGAGCGGTAGGACTAACAGGGCCAACCACACCGGTTACGCCGGGAACAGATGCTTCGGCATAAAATAATCGTGTACTAGCCACATTGGTTGTAAAGTTATTTCCTGTAAACAATGGAATACCTCCTACCGGATCGTTATACCACTTAATAGATGCGCCCGGTGCCGCGGTAGAAGCACTTAGGGTTACAGGGCCAAAACCGCATCGTGTTGCACCTGTTGAAGAAGTCACCGTTGGAGTATTTACATTCACGAAAACCACATTAGATTGGCCGTTTCCGCTTCCAAAAGGACAAAAGAGTCTTAATCTGTAATACGTCGTTGCATTGGCAGTAACAGTAAGACCACTTGGGGATGTAGCTCCGGGAATATCTGTCCATGGACCTCCTGGCGCAGGTGCAGATTGCCAGTAATATTCCATGCCTTCTCCGATATTATATCCTGTTGCAGAGAGGCTTACCGTACCTGTAACACAAAGTTCAGTCTGGTTTATACTTACAGTACCCGCACTTAATATGGGGCTGGTGCAATTAGGTGGCGTGAATTCATCTGCTCCAATATCCGGAGCTAGTGGTCCTGTGCCTACTGCTCTTGTTTCATCATCAATATCTTTTTGACAAGATGGGCAAACCGGGTTTACATTGAGACCGGCATGATTGAGCGGAGATGCATCTTGTAAATGTAGGTTTGATGCAGAAATGAACAAAGGATTTGCAGCCAATGAGTTTGCATCCTGTCCGGTACCGGCGATCCATGAAGCAATATTAGGTCGGGCTCCACCGGCAATATAACCTGTTGCTCCGGTGCTATAGTAGTTATTATAGTTTATGGTGGTAAAAATGTTGGGATTAATAGTACCATCCACGTAAACAGCATAACGAGTACCTGTTGTTTGACTATTGGCGAATATATTATTTACTACTATGTTATTTCCTGAAGTTGTAGTAACATACAATGCGGTGCTTACACCCGGTACATCCGGATTGGTTGCCATATTAATACTGTTGTAGTATAAGCGGTATCCACCTCCGGTTCCCATTTGAATACCGGAGTTTTCAAAAATGGGTGTAGAAGATGGTGTCCAACCGTATGTTTTTACGTCCCAAATAAAGTTATTAGTTACATAAAGGCCTGTATTTGGTGTAGTTGAACGTAAGGATATACCGTGAATGGCCCATCCACCGGTATTGGTGTTTTTTAAATTATGAATCCTGTTCTTATCAATGTTACCTCCACTCATAGTACCTGCTACATAAATACCGGAGGGCATAGCTGTGGTACTGGCTACAGTAGAATACACACCTGTAATTTCATTGCTCACTACAGAAACATTTTGTTGCTGTGCAAGAAATACTGCACGGTAGGAAAAATAATTTAATGGGTTGGTTGAACCGATTAAATTCTCGGAAATAGCATTGTTTAATTCATTCCCCACAGGGCCAACCAAGCTAATTCCATACTGTCCACCATACACATGGTTATTCGTATACGCATTATTATTATTTGCAATTTCCGCAATACTACCAGGAGTAACGCCGCCCGATTGCACAATACCGGTAAATGATGAAGATGCTCCGGTGATAATACAGTTTTTAATTGTATTATTCGTAGCTCCGTTTGTATTACCATTAGATGCCACCCAGATTGTATTTCCGGCGCCTGCATTGGAAATCGTAAGATTTCGTGTTGTACCTCCAACGGTATTAGAGCCATCGAAGGTGATGTAATCGGCACCATTTAACTTAAACAAGGCTGAATTCGATGCGGCACTTCCGGAAATGGTTACCGTGGTAGCCACATTGGGCTTAATGGTTAAACGTTTGGTAGCAGATGCTTCCGGATTGAAAATCGTAATCATAGATGGAACGGAGTACGTTGCTTCTTTGAGTAAGAAGGTGATGTTTCCACCCAAACAGGCTACATTATATGCTGCTATGGCATTCTGTAAGGTGTTGAATGGAGCAGGTTCTCCGGTTCCCACCAAATAAGTACCGGCAGCTAATGCGGTAGATACGGTGTATTGGAATAAGGGGGTTGCTGTGGGGGGCGTGGTTACAGAAGGTGGGTTAATATTATACCCTACAGAACCGGCTGATGGGTACGCACCTGCATTCGGTGTACCATTCAAATCTTGAGCTACAACATAGTAGGTTATGTTATCTCCTAACACTGCACCAGCTCCGAAAGTAAAGGTGTAGTTATTACCACCTGCATGCACTCCTGTTACAGCGGTATATGCCCCGGCATTGATTCTCCAGTATAATACCGGTAAGCCTAAGCCGGAGGTGGGTACTCCACTTTGGTCGGTTATGGTTGCGGTTAATGTTCTGTTTCCCAAAACACAAATCGTTGTCAGTGGAGTAAAACTTATGTATGGTGGTAAATTATCAATTCGGGTGTTGCTGATTTCGTCGGCACCTATATCCGGGAAGTTGACGTTACGGCCATCCCCATCAATATCCTGACTGATGCCCACAAATACTCCACCTGATTCAAGGGGGGTAGACACACCTGTAATATGCAAATCAGTTGACGACACAAAAGGTGCGGCAGTGGTAAATGCTAAGGAATGGTCGTCATTGGTAATGCGACCAATTTGTGTTGTGAAATTACGCCAGTTGTTGGCTGCGTTATTGTTGTTGGCAAAAAAGTTTGCGGACAAATACCTTGTGGTACCTCCATATGCAATAGCACTGGAAGCGTTCGGTGTACTGTAATAAGCGTTATTATTCAAATCTAAATTCATTCCGGCCAAGGTTGCGGCGGAAAATGGAATACTGATGGATGAATATGTATGATTCGTTGGAGAACCGCTATTTACAACAGTATTAGACAATATGTTGTTTTTAATGATCATATTGTTACTTGCAGAGTCCCCAATCAAAACGGAAGCTATTTGATAGTCACTTCCGCCTCCGGAAATTGAACCGTACAAGTTTACGGAGTTATGTGCTATAAGATGCCCACCACCTGCAGCGATGTGAATTCCCGCAACCCATCTGGCGACCACATTGGTTCCTATTCCTGATGAAAGTACATTTGAAACAAAGTTGTTGTAAATTATCTGGTTATTTCCTGCGGCTATGTTGATACCGTAAGCAGCATATCCAGTTGTGGTATTTTCATTTCTTACTCCAGATATATTATTGTTGTATATAGACGCAGCGCCTCCTGTTGCAGCCACAACTATACCGGTAGGAGCAAATCCTGCGGTATTGGCTGAACGTGCAGTTAATCCGGTAATGGTGTTATTGGTAATGGTATAATCGTTTTCAGCAGAAGCCACCCCTATTCCAATAGCAGAAGCATTAGCAGAGTTCGTTTGATAGTTACTAGCCAGTGTGGTGATGGTGTTTCCTTCTATGTTAATATTTCCACCTCCAATATTTGTACCCAATGAAATTCCTGAAATAAAAGTATTCAGGTGAGAGAATACATTATCAATACTATTACCGGTAATGCTCACATCTTCTGTACCTGCAACCTGAATACCAGCTGCATACACGGTATTGGTTATTCCGTTATGTGGCCATGCGCCGGGAGACCCCGGGTTACCGATGTTATTGGAAGTAATGTTTAATCCGGAACCTACAGAAGTAGCCCCTCCGTTGAATACGATGGCGCGCCCCATAGAAATAAATCCGTTTTGAGCGATGTACATATTCTGGATTTGAGCACCGGAAGGCGCCACAGAGTCTAACGCACCAATGAGATTCGATAATGAGGGCACAGGATCCACATTCTGGATTCCGTTCACACCTCCTCCTACAAAAATTCCATAACTTAAATTCGCAGCAAGTCCGGTTCCAGTTATCAAATTATTGTTCCCTGCCCGAACATTCCCAATGAATTCACAATTGAGAATACTGATATTGTTGGCACTGTTAGCGTTTGTTCCGTTCACTGCAATACGAATACAGGAAGTGTTTTGCGCTGTTGCTGTACTATAATTCTCAAAAGTTAAGTCGCGGTTTATACCAGGAGAAGCCGCATGGTCACCATTGATAATGATATTGTCGGAACCAAAGAACTGCACCACACCAAAGCCAATTCCCGGGTTACCTCTCACCACCACCCCCTGCTGACCGGGGCGAATGGTAATGGATGTGTAGGAAGCAGGATCGGCATTATTTCCATTTAACGTAGCAGGTGTTGAACCTTCATCAATCACGGCATCATTCAAGGTAATGGTGATATTACCCTGATGGGCCCCCTCATTGATTGCTGAAAAGGCCGCTCTTAAAGTAGAGTAAGTTCCAGCAGGCAATCCGGCAGTTGCAGTCACATCTACCTGAGCCTGCACCGTGGCAGAGAACGAGGCAAATAAAACCATCATCAGCAAGGAAACTTTACGAAGCCATGGGTTACATGTGGTACGAACGGTGTAGATCTGTGTCATATCAAATTCCTGTTAAGGGTTATTTCAAATTTTCGTTTATGCGTGTACGTTAAACACTTATGTTTAAAACACACGACAATTCAGCTTCTGCGCTTTGCAGTTGCCGTAGTTTTTGGGGTTTGTGGCAGGTAAACAGAGAAAAGTGTTCTCAGGGGTATTGGATTACGTTGAAAATCAGCTTTGAAATTAGGATTATTTTACCAATAATTGTGATTTCGGTAACGATTTTTTAATAAGATGTGTATATGTGGATAAATGCCCTCACTTCCGCTAAAAATATTACAAAAAAACGCCATGATTTTTGATAAAATCTTGCGTCAACCGCACATAAAAAACGAGCAGGTTATCCGCTCGTTTCGTGTATCATTTTAGCAGAAATACTGCCTTTATTTTTTGAGGTACATCACTTCTTTCACCAGCTTAACCGTGCGGGTGGGATCAGGCAAATAAGCGGCCACCAAATTAGGGGCGTAGTGCATGGGGGCATCGGCTGCGGTGATGCGGCGGATGGGTGCATCTAAATAATCGAATCCTTCCTTCTGAATCCGGTATGTAATTTCGGAGGAAACAGAGGCAAAAGGCCATTGTTCTTCTACAATCACCAGTCGGTTGGTTTTCTTCACACTTTCGAGGATGGTGTACCAATCGAGCGGACGAATCGTACGTAAATCAATCACTTCGGCACTGATATTTTCTTTTTCCAGTTCTTCAGCAGCAGCTAAAGCCACTTTCATCATCTTATTAAAGGAAACGATGGTTACATCAGTTCCCGGGCGCACCACATGGGCTTTGCCGATGGGAATCAGGTATTCCTCTTCGGGCACCTCTCCTTTATCGCCATACATCACTTCACTTTCCATGAACACTACGGGGTCGTTATCGCGAATGGCCGATTTCAATAATCCTTTGGCATCGTAGGGGTTGCTGACAGAAACCACTTTT
>ENA-UOUJ01001237-UOUJ01001237.1-activated-sludge-metagenome-genome-assembly--contig:-NODE-1237-length-14030-cov-5.320429_pt1 | contig 14030 bp, 8 predicted proteins | sample MGYA00249839_ERZ747224 | MGnify/ENA primary metagenome ERZ747224 (study PRJEB28782, sample SAMN03220277) | activated sludge metagenome | biome: wastewater; feature: sewage sludge; material... | reverse complement strand
ACGTCAGATTTTCAATCTGAAAAGACGGGTTCGACTCCCGTAGGGACCGCCATTTGTTTGGCGGACAAAACATCATCTAAAATCAGTGCATTAGGTGTGAGCAGGGCGCGCGTGCTTGCCGACTGCCGGTTGATGTCGGTCCATCTGCCTTCCGCTCGACACACGCCAGCTTTCGAATTTTCTCAGACAGCGTGTGCAGGGTTGTCGAAAGAGCGACGGCTCGGATGATCGAGCGGAGGTGCCAGTAATTTCATTTATGGGCTTTCTGTTCGCTCGTCCTGGGTCCTACTTCTGCACGTGAAGCTCGGACAGCGGAACGCGGCCATTCAGGATGAAGGCAATCGACTCGAGGATGGTGGCATTCGTGTTCAAGTCGATGTTGGTCGGCGGTTTTCCGGTTTTCTCGAAGACGCCCGGGTGGAAACCGAAATCGTTGGCGCGTGCGTCCTTCCTCACGAGCTTCCACAATTTTTCCGAATAGTCGGACGGGCGCGTCGCGAACCAGAGGAACGCAGCCTTCGTGTTGATCACGCGGTTATCGGGGGCAAACGACGGCGTGTTCCACCGCTTATCGGTCTGGTACGAGTAAACCGTCCACGCGGCTTCCCCTTTGCGCGTGAGGTCCAGTCCCTGGTAGGTGAACCACGGCTCACGATCTATCGGGGTTTCGGAAACGCTTGTGAGCTTGCCAGTGGCCTTGTGGCGCTCTTTCTGACGCTTTTCGAGAACGTCCGCGATGACGGTCGCGTAGGGGCTTGGACCGACCTCGACGATTTCGATCAGGCTTGGTTCGGTTGCGATGGGACCGATCGCGCTCAACTCTTTGAGGAACGCCTTGCGTGTGGCCTCATTTTTGTCAGGTGCGGCGCCCGTATAGGCGGCGGCGTGCTCAATCGACCAGAAATCGTAGCCGCGCGATACGTAGTAACGATAGATGTTCGATCGTGCCGGGTAGAATTTTCCACCCTTGAGATCGTTCATCACACCATCGATGACAGTTTTGTCGAGAGTCCAGCCCTTGAACAGAGAGGCGGCATCGAAGCGCTTGTTCGTGGCATCGTCGAGAATGCGGAGCGCGATAAAAAGGCGTCCAGTATCTGTCGTATCGTAACCATCCTCGACGGATTTGGCGGTGGCGATGTCACTGCGGAAATTTGGAACCTTGAGGCCCTTGCGGGTGTACGTGGCGCGCTTGATGAAGTCGAGGATGCCTGAGATCCGCTTTTCGAATGTCGCGTCGTCGATCAGCTCGATGGAGCGGGCCGATAGCGTCGCGAGGATTGTGGAGCCGACATCCCACATGGTGACGATGTCGTAGGAGCCGAAGCCGCCCTCGCCGTCCGGCCAGATGTTGGGCGCCGAGAGGCCCGTCTGGCCGTTGCCTTTGCGCTCGAAGAACTTCCAAGCCTGAGCCGCGTCTTCCCGCAAGTCTGCAGCGATCTGTGGCGTGAGCTTCGCTCCACCATCCCCATCGCGTGGCTTCGCTTGAAGCATCATCGGGGATGCCAAAGCGCACAGTGTAAAAAACGCCCCCGCGATACCGAGTGAAAGTTCTTTCACCGCCGTTCGCTCCTGACAAACGTTCGCTCCTGATAAAATAAATCAGAAAAATTTGCGCGCAATTTTCTCTTTTTATACGTATTTATAAACGCCCTCTTCGAAAGGTGTGAAAAAGGTTAACTTCCGCCCCAAAAATTCTCGCGCGGCTATCTATGGCGATAATTGCGGAGATGGCAGTTGGGATGCGGGGCGTGAGTTTTAGATTGACGCTTCGGCGCTTTCCGGTGGGCTCGCCGTCATGTCGGCTATCCTGTGTCTGGCCGCTGGCTCGTTTGGTGACGTTTCTCCCGCCTATCTTTATGGCTACGCGTTGGCTGCCGTCACGGTGTGCCCTTTGAAAGAGGGGACGGCGTAGGGGTCTCGAGCGCACGCTTGAGGATCTGTGAGCTGCAAATTCCTTCCTTTCGGAAATCTCCAAGGGGCTTTTTTGGCGTTTGACCGCGACGCCAATGCGCATGGCTGCCAGCCCCTTTTCGATCAGGTTTTGAATTTATGCGGCAACGGAATTTCCGACAGCGGAAACCTGCTTTCGACCCCGATTCTTGAGTCGGGGCGGCTGCCCCATTGCGGGCCGGTCATTAACGTTTTGTAGATGAGTCGCTTGCGGGCATCTTCTTTTCTCTATTTCTTATTTAACATCTTTTAACCATCGGAAGTTTTGCGTCTTCCGTTTTTTTGAGTCATTTGCGTGGCCGAGCGCCGTCACACGCCTGTGTTCTACGACCGCAATGGGCGTAGGGGGTACGTTGTGACATTCGCAGCTCTCCTGGCCGCGGTCGTCACGGTCTCCGTTCTGGTTTGTCTCGCCATCAGCCTTGCCACACCGGCTGTGCTGCCGAAGCTCACGATGGCTATCGGGCGGACGTTGAGCCACAGCCTGCCGTCGCTGTCGTTTACGAGCGTGTCGCCCGCGCTCGATCTCGAACATTTGCGGAGTTCCGATGCGGATGGGCGGCAGGTTCCGCGCCTCGCGTTCTACAATAGCTGGGACGAGAACGGCTTTTTCTCGCTCAGGGCGAATTCAAACTTGCTCGACGTCCTCCTTCCCGAGTGGCTGCACACCAGCGGTGCGGAGGGTGCGATCTCACGCGACGATTCCCGTAAGGAGTCGGAAACGCGTCTGTGGATTCAAAAGAATGCGCGCCATCTGGCGATCATGCCCGTGATCAACAACTACGATCCAGCGGCAGGAGTGTGGGACGGCGGTGCGATTGACGCGATGCTGGCGAGCGATAGTGCGCGTCAGGCGCTTACGAAGAATATTGCGGACTATCTCAAGGAAAAGCGCGACCAAGGGATCGTCGTCGATTTCAAAAAATTGAGCGATTGGAGCATCCCGCTCTTCATCGACTTTCTTGCTGAGCTCAAGGCGGCGCTTCATTTGGAGGGGCGCAAAGTGCTCGTCGCCGCGCCTTCGTATGAAAAGCGGTGGAATTTGTGGAAGCTTTCGAGCGCGGCCGATCAAGTCATTATTCTTGCCTATGACCAGCACTGGGAGGGTGGCAGTTCGGGACCGCTCAGCGCGCAGGGTTGGTTCGAAGATCAGCTCGACAGGGCCTTTGCGACCAACTCCGGAAACAAGTTCGTTGTCGGGATCGGCTCATATGCCGTCGATTGGGACAATGAAGGATCTGCCCGGCGCGTCTCCGTTCCAGAGGCGTGGGATGTTCTGGAAGAATCCAAGTCGGTGCTGCATTTCGAGGGGCAGAGCCTCAATCCGACGTTCGGCTACAAGTCCGGGAGCGAGGAGCGGCAGGTCTGGTTCCTCGATGGCGTCACAGGCTACAATCAGGTGGCAGCGGCTCTGGCGATGAAGCCAGGCGGTCTCGCGCTTTGGCGTCTCGGCACGGAAGACCCCACCATCTGGTCCAGTTTCGCGCGTGGGAAGATTGCCGAGGAACGTGTCCTCGAAGATCTCAAGTCGTTGCAGCCGAGCGGTGCAATTCTGCACAAGGGTGAGGGCGAGGTTCTCTCCGTCTCCGATCGGCATTCCGCCGGACAAAGGACGATCGATTTTCAGAAGGAGTTCAACCTCATTGTCTCGCAGACAGTGACGGAGCTGCCGAAGTCTCTCAGCCTGCACCGTTGGGGCCGCAATTCCGGAAAGCTTCTTGCACTCACTTTTGACGACGGGCCCGCAAGGCCTTTTACGCCGCGCATTCTCGATATTCTCAAAGAAAAGGATGTGAAGGCGACGTTCTTCGTCGTCGGTGCCAATGCGGCGCTTGAGCCGAGTTTGTTAAAGCGGATCTACGCCGAAGGCCACGACATCGGCAATCATACGTTTACCCATCCCAACCTGAGCTCGGTCGGCCCCACGCTTCTCGATCTCGAGCTCAACGCAACGCAACGTATTCTGGAAGCCAAGATCGGCGTTGGAACGCGACTGTTCCGGCCTCCGTTCAACAAGGATTCCGAGCCGGAGGGGCGAAACGAGGCGCGAACGTTGATCAACTCTGCGGCGCTTGGCTACATCACGATCGGATTGAAGATCGATCCGCTCGATTGGGCGAGGCCAGGCGTTGAAGAAATTATCGAGCGTACGGTGTCCTATGCCGAGGCGCGCCGCGGTAACGTCATCCTCTTGCACGACGGCGGTGGCGACAGGACGCAAACCGTCGATGCGTTGCCACAGATCATCGACCGGCTTCATGCGCGTGGTTTCCGCTTCGTAACGGTGCATGAGCTCCTTGGCCTCAAGCGCGAGGAGGTGATGCCGCCGATCCATACATCGACGACGTATGCGGTGTCGCTGAACAACGCGGGCTTCACCATTCTAAGCACCAGCACGAATGCCGTCGGCGTTCTGTTTTTCGTGTCTATTCTTCTGGGTATCGGGCGCCTTATCCTGGTGAGTGCCGGAGCAATCGTCCAGCAACGCCGCGTGCGCTCGCGCGAGGCGCTGACGTGGGCGCCGCGGTCGCTGGCGGTGATCGTGCCTGCGTACAACGAAGAGAAGTGCATCGTCGATTCCGTACATGCGCTTCTTGCCATGGATGGTTTTGCGCCGGATATCATCGTCGTCGACGACGGCTCGACGGACGCCACATACGACGTTGCACGGGCGGCGTTCACCGACGAACCTCGCGTTAAGGTCGTCACCAAGGAGAACGGCGGAAAAGCCTCGGCGCTCAATCACGGTCTGCAACTGACGGACGCGGAGATCATCGTCGCTATCGACGCCGATACACGGCTGGATCGCGACGCCATCACGTGGCTGGTGCGCCACTTCGGAGATCCGAAGGTTGGGGCGGTCGCAGGTTGTGTCGAGGTGGCCAATCAGGCGCGTCTCATTACCCGTTTCCAAGCGCTCGAGTATGTCATCAGCCAGAACCTCGATCGGCGGGCGTTCGAGATGGTCAACGGCATTATCGTCGTGCCCGGGGCGATCGGGGCCTGGCGCCGCCAAGCGGTGCTCGATGTCGGTGCGTACGACGACGACACGCTAGCAGAAGACGCCGACCTCACGCTCAAGCTCGAACGGGCAGGATGGCGCATTCTCACCGAGCCGAAGGCGTTCGCTCGGACGGAAGCGCCTCAGACCACCCGGCTTTTTCTGCGGCAGCGGTTTCGCTGGATGTTCGGGATGCTACAGGTCGCGTGGAAGCATCTCGAGGTCGTTCGCCAGCGCGGTGCGGGCGGCGTCAAATACCTGACTTTGCCAAATATTGTTTTTTTCCAATTCTTTTTTGCGCTTGTCGCTCCAGTGGTGGATGTTTTGCTCGTTGCGAGCCTTTTTCTCGACGTCATGCACTATTTGCAGTTCGAGGCCTCTGGGCTTTCGCCGCGTACCAAGTCCTTGGCGTTTTATTGGGCAATTTGGCAGTTGCTCGAATTCAGCGTGGCTGTGCTGGCATTTTGGCTGGACCGGCGACGCATCTCTTGGAGCTTGTTACCTCTCTTGATTTTGCAGCGCTTCTGTTATCGGCAGCTTATTTATTACGTTGCGATCAAAAGTTTCGCTGCTGCGATTAGGGGATCTCTTATCGGGTGGGACAAGCTGCCCCGACAAGGCCTCGGGATTCTGCCAAATAAATCTGGAGATACCTAGGATTGTTGCAGGTGCGCCACTTTCGTCGGCGCCGATTCATGATACCTAGGGGTATTGCCGTAGTATGCCTTTCTTTGTTTTGCGTTGGCAGAGCCTAGAAATCCGACGCAAAGGATAAGGCCCATGGCCATGAAGTCACCGCGCCCATTCTGGTCGACGTGTGTGGCGCTCAGCATCTCGACTTTCACGACGGTTTCAGCGTACGCGCAATTCCTCGATACGCCGCCCTCTCCAGGGGCAACGTCGACGGTCGTATTCTCGGGAATTGATTTTTCCAAAGATTCCTATGCGGGTTGGACGGGCGTGATCGTTTCGCTCGAACGGGATCTCGGAAAAAGCGGGTTCATGTTTCGCGCGGTCGGTGTCCATGCGGGATATGAATACGATACGACATTCGGTAATACGCCCGTCGTTATCGATGGCGATGCGTGGATCGGAGATGCGATGATCGGCTATCAAGCCGTTCTTCCCGCTTTTCGCGCTGCCGCGTATATCGGCATCGAATATCAGGATCACGATCTGACGCCCGACGATCCCAGCAATGTCGTCAATGGCGATGAGGCCGGGTTCAAAGTGGTCGGTGAACTCGAGTCGCCGTGGTCGTCGCCGTTCTATTTCGGAGCCATCGGCGCCTACTCGACAGCCTTCGACGCGTACTGGACACGCGGCCGCCTCGGCCTCAGGCACGAGGGTCTTCTGTTCGGCGTGGAAGGCGGGGCGAGTGGTAACGACGGCTACGACAATCAACGGCTCGGCGGGTTCTTCGAATTCCCGGTGCCGATGGGGCCACTTACGGGCTATGTTTCGCTCAACGGCGGCTACCAGTTCGCGGATGAGGGTGAAGCCGGTCTCGGCGGTGGTCGCGGCGCCTACGGTGGTGTGGGCTACAGCTTCTCGTTCTAAGACGCCAACGGGGGCGTGGAGTTGGGTCGAGGCCTCGGCCCGTGGGCCGATCTATTTTGCGCGAACCGTATATGTGTGGGTCAGGCTCGCCGTTTTTGGCTGGCCGTGATCTAAGCCAGTCCGAATTAGAGATTGCAGCCGCGGTGTGAAGAGCACCGCGGCGCCTCTTTGATTGCTTCTGGGCGGATCAGGACACCTCGGCGTTGAAGTGCGCGCTCGTCACGAGCACCGGTGGTTCTAGGCCCGGATTGTGCGCGAGAAGATCTGATAGGACATCGACGCGCCCCACGGACTGACGCCACACATCGGCGGTCTCGCGATTGGTGGGCTCTGCGAGCACATGCCGGCGCATCTTCAGAAATGCATGCAGAAATTCGACTTCGCGGCCTTCTTTCGGTGAGCCGACAGCTTTCTGTGCTCGCTCCGATATGGCGCCGAAAGAATCGGGATCCTCGCCGCCGCCGTGTTGGAGGATCGTATCGTAGAATATGAGCCGCCCGACGGGGAGGGTGACACCAAGTGTGTCGGCTGCTTCCATCGCGGGGTTGAAGTACAAGCGATCGGCGACCTCGTCACATGCCTGCTGAAGAAATGGTCCGCGGGCAAGCTCGCGGCCCCAGGCTTTCGCGAAGCCTGTCAATTTTGCCGAGTCTGTTCCGGAGGCTTTCGGCGGGAGTTGTGCGAGAAATGGTGTCAGGCTGTTGACTGCAGCGAGTTCCGTATAGCGTTCGATGATCCAGCCGGTTTCGAGCTCGTTCGTTACAAATCCATATTGTGTGATTGTGTAGCCGCGGCCGTCTCCGAGGTCCTCGATGTAGCCGAAGTCGGGCCGCGGTGCGCCGACCTCAAAAATGTTCGAAATCGATTTGATCCTTTGGACCATGGCCCTGTCGATGTTCGGCTGGGGGCCGGTGCGTTCGGAGTGCGGCGCCATCTCTGCCACTCGCCCGATGTTTCGATGCGCAATATGCGTGGCGCCAACTGCGAGGGACAAGACAATTACGTGGCGACGATTAATGCGCACGCCGCTCTGCGTGCTCGCTTGCGTTGAGGCTTCGGCAGTCATCCCCGCTCCGATCCGGTCCCCGCTGCGCGTATGCGCCGACCGAGTAGACCTGGCCGGACGCGTGGGATACGCACACTGGGTTGCGAAGTCGGGTAACCTCGATGCTGCTGTCGCTCGAGTTCGTGCGGTGTAGAATGAAGATCGTGACCGCTCGTCGACAATGCTCAGCTATTTTGGGAAGCCAAGTTGCCGGACGGTCTGGTCCACAGCTATCGGGGAATTCGTGGGAGTGGCCGCGAGAGGCGTGTCCGGAGCGTCACAGGCGTGCCGGTGCGGCCCGCGCTGGGTTGGGGCGAGCTTGGCACTTGCGCCCGCTGCGCGCAGCGATGCGGGAGGTTGTCGAGCATCTTTCGGCCCGAGGGGATCGGATCGGCAACGCCAGGTGTTCGTTGACGCCGATGCTTCACTTCGGACTGAGGGGAACCGAAGCGATCATGGCCTCTTTAGCAAGACTGATGGATCCCGCTTGGGACTGATAGGGTCCGACGCGATCATGGTCTTGTGCGGAGGCTTGAGGGCGTCCTCGAGCGCATGGACCAATTTGGGGTTGGGTCTGATCGGCGGGTGCGCGAACTCGAACTCGCCCGAGTTGCGGACGAACACGCCCATCGTATCGCCATGGTATTCCCAGTACGCGTACGCGACGGTGTGTTTCTCGAGAAGCTCCAGGATATCTCTCAGCCAAGCTGCGCCGCCGCGCTTGCCTTTAAAGGCAGTTCCGATGAGGCCGAATTCCATCACCGACATGGGCACATTGTGCTTTGCGCCGAATTCGAGCGACTCCTGCATCTTGTGTTCGAGAAGCCGTTTTGTGCGGCCGATGAATGCCCCCCGGCTGCTCCCGGCGGGGTTTTTGTAGAAGTCGATTTCAAGATAGACCCCGCCGCGCTCGCTTCCGCCGGACGGGCGTATGTCTTGCCCCCTCAATCGGCCGACGATCCGATAACTGTGGCCGGGAACAATGGCGAAGAAGTTGTCGTCGCTGCTCCAGCCGGAGATCCGGTTGCGCTCCAAGCCTGAGATCACGAGGCTGTAATCGTCGTTGAAGCCTATATCCCATGAGATGCGGAATTTGCTGGTGTCGCTGTTCTGCTGGCCCCAGGGATACCAGTGAAGAACGCGCTCCTCGTCTAGCGGATCACGGGCCACCTCTCCGATCAGATTGCCGGCTCGATCGTATTCGAGCACCTTCACGTCGTCGACGTGGACAGTTCCGTGGACGGGCCCGCGTGCGACCACCATGGGTAGTCCGGCGACTGCGGCTTTGTCGGTCACGGTGACGCGCCCACTATCGTAGAGCTGCCAATCGCTATCGCCATCAACGACTGAAGGCGTCGATATGCGCGCATTGGGAATGAGAATCTGGCCACCTGTTGGGAGTAGGACTTTCGGATCGGGGTATCGCCCGCCGTCGTCGGTCGGTCGTTCAAGCCATTTTGCGGACTGGTGCGTGTATCGAATGGGTTCGTAGAAATGAAAATCGTAGAGGGCATTGTTGTCGTTGACGAGAAAATGTCGCTCGAGACCTTGAGTGCCGTACTGGCCCTCCGTCCCGTATAGGGCGCCTACGATGATGACGTGGTTTTTGTTGACCTCTCGGATGGCGCTCACGAGCTTTCCGGCAAGGTCGCGCCACTGTTGCCCTGTTTCGTCCAGTGTCACGGGTTCGTTGAGTATGTCGAGGGCGGCGATGTTTTCCCGATCGCGGTACCTTGCGGCGATGTCTTTCCACATTTTGATATTTTTTTGCTGGATCTTTGGATCGCGCCATATGTCGAAATTGACGCGCTTCGTCGGGTCGAGCCAAAAACTTCCGATTGGCGTGTGAAGGTCGAGGATGAGGTTTATTCCGTGATCGTTCGACATTTGGACGTTGCGGTCGAGCCACCGGAAAAACGTATTGCGATCCCGGTCGTACCAATCGCCGTTGAACGCGAATCTAACGGCATTGAAACCAAGTTCACGTACGCGACCGAAATCTGCGGCGAAATGATGGGGCGACTCGAGGAGTTCAGCCGGGGACAGGTCCATAAAATAAAAATTCGAGAAATTGACGGCCCGCAGCATCAAGCGCCTTCCGTTGCGCACCAGATGCCGCCCTTCGACTTTGATAAAGCTCGTCTTTTGGTCGGGCGGCGGCTCGGCGCGCGCTTCGGTATGGGCGGTGGTGGCCGCGAACAAAATGGCCAGGGCAGCAGGTAGAAGAACAGGACGCCTATTCAAGACACTCCTCCCGACGCTTCAAAGTGCGTTCAGGTGCGATCTCCGCTTTTACCCCTAGGTAGTTCCCGGTAGTATTCTTTGTTTTTAAGATGTTGCGGACCGTGTTTTATTATTTACTTTAATATTTGAGGTCTTTCCAGTTTTTGCTCCGCTCAATTTTTGGGGCAAATGAAAAGCGCGGGTTGGATCGGGATTGAAGCACTGCACGACAGCGCACAGAGCGCGTCGTGAAATCCGAGTGCGCAGGTGTGGGACGCGACTGTCCCGCTGCTTTCGAGCATGCTGTGCATGATGCCGAATAGCCTCGCACATCTGGCCACTGCAGCTGGCTGGCCCTCCCGAACGATTTCGTATGACGTCGGTCAAGTGACGTTGCTGAGGCGTGTGTAACCTGAGGTCATTGATCGCCGATCTGTCGGCGCGTGCTTTCAGGAGGGATAGGCCGTTGCCGCACTGACAGCGTACGGCTTATGCGCGATTTCGAAGGCTTGCCGGATTGTGACCAAACCGCAACACGATCTCCCGCTTTGCCAGGTGGATGATGATTAGCGCTTTGTCGAGGTCCGCTCTCTTCCCTATTTGTGCCGAAGGCAACAAGGCAGCTTTCGTGCGCATCGTCGGTTTCATCGTCGTCTTTGTGCTTCTGATCCGCGCCGCCGTTCCGGCCGGTTTCATGCTCGCGCCGGCGCACGCAGACGCCGGCGGTATGACTGTGGTCATTTGTACGGCGCATGGCGTGCAGCACGTTCCTCTTGAGGAGGAGCGCGAGCAGGTTCCGTCCTCCACTGAGGACTTCGACTGCCCATTTGCTGCGTCGGCTCTATCGGCGCTCGCGAACGATCCGCCAGAGCTTGCGGCAGAGGTTCGCTATGCGGCTGTCGTGCACAAGCTGGCGCGTATTCAGTACAGCTTGACGCCGCTGCCGGGCGCTTCCTCTCCACGAGGACCTCCCGTTTCGGTCTGACGTTCGCTTGTCGCGAGAGCCAACGGCTGCTCGCTCTCAGACCATCCAGGGAGTTTCATCATGCTTTGCTCGCTTAGCGGCGCGCGGTCGAAGGCGTATCTGCTTTCGTCGGTTGCCATTCTTTCCGTTTCCACGCTTCCGGCTGCGGTCGCACAAGAAACCTTGCCGGAAATCGTCGTCGAACAGCCCAGTGTGGCGCAGGGTGCAGCGCCCGCCAGCAGCGACATGGACGGCGGAGGCGATAGCGGAGGGGCCGTCCTTCCGCCGGTTCCGGGCGTGGGCGCGTCGGGTCTTGCCGTGCCGCTCTCGACCACACAGATCGACAGCACCGAGATCCAGTCTCGTCTTCCGCAGACGAGCGACACAGCGGAAATGCTTCGGGGTGCGCCGGGCGTCAGCATCTTCCAGGCCGGCGGCGTTTCCGGGCTGCCCGCGATCAACGGTCTCAACGGCGATCGCGTCAAAGTGCTCCTCAACGGAATGGTGGTTTCATCGGCGTGCGCCAATCAAATGAACCCGCCACTTTCGTATGCCGATCCCTCGCAGATCGCTTATGTCGAGGTGTTGTCGGGTGTGACGCCGGTGTCGAAGGGTGGCGACAGCCTTGGCGGGACGGTGATCGTGGAAGCGCATCCGCCGCATTTCGCGGAAGCGGAAGAGGGCGTGCACACGTCCGGCAGCATCTCCGCCTTCTACCGCAGCAACGGCAACGCGCTTGGAACCGCAGCGACGGCTCATGCCGCCAGTGGCAACGTCAGCGTGAACTACTCCGGTGCGTGGACGCAGTCCGACAATTACGAGGACGGGCGTGGACGTGACGTTCTCTCGTCGGAGTACGAGTCGCAGAACCACTCCGTGCAGGTGGCGGTGCGGAACGGAGGCGATCTCTTCATCGTGCAGGGGGGCGTGCAGTACATCCCCTATCAGGGGTACGTGAACCAATCCATGGACATGGTGGAGAACAAGGGCTGGTTCCTGAACTCGCGGTATGTGGCTGACTTGGGTTGGGGCAAGGTCGATGCGCGGGCGTATTATCAAAACACCCGCCACGAGATGAACTTCCTGAAGGATAAGCTGCCGGGCGATATGCCGATGCTGACCGAAGGGCAGGATGTGGGCTATTCGCTCAAGGCCGAGATCCCGCTGTCGGAGCGGGACATGCTGCGGATCGGAAACGAATTCCATCATCAGGGGCTCGACGATTGGTGGCCGCCTGTCGCGGGCAGCATGATGATGGGGCCCGATACCTATTGGAACATCAACGACGGGACGCGCAATCGCCTCGGCACGTTTATCGAATGGGAGCGTCAGTGGGACGTGGCCTGGTCGACGCTGCTCGGCGTGCGCAACGACATGGTGTGGACGGATGCGGGGGATGTTGCGCCTTACAGCACCGCGCCCTGCATGATGATGATGGGTATGATGTGCATGATGCCCAATCCTGATGCAGCGGCGGCGGCTGCATTCAATGCGAGAGACAGATCGCGCACGGACACCAATTTCGATATGACGGCGCTGGCGCGTTACGCGCCGTCTCTTTCCGAGAGCTACGAGGTCGGCTATGCGCGAAAGACCCGCTCGCCCAATCTCTATGAGCGCTATACGTGGGGGCAAGGCTCCATGGCGATGCGTATGATCGGCTGGTTCGGCGATCTTAACGGCTATGTCGGAGATCCGGATCTCGATCCGGAGGTGGCGCATACCGTCAGCGTAACGGCGGGGTGGAGCAGCGGCGTGCGGAAGGATTGGGAGCTGAAGGTCACTCCGTACTACACGTACGTGGAAGATTATATCGGCGTGAGGCTGCTGCGCTCGGCAGGCGATACCCGCTTTCTCCAGTTCGCCAATCACGATGCAGAGCTTTATGGCGTGAACGTTTCTGGCAGTCTCCTGCTTGCCGAGACGGATGCGTTCGGACGCTTTGCGCTAACGGGATCGGCGGGCTACGTGCATGGCGAGAACGCGGATACAGGCGTTAGCCTCTATCACATGATGCCGCTCAACGGCACGCTTGCGCTGACCCACACTCTCGGTGGATGGACGAGTGCGATCGAGATCTATGGCGTTGCGGGCAAGCACAACGTCGATACGGTGCGCAACGAAATGAAGACGAGCGGGTATGCGCTCGTCAACCTCAGCACGAGCTACGAGTGGGAGCGCTTCCGGCTCGATCTCGGCGTGCGGAACGTTCTCGACACATATTACGAAGACCCGCTTGGCGGGCATTACTTCCACGCAACGCCGCGCGACAGCGTTCCGGGACTAGGGCGTTCGTTCAACGCCGGTCTTACGATGAAGTTCTAGCCCGGGTCACTCGCAGTAACGAGGCGGTACCTGGATATATCCGGGTACTGCCTCTCCTGCTTTTCGGATGTCTCTACGGGCGGGGCTTGCTATAGGTGCGGCCGAAAGCTTATTCGATGGCGAACGCTGCTTCCGATCGGGCGCACGGCGAATATGCACGTGTCCGATTGCTCCCAATACAAGTGACTTCGATATGACCGACACCATCCACTGCGTGAAATGCCAATCGCCTTATGCTTATGAGGACAGGGGGATCTTTATCTGCCCGGAGTGCGCGCACGAGTGGTCAGGAGCCGAGGCTCAGGACGATACGTCGACGGATGAGGTGGTCGTTCGCGATGCCAACGGGGCAGTCCTCTCCGATGGCGATACGGTTCTGGTGATCAAGGACCTCAAGATCAAAGGCTCGTCGAGCGTGGTGAAGGTGGGGACGAAGGTGAAGAACATCCGTCTCGTCTACGGCGATCACGACATCGACTGCAAAATCCCGGGTGTCGGCCAGATGGGGCTGAAATCCGAGTTCGTCCGCAAGGTCTCGGACTAAGCGGTCAATATCCTGCGATCTCCGTCGGGCTGGTCTCCTGGGTCTTCGGTGCGGCGTCCCCTGCTCCGTTAGGGCTCAGGGCCGGCCCGTGTCCGGGGGCTCATCTTGCCGGGACTTACCAAGACGGCCTGTGGGCGAAGATGCCTCCTAGCGGTGGGGGAGAAAACCGGCTAGGCATCCCGGATCACGAGATCCCTGGCGACCGGCGCGGGCACCTCCATATTTGGGGGCCGGCACGGTGCCCCCATTCGAAAAGCGCTCCCCGATCATGACTTTTCCGTCCGTCCACCCCGCACTTGGCGGCGCGCTCGCTGCGCGCGGATACTCCGCTCCGACGCCTGTGCAACTCGCAGTTCTGGAAGGGGATGCGGCGGGGCGCGACCTGCTCGTCTCGGCCCAGACAGGATCGGGCAAG
>ENA-UOUJ01001236-UOUJ01001236.1-activated-sludge-metagenome-genome-assembly--contig:-NODE-1236-length-14040-cov-5.448123_pt1 | contig 14040 bp, 14 predicted proteins | sample MGYA00249839_ERZ747224 | MGnify/ENA primary metagenome ERZ747224 (study PRJEB28782, sample SAMN03220277) | activated sludge metagenome | biome: wastewater; feature: sewage sludge; material... | reverse complement strand
ACAGAGGGCCGCTTAACATGAGCACCTGACCGGAACGGAACCGGTGCAGGTCCAGAGATATCGGAGGTCACAGCGGAGCCGGCGCAAAGCGGCACTATGAGAGAAATGGCCGCGCAGAAGCCGCGTGTCGGGTGCAGCGAGGCATTGCAGCAACTCCGTTCCGGTGAAGGCCAGACGGATGTCGTCCTGATCAACGCGGGCCCAGATCGATCCTGACCTGTCGGACCGGACCAGCCGGTGCTGCACCCCGGCGATCTGGAGGCAGTCTGTCTCGGAAAGGCGAAAATGCTGCGTCATTACATTACCTCCGGAGCGATCATGGTGGACGGGAGGATGTCGCCCGGATCGAGGGCGCGCAAAAAGCCGGCGAAGATCGCCCGGAAGACGGCCCGAAAAGCCCGGCCTTCCAGACCCGACTGCGCGACGAGTTCAGCGATGGTTGTCGGACCGTTCAGGATGGCGATCAGCCTGGTCACGGCATCGTCCGCCTCCGGATCGGCGGCACGGCGGAATTCATGCAGCTTCTGGGCATTGCGTGCAGCGGCGGGTGTGTAGGACCTTTCGGTCACCAGCACGACCTCATGGGCGTAGGTGAGGGGCGTCGCCGCACGGATCAGGGTCAGGGTTTCGCGAAGGTTTCGGCGCTCTGCGATGGCGGAGGGCTTGACCGCGATGGCGACGCGCCGACCGTCAGCCAGAGTGACCAGGTAGTCGAAGACGTGGGTGTGCCGGTTGCCGCGGCTGTCCGCATAGCTGACTGGCGGCGGCTGGTCCCAGATATCCACGACATCCGTTCTTGCGAGCAGCAGATAGAGGACGTTCTGCTCGAGCTTGCTTTCGAAGTGCCGCAGCCGAAGGCTCGCGTCCGCCGCGGTTCGCGAAGGAATGTGGCCGCGGCTGCTGGCTCTCGAGCGGGGCGGCGGCGTACGCGTCGCCCTGCTCGACAACGGGCGCGAGAACGCCGGTTCGGTGACAGGTGCGACAGCGCGTGGCGTTGCCGCATGATCGATCAGATCTTGCTTCATGCTATCTGGAGCACGCTCATCCGGACCGTCACAGGACCAGGTGGCGCGATCTCCCCCTTTGCTTGGATGTGTTGAACTGGCCTGCCGGAGCGGGTCCGGCAGGTTGACTTTTTGTTCGACTCGGGGGAGGAAGAGGTGTCGGGTGAAAACGACGCCTAAAAGGGGCTTCCTGTTACAGCAGGGGCCTCTTTTTCCATTCCCTTGTCAGTCGTGCTGGTCGGCTGGTCCCTCCTCTGCTTGGTAGCGATCGGGAAAGAGCTCCTGCGGCGTCGTGCCGAGCTGGTCCGCGATCTCGCTCTGCACGCGATGCGACCGGCGGTAGCCTTGGCTGACCACAGTCACGCTGCTCTGGGAGATGCCGAGCGCGCGGGCGACCCCGGCCATCGAAGATCCCGCCAGCCGAAGCCGGCACTTGAGACGTTCGTGGTTCTGCAGATCGACCTTCATCGCCGGGCAAGTCCTTGGACTGCGTAGTTGCTCTCGGCACAGTGATTCGCAGAACCGATTCGGGATCAAGTGCTGGGTGTCCGCATTCTGCATTTGTCGCATTTTGACCCTGCGCGCCCCGGCCAAAGTACGAAGAGATCCGGTGAAATCGCTTGGTTCCTTGGGTGGCTGTGGCCAAGATGGCATCGAGCTAGGTGGGAGCGAGCGGCATGTCGGCTGACGCGGAGAATGACGGTGACGGCCTTGCCTCCGAGCAGCCAGTTCGACTGGCCGAGCTCCGGAAAGCTTACGACGCTGCCAGAGCTCTTGCCGATGAATACAAGGCGTCCATTGACGAGCTTGAACGTGCCAGCCTGAAGAATTGTGCCGCAGAGCGGCTGGAACGAAGGGTTCGACAGCGTGTCATGCACATCGAACCGCTCACCGAGTTCGCTACGTTTAGCGCCTTTGAAGAACGCCCACATCCACTGCCCGCCAGCAAGATGGTGGTGCAACGTGGGTTGTGCTCGCAATCACCCGCTGTCCTGAGGCCCGGGGAATTGCGCGATCGCTACGCACTCGTCCGCTCGATTAACAGCTTTTCATTTGGCCTCGGCTTGCGTCGCGCAGAAGGCATCAAGGCGCTCAAGAACGCGGGCATCGATATTCATGAGGAGATCGCGCGCGACTGGCAGAACGGCATGTCAGTTCGCGAGCTCAGCCGGTGTCATGGGGTAGGTCGGGACACCATCTCACGGTGGATCAGGCGAACTGGACAGGCTGTGCCCGTCGCAAACAGCCGTAGGCGCTATGACGAGCAGGTCGTTGTCAACGTCTATCAGAAAACGCGCTCATGCAACCGTGCGGCCAAGGCGGCGGGCGTCGCTTGGCGTACGGCCAAGATGGTCCTGGTGCGACATGGCTTGTGGGCCGACGAACGACTCACAAATTGCTGCTCTTGAAAGTCTCACGATCGCCTTTCAACCGACGATTGCAACGCCATATCGCCGCGCGAAATTAGCTCCTTGGCTAAACCTCGTCATTTGGCATACTCGTGACCATAGGTTTTTTAGCTGCCAGGAGCTGCCCGAGAGACGTGCAGGGGACAATCTGAACTGGTGCGATGGGGGGAAAGTGGACGTTCGCTGCACCCAGAACCAGTGTCGCTCAAGCGGACAAAGCTGACATTGAGCACGGATGGCATAACGCCTCAGTCGATCAGCCACCTGAAGGCGCAGCGCAGTTCGGTGGCTCCGCCACATTGATACCAGCGGCCGTGAGCGAAGATGACGCGTTCGGGCTCCCAATCGATCATCTGCTCGACTGCTTGACTGCGCGGCGCAGCTGTTCACGCAGTGTCCGATTACGTCTCCTGGCCTGACGTGGTCGCCCTCGACGACATGCCAGTTATTCCCGCAGATGCGCCAAAAGGCCATGTTCGTAGCTCTAGCTGGCGCCGTTCAGCAAGTGACGTTCTAAGCGAGCCATCTTTCTAGGAGATCGGCGATGTCATACGCCATGGGCTCACCGCGATCATCATCAGCAAGTGATGAAAGTTCAGGCCGGAGGTCGACGGGAATTTTGTCGCGATAAGCAGCGACCTGCTCAAGCGACGGAGCGTAGGTCGGTAATTGCTCACCTCGCGGAACGCGTTTTGCAGAGTCGAGAAGATCTAGAGCAATGGCCACGTCCCGAGCTGCACCGCCAAACGCACCCAAGGGCACGCACGGCAGGTCAGCCGCAAGTGCAAGAAGCGCCTCTTCCACAATGCCGGGCATAGCGCCCTGATACGCATCGCGGGGATCGTTAAGCAGTCCCATCTTACCGCCGAGCACAATACGGGCATCCGAAATACGCGTCATCGCTTCTCTAGCTGCTGAAAATGCTGAGGTGCTATCGAGTTCGGGTTTAGCGCCAAGCCAACTCCTGAACTCGCCATCGTTTCGCATTCTAGTGCTCAAAGCGCCCCTTCCAGCGCGCAAGCCATCATCTACAGCTCGAACAAGAACAAGGTCACCATCGATGTGAGCATGCGTTTCGACAACCGGAGCGCCTTCACGCAAAGCAGAAACGAGCGCGTCAAATGACGCTCTTCGAAAAACTGGCTCGGGGATGATGTGTACGAATGGCGCTTTTTGAGCTGCCACGTAAGCGCCGGCTAGATGCCTGAACATGCTAAAAGTCAACCCGTTTGGATCCAGATTTCCGCCGTAAACAATCTTTGCGCCGGATCGGACCATCACCGTGCATATCGAGAAGAGCGCCCGATCAACTTCACGCGCCGGCAACCCGAGCCGCGCTCGATCTGGAGCATCGCTCACCGACAGAGCCACCAACTTATCTTTAAGCGCAGTCATGACAGCTCACTAAGCGTCGACAACCGTGTCAAAGGCGATATTCCGGCGAGCGCCTTGAACAATAATCCCTCCTCAATCGCTCCGAGAGGCGGGTCGGGATAGACGATAAGGGCCGGCAACTTCTCGGCATCGATCAAGTCGAAGAGTTCCGGCGGCCTAGGCAGCATCAGCACGTCGGCCGGGTCCTTGACGACGCGGGCAGCTTGACGCTCAAAGAGATCGCAGCGCAACCCCTCCGACAACGCCTCAACCAGCAGCGGCTCAATCCAACTCGTATCGTCGGGCTCTGGAGAGATCCTGACTCTCGGAAGGTTTGCGCCGTAAGGATATGTGCGGCTGGTTCGCCTCTGGCCTACGTCGGCAAGTACAATAGGGCGTCGCTTGCGTTTCGCCGTCGTAAGCTCGAAGACGCACCAGGGCCTCGAGTCGTAGGCATCCGAGACAATTGCGAGAAGAGTACCCGCCCCGATCTCCTCTGCGAAGCGTTCGCTGAAGTCTTCTCCTGGATTGAGTTCTTTAGCGTCGTAGAAGGTGTGGAGCGAGACATCCTGACCTTTGTCGTTCACGAAAGCCACGATTGCGGAGGCCGTTGCATCTCCATCCGCTTTTGCATGACTGACGAAGATCTTCTCCTGCCCATCCCCGCCACCAAGGACCGCTAGCTGGCGGCGGATCTGATAAAGCGTGTGCAAGAGGAGTCGACTGTCCCGAGAACTGACTGACATTTTTGCCCGCGCCCAAGCCCTTCTATTTGTGTACTGAACGCGGGCCGCCGCATCAGTCGGGAGCGTCGGATCGCCGGACGGGCTACCAAACGGAATAAAGAAATCGGCATTGCCACGAGCGACAATAGCCTTCTTGGTTCGTTGAACGTAATCGTCCCAAGCATAAACGTCATCCTGCATGACGTCGTCGTGGAGGAGGATTATTGCGTTGTGGACAGCACGGCTGAGGTCAAGATCGGCAGGCAGGGGCGATTCCTCGTTCCACGGCGTACTAGCAAACCGCACCGGCACTCTGTAGGCAACACCGTCCCGCTCCATGCCAATTCCGTCGAAATGCCTCGACAACAACTCGGCAGTGTGAGCGCCCTCATTCGATCCATTCGCCCAGATAACGTGGATACGAAGAAGATCCATGATTTGAGAGCGACGGGCTGGATCTGCTTCCGAGCTCACAGATTACGGCCTTGCCGAGCGCGTGAATTGTCGATCAGACGCTTTGAAGCACCATTTGCTCGCTCGATTGCATCCGTAAGAACGTTCGCGTTTGCGGTGATATCGTTCCAAGAAACCCAGACGGCATACCCGCTATCAATGTTATCCTGCAACCGAGCGGGCTTGTTCGTTCCATTGTTGGGCAACAATGGCAATGTGGGGAGCCAAATTCCGACCAATCCCATCTGCTGGGTCAGCGAAGCATCGATCTCCCAGTCAACAAATTTTCTTCGCCACGTGTTCTCGCCGCAGAGAACTATAGTGCAAGAACTGCCGTGAAGATAGTGCTCTCGGATGCGCCGCATGATGTAGTCGTGGTTGCTGCTGTCGATGCGCCGATCGAGCGAGTTGTCAGTGAGCAGTTGCAAGCGATCATGCATGTTTCTGGAGAGCGTGTCATAGTATGCCTGATCGCCGCGATGGTGATAGCTGACGAAAATTTCACGCCGAACAGGTTTTGCTGCATTTAAAGAACTGCCAATCATTGCCTCCCCACAAAACATAAAATAACTTCAATGGCATGCAAAGAGATTTTCAAGTTCTGGCAAGCCATGTCGAAAGCTTGACGGCGTTGTAATCCTGCCCGCCTATTACCATCCATACCTTCTGCGATTCGCCTTGCAGGTCTCCCCAGATGATCCGGTCGTACAAACCCAGGTACTCCCATTTGGTCCAAGCGGTCTCTTTTGCCGATTCAACTGCAGGCAGGATAGCAACTCGTCCCATGCCTTTGTGTTCGTCTGCAATTCCCAACTCCCAAGGCACCCATCGGCTGTCCTTGCTGTTATTGGAAGCGAGCAGAACGAACTTGCGGGACTGGTGAATGCGGCTTTTCAAGCTGGAAGCAGTCTCCTTGTTGGTGTAGGGAGGAAGGCTCGCATCTTTTTTATCAACATATACCGACGCTCCGTGACCTTCCAGAAGACGAATGGCGCCTACCAAGAGGTCACTATCTCGGCTTGAGTGTGATAGAAAAGTTGCGCCAGCGGGACTCCTGTCCTCGGCTCGCTTCTGAATAGTCGCCTGTTCGTTTAGAGGAACTGCGCGGGCAAAACCTTCCAGATCTGCTCTCGTGGCATGCTCAAGCAAGATCCGCTCCAAGTCTCGTTTTCACCTAATTGATAGCAGAATTTAGCCGTGGTCAAGTTCATTGACTATAGCCAACCGAACGACTGCAGCATTGCGTTCCAACATCTGTATGCAAGCGGACATAGGAAGGAGGCAGCCGAGCTCGAAGGAGACGTTCGCTGCGTCAGCGACGCGCATCGGCTGCCGCTGAACAGGTCAGCGCCTTTGCCACAAAGGCAGGATAGTGACCAAAAAGGAAGACTATCGTGGCAATCCACAACGGGAAAAATGGTCGGAGCGAGAGGATTCGAACCTCCGACCCCCTGCTCCCGAAGCAGGTGCGCTACCAGGCTGCGCTACGCTCCGACCGTAGGCGGGCAGGTAGCGCGGGATGCGGAGGAATGCAAGGGGAAAGGGGTCCGGCCACTGGTCAGGCCAGCGGATTGCCTTCAGGCCGGGGCGAGGCCACGGCATCGCCTGCGCGGACGCTTTCGGTCACGGGGCCGCCGCGGGCCTCGCGCCACAGGATATACAGGCCCGATCCCACGATCACCGCCACCCCCAGCAGCGTCGGTCCGTCCGGCGTTTCGGCAAAGAACAGCCAGCCGTACAGCGCGGCCCACAGAATCTGGCTGTATTGCATGGGGGCAACCACCGCCGCCTCGGCCCGTCGATAGGCCAGAAGGCTCAGCACGGCGCCTGCCAGCGACAGGGCCGCGATCAGCGCGCCCAAGGCCAGCTGACCCGCGCCCATCGGCCGCCAGGCCCAGGGCAGGGCGGCTGCGCTGACCGCAAGGTTCATCAGAATCGGCCACAGCACCAGCACGCTGGCCCGTTCCGTATCCCCCAGGCGGCGCGCGATCACCGCCGCCACCGCCGACCCCAGCGCCGAGGCGAGCGCCGCCAGATGCGCCCAGGACAGCGGCGACTGGCCGGGGCGCAGCACGATCAGCACGCCGCACAGACCCACGGCGATGGCGGCCCAGCGGACCGCGCCCACGCGTTCGCCCAGGATCGGCACCGACAGCGCGGTGATCAGCAGGGGCGCCGAAAACAGGATCGCATAGACCTGCGTCAGCGGCAGCGCGGCAAAGGCGGCGATCGCGCCCAGCGCCGCCAGCATCATGCCACGGGTGCGCGCCGCGACCCAGGCGGGGCGGCGCGGGCGCAGCGCGAATCCTTCCTGCTCCATCGCCAGCCGCAGGACGACCGGCGGCAGGCCGAACAGCGCGATCAGAAAGGCGATCTGCAGGGGCGAGAGGCTCGCCCCCAGAAACTTGATCAGGACATCATGGGCGGCATAGGCCGCCATCCCGCCCAGTCCCAGCGCGGCACCAGCCAGATTCGCAAAGGCACCGGGCCGGGCCACGGCTCAGCCCGCGGACAGGGCCGCCAGAATCCGGTCGCCCATTTCCGAAGTGCTGACCGGGGTGCCGCCTTCGGGACCCATCAGGTCGGCCGTGCGCACGCCATCGGCCAGCACCTGTTCGACGGCACGTTCCAGATCGTCCGCCGCAGCGCCTTCGCCAAAGGAATAACGCAGCGCCATCGCGAAGCTGAGGATGCAGGCGATCGGGTTGGCGCGGCCTTGGCCCGCGATGTCGGGGGCCGATCCGTGGACGGGTTCATACAGGGCCTTGGGCCGGCCGTTCGCCATGGGCGCGCCCAGGGATGCCGAAGGCAGCATCCCCAACGACCCGGTCAGCATCGCCGCCGCATCCGACAGGATGTCGCCGAACAGGTTGTCGGTCACGATCACGTCGAATTGCGACGGGCGGCGGACCAGCTGCATCGCGCCGTTGTCGGCATACATGTGGGTCAGCTCGACATCCGGGTATTCGTTGTCGTGGACCCACTGGACCTCCTCGCGCCACAGGATGCCCGATTCCATGACATTGGCCTTTTCCATGGAACAGACGCGGTTGGCCCGCTTGCGCGCGAGGTCGAAGGCCGCCCGCGCCACGCGGCGGATTTCGCCGCTGGTGTAACGCTGGGTGTTGACGCCGACGCGGCCGCCTTCGTTGTCCGGGCGATCGTCGGCGGAAATGCCGCGCGGTTCGCCGAAATAGACGCCCGAGGTCAGTTCGCGCACGATCAGGATGTCAAGTCCCGCCACGACCTCGCGCTTCAGCGACGAAAAATCGGCCAGCGCGTCAAAGCATTGCGCGGGCCGAAGGTTGGCGAACAGGTCCATTTCCTTGCGCAGCCGCAGCAGGCCGCGTTCCGGCTTCACGCTGAAATCGAGGTTGTCATAGTTCGGCCCGCCGACCGCGCCCAGCAGCACCGCATCCACTGCCTGGGCCTTTGCCATCGTGGCGTCCGCCAGCGGCTTGCCATGGGCGTCCCAGGCCGCGCCGCCGACCAGATCCTCGGCCACGTCGAAGCGCATGCCCCGGTTCGCCTGGAACCAGTCGATGACCTTGCGGACCTCGGCCATCACCTCGGGGCCGATGCCGTCGCCGGGCAGGATCAGAAGGGAATAGGTATCGCTCATCTTGGGCCTCGCATCAGGGTCGCATCCGCCTAGACCCGAGGCGGCACACGGTCAAGTTCACGGCCATTTGGCTTGCGGCGGGGGGCGGTCCGGGGCGGTATGCCCCCATGCCAACCAGACGGGAGATCCGGCCATGAGAACGATCCTTGCCGCAGCAGTGCTGGCGGCCGGACTGTCGGGAACGGCGCTGGCCGACGGCGGCATGAGCGTGCAGTTGCCCAACACCTCCGGCCTGGGCCGGGCCGAGGCCGAGGCGCTGCTGGCGCAACTGGCGCAGGTCAACGTCATCACCTCGAACTGTCCGGCCCATGCGGTGACGGACGGGGAGTGGACGCTGATCACCGGCACGGGCGACCGGCTGGCCGCGCAACTGGGGCTGGATGCGGCGACCTATGACCGCAATTACTACGCCCCCGCCTTCCAACTGCTGGACAACCCGGCCTCGTGCGACCGGATCGGCCCGCAGGCCCGGCCGCTGATCGCGCGGCTGAAATCGATGGGCGGCGGCACCACGCCGCTGGCGCGGTCGCAGTAAGGCGTCAGGGCAGGGCCAGATCGACCCAGACCAGCCGGTGACGCGAGGCGGCCATGGCCGCATCATGCAGCGGCTGGCCGGGGGCGGGCCAGATCACGCCCGAGCCGGTGACGTTCAGATCGGGCGAGGGCAGGACATAATCCACCCGCAGATTGCCCGGCCCGTCCGCGTCCGGCCAGTCGGCGGTGTCCAGCGCCGGGTCGCCCTTGTGCCGGGCATTCGCGCCGTCCTGCGGGGCGGCGGCGGCGCCCGCGCTGCGGGGCAGGGGATCGCGCACCCGCGCCAGCAACCGGTCCAGCGCCTCGCGCCGGCCCTCGCTGTCGGCAGGGTCCAGGTTGATGTCGCCCAAGACGACAAAGCGGTCGGCAGGCAGGCGGTCCCGCCAGAAAGCGGTTTCGTCATGATTGCGCCGGCCGTTGCGGTCCTCGTCCCCGTCAAAGACGGGCGGCGTCGCGGCATAGGCCAGCAGGCGCAGCGTGGTTTCCCCGGCAGCTACCGGAATCTCCCAATGCGCGGTCGAGGACAGGCGCTGCGCTGCCGCGACCTCGGGCGCGGCAGGCGGCATCAGGTTGCCGGGCAGGTCGCGCCACAGAACGGCGGTATGGTCCATCACCGGCCCCAGCGGCAGCCGCGACAGCACCGCCATGCCCCCTTGTCCGATGAACAGGCCGAACCCTTGCGCGTCATCGGCCGTGCCCAGACGTCCGTCGTCGTCCAGATCCAGCCCTGTCGCCATGCCGCTGTTCGGCTGCGCGGCGAATCGATGCGGATAGTCCGCGCCCGCCCTTGCCAGCGTTTCGGCAAAGGCCGCCAGCGCCGTGCCGTCATGATCCCAGTCGAATCCGGTCAGCAGCAGCACATCGGCATCCGCCGCCACGATCACCTGCACCGCCGCCGCAACCTGCGCGTCCTTGCCCGACCGGATGTCGGCCAGCAGCAGCCCCGGCCCCTTGCGGGTCAGGTCCGGCGACCATGTGGCCAGCCGGATCGTGTCGGCCCCGGCGGGTCCTGCCAGGGCCAGAGCCAGCAAAAGCGCCCTCAGACCCAAGGCTGGGACTGGGCGATCCGCGTCTCATAGGCCTCGATCGCGGGGGCCTTTTCCATCGTCAGCCCGATGTCGTCGAGGCCGTTCAGCAGGCAATGCTTGCGGTGCGGGTCCATCTCGAACTGATACGCGGTGCCGTCCGCGCCGGTCACGGTCTGCGATTCCAGATCGACGGTCAGCCGCGCATTGGCACCGTTCTCGGCGTCCTTCATCAGCGCGTCCACCGCGTCCTGCGGCAGCACGATGGGCAGGATGCCATTCTTGAAGCAGTTGTTATAGAAGATGTCGGCGAAGCTGGTCGAGATCACGCAGCGGATGCCGTAATCCAGCAGCGCCCAGGGCGCATGTTCGCGCGACGATCCGCAGCCGAAGTTGTCGCCCGCGACGATGATCTGCGCATCCCGCCAGGCGGGCTTGTTCAGCACGAAATCGGGGTTTTCCGTCCCGTCGGGGAAAAAGCGCATCTCGTCGAACAGGTTCTTGCCCAGTCCCGAACGATGGATCGTCTTCAGGAACTGCTTGGGGATGATCATGTCGGTGTCGATGTTGACCAGCGGCATGGGCGCCGCGATGCCGGTCAGGGTGGTGAACTTGTCCATGGGGTCCTTTCCGATTACAGCAGGCCGCCAAGGCGCACCGGGGTGCGGCACATGGACCTGGCTGCAACGACTTTAAGGGGGTTGGGATGTATCCGGATGGTCTGGTTGACTGCGTCCTGCGCGGCTGGAGGCCGGGGATCGGCGATCCCGAGGCGACCGGATGGCTGACGGTGCTGGCCTATCTGCTGTGCGCGGGTCTGGCCGTGGCGGTCTGGCGGCGCCAGCCGCGCGGGCCCGGTCGGACCTTCTGGGCGGTGATCGCAGGGCTGATGCTGTTCCTTGGGCTGAACAAGCAACTGGACCTGCAGACGGCCCTGACCCAGGCCGGACGCTGTCTTGCCCATGCGCAGGGCTGGTATGACCAGCGCCGGGTCGTGCAGGCGGCCTTCATCCTGGGGCTGCTGGCCGCATCCGTCATGGCGCTGCTGCTGGCGCGGCGGATGTTGCGCGGCAGCCTGCGGGGCAACCGGCTGGCGCTGATCGGGCTGACGGTGCTGACCGCCTTCGTCATGGTCCGCGCCGTGGGCTTTCATCACGTCGATGCCCTGATCGGCCGCCGCGAATTCGGCGTCAGCACGAACTATCTGTTCGAGAACGCCGGACTGCTGCTGATCGCGCTGAATGCGGCCGCCCTGCTGCGGCGCGCGCGAGGGCGCGCCGCAAGCCGGGCCTGACGACCGCGCGGTCAGCAAGGCAGGACGCAGGGCCATGGCCGGGCTCAGGCCGTTTCGGCCATAATCTCGCGCACATCGACCAGATGCCCGGCGATGCCCGCAGCCGCGGCCATGACCGGCGACATCAGATGCGTGCGCCCGCCCCGGCCCATCCGCCCCTCGAAGTTGCGGTTCGAAGTCGCGGCGCAGCGTTCGCCCGGCGCAAGCTGGTCGGGGTTCATGCCCAGGCACATCGAACAGCCCGCCAGCCGCCAGTCGAAGCCCGCGTCGGTGAAGATCCTGTCCAGACCCTCTTCCTCGGCCTGCATCCTGACGAGGCCCGATCCGGGGACGACCATGCCGCGCACGCCCGGCGCCAGATGCTTGCCGCGCAGGATTTCGGCGGCGGCGCGCAGATCCTCGATCCGGCCATTGGTGCAGGAGCCGATGAACACGGCGTCGATGCGGATGTCCTTCAGCGCCATGCCCGGCGTCAGGCCCATGTAATCCAGCGAGCGGCGCGCGGCCTCGACCTTGCCGCCCTCGAAATCCTCGGGCGCGGGGACGGTCGCGCCGATGGGCAGCACGTCCTCGGGGCTGGTGCCCCAGGTCACGACCGGCTCGATATCCTCGCCGCGGATGGTCACGACCTTGTCGAAATGCGCGCCCTCGTCGGTGTGCAGCGTGCGCCACCAGTTCAGCGCGGCTTCCCACGCGGCGCCCTTGGGCGCGTGGGGGCGGCCCTTGACATAGTCGAAGGTCTTTTCGTCCGGCGCGATGATGCCCGCACGGGCGCCGCCCTCGATCGCCATGTTGCAGACGGTCATGCGGCCTTCCATGGACAGGTCGCGAATCGCCTCGCCGCAGTATTCGATGACATGGCCGGTGCCGCCGGCGGTGCCGGTGCGCCCGATCACGGCCAGCGTGATGTCCTTGGCGGTCACACCGGGGCGCAGTTTCCCGGTGATCTCGACCTTCATGTTCTTCGATTTCTTCTGGATCAGCGTCTGGGTGGCCAGGACGTGTTCCACCTCCGACGTGCCGATGCCGTGCGCGAGCGCGCCGAAGGCCCCGTGCGTGGAGGTGTGGCTGTCGCCACAGACGACGGTCATGCCGGGCAGGGTCCAGCCCTGTTCGGGACCGACGATATGGACGATTCCCTGACGGATGTCGTTCATCGGGTAATAGTTCACACCGAATTCACGCGCGTTCCGGTCCAGTTCGGCGACCTGCGCGCGGCCTTCGGGGTTTTCGATGCCCTCCACGCGGTCGGCCGTGGTCGGCACGTTGTGGTCGGGCACGGCGATGGTCTTTTCGGGCGCGCGCACCTTGCGGCCCGTCATCCGCAGCCCCTCGAAGGCCTGCGGGCTGGTCACTTCGTGGACCAGATGGCGGTCGATATACAGCAGGCAGGTGCCGTCGGGCTGGCGATCGACGACATGGGCGTCGAAGATCTTGTCATAGAGCGTTCGCGGTGCGCCCGCGTTCATGGTGCCGGTCATGGCTGTCTCTTTCGGGAAGATGGCGGTTCGGGGACATGGGAAGGCTGCGCGGCAAGCGCGCCGCCGGTCACAGTCGGGCAGTCACGGTGCGGCTGACGCCATGGAAGCGGCCGGGCAGGCGGACGCGGTCGTGAATGTCGAAATACCGGAACATGGCGGCGACTTTACGTCAACGCAGGCGGTCCCGCAAGGGATAGGCCCCGCCCTGCCGGGCGATTCCGGCCACAGGTGGCAGCCAATCGCACCGGCAGTGGTTGAGTCGCGCCCTTGGCGTGCTATCTTTGATTCAGCCCGGCGCCGGGGTCATGCGGCGCGCTGACCGGAGGAAGTCCCCTGTCCACCAACGTCCCGCCGGCTGGTCAGCCGGCCGCGACCATCACGGAAAGCAGCGACCAGTTGCTTGCCCGTATCCTGTCCTCGCTCGAAGACGACAAGGCCGAGGATATCGTCACCATCGACCTGCGCGGCCGTTCGGCCATGGCCGACCATATGGTCATCGCCTCGGGCCGCAGTTCGCGCCAGGTCGCATCCATCGCCGAAAAGCTCGTGGACCGGCTGAAACACGAGGCCGGGCGCGGCGCCCGGATCGAAGGCAAGGAAACCGGCGACTGGGTGCTGATCGACGCGGACGATGTGATCGTCCATGTCTTCCGCCCCGAGGTGCGCGAGTTCTATCAGCTGGAAAAGATGTGGATGCCCGCCGACACGCTGGGCAGCCTGCGCGTGGACGCCGCGCGCGCCGTATCGGCGCCGCTGGCACAATAAGCGCGGCGTCCGGCCATGATGCGAATCCGCATCGCCGCGGTCGGGCGCCTGCCGTCACGCAGCCCGGAATCGGCGCTGGTCGGTGATTACCTGAGCCGCCTCGGTCAGACCGGGCGCGCCTTGGGGCTTGGTCCCGCCACCGTGGCCGAGGTCGAGGATCGCCGCGGCGGCGGCAGGGCGGCCGAGGCCGCGCTGTTGTCCCGCCAGATCCCTGACGGCGCCGCCGTGATCGCGCTGGACGAACGCGGCCAACTGCTGGGCTCGCCCGATTTCGCCCACATGCTGGCTCGGTTCCGCGACGACGGGCGGGGGGATGCCGTCTGCCTGATCGGCGGGGCGGACGGGCTGGATCCC
>ENA-UOUJ01001235-UOUJ01001235.1-activated-sludge-metagenome-genome-assembly--contig:-NODE-1235-length-14073-cov-4.110001_pt1 | contig 14073 bp, 13 predicted proteins | sample MGYA00249839_ERZ747224 | MGnify/ENA primary metagenome ERZ747224 (study PRJEB28782, sample SAMN03220277) | activated sludge metagenome | biome: wastewater; feature: sewage sludge; material... | reverse complement strand
GCGTTCCCACATCTGCGCGCTCTTCAGCCAGAACCGGCGGTCCGAGGGCGGGATATAGATCGCGGCCCCGGCCCGTTCGGTGACAAAGCCCGCCGCGCGGGCCTGCGCGTCCAGTTGCCCGCGGGAGTAGCTGCGACCCAGGCCAAAGGGCGTGCGCTCGCTTTGCGCCCACAGCCCGGCGCGGTTGGGCACCATGACGATCATCCGCCCGCCCGGCCCCAAGGTCCGCCAAGCCTCGGCCATCAGGGCGGACGGGTTGTCGGCGGTTTCCAGCCCGTGCAGCATGACCAGCCGGTCCACGCTGCCGGTTTCCAGCGGCCAGGCGTCCTCGTCGCACAGCACGCTGTGGCTGGGGGCGCCGGCGGGCCAGGCCATCACCCCCTGCGGCCCTGGCATCAGCGCCGTCACCCGCCGCGACCGCGCCAGATAGGGGCGCAGCACCGGCACGGCAAAGCCGTAACCTGCCACCGTCATCCCCGAGACCCGTTCGGCCGGCCACAGCGCCGTCAGCCGGTCGCGCAGGATGCGCTGCACCACCCGGCCCAACGCCCGCTGGTAATAGAATGCGCGCAGGTCGATGACGTCGTGATGCATTGCCTCGGGCCGGGGTTTCGGGTCACCTGATGGATGACACGATGCAAGGGGGGTGCCAATGCCGGCCGAACTGGTGACGATCCGCTGCCTGACGGACAATTATGCATATCTGGTTCATGCGGGTGGTCGGACGGCGCTGGTCGACGCGCCGGAAGCCGGGCCGGTCCTGGCCGAACTTGACCGCCGCGGCTGGCGGCTGGACATGATCCTGCTGACCCATCACCACGATGACCATATCCAGGCCGTGCCGGAAATCGTGGCCGCCACGGGTGCGCAGGTCTGGGGCAATGCCGCCGACGCGCAACGTCTGCCGCCGCTGGACCGTGCGCTGCGCACGGGCGAGACGGCCGAGGTCTGCGGAGAGCGGGTCGAGGTCATCGATGTACCCGGCCATACGGTCGGTCATGTGGCATATCACCTGCCGGAATCGAAACTGGTTTTCACCGCCGACAGCCTGATGGCCATGGGCTGCGGGCGCCTGTTCGAGGGCACGGCGGCGCAGATGTGGGACAGCCTGAGCCGCGTTGCCGCCCTGCCCGGCGACACGCTGGTCTGTTCGGGGCACGATTATTGCCGGTCGAACGGCGCCTTCGCGCTGTCGGTGGATCCGGACAATGCCTCGCTGCGGGCGCGTCTCGACGCGGTGACGGCAGGCCGGCAGCCCTGTTCGCCCGCGACGCTGGCCGAGGAAAGGGCCACCAACCCCTTCCTGCGCGCCCCCGACCTGGCCCGCCCCGACGAAGGCGCACTGGCCGCATTCGCCCGCCTGCGCGCGGCAAAGGACGCATTCCGGGGCTGAGCGCGGCTTGAAAACGGTGCTTCGCGCGATCACATCTGGATCAACCGCAACCCATTCCGCGCGCCGGGGTTGATATACCGCTTGATCTGCGCCGGAATGCACCAATTCTTAATCGTACCGTGACACTACTGGTCAGGTGGGCCGCAGCCCAGACCGCCAGCCGACCGACAGGAGCCCGAGCCCGTGCCGTCCTTCTCGACCACCCTGGAACAGGCGATCCATGCTGCGCTGTCGCTGGCCAACCAGCATCGCCATGAACTTGCCACACTTGAACATCTGCTGCTGGCGCTGACCGAAGAACTCGATGCCGTCAAGGTGATGCGTGCCTGCAACGTCGATCTGGGCGAACTGCGCCGCCTGCTGAACGACTTCATCGAAGACGACCTGTCCACCCTGATCACCGATGTCGAAGGGTCCGAGGCCGTGCCCACGGCCGCCTTCCAGCGGGTGATCCAGCGCGCTGCGATTCATGTCCAGTCCTCGGGCCGGACCGAGGTGACGGGCGCGAACGTCCTGGTCGCGATCTTTGCCGAACGTGAATCGAACGCCGCCTATTTCCTGCAGGAACTGGACATGACCCGTTACGACGCGGTCAACTTCATTGCGCATGGCGTGGCGAAGAACCCGTCGTTTTCGGAAAACCGCACCGTTCAGGGGGCCGAGGCCGAACAGGCCAAGGTCGAGCAGCCGCAGGGCGCCAAGGACGATTCCGCCCTGGCCAAATACTGCGTCGATCTGAACCGCAAGGCCGCGGCAGGCGACGTGGACCCGCTGATCGGTCGCGCCGACGAGGTGGAACGCTGCATCCAGGTCCTGTGCCGCCGGCGCAAGAACAACCCGCTGCTGGTGGGCGATCCGGGCGTCGGCAAGACCGCCATCGCCGAGGGGCTGGCGCTGAAGATCACGCGGGGCGAGACGCCGGACGTGCTGAAGGGCGCGACCATCTATTCGCTGGACATGGGGGCGCTGCTGGCAGGCACCCGCTATCGCGGCGACTTCGAGGAGCGGCTGAAGGCCGTCGTGAAGGAGCTTGAGGAGCATCCCGACGCGATCCTGTTCATCGACGAGATCCACACCGTCATCGGCGCCGGCGCGACCAGCGGCGGGGCGATGGATGCGTCGAACCTGCTGAAGCCGGCGCTGGCCGGCGGCAAGCTGCGCTGCATGGGCTCCACGACCTACAAGGAGTTCCGCCAGCATTTCGAAAAGGACCGCGCCCTGTCCCGCCGGTTCCAGAAGATCGATGTGAACGAGCCGACCGTGCCCGACACGATCAAGATCCTGATGGGGCTGAAGCCCAGCTTCGAAAAGCACCACGAACTGCGCTATACGACCGAGGCGATCAAGTCGGCGGTGGAACTGGCCGCGCGGTACATCAACGACCGCAAGCTGCCGGATTCGGCCATCGACGTGATCGACGAGGCGGGCGCGGCCCAGCATGTCGTGGCCGAAAGCCGCCGCAAGAAGGTGATCGGACCCAGGGACATCGAGGCGGTTGTCGCCAAGATCGCGCGCATCCCGCCCAAGAACGTCACCAAGGACGATGCCGAGGTGCTGCGCGATCTGGAAAGGACGCTCAAGCGGCTGGTCTTCGGCCAGGATGCGGCGATCGAGGCGCTGGCGTCCTCGATCAAGCTGGCCCGCGCGGGCCTGCGCGAGCCTGAAAAGCCCATCGGCAACTATCTGTTCGCCGGCCCGACCGGCGTCGGCAAGACCGAGGTGGCCAAGCAGCTTGCCAGTTCGCTGGGAGTGGAGCTGCTGCGCTTCGACATGTCGGAATACATGGAGAAACACGCGGTTTCCCGCCTGATCGGCGCACCCCCCGGCTATGTCGGCTTCGATCAGGGCGGGCTTCTGACCGACGGGGTGGACCAGCACCCGCATTGCGTGCTGCTGCTGGACGAGATCGAGAAGGCGCACCCGGATGTCTACAACATCCTGCTGCAGGTGATGGACCACGGCAAGCTGACCGACCACAACGGCCGGCAGGTGGATTTCCGCAACGTGATCCTGATCATGACCACGAACGCGGGCGCGGCCGATCAGGCGAAAGCCGCCATCGGCTTTGGCCGCGACCGGCGCGAGGGCGAAGACAAGGAAGCGATCGAGCGCACCTTCACGCCCGAGTTCCGCAACCGGCTGGACGCGGTGATCTCGTTCGCGCCGCTCTCGCGCGAGGTGATCGTGCAGGTGGTGGAAAAGTTCATCCTGCAACTGGAGGCGCAGCTGATGGACCGCGGGGTCCATATCGAACTGACCTCCGAGGCCGCGAACTGGCTGGCCGAAAAGGGTTACGACGACCGGATGGGCGCGCGCCCGCTGGCCCGCGTGATCCAGGAGACGATCAAGAAGCCTCTGGCCGAGGAACTTCTGTTCGGCAGACTCACGAAAGGCGGCAACGTCAAGGTGCGGATCGAGGATGACAAACCCGTCTTCGAAATCGAGGGTCCCTCGACCCCGCGCCTGACCAAGGACCGCCCGCCCCTGCTGACGGCGGAATAAGGGTCGCCACCGTGCAGGATGTCGAACGCCCCGGCCCTTGGGTCCGGGGCGTTTCCCTGTGCGGACGACGGACGCGCCCGATCCGCCATGTTGCAGTTCCAAGGGCTGTCATGGCCCTGCATCCGGGAATCCTCGGGAGCGGCGGACATCTGCCTGTACCGCTTGACGACGGACCCGGAATATCGCCGATATGCGCGGCAAAGGCCGCCCTGTCGCGCGGCGGGCGCGAGAGGACGGATGACCAAGGGATACTGGATCGGCCATGTCACCGTGGATGACGCCGCCGCCTATGAGGAATATCGCCGCGCCAATACCGTCGCCTTTGCCAGATACGGCGCGCGGTTCCTGGTCCGGGGCGCCGCTCAGGAAGTGGTGGAAGGCAGCCTGCGCCCCCGCGCCGTCGTGATCGAGTTTCCCAGCCTGCAGGCGGCGCGCGACTGCTATCGCAGCCCCGAATACCAGGCGGCCCTGGCGTTGCGGCTGCCCTGCAGCACCGCGGACATCGCCATCGTGGAAGGCTGGGACGATACTCCGGGCATGGACTGAAACTTGTTTACCATATGGGCACTTGTGCCAGGTCGCCACAATCCCGATACTGTCAGTCATGTTCCGCAACCTGCTGTCGCGCCTTTTCGCTGAAGATGCTCCTGCCCGGGCGCTGCCCTCGCAGGAGGCCGAAGTAGCGGTTGCCGCCCTGCTGGTCCGCGTGGCTCGGGCGGACGACCATTACGGCCGGGCGGAACGCGACCGCATCGACCACGTGCTGGCGGCCTGCCGGGGCATCGATCTGGACACCGCAACAGAGCGCCGTCTGGCCGCCGAAATGATCGAGGCCGAGGCGCCGGACACCGTCCGCTTTACCCGCGCGATCAAGGACCGCATTTCGCTGTCCGACCGCATCCATGTGATCGCGGCGATGTGGGACGTGGCCCTTGCCGACGGAAAGCGGACCGCGGACGAGGATGCGGCGGTCCGCCTGGCCGCCAATCTGCTGGGCGTCAACGATGTGGACAGCGCCCGCGCCCGCCAACGGGTCGAGGCGTCTCGCGCCGCCCGGACTCCGCGCACGGGGAACACGGCAACTCCTGATGAATCCCTGCTGGATTCGGCTTCGTCCGGCGGTTGAAGGAACCTTTTCTTTCCTGAAGGCGGCCGCATGAAGTCGTTGCATTCGGGCCGCAAATCGCGCCACATGGCCTGACCATGACCGCGTCATCCCTGCCGCCCGCCTCTGCTTCCTCTGTTGCCGCAACATCGCCCGTCATCGAGATGCGCGGCATCCACAAGGCCTATGGCCCGCTTGAGGTGCTGAAGGGCGTCGATCTGACAGCGCCGCGCGGGCATGTGCTGACGCTGATCGGATCGTCGGGGTCTGGCAAATCGACGCTGCTGCGCTGCTGCAACCTGCTGGAAAACAGTCAGGCCGGCGAGATCCTGTTCGAAGGCGAGCCCGTGCGCTGGACCGGCCAGGGCGCCGCGCGCCATCCTGCCGACCGGGCCCAGGTGCGCCGGCTGCGGACCAATCTGTCCATGGTCTTCCAGCAGTTCAACCTGTGGTCTCACATGACCGTGCTGCAGAACGTGATGGAGGCACCCGTGACCGTGCTGGGCCAGCCGCCTGCCCGGGTGGAACCCCGCGCCCGCGCCCTGCTGGCCAAGGTGGGCATCGGCGACAAGGCCGACGCCTGGCCCGCGCAACTGTCGGGCGGCCAGCAGCAGCGCGCCGCCATCGCCCGCGCCCTGTGCATGGAGCCGCGCGCCCTGCTGTTCGATGAGCCGACCAGCGCGCTCGACCCCGAATTGCAGCAGGAGGTCGTCAAGGTCATCAAGGATCTGGCGGCCGAGCATCGCACCATGATCCTTGTCACCCACGACATGCGGCTGGCCGCGGATGTCAGCGACCATGTCGTGTTCCTGCATCAGGGCCGGATCGAGGAAGAGGGTCCCCCCGACCAGATCTTCCGCGCACCCCGGACCGACCGGCTGCGCCAGTTCCTCAGCGCCACGATGGTGGCCTGACCAACGACAAACGACCAACGGGAGAATGCCATGAAGAAACTGATGCTGGCCGCCGCCGCGCTGGCGCTGACTGCCGGAATGGGGCTGGCCGACACCATCCGCATGGGAACCGAGGGCGCCTATCCTCCCTATAACCTCGTCAACGACAAGGGCGAGGTCGACGGCTACGAGATCGACCTGGGCAACGAACTGTGCAAGCGCATCGGCGCGGAATGCACCTGGGTCAAGAACGACTTCGATTCCATCATCCCCAACCTGGTCAGCGGCAACTATGACACGATCATGGCCGGGATGAGCATCACCGAGGAGCGCAAGAAGGCGATCCAGTTCACGCAGGCCTATCTGCCCGCCGTGCCTTCGGCCTATGCCGCGCTGGACGACGGCATCGATCTGACCCAGGCTACGGTGGCAGCACAGACCGGCACCATCCAGGCCGCCCATGTCGCCGAAACGGGGGCCACGCTGGTCGAGTTCGTCACCCCCGACGAAGCTGTCGCCGCCGTCCGCAACGGCGAGGCCGACGCGGTCTTCGCCGACCGCGATTTCCTTGTGCCGATCGTGGAAGAGGGCGGCGACGGTTTCATGTGGGTGGGCGACGAGGTTCCGCTGGGCGAAGGCATCGGCATGGGCCTGCGCCAGTCGGACACCGCGCTGAAGGACCGCTTCGACAAGGCGATCAGCGACATGAAGGCGGACGGTTCGCTGAACGTGCTGATCAGGAAGTGGTTCGGGGACAGGGCCGCAGTCTTCGACACCGCCACGGCCCCCGTGGCCGGGGATGCCGCCGCCGCGACCAACTGACCGGCTGACCCGTAACCGCATGCCGCCCCGCTGATCGGGGCGGCGCAAACGACAGGGCCGCAATGTTCCAGCAATGCGCCGATCCCAAGGCCCTCGAAGGCTTTGCATGGTTGATGTGCTATCTGACATCGGGCAAGCATCTGCTGTTCTATGCCTCGTTCGGGACGGTTCTCGGGCTGCTGGCGATCACGGCCCCGGTGGCGCTGCTGTTCGGTTTCGGCGGCGCGATGGCGGCGCGGTCGCGCATCGCGCCGCTGCGCTGGCTGGGGCGCGCCTATGCCGCGGTGGTGCGGGGAGTGCCGGACATCATCTTCTTCCTGTTCGTGCCGATCGCGATGGATCAGGGGCTGGAATGGCTGCGCAGCCGATTTTACTGCGACACCTCGGTCCCGGTGCGGCAGGGCAACGAATTCCTGGTCTGCCCGGCGGCCAAGCTGCCGCTGTCCACATCCCCCGAATGGATGCATGAAATCTATGGCATCGCCTTGGCGGTCACGGCCTTCGCGCTGGTGTTCGGAGCCTTTGCCGCCAATGTGCTTTACGGTGCGATGCAGGCGGTGCCGCGCGCCCAGCTGGAAACCGCCGAGGCTTACGGCATGACCCCGCGCCAGATCGACCGGCGCATCCTGATCCCGCAGATGTGGACCTATGCCCTGCCCGGCCTGTCCAACCTGTGGATGATCCTCATCAAGGCGACGCCGCTGCTGTTCCTGCTGGGGGTCGAGGACATCGTCTATTGGGCGCGCGAACTGGGCGCGTCCAAGACCTCGGCCTATGCCTATCCGCATGGCGACTGGCGGGTATGGTATTTCCTGGCGATCCTGGTCTTCTATCTGCTGATGACCTGGGTGTCGCAGCGGGTGATCGACCGGCTGTCCAGGCGGCTCTCGGCCGGTCAGGCCACCTTCGCGGGCGAAACCATGCGTCGGGCGGGTGCCGCATGAACGAATGCCTGCAGACCATCGCGGATTACGGGCTGCGGTCCATCGGAATTGGCGAAAAGCTGCTGCCGCGCACGGATTTCACCCTGTGCCAGCAGGCGACCCTGATCGGATCGGGGCTTGTCTGGAACCTGTATTTCGGGGTGCTGGCGCTGCTCTTCGGGTTCTTCCTGGCCAATGCGCTGGCGCTGGCCAAGGCCAGCCGCAACCCATGGCTGCGCAAACCGGCCGAGGGGTTCATCTTCGTCTTCCGCGGCAGTCCCTTGTTCATCCAGTTCTTCCTGGCCTATGCGGCGCTGGTCAAGCTGCCGCGCGCGGACATCGACCTGTTCGGCCTGACCGTCGAGACAAGCTGGATGACCCGCGCCTGGGCGGGGGCGCTGCTGGTCCTGACGCTGAACACCGCCGCCTATTCGGCCGAAATCTTTTACGGCGCGCTGCGCAACCTGCCCAAGGGCGATCTGGAGGCCGCGGATGCCTATGGCATGACCGGCTGGGCCCGGTTCCGCCGGATCATGTGGCCCACGATGCTGCGGCTGGCATGGCCCGCCTATACCAACGAGGCGATCTTCCTGTTCCATGCGACGACGCTGGTGTTCCTGTCCAGCTTTCCCGCCATCCAGCAACAGGGCGACAGCCTGTATTACGCCAGCTATTTCGCCGACAAGACCTTCAACCCTTTCGTCGCCTATCCGATCGTGGCGCTCTATTTCATCCTTCTGACCCTGGGCCTGATCGGGTTGTTCGGGGTCATCAACCGCCGGTTGAACCGGCATCTTCCGGGCGCCGTCCAGCGGACGAAATACCGCCCGAACATCATCAGGTGACATATCATGGACTGGCTGAGGGATCATCCGGAGGTCAAGACGATCCGCGTCGCGGCGGCCGATCTGAACGGCGTCGCCCGCGGCAAGCGCATGCCGGCGAAATTCGCCGAAAAGCTGATGAGCGAGGGGACAAAGTTCCCCTATTCGGTGCTGAACATGGACATCTGGGGCGAGGACGTCGAGGACAGCCCGCTGGTGTTCAAGGCGGGCGATCCGGACGGGCTTCTGATGCCGACGGAACGGGGCTTCATGCCGATGCCGTGGCTGGATGCGCCGTCGGCCCTGTTGCCGATCTGGATGTTCCACCCGGACGGGCGGCCCTATGACGGCGATCCGCGGCAGGCGCTGGCCCGCGTGGCCGAGCGGTATCAGGCCGCCGGCCTGACCCCGGTTGTGGCGACCGAACTGGAATTCTTCCTGATCGACGACAGCAAGTCCGGCCTGTTGCAGGTTCCGCCCAGCCCGCGGTCGGGCAAGCGCCGCACGGGCGCCGAAACCCTGTCGCTGCGGGCGCTGGATGCCTTCGACAAGTTCTTCACCGCGCTTTATGACGCCTGCGAGGCGATGGACGTTCCCGCCGACACCGCCATTTCCGAAGCCGCGCCCGGCCAGTTCGAAATCAACATGATGCACCAGCCCGACCCGCTGAAGGCCGCGGACGATGCCTGGCTGTTCAAGCAGCTGGTCAAGGGGCTGGCGCGGCGCTTCGGCTTTGCCGGATCGTTCATGGCCAAGCCCTATGACCTTTACAATGGCAGCGGCATGCACATGCATTTTTCGGTGCTGGACCGGGACGGCAACAACATCTTTGACGATGGCACGGATGAGGGGTCGGATCTGCTGCGCCATGCGGTCGCGGGCTGCCTGCGGGCGATGCCCGGATCGACGCTGATGTTCGCCCCGCATGAAAACAGTTATGACCGGCTGGTGCCGAATGCCCATGCGCCGACCGGCATCGGCTGGGCCTATGAGAACCGCACCTCGGCCATCCGCATTCCCTCATCGGGTCCCAAGGCGCGTCGGATCGAGCATCGCACGCCGGGCGGCGACGTGAACCCCTATCTGACCATCGCTGCGATCCTGGGCGCGGCCCTGAACGGGATCGAGGACCGCCTGGACTGCCCGCCCCCGATCACCGGAAACGCCTATGATCAGGGACTGGCCCAACTGCCCGCAACCTGGGGCGAGGCGATCGACTGCTTTGCCGCCTGCCCCGAGATCAGGCGCATCTTCCCGGCCCATCTGATCGAGAACTATGTCATGACCAAGCGGCAGGAACTGCATTACATGGCCGAACTCTCGGACGACGAAACGGTGGAGCTGTATCTGGACACGGTCTGATTTCTCAGTCCCGGCACAGGGCTTTCGCTGTCGGGACATTCCCGCCGTCCAGGCAGGCGATCATTTTCCATCGGCCGACTTCCGGCCGATGGTTCTCATGGATCAACCCATCTGCCCAGAGCAGTGCCGGCGCTGGCCCGCCTGCGCTTTCACGCGCGCCCCGCCCAGACCTTCGGGCGGGCGCATCAGAGCCAGCATGGGGCAGCATCAAGGGCGTGATTGCGGCGTGGCAGGTTGCCAGACCGCCTTTCACGCCGCAGTCGGAAAGGACCATTCGTTCAGGATGGCCGATGGCCACGCCTGCCACACAGCGGGTGCTGTCGGCCGGCTGCGCGGGACGGGCGCGGGGTGGATCGATCGTGGGCGGCGCCCTGTTCTCGTGCCGGTCGCGAAAATGAGGGCAAGCCGCAGCAGGACTGCGGGCACACCAGCATGGCGGATCGGTGTCCTGACAGCGGCCGAAGTCATGAGGAACAGAAGAAACCGGGCGCAGCCGCCGCCCAACAAGCCTTGCGCCCGCCGGTTCAACTTCGGACGCACGGGGGGTTCCTTGGTCCGTCGTGGCAGGCGGGTCACCTTCGGCCGTTCTGCATCACGCTCAACACGCCTCGCAAACGACGTTGCAGCCCGTCTGGACGCGGGCCAGTCGATCGCCTGTCAGTCCAGCGATTCTTCGGCCTTGTCGGCCAGGGCCTCGGCCCGTGCGGCCAGTTCGTCCAGCGCATCGGACAGCCCCGGAGGGATGACCGGCACCTCGACCCGCGGCGGGTTCGACTTCAGCCGGGCCAGTTCGCGTTCGGCCGAGGCGACCCGATCCTCCAGCGTCGAGGTGCGATCCGCCAGCATCAGGCCCGCCAGCAGCAGCAGCCGCGGTTCGGGCATCCGCCCGGCCTGATCGATGATGGCGCGCGCTTCGGTGTGCAGCATGGCCGCGGCACGTTTCAGCAACCGCTCTTCGCCCTCCTGACAGGACAGGGTGTATTCCTTGTGGCCGATGGTGAAATCGACGGTCGGCATCAGTGGCGCTCCTCGTCGGCGGGATCGGGGATGGGGGCGTCGGCCTCGGCCCCGGAGGGATGGGGCGCAATCGGATCGGAATCGGATTCGCTGGCCGGTTCCTGCAGCACGGCGGGCGCAGTCTGCCCCGGATCGGCCACGACCTGGTCAGAGGCGGGCACCGGGTTCTCCGGACCGGCCTGCGGGGCCGGATCTGCCTGGACCGGCATGGGGGCCGTGCCTGCGTCCTGCACGGGCGCGGCAGGCGTGCCCAGCATGTCATCCAGCGCGTCCAGGATGTCGGACATCTGCGCGATCTCGGCCGCGCGTGCGGCGCGCAGGGTCTCGATCTCGGCCTCCAGCGCAGCGCGCACGGCGTCCTGGCGCGCCCCGTGGTCGCCGGCTGTGATCAGCGCGCGGTTCGCGGCAGCCAACTGGTCGTTGGCAGCGGCCAGCCGCGCGGCCTCGGTGCCTGCGCCGGCCAGCCGCTCATGCGCCTGGGACAGACGCATCTGCAGCACCTCAAGCGTCGCGACCTGACGCTCGTGCAGCACCGCGATCTCCTCGTGCAGGGCGGCTGCGGGCGGCGGGGCCTGCGGTGCAGGCTCGGCGGCCTTGGCGGCAAGGCGCCGAGCCGCGCGGTCCACCGCGTGATCCAGTCGGTCGAGCGCCGCGATCAGGCGCCGTTCGCTGGCGGAGATGTGGCTCATGGACTGTCGCCCCCCATTTTGGCCGGTTGTGACAAAGCCCGCGCCCGCTGGCAAGCCACGCTGCCCGAAAGTCTGCATTCGCATCGTCGCAAGGACGGTGGAGCCGCTGGATAGAGGAGCAGCGCGGCGAGAGAGGTTGGAAACCGGCCGCCTGTTATCGAACACCATCCTGCCGGTGCCCCCTGCACATTGAACGAGCCGCTTCTGCTGCCTTGAAGGCGTGCCGTCCGAAGGCCCAGCCCTTCTGCCGATCATGAAAGGATGCGCTTCCGCGTCCGGGCCGCAGCACGGCTGGACAAGAACCGACCGCAGCAGCGCGGCAGGCGGGCACGGACCGGCGACAGCGGTTTTCGCGTGGCTGGACATCATTGCCGCTGCCCCGCCATTCAGGGTCCGCATCCCCCGCGCCATGCGCGGCACCGGCACGGACCTTGTCACGGATATGCCGAATGGCCCGGAGGGACGGCATCCCCGGCTATCCTGCACCGCTGTCGCCGACGATTCGCCCGTCTTCCAGAGTCACGATCCGGTCGGCAAGTTCGAGGATGCGGTTGTCGTGCGTGACCATGACCGTCGTCGTGCCGCGGGCCTTTCCGAGACGCTTGAGCAGTTGCACCACGTTCAGGCCGCTGTCGCGGTCGAGCGCGGCGGTCGGCTCGTCCGCGAACACCACATCGGGATTGCCGACCAGGGCGCGCGCGATGGCCACGCGCTGCTTCTGCCCGCCCGAGAGGTTCGCGGGCAGATAATCCAGCCGGTCCGACAGGCCCAGCAGCCCCAGCATATGGGCTGCGGCCGTGCTGTCGCCGGCCCGGTCGCGGCCCGGCCTGACCTGCAGCCCCATCTGGACATTCTGCCGGGCAGTCAGGCTTTCGTGCAGGTTGTGGGCCTGAAAGATGAACCCCAGCCGGCGGCGCAGGGCGACCAGGCGAGGCTCGGGGGCGTGCGCCAGTTCCTGCCCCAGCAGGCGGACCGAGCCGTCCTGCACCTTGCGCAGGCAGCCCATCAGCGTCAGCAGCGTGGTCTTGCCCGATCCGGACGGCCCCATCAGCACCGTCAGGCTGCCCCGCGCGACCTTCAGATCGACATCGAAGATCGCCTGCTTCTTCGCCTCGCCGCGGCCGAACCAGTGGTTCAGCCCGGCGACGGCGATGGCGGGGCCGGCGTCAGGCATCAGAACAGTTCGGCCGGGTCGGCCGCCGCCAGACGCCGCGTGGCCAGCGCCCCCGACAGGGCGCAGGCGACGATCGTGCCCACGAGAACCGCCACGGCGGTCCGGGCGCCGAGTTCCAGCGGCAGGTTCGTCATCTGCCGCATCCCGCCGACCAATGCGCGGGCGACCAGATACCCCGGCACCGCCCCCAGCGCGGCAAGGATCAACGCCTCTTCCAGCACGATCCCCAACAGGAAACGCTGGCGATAGCCCATCGCCTTGAAGGTGGCGTATTCGCGGATATGATCGGCCACATCCGTCGAAAGCACCTGATAGACGATGACCAGCCCGACCAGGATGCCGATGACCACGCCGAAGCCGAAGATGATGCCGGTCGGCCGCCGGGTCTGCTGATAGGCGATGTCGTCGGCGCGCGCCTGGGCATAGGGGCGGATGCGCAGCGACTTGTCCGAGACGAGCTGCCGCAGTTCGGCCGAGACGCGCACGGCGTCGGCCCCCGGCTTCAGCGCCAGCAGCACATGATCGGGCGCAGTGCTTTGCCGGTTCTGCACGATCTTGAGGAAGGTCTGGTCCGAGACGATCAGGTATCCGTCAACGCCGAACCCCCCGCCGCCGTCAAAACCGTCATACATGGTCAGGGTGCGGCCGCGGATCTCGAAGGCGGACGGCGTGGCGGGGCCGATCGCCGCGGCCTCGTCCGGCATCAGCCCGCGGGTGAGGCGGTCGATGATGCCGGAGTCGGGCAGCGTCAGCAGTTCGGCCGCGGGCCGCAACGCGGGGTCAAGAAAGGCGGGCTGCGCCGGATCGACGCCAAAGGCCGTCAGCGTCATGGTGCTGCCCCCGCGCTGGACAGTGACGCTGCCCACGAACAGCGGCATCCCGGCCGTCACCTCGGGGTGAACCAATGCCTGGAAAAGCCACTGGCGGGCGACGTTGCTGCCGTCGGTCAGCGAATCCGCATCCGCCGCCGAAATCATGATGCCTGCCTGAAAGAAGTCATACGGCCGCCCGGTCGCGATCGACATCGATCCCATGATCGCCAGCTGGACGAAGACCAGCACATCCGCGAAGGCCACCCCCGCCAGCGCCGCGACCAGCCGGCCGCGGTTGTGGGTCAGTTGCAGCCAGCCGATCGGCAGCCGCCCCAACAGACGGGCAAGCAGCCCGGTCATCCCTCTGCCGGCGCCCCGTCCGGCGCGGTTGCCGGCGTCGGGCCGGGTCCTCCTGCCCCCGGCCCGGACGCTTCGGTCCTGATCCGGGCCACGACTTCCAGATTGGTATAGCGGGCTGCGACCGCGCTGCTTCCGGGGTCCAGCTCCACCTCGACCCGGACCACGCGCGCGTCGGTATTGGCGGCGATGTCGTCGGG
>ENA-UOUJ01001232-UOUJ01001232.1-activated-sludge-metagenome-genome-assembly--contig:-NODE-1232-length-14099-cov-161.484264_pt1 | contig 14099 bp, 12 predicted proteins | sample MGYA00249839_ERZ747224 | MGnify/ENA primary metagenome ERZ747224 (study PRJEB28782, sample SAMN03220277) | activated sludge metagenome | biome: wastewater; feature: sewage sludge; material... | reverse complement strand
TTGCGTACTCTTACATCGAAAAGACTGGATCATGCAGCCCATGATATTACGTCAAGCGTAACGCGTAAAGCGAGAAAAATTTCAGGCTATCTGCCCAGCCGTAGTCAATGTACACTGGCAATGGAAACACTATGAATCAAGAACAGGACGACATCGCCATTCGCGTGGAGAATCTCAGCAAGTGCTATCAAATCTACGATACCCCGCGCGACCGGCTCAAGCAATTCATCTTGCCAAGAGTGCAACACACCTTTGGCAAGCAAGCCAAGAACTACTTCAGGGAATTCTGGGCGCTTAGAGATGTATCGTTTGAAGTCAAAAAAGGGGAAACCATCGGCATCATCGGCCGCAATGGCAGTGGTAAATCTACCCTGCTGCAAATGATCTGCGGCACACTCAGCCCAACCTCTGGCAGCATTACAACCTACGGACGCATTGCAGCTCTGTTGGAACTAGGTTCGGGTTTTAACCCGGAATTTACCGGGCGCGAGAATGTGTACATGAATGCCTCGGTACTCGGCCTGAGCAAGGAAGAGATCGATACCCGATTTGACGATATTGCAGCGTTTGCTGATATTGATGAATTTATTGAACAGCCAGTAAAAATGTATTCAAGCGGGATGATGATGCGCCTTTCCTTTGCCGTTGCCATCAATGTGGATCCGCAAATCCTGGTTGTGGATGAAGCGCTCTCCGTGGGTGATGAACTGTTTCAGCGTAAATGCTTTTCCCGAATTGAAGCTATCAAGAGTAGTGGTGCAACGATCCTATTTGTATCACACTCTGGCACTCAGATTGTTGAATTGTGCGACCATGCTGTGCTTATGGATTCTGGAGAAAAACTGGCAGCAGGGGCGCCGAAACAAATTGTGGGATATTACCAAAAACTGCTTTATGCTCCTGCTGACATGCATATTACAGTTCGTGAACAAATCCAGCACATAGGTGAACAAAAAATACCTCGCTCAACTAATACTGAAGTGTTAGCAGAGAAAGGTGGGCAGGTGATTGTTCACAAACCAGAGCTCGAAGAAAGTTTTGATCCAAACCTCAAGCCCAGCAGCACAATTCAATACGAATCGCATGGAGCGTATATCACCTCACCAGCCATACTCACATTAGCTGGGCAGCGTGTCAATAATTTGGTACGTGGCAGAACATATCGTTATTCTTATACCGTACATTTCACCAAGAGCGCTAGCAATGTACGTTTTGGCATGCTAATCAAGACTACTTCAGGAGTTGAATTAGGTGGCGGAGCTTCGGCACGCTCGCAGCAAGACAGCCTTGACTATGTTGAAGCAGGCTCTTTTTATCAGATCGAGTTCCGGTTTAAGTGTGTACTGCATTCAGGGGTATATTTTTTGAATGCTGGTGTCGTAGGTGATATCAATGGAAATGAAGGGTATCTGTACCGCGTGGTTGATGTTGAGATGTTCAGGATTCTATTGGGTTCTGACAGTTTTGCAACAGGTATTGTTGATTTTGAGTGTTACCCGGAAGTTGAACTAAAACAAGCAGAAAAAACGATTTAAAGCAATGACAAATAGAAAGGAATTGATTGTTGTATTGGGCATGCATCGCAGTGGAACCAGTGCGATTACTCGCGGGCTTCAGGTTCTTGGGGTGTCACTCGGTGAGCGATTGATGCCAGCTATCGAAAATATCAATGCCAGAGGATTCTGGGAAGATATTGATCTGAATTCACTCAATATCGAAATGCTTCAGGCTATTGGTAGTGACTGGTTCTATTTAGCACCGATCAATGTTGATGATATTAATAAATTGCACAAAGATGGCTATTTCCTTCGTGCGACAGAGCTTCTTCGAGAAAAAGTTTGCGATGTACCAATTTTTGGTTTTAAAGATCCTAGGGTGGCCAAGTTATTGCCATTTTGGAAAGAAGTATTTAACCACTGCCGGCTTAATGTGAAGTATGTGCTAGCTATACGCCATCCGCTAAGTGTGGTCAAGTCGTTAGCAAAGCGAGATGGTTTTGTCGAGGAGCATAGCTATCTATTGTGGTTAGGCCATACGCTGGAGAGTCTGATCGGGAGTATTGGAAAGCCGCGGGTGTTGGTGGACTATGATTGTATGATGCAATCTCCAGATGCAGAGTTGATGCGTGTAGCAAGAGCTCTCAATCTGGAAATAGATAATGAAGAACTTCATAATTACAAAATAAAATTTCTGGATGAATCTCTACGGCATACAAAATATGACTATAGTGATTTGCTGTCAAAGATTGCTTGTCCTGCCATTGTTCAAGAAGTTTATAGCACTCTGTTAGACGTGGTGTCCGATTCGGTGCCAATTAATGATAATAAACTGTCTGCCAAGATTTCCTGCTGGACTGCTGAATTTGAGCAACTAAGATCTGCTCTTATTCTAGCTGACAAGCTGCTGTCACAGAAGGCAAGTGTGAGCAGAGATATATCAGAGCGTGATGGGCAGATCGCGAGCCTCAATGAAACTGTGACCGAACGTGACGAGAAGATCGCTAATCTCAGTCAGACAATGATTAAGTACGACGAGCAGATTATCAGGCTAAACCAAGTGTTAGCTGAGCGCGAGAAAATAATTACCGTAATCTACGCTTCAAAATCTTGGAGGATAACAGCTCCACTTCGTGTTACGAGAACTATTGGCTCCCATATGACTATTAAATTCCGTCGCACGAGCGGGAAAATGATCCGACGCATTTATCACGGTTTACCACTTTCTTATTATAAAAAATCAGCATTAAAGGATTGGATATTTAGTAATTTTTCCACTTTTGTTTCGTGGACTAATACTTATCAGCGATGGGCTGAATATAAGGGACTAATAACTGATCATACAATTGCCAATATAAAGCAAAGAGAATGTTTACTTGCCTCAAAAAAAAGAGAAGGAACATTAGAATTTGATGACCCATCTGATCCACTCGTGTCGATCGTAATACCCGTTTATAACAATTGGACCTTTACCGAAGCGTGTCTCTGGTCTGTTAAAAATAACTCAGGGACCGAGGTTGCGTATGAGGTAATAATTGCAGATGATTGCTCTACGGATGAGACAAAAAGTCGATTGGCTGAAATTTCAGGCTTAAAAGTACTTGCCAATGAAAAAAATCTTGGTTTTTTGAGAAATTGTAATAACGCTGTCAAGCATACCCGTGGACGCTATATCGTTTTATTAAATAATGACACTGAAGTCAGTCAAAATTGGCTCGTGTTAATGCTTAACGTCTTTTCCAATTTCGATCGGGTAGGGGTCGTAGCTGCAAAACTGATATATCCCGATAGTCGAGTTCAGGAGGCTGGCGGCATAATGATGAGCAACGGTTGGGCTCACCCCTATGGGAGGTTTGAGGAGCCGGAAAAATACGAATTTAATTATGTGAAAGAAGTAGATTGTGCGATTGGTGCTTGCTTGATGATTGAGAAAGCCCTTTTTGAGAAGATTGGCGGTTTCGATGAAAGATATGCACCTGCACACTACGAGGAGTTTGATTTTGAATTCTCAGTTAGAACTCACGGTTACAAAGTAATGTATCAACCGGCTGTACAAATCATCCACTATGAGAGTATTTCTGGAGGAAGTGAATTCAGAAACAGACAATCTATCATTAATCACGAGAAATTCTGTGAGAAATGGGCAGCAGAGCTTGCTTCTCGTCCAGTTTCTGAGACGGAGTTATATTTAGCAAGGGATTCATCCATTAACTCCAAGTGTATTCTTGTGATTGAGGACATGGTTCCGCATCATGACAAGAATGCAGGAGCGGTGACCATATTTCAATATATAAAACTGCTACGAGACTTGGGGTTCAAAGTTGTTTTTCTCCCTGATAATTTAAACCCGGTTCAGCCTTATACCTCTGATTTACAGCAGATGGGAATCGAAGTAATTTATGGAAAATTTGATTTCCAAGCGTGGTTTAGGACTAATGGGCAAAAATTCGATTATTGTTGGTTGTGTAGGCCGGATGTTTCAATAAAATATATTGATATTATTCGCGCGGAGTCGTCAGCATGCATCCTTTACTATACGCATGATCTCCATTATCTGAGGGAATATCGATGTTATGAACTTGAAGGTGACAAGTGGCACCTTCAAGAATCAAATCGGCTGAAAGCAATCGAATTGAAGATTTTTCGGCATGTAAATGTAGTTTTAACACCAAGCTCGGATGAAGAGGTGATAATTCGGGAGCTGTCGCCTAAGTCAAAAGTTTTGACGATTCCCGCATATATGTATGAAATTTCTGAGCGAACAATTGCTGGTGAAATCCATGGTTACAAAGAGCGGAAGGGGTTATTGTTTCTTGGTGGTTATAATCACGCTCCTAATGTTGATGCCGTTCTGTGGTTTGCGAAGGAAGTGTTCCCGCTAATTCGTTCCCGATTACCAGATGTCGTATTTTGTGTTGCTGGCAGTAATGTTCCTAATGAAATCCAGAAGCTTGATGGCTCGGCTATTCAGATTCTGGGGTATGTATCTGACTTGTCTAAGCTATTTAACGAGTTTAGAGTATTTGTTGCGCCGTTGAGATATGGGGCAGGTGTTAAGGGGAAAATAGTCACAAGCTTGTATTACGGTGTTCCAGTTGTGACTACTTCTATTGGCAATGAAGGTCTGAGCCTTGCTAATGGGGATCAGGCGTTAGTTGGAGATAGCGCAATGGAGCTTGCTGATCAGATCTGCAGATTGTACCAGGAGCCTGATCTTTGGGAGCAATTGTCAGTAAGAGGTGGCGATTACATTAGGGAGAGGTTTTCTGTTGAGTCTGCAAGAAATGCAATTCTCCGTGCAACTAGCATCGTGGCAGAACGATGTTATATCTGTGGTAAAAATGTTTTCTTCTCTCCGGCCAAGGATATCTCCAATCTGCGTGAATCGCATATTTGCACGGATTGTTGGACTCTTAAACGAACTAATGATCTAGCTTATGTGCTCGTCCAATTGCATGGTGGGCATAAAAAGGATTCTTTATGCTCCATGCTTGATGTTTTATCTAAACTGGACATCTATGAGATTGGCTTTGTAGGACCGATTCACGATTTGTTGTCTGAAACCCCAGGATTTGTTTGCTCTGAATATTTTGATGATGTCGCGATAGGTGAAATTAGTACGTTAGGCATCCGTTGCGAGGATGTAGAAAGGCTGACGTTTCCCAGCATGAGCTTTGACCTAATTATCAGTCAAGATGTATTTGAGCATGTGCCTAATCCTGTTCAAGGATTCCGGGAAATTTTCAGGGTATTAAAGAATGGTGGTATTCATGCATTTACTATTCCGTATTCAAAATACCGTGCTGAATCATTACAGCGAGCGCGAATTGATGATGGGGTAGTTCAATGGCTTACTGAGCCGGTATATCACGGAGATCCTATACGGGAAAAGGGTGCACTTGTTTTTACAGATTTTGGTCGTGACCTAGTAAATAGTTTGACTCAGACAGGTTTTCAGATAGAGCTGCATGAATTTGAGTTTTCCGAGTACCAAGGTGGATCTAATACCGTGTTTATTGCTCGGAAGCCAACTAATCCTACGATGAGAGAGATGTTGTGACCCTCCTCGTTAGGGCAAGAGCTCCGTTGCGGCTTGGCTTGGCAGGTGGTGGCACTGATGTATCACCATATTGTGATACGCATGGTGGCTATGTACTGAATGCGACGATCGACCGTTATGCCTACGCAGTAGTAAAACAAATAGACGAGCCGATTGTTCGGTTTATTGCCAAAGATCAGGTAAGGGAGGCTGTTTGCCAGTTGGATCCGGTTTTACCTCTGGACGGTAACTTGAGCCTGCATAAGGCTGTCTATAACTACATGGTGCGATATTACAATCAAGGTAGGCCAATCGCACTGGAGCTAAATACATTTTGTGATGCTCCTGTCGGATCTGGTTTGGGCTCTTCTTCTACTTTGGTTGTGGCAATGATCAAGTCTTTTGTAGAGCTGCTTAACCTGCCTCTGGATGATTATGCTATCGCCCGTCTTGCATTCAAAATCGAGCGTGTTGATTGTGGGTTGCAAGGAGGGCGGCAGGATCAATATTCAGCAACATTTGGTGGTTTCAACTTTATGGAGTTTTATGCGGATGAACGTGCCATCGTGAATCCGTTACGCATCAAAAATTGGATTATCTGTGAGCTGGAGGCTTCGCTGGTATTGTATTTCACTGGTATTTCGCGTGAATCAGCACGAATCATTGCTGATCAAAGCAGGAATGTGGAATCAGGGATTACTGGTGCGCTGGAGGCGATGCATGGTATCAAACGTGAGGCACTGTTAATGAAGGAATGCCTGTTGCGCGGTGACTTTGATGGACTCATTGAGTCGATGCGGATGGGCTGGGAAAGCAAAAAACGTTCAGCCAAGACAGTTTCCAGTCCTCATATTGATGCAGTCTATGAGGCAGCAGTGCGGGCCGGTGCACTGGCAGGCAAGATTTCAGGGGCAGGCGGCGGCGGTTTTATGCTGTTTTTCGTCCCTACAGAAAAACGGATGGATGTGATTCGTACTTTGAATGATTTTGGCGGGCAGGTAAGCAACTGCCATTTCACCAAGAATGGCATGCAAGCCTGGAGGATTGCGTGAGAAGCTACATCACTTCCCAGATTCAGGAGACCCAGAGAATCATGTTAGCTATGCTGGCGGATGAGGGGTTGCTGTCTCGTGTTGATGCAGCAGCTCAAGCTTGTATTGATTGTATGCAAGCCGGTAACAAGATTCTGTTGGCGGGCAATGGTGGAAGTGCTGCTGATGCGCAGCATATAGCGGGGGAATTTGTTAGTCGTTTCGCCTTTGATCGGCCGGGTCTGCCAGCGATTGCGCTGACTACAGATACATCGATTCTTACTGCTATCGGTAATGACTATGGCTATGAAAATCTGTTTGCCCGGCAGGTGCAGGCGCATGCGCAGAAAGGGGATGTGTTCATTGCCTATTCCACTTCAGGCAAATCTCCTAACATAATTACTGCGCTGCAGGAGGCGAAGAGCCGAGGCGTCATCTGCATCGGCATGTCTGGTAATCGTGGCGGCCCTATGAAAGATCTGTGTGATCACTACCTGGATGTTCCGAGTGCGGATACCCCAAAAATACAGGAAGGCCATGCCGTACTGGGCCATATCCTCTGTGGTCTGGTGGAGTGCACGTTGTTCAAGGCCTCAACTTGATGGAAGCCATTATTCTGGCTGGAGGGCTGGGTACACGCTTACGCACGGTCGTAGCGGATGTACCTAAACCGATGGCTCCGATTGCAGGTCGCCCATTTCTGAAAATTCTTCTCAATGTACTGGCACGTAAAGGTTTCAAGCGAGTCATTCTTTCGGTAGGGTTCATGGCAGAGAAGATCAGTGATTATTTTGGCTCCCAATATGCTGGTATGGATCTGATTTATATGGTGGAAGATCAACCGCTTGGTACAGGCGGCGGGGTACGCTTGTCGCTTGAACAGGTGATTTCTGATCATGTATTTGTGTTTAATGGAGATACATTTCTGGATCTGGAAATCGATCGGGTGGAACAGCAATGGCAAGCCAGGCAGCGCTCAATCATCGTAGGACGGGCAGTGGTGGATACATCGCGTTATGGTCGTTTGCTTGTAAGTGATGGTGTGGTCCAGGGATTTGCCGGGAAAGATATCGCCGGGCCCGGACTGATCAACGCAGGGTGTTATGTATTCAAACGCCAACAACTGGATGATTTTCCTGCCGATCAACCTTTCTCACTGGAGTCTGATTTTCTTGCTCCGGCTGTGGCGCGTGGAGAATTTGATGTATTCGTCACGGCAGGGAAGTTCATCGATATTGGAGTGCCAGAGGATTTCCTGCGCGCGCAGACTGAATTGGCCGGATTTTGATCCGTGACCAATGCAGCATTGTTCCTGGATCGTGATGGAGTGATCAATGTTGATCATGGTTATGTCCATCGACCCGAGAATTTTGAATTCGTGCCGGATATATTTGATCTGGTTCGTACAGCACGCAATCTGGGCTACAAGGTAATTATCATTACCAATCAAGCCGGGATTGGTCGGGGATACTACACTGAGGCACAATTCCATGTGCTTACGCAGTGGATGCAGCAGCGCTTCGAAGAGCAAAATACAAGTATTGATGCTGTTTATTTTTGTCCCTTCCACCCTGAATATGGTGTGGGCTATTACCGGCAAGAGAGTGAGTTTCGCAAGCCTAATCCGGGTATGTTCTTTCAGGCAGCACGTGAGCACGAGTTGGATCTGGATCGGTGCGTGCTCGTTGGTGACAAGATCAGTGATATTGAAGCGGCGGCCGCCGCTGGTATTCCTGTTCGTTTTTTATTTCGTTCCACAGATCCTTGTCGGGCAGCCATCTCCATATCGGAATTGGCAGAAGTGGAACGATTTCTCCTGGAAAATCTACCCAAACCTAAGCAGTGATTTCAGTATTGTGGAGATATTGGGAAATAAAACTGCGAACCTGTTATGAAGCTGAATATCGGAACTGTACGAAGTGATTGTGCCGGATTTAACAGCATCGCTCATATAGCTGAACAGTCGCACGAGGCGTTTTCAGATTCTGTTGAAGTGGATTTCTCCAGCTGCGACTTTTTTGAAGCCAATATGGCTGCACCGTTATATGTCGTTGTGGCAAGACTTCGGGATGAGTTAAATGATGTTTCACTAATTAACTTAAGGCCTGCTTTAGATACGATCCTCAGAAAAAATCATTTCCTGACCAGGTTTCAGAAGACCGTCCTGATAGACGCTAATCAGACAACTGTTCCATTTAAAATATTCAAGCTTCAAGCAGGTGAACAGTTTTTTGAATATCTTGAATCCTGTATGTATGGGAAAGGGATTCCGGCTATGTCAGCAACGCTGACTAAACGATTTCAACAGAGCCTTTTTGAGATATTTCAGAATGCTGCCATCCATTCTAAATCAGAGTCAGGAATTTTTACTTGCGGCCAGTTTTTTCCTCAAATGCATCGGCTTGATTTCACGATTGCTGATGCTGGGATGGGCATACGTGACAATGTTCGTCAATACACTGGAAACGTGAAGATGAATTCCTGTGCAGCCATTAAATGGGCGCTTACTGAAGGAAATACGACAAAAACAGGAAATCAGCCTGGTGGTCTTGGCTTGAAATTACTCAAAGATTTTATCCGTATAAATAAAGGAAAACTTCAAATTGTTTCTCGATTCGGTTGCTACGAATTCTCTGCGTCTGGTGATAGTTGCAGGAAGCTGGATCATGACTTCCCTGGAACTTGTGTAAATATCGAGATTAACACTCAAGATAAGAACAGCTATTACCTGAAATCCGAGCTGAGTAGTAACGATATTTTTTGATTTTAAAGGATTCCATAATGAACGATCGGGTAAGCATTAGAGTTGCAGATCTTATTGGAGGGCCGCTTTGTATATCTGCTGAGGATGGACAAAAAGTGTTTGAGAAGGTACTGCCTCTTTTAAAGAATGGTAAGCCGGTAACTATTTCATTTGATCACGTGAATATGGTGATTTCTCTCTTTCTCAATATTGCAATTGGTCAACTGTATGGCTCGTTCAGCGAAGATGAAGTAAGAGCTCTGGTTAGGGTTGAAGGTCTTTCCGGGGATGATATGGAGCTTCTGAAGCGTGTTGTTGATAATGCCAAAAGGTATTATTCGAACCCGAAAGGTTATGATGCAGCATGGCAGGAAGAGGAGGAGGGCGAAAGTGAACAATAAGGCATATGATCTGGCTTATTACTCCTTTACATTCGGGGAATATATTCTGGTGGACACCAACATCTGGCTTTACCTGTTCCCCGCCCCTGGAAATCCGCATCAATCTTTTGCTCGCCGGTATTCAACTGCTTTTTCAAGACTTGTTGGTGCCCAGGCACAGCCTGTTCTTGATCCTATGGTGTTAAGCGAATATTTGAACCGATATTGCCGAATAGAATGGGAAGGAAATTTTAAATCGCAATATCAGACCTTTAAACTGTTCAGGCAATCTGTAGATTTTCAGTCAGTGGCTACATCTGCTCATATATTTGCATCCAAAATTCTAAGTTTTTGCCAAACCCATTCAATTCCAGCGGATGAACTGGATTTTCACCAGGCTTTAACAGATTTTAAATCCGGGCAGATCGATTTCAATGATGTACTTCTCATAGATATCTGCAAAAGGCGAAATATGAAGCTAATGACTAACGACACTGACTTTCAACACGGAGGTATTGAAATACTGACAATGAATCCTCGATTACTGAAAGCCTGTCTGTAAAAAAACATTGTGAAAGTAATAGTCATGTCAGTCATATTTCAGCATGTTATTGAAAATTAGACAATAAATTGAAGTAGTGATTTTAGTATTGCGGAGATATTTAAGTTCGTGCCTTGGATAATAAAATTAGGGTGTTCTGGTGATTCATAAGAGCTGCCGATACCTGTCATATTAGGCAACTGCCCACTACGCGCTTTCCTATAGAGCCCTTTGGGATCGCGCTGTTCGCACACTTCTAGCGGTGTATCAACAAACACTTCGATAAAGTTTTCTTCTCCGATAAGTTGTCGCGCCATCTCGCGCTCAGCTCTGAAGGGGCTGATGAAAGCGGTTATTACGATCAAACCGGCATCCATCATCAGCCTGGCTACTTCGGCTACGCGGCGAATGTTTTCCACGCGATCGGCATCGGTGAAGCCTAGGTCCTTGTTCAGACTTTGGCGGATATTATCTCCGTCCAGGATATAGGTGTGTTTACCCTGTGCATGTAGTTCCTTTTCCAGAGCATTGGCAATCGTTGATTTACCGGAACCAGATAATCCGGTGAACCAGATGACTTTACCCTTGTGTTCGTTGAGGCGTTCGCGGTCTTCGCGGGTGATGCTGAGCGCCTGCCAGTGCACATTCTGCGCCCGACGCAGGTTATGCATAATCAGCCCTGTGGCCACCGTGTCCTGGCTGAATCGATCCGTCAGGGTGAAATTGCCCAGTGTGGGCAATATGGCATAAGTATCGAATACTACCGGGTGATTCAGTGCCAGGTTGCATACGGCAATATCGTTTAGCTCCAGCTGTTGGCACGATTCATGCGCACCAGTATTGACGTTAATGCGGTACTTGATGGCAGTGATGGATGCATCAACGCATTGGTTTGCCAGCTTTAGTGCATAATTCCGACTCGCTAATCCCGGATTGATGTTTGCCCAGATCATGGTAGCGGTAAATTGATCAGTCATTTCCAGAGGGGCGTTGGCAGTGGTGACGATATCCCCGTATGAGGCTTTTGCTTCTTTATTCAATATCAGACTGATGGCGTCGCCTGCCCAGGCTTCAGATAGATTACCGTCAGAGGTGAAGATATGTTTCACCTGTGCAGTTTGCCCGGAAGTGGTGATACGTACCGTATCACCTACGGCAATATGTCCACTGGCGACAGTTCCGTTGCAGCTACAAAGATCATCGTTTGAGTAACTGATATTTTCTACGGGGAATACGAAACGATTGTCAGCTGTTTTTGCTGCTTCTACGGTTTCCAGATGATTGATGAGCGTGGGGCCGTTGTACCAGGAGGTACGGGTAGATCGGGTGAGGACGTTGTCACCGTTAAGCACTGCAAGCGGTATAGCTGTGATGCTTGTAAAACCCAGGCTGTTACACAGTCTGAGGAAATCTTGCTCAATGGTTTGGAAGATGAGGGCATCAAAATCCACCAGATCGATTTTGTTAACTGCCAATACTACGTGACGAATACCCGTTAGCGACGCTAACCAAGTGTATCGTCGTGTTTGAGCTTGTATGCCGTGGCAAGCGTCAATCAGGATTATGACAATATCCGCCGTGGGCGCAGCGGAGATCATATTGCGGGTGCGCTGTTCATCTCCGGGTATATCGGCTACGATGAACTTGCGTTTCGATGTTGAGAAGGAACGGTAGTCTATGTTAGTGGTGAGGCCTTGTTCATGTCCGATATCGGGATCATCGACCTGCGTAGTTGTCTGGTCATCGAAAATTTTCTGAGATTTGCTAAGTAAGCAATCAGCCAGTGTACTTTTACCACTATTCTTACTGCCGCAAATGACGAAACGCAGCGTATCCTGTTTAGTTTGATCCGTCAGCTGTTTGCCAACTGAAGTTATTTCCTGGTGTGCCATGTTGTTAATGGATTTTTGAATTCGCCCAATACATGTTTAGATGTATCAAAATGCAATTATATGACATGACACTTCTATCAATAAATTACACAAAATTCCATCGTGCAACAAATTGACCAAACTGCCTTGCTTACACAATTGCTGCCAATTGCTCGCCAGGCTGGTGATGCCATCATGGCAGTATATCGGGCTGCAGAGATTGATTCCCAGCAGAAGGCTGATCAAAGCCCTGTCACTCAGGCTGATTTAGCTGCCCACAATATACTGCTACAACAACTGAGGCCATTAATACCGGCTTGCCTGGTAGTATCAGAAGAAGATGAAGCATCTCAGCAGCATCGGTGCAATGAAAGCTGCTTCTGGCTTATTGATCCACTTGATGGCACTAAAGAATTCATTGCTCGCAATGGCGAATTCACCGTAAACATCGCACTCATTGAGCAGGGGCGCAGCGTATTGGGTGTGGTGTATGCTCCGGCCATAGATTGTATGTACTGGGGTGGCCCGGGCATCGGCGCGTTCCGCAGCATAGGAGCAATTACGAGCACTATTCAGGTGGATGGTGACAACATAGATGGAGCATGTCGAGTGGTTGCCAGCAGAAATCATCTCGATACAGAAACGCAGATATTTATTAATCGTTTAGGGCTAGTAACACTTTTGCAGGCGGGCAGTTCCTTAAAATTCTGCCGTGTAGCCGAGGGAGCAGCTGATATTTACCCCCGCCTGGCACCAACCTGCGAATGGGATACGGCTGCCGCCCAAGCAATTCTGGAAGGTGCAGGGGGTGCAGTACTGGATTTACAAGGCCAACCCTTACGGTATGGCAAACCAGAAGTCCTGAATCCTTCCTTTATTGCAGTGCGTGACATTACATTGATTCCCGCCTGACTGTTGCAGTTATCCAGAACAGATCAGGCGTTACAGAAACTGAATTTCATGAACATGAGAGATAGCATTTGACAAAAAGTAAGCTGGATAGTCGAGTAGCTATTCTGATGTGTACGTACAATGGTGCTTCTTACTTGCAAGAGCAACTTGACTCAATCAGAGCTCAAAAATACGAAAATTGGCATTTATACGTATCTGATGACGGTTCGCAAGATTCCACATTGGATATTTTGGGTAACTTCAAATCAAGAACTGGCCGACTCTGCATTTTTCAGGGGCCAAAAAGTGGATTTTGTCAAAATTTTCTGTCTCTGATTTGCGATAATTCAATCAAGGCCGATTACTATGCTTTGTCTGACCAGGATGATATTTGGTATGAAGATAAGCTCTTGCGCGCTGTTACGGCGTTGTCTGGTATTTCCTGCGAAACCCCGGCGCTTTACTGCTCTCGAACAAAGTTAGTTGATGAGAGGAATAATGAAACAGGCTTATCACCCCTATTTAAACGTACACCCGGTTTTCGTAACGCACTTGTGCAAAATATAGGGAGTGGTAACACCATGGTGTTTAACCATGCAGCCAGGAGACTCATGCTGGAGGTAGGCTCGGGTATCAATCCTGTTGTGCATGACTGGTTTCTATATATGGTGATCAGCGGTTGCGGTGGTGTCGTGATTTATGATCTGGGTCCCAGTCTGCGGTATCGTCAGCATACTGCCAACTTGATCGGAGCGAACACAGGGTTTATTGCCAGGTTCAAACGCTTTGGCCTGATGTTGTTCGGAATGCACAGGCGGTGGAATACACATAATATTGAGGCATTATCCGGTTTGCGTGAAAAACTGACGCCGGGAAATCGTTTCATTTATGACGAATTTTCCCGCTTTCGAAGTGCTTCACTGTGGAGCCGGCTTATAGGTTTGTACCGTACAAGGCTTTATCGGCAGACTCTTGGGGGAAATATCACTCTGTGGCTGGCGGCGCTATTCAAATGTTTTTAGCAGTGTGTTGTAACGATGACGGAAACCGGTAACTTTGCACCCCTGCAACCACAATGGCGGGATGAAAGGGTGCGTAAATGCAGAA
>ENA-UOUJ01001231-UOUJ01001231.1-activated-sludge-metagenome-genome-assembly--contig:-NODE-1231-length-14101-cov-5.170725_pt1 | contig 14101 bp, 11 predicted proteins | sample MGYA00249839_ERZ747224 | MGnify/ENA primary metagenome ERZ747224 (study PRJEB28782, sample SAMN03220277) | activated sludge metagenome | biome: wastewater; feature: sewage sludge; material... | reverse complement strand
TTATAAAAAACCGAATGTAGGAAAAAAAATTGCTGTACAAACACCTCCGGACACGGATGAGTTTGATGAAGTAAAAATGGGTTTGCAGTGGCAGTGGCAGGCTAACCCTCAGGAAACATGGGCTTTTATGTATCCTGAAAAAGGTGTTTTGAAAATGTTTGCCAAAACACTTCCTGAAGGCGCTGCAAACCTTTGGGATGTTCCGAATGTGCTGCTGCAAAAATTCCCTAATGACGAATTTCAGGCTACTGCCAAAGTAAAAATTACTCCTGCCGGTAAATTAACCGGAGAAAAAATGGGTCTTACCACAATGGCTTTGAACTATGCCAATATTGCCGTGAAAGCCAAAAAGGATGGACAGTTCATCGTGTTTACAACCTGCCAGGAAGCAGACAAAGGCAATAAAGAAGTTGAGAAGGAAATTGCAAAACTGAATCAGTCCGAAGTTTATTTCAGACTAAAATTTTATAAAGACACAACTTATAAATTCAGCTATAGTTTGGATGGAAAAAAATTTACTGAGGCAGGCAGCATGAAGGCAGTTCCTGGGAAATGGATAGGAATTAAAATGGGCTTTTTTGCTACAAGCGAGCTGCCCATAAATGATGCTGCTTCTATGGACGTGGATTGGTTCAGGGTTGAAAAATAATTATTGGTCTTTTAAATATTTTGAAATGAAAAAATGGTTATTCTCTTTGGTTTTTGTATCTCTTCATTTAATGGTTTTTGCACAATCAAAAGCAGAGAAACAGGTTGAAGAAGCTGTTAATGTGTATGCCCGAGCAATGATTGATGCAAATATTCCGGTGCTTAGTAAAATAACGGACAGAAATCTAACCTATGGTCATAGCAGCGCTACTGTTGAAAATAAAGAGGAGTTTCTGAAAAAAATAGAAACCGGACAGTCCGATTTTGTAACTATGGATATCAATGATCAAAAAATCTTCATGCACAAAAAGACTGCAATCGTAAGACACCACATTGAATGTATAACCAATGACAATAATAAACCGGGTACGGTTTCTTTGGATGTGATGACGGTCTGGCAGAAAAAATCAGGCAACTGGATTATGATCGCCAGACAGGCGGTAAAACCGAAAATTTGAGGTTTGCGGTTTAAAAACTGCATGAATCGGCAAATTGAAAACGTTTGCGTAAATAAATATGGCCTGTAGCTTGTATGGCACATATATATGAGGTAACTTGTCGCTTTCTGATTGATTTTTGTAAAATAAAAAAAGATTACAGCATGGTTAAAAAAGGTTTTTTCAGTTTTATTTTTGTAATGGTTGCTTCAGTTTTATTTGCCCAACAAAATTGGATACTGCCCAAAGTGGCTCAGACTAAATTTAAAACAACGACTTATAATATTAAAAATTATGGCGCTGTTCCCGACGGTTATTTCCTGAATACCAAAAATATTCAAAAAGCAATAGATGACTGTTCTGCAAAAGGAGGAGGTATTGTTTTTGTTCCCGGCGGACTGTGGCTTACCGGACCGATTGTTTTAAAAAATAATGTGAATCTGAATCTGGCTGCCGGCGCTACCTTGTTGTTTACAGCCGATAAAGGTCAATACTCTTTAATTAAGGCCAATTGGGAGGGCTTCCCTCAGATGCGTAATCAATCGCCCATTTCTGCCGAAAATGCCACTAATATTGCCATTACGGGTAAAGGAATAATTGATGGCAATGGAGATGTGTGGCGTGCAGTAAAAAAGGAAAAACTTACCGAGTCGCAATGGAAAAAATTAGTGGCTTCGGGAGGCGTTTTGTCCGAAAACAAAAAATTATGGATGCCTTCCGAAAGTTATGCCAAAGGCGATAGGGAGAAGAACCCCGGTAAAATTGAATCGGGTAGGGATGATGCATATTACCAATCTGTAAAAGATTTTTTAAGACCCAATTTGCTGGTTTTTACCAATTGCGATAGAATATTGCTGGATGGCGTAACCTTTGAAAATTCGCCGGCCTGGTGTTTGCATCCGTTGATGAGTAAAAACATAACCATTAAAAATATTTCGGTAAAGAATCCCTGGTATGGTCAAAATGGCGATGGTATTGACCTCGAAAGTTGCAGCAATGTATTGATCGAAAATTCTGTTTTAGATGTGGGCGATGACGGATTGTGCATCAAGAGTGGTCGTGATGCAGATGGAAGGGCAAGAGCCATGCCAACAAAGGATGTTATCATTCGCGGTTGTACGGTATATGCCAGTCATGGCGGTTTTGTAATTGGCAGTGAGATGAGTGGTGGGGCTAATAATATTTATGTAAGTAATTGTACTTTTATTGGTAGCGATATCGGCCTGCGTTTCAAAACTACCCGCGGGCGCGGCGGAGTTGTTGAAAATATTTTTATAAAAGATATTTACATGAAGGATATTCCGGGCGAAGCTATTTTGTTCGATATGTATTATGCAGCCAAGGATCCCGTGCCGCTTGAAGGCGAAAAAAGAGAGCTTCCGAAAGTTGAAATGCTGCCCGTAGATGAAACGACACCTCAGTTTCAAAACTTCAATATCAGTAATGTGTATGTAAATGGCGCTCAAAAAGCAATTTTCATCAGAGGCCTGCCCGAAATGCACATTAAAAATATCAAAATTGAAAACTCCGTATTTCAGTCAAAAGAAGGAGTGGACATTCAGGAAGCAAGTAATATACAATTGAATAATGTAAAAGTATATAGTAAAAATACCAATCCTGTTATTGACATTACGCAGAGCGATAATATCAGTATCAGCAAATTTGATTTTAATAATGATTCAGAGTTGTTACTAAGAGTGAATGGAGACAGATCGAAAGCGATTAAAATTGGTTCGACCAATTATAAAAAAGCAAAAGAAAAACTGAGTGTGGAACTGGGTGCAAAAATACAGGATGTGAAGACCCTGTAATAGAAATATTTTAATTTGAATAGCGTAATTGATTGATAAATATTTTTTTATGATTAAAAACCTTATTTTCTTTTTTCTTCTTCTTTTAAGTACCGGCGCTGATGCGCAGCCGCTTCCTTATTCGCAGCAAATGTCGCTTACGGCCATGCACATCTGGCCTGATTCTTTTTCGGTTGTGCCCGGCAGACCCGCCCGTTGGAGTTATGATCAGGGAGTGATACTGAAAGGAATTGAAGGCGTGTGGCTTGCTACCGGCGACCCCAAGTGGTTTGATTATATTCAGAAACAAATGGATTATTACGTTGCTGCTGATGGTTCTTCTATCAAAGACTATGAGAATGATCAATACAATATTGACCATATCAATAATGGCAAGTTGCTGCTTACGCTTTATCGGGTTACCGGAAGAGAAAAGTATAAAAAAGCAGTATCGTTGCTGAGGGAACAATTAAAAAATCATCCCCGTACCAAAGAAGGCGGTTTCTGGCACAAACAAATTTATCCTTATCAGATGTGGTTAGACGGGCTGTACATGGGCCAGCCTTTTTATGCCGAGTATGCACAGGTATTTGGAGAAGATTCAATTTTTAATGATGTTACCCGTCAGTTTGTATTGATGGAAAAACATTCGAGAGATGCAAAAACCGGTTTGCTCTATCACGGATATGATGAAAGCAGGGAGCAAAAATGGGCCGATAAAAAAACAGGACAATCACCGCACTTCTGGGGTCGTGCATTGGGTTGGTATGGAATGGCAATGGTAGATGCTTTGGATTATTTTCCTCAGAGCCACCCCGGCCGAAAAACAATCATTGATATTTTGAACCGTTTTGCTACTGCTGTGGTGAAAGTGCAGGATGCGAAAACGGGTATGTGGTACGATATTGTGAATTTGCCAAATCGTAAACCCAATTATACCGAGTCGTCAGCCACGGCAATGCTTTCTTACACTTTGGCAAAAGGTGTGAGAATGGGCTACCTGCCATCAAAATATGTTGCCAATGCAAAAAAAGCTTTTGATGGATTGGTGAAATATAAATTGACGAAAGACAGTGATGGTTTTACCAATCTGGAAGGAACGGTTTCGGTATCCGGTTTGGGTGGTAAGCAGTATAGGGATGGCAGCTTTGATTATTACATGAGTGAAAAAGTGGTTCAAAACGACCCGAAAGGAATAGGCGCTTTTATTTTGGCCGCCAATGAAATAGAGATGCTGCCCAAAACCCTGTTAGGAAAAGGGAAAAATATAGTGCTCGATAATTATTTTAATAATGAATGGATAAAAGGGCCTACAGGTCAATTGATTCCTTTCCATTATGTGTGGGAAGAAAGAGATAATAACGGATATTATTTTCTTGGAAATATATTTGAACAATATGGCGCCCGGATTTCCACACTCAGGCAGGCACCTATAGCTGCCAATCTGAAGCAGGCTTCGGTGTATATCATTGTAGATCCTGATACTGAAAAAGAAACCGCGAAACCAAATTATATGAACGAAAAGGATGCTACAGCTATAGCCAATTGGGTGAAGGCAGGTGGCGTGCTGGTTATGTTTGCCAATAACCACGGAAACTGCGAAATGCAGAAATTCAATATTCTGGCGCAGAAGTTTGGCGTGAAATTCAATGATGATGACCAGATGATGGTGAAAGGAAATGATTATGCAATGGGCGAACACGTTATCCAACCCGGTAATATAATTTTTAAAACAGCAAAAAACATTTTTACAAAAGAAGTGAGTTCCCTTACCTTAAAATCGCCGGCAAAATCTGTTTTGAAAAAGGATGGATTAGATTATATGTCGGTTACAAAGTATGGCAAAGGAACGGTTGTAGCCTTAGGCGATCCGTGGATTTACAATGAATATGTGGATGGCAGAAAACTTCCGCTTCAATATGAAAATTATAAAGGCGCAGTGGATTTTGTAAAGTATTTACTACAGAATGTATCAGTGAAAAAATAGACTTATATTACCCTGCATAAATAATTTTTTATGATAGAACCGATAAATATTGTAAAGAGTTTTCTGGATGAAAATTTTTTATTAGAAACAAAAACTGCAGAAAGGCTGTATCACAGCTATGCTAAGGAGATGCCGATAATTGATTACCATTGTCATCTGCCTCCCGATCAGATAGCAACTGATAAGCAATTTGAAAACCTTACACAAATCTGGCTCTATGGCGACCACTACAAATGGCGCGCCATGCGTACAAACGGAGCAGATGAAAGCTATTGCACCGGCGATAAGGGCGATTATGAAAAATTTGAAAAGTGGGCGCAAACCGTTCCTTATACCATGAGAAATCCATTGTATCACTGGACACACATGGAGCTGCAGCGCTATTTTGATGTGCATGATATATTGAATGAAAGTTCGGCAAAGGAAATTTATGACACTTGCTCGGCAAAACTGCAAACCAAAGATTATAGTGTCAAAAACCTGATTCGCAAGATGAATGTAAAGACGATTTGCACAACCGATGACCCTGCAGATTCATTGGAGCATCATAAGAAAATTACGGATGATGGTTTCGAAATACCTGTTCTTCCTGCCTGGCGCCCTGATAATGCGATGAATGTTTCAAATGCTCAAAATTTTATTAGCTATGTGAAGAAGGTAGAAGCAGCTTCCAATATTTCTGTCAGCAATTTTGATACCTATCTGGAGGCATTGAAAAACAGGCATGATTTCTTTGCCACAATGGGTTGCAAGGTTTCTGACCATGGGTTGGAAGAAATTTATGCAGACGATTATACTGAGGCTGAAATTAATGCCGCCTTTGATAAGATTTATAGTGGAAAGGAACTGACACCGGAAGAGCAGAATAAGTTTCGTTCGGCAATGTTGGTAATTTTTGCAGAGTGGGATTATGAGAAAGGTTGGGTGCAGCAGTACCATCTGGGAGCTATCCGAAATAATAATCTGAAGGCAATGCGCGAACTGGGGCCCGATACCGGCTGGGATTCGATTGGTGATTTTTCTCAGGCCAGAACTTTATCCAGATTTTTGGGCGGTCTGATCGACAGAAACAAACTGACAAAAACCATTCTGTACAACCTGAACCCTGCAGATAATGAAGTATTTGCCACTATGATCGGTAATTTCAATGACGGGTCGGCTCCCGGAAAAATTCAGTGGGGAAGTGGTTGGTGGTTTTTAGACCAAAAAGACGGCATGACAAAGCAAATCAACGCCTTGTCCAATATGGGTTTGTTAAGCAGATTCATTGGAATGCTTACCGATTCAAGAAGTTTTCTTTCTTATCCACGACATGAGTATTTTAGAAGAATTTTATGTAACTTGTTCGGTCATGACATAGAGAATGGCGAATTGCCAAACGATATTGATTGGGTGGGAGGTATTATTCAGGATATTTGCTTTAATAATGCCAATAATTATTTTGATCTTGAACTGAAACCTTAAAAGTCTTTAAATATTAAATTATAACAAATAGCAAAATTTATGATACAGTCTTTATTTGATCTCAATGGGAAAACAGCCTTAGTTACCGGCTGCGACACCGGCTTGGGCCAGGGGATGGCAGTAGCATTGGCAGAAGCCGGAGCTAATATTGTCGGCGCTTCAATAGTTGAAGATATTAGTGATACAAAAAATTTAATTGAAGGATTAGGCAGAAAATTTTCTTATCATCGGGTTGACCTTTCGGACCGTGAGCAGATTTACAAATTGGTGAAAAGGGTATTGGAAGAAAATGACCGCATTGATATTTTAGTAAATAATGCCGGAATGATTCTTAGGAAACCCGCAGCAGAGCATCCTGATGAATATTGGTTTAAAGTAATCGATGTTAATCTCAATGCACAATTCCTGCTGAGTCGTGAGTTTGGAAAGCACATGATAGAGAAGGGCGGTGGTAAAATTATATTTACCTGTTCATTACTCAGTTTTCAGGGAGGCATCAATGTGCCGGGATATACGGCTTCTAAATCGGGAGTGGCTGGCTTGGTACGCGCCTTTGGAAATGAATGGGGGAGCAAAGGTATTTGTGTAAATGGTATTGCACCGGGCTATATTGCCACCAATAATACACAGGCATTGCGCGAAGACCCTGAAAGAAGCAAATCTATTTTGGACAGAATTCCAATTGGCCGGTGGGGTACACCGGATGACTTTAAAGGTCCGATTGTTTTCCTTGCTTCCAAAGCTTCGGATTATGTAAACGGTGCCATCCTTTTTGTGGATGGAGGATGGATGGCCAGATAAAATGGGTAGGAATTGGTACAAAGTTATTTGGCAATAAATTATTAAACATTTAAAATAACCCTTATTGGGGAAAAAGAAATTATTATGGAAATAAGATTTAGTAACAGTCCGGCTGAAACCAAAGCAATGGACACCGAACAGCTCCGTGCTAATTTTTTGGTAGAGAACCTGATGCAGGAAAACAAGCTCACATTGGTTTACACACATTATGACAGAGTAATCATTGGCGGTACCAAACCGGTAGCCGGTACCGGCGTGGTGTTGGAAAATGAAGACGAGCTGAAAGCTGATTTCTTTCTGCAACGCAGAGAATTGGGCATTATCAATGTAGGAGGAACTGGCTCAGTTACTGTTGACGGAATTAAATATGAATTAAACAAGTTAGAATGTCTGTACGTGGGCAGAGGCAGTAAAGAGGTAAGTTTTGAAAGTAATGAATCCGGCAATCCTGCCGTGTTCTATATGCTTTCGGCGCCGGCACATAAGGAATATCCTACTACAAAATACTCCAAAGAGCAGGCCGCGCCGGTTCAGTTGGGTGATATTCTTACCTCCAATAAAAGAACCATTTATAAATATATTCACGATGATGGCATACAAAGCTGTCAGTTGGTAATGGGCCTTACTGTTCTGGAGCCGGGTTGTGTTTGGAATTCGGTGCCTCCGCATACCCACACACGCAGGATGGAAGTATATTTCTATTTTGGCCTGCCGGAAGATCAGCGAATGTTTCACATGATGGGCGAACCGCACCAGACCCGTCATATCATTATGCAGAATCATGATGCGGTTATTTCGCCACCCTGGAGCGGACACTATGGCTGCGGAACCAGCAACTATGGTTTCATCTGGGGAATGGCCGGCGAGAATAAGCAATTTACCGACATGGATGCCACTCCTGTAACTGTCTTAAAATAAAGTATGGCTGGTAAAATATTTTTTAGCGAAGAAGACATTGCCTGGCAGGATTTGGGAGCCGGGGTAAAGCGTAAAATAATCAGCTATAACGAGCAACTCATGATGGTGAAGGTGGCATTTGAGAAGGGTGCCATCGGTTCATTGCATCATCATTATCACACACAAATGACTTATGTGATAAGTGGATGTTTTGAAGTACAGGTAGGTGAAGAAAAACAAATATTAAAAATGGGGGAGGTGTTTTACGCTCCCCCTAATATTATGCACGGAGTAGTATGTATCGAGGCAGGCGAGCTGCTTGATGTGTTCAGCCCGATGCGCGAAGATTTTATGAAGTAATCAGGAATATATTTTTTCTATTACGTCTTTGTATTTTTCATTGATGATTTTGCGGCGCAAACTTAGTTTGGGAGTCATTTCTCCGCTGTCAACACTCCAATCGTGTGGCAGCAGTTCAAATTTCTTAATCTGTTCCACATGATTAATATCCTGATTGTAATATTGAACAATTGAGTTGAAAAGCTTCAATACTGCCGGTTCTTTAATGAAAACATCATTAGGTAATTTCTGGTCAATTTCAGGATGTCTCTCTTTCATATACTCTCTAACTGCCTGAAAAGCAGGTACAATTAATGCTCCAACAAATTTTCGCCCATTTCCAACCACCACGATATGTTCAATATACCGGCTTCCTTTCATCTTGTTTTCAATAGGCTGTGGCGCCACATATTTGCCGCCGCTGGTTTTAAATAGTTCCTTCTTACGGTCAGTAATTTTCAGAAACTTATTATCAATCCATTCGCCGATATCACCGGTGTATAGCCAGCCCTCTTTTACCACCTCATCCGTCCAGTCCTGATGTTTGTAATATCCTTTCATCACGCTGGGGCTTTTTGCCAAAATCTCTCCGTCTTCAGCCAGTTTTACCTGCACCCCTTCTATAGGAGGACCTACAGACCCATAATAAGTGCCACCTTCGGCTTTTCGGTTTACGCTTATCACAGGGCTGTGTTCTGTTGGCCCATAGCCTTCATAGACCGGTACTCCGGCTGCATTGAAGATTCTGAGCAGTTTTTCGGATGCTGCTGCACCACCTGTGATTATAAAATCAATATTCCCGCCCAAAGCTTCTCTCCACTTGCTAAAAACTAATTTGCGCGCAATGGAAAGTCCCATTCTGTAAAAGATATTGCCTTTTTTTCTATTGTCATATACTTTTCCCAAAGCAACGCTTCCAAAAAACAAGCCCCTCTTTATTCCTTTTAATTCATTGCCTTTCGACATAATTTTTTCATAAACCTTTTCAAGTAGCCGGGGAACAGTAGTGAAGCCATTGGGCTTTATCTCTTTCAGGTTGTCCCCAATCGTTTCAAGGCTTTCGGCGTAGTAAATGCCAATGCCGCTAAAAAAATAAATGTAAGAAACCATTTTTTCGAAAATATGGTTCAAGGGCAGAAAACTTAATACTTTCGTCTCCGGTTGATCAGGGAAAGGAAAGCTTATTTTGGAAAAATATACATTACTCACAATATTTTCATGCGTCAGCATCACACCCTTGGGTTTTCCTGTGGTGCCTGAGGTGTATATGATTGTTTCTACATGAGCGTTGGGAATTTCTTTTTTTATGGATGTTACCTTTTGAAGTGATTCATTGTCGGCAAGTTTTAATACATCCACGTAGTTTGCAGCGCCTTCAATAACGTCAAATGTGTAAATTCCCTTTAGAAAATCGCTTTTTACGGATTTTACTTTTGCCAGCAATTCTTCATTGCTTACAAAAATGTATTTTGCTTCCGATTCATTTAAAATGTATTCAAGTTCCGAGTCGCTTGTGGTAGGATAAATGGGCACCAGAATAGCGCCAATTTGCTGCACTGCAAAGTCGGTAAACACCCATTCGGGCCGGTTTTGGCTGATGATGGCTATTTTATCGCTTCCTTCGGCGGTGTAATTATGGCCACTAACGCCAAGCTGTAGCAAGCCCGCCGAAAAACGATTGGCGATGTCAGCCACTTCTTCGGTCGAATAAGACTTCCACCGGCCATCCACCTTGGCATTCAGCATATCTTTTTTGCTAAAATGTTTTAACTGGTATTCGATGCAATCGAACAACCGATATTCAGGATATTTCATTTGGCAAATTTTGTTTTGTCAAAACAAATTAAAGGAAAATAAATCAATAAAAAAAACCACATTTTTTTTAAAAGTGGTTTTTAATAAAAATTGAAAATATTATTTGGCAGAATATACCTGGCCTTCCGGCATCTTGAATATTCGCGAGGTATGAAATTTTGTAAACTTATCGTATGCTTCCTCATTGGTATTTACCCAGTTTACGAATGCAGCATTATTGTCAACCGGACCAAACATCCACTGATTATAGGAGTCAAAAAGACCATCTCTCATTAATTGCTGATGGTATTCAAAAAGCTTGAAGGGAAATTGCTTTTCAAACGAAACATTCCAGTCAAGAATAAAACGAGTACGAATCATAGCCAGTGTTTCGGGGTTAAGGCCCATTCCGCTTATGCCGGCCTGTTTGGCAAAGGTTTCTACCACTGCCTTAGCAAAAGGGTTTTTTATGTGTTGAGCTTCTTTGTAAAGGTCTGAATTTGCAAATAATTTTTGCTTGTATGCGTCAAGTACTACTCTTTTCATGGTATTGGCTCTTGGACTCAGGCTTTCCATGTTTGCATATATTTCGCCATAAATAATTGCCCATATTTTATCATCGGGCGAATTGAAATAGTGAAGGGCCGCGTTGTAATAATTTCCAGCATAAGAAGGCGCTACCTGCATTCCTTTTTCCCAGAGGCCAATGGCTCCTTTAGGATTATGGAGTTGCAAAAGAAGTTCTCCGTATTCACTGTACAAAGGGCCGCTATTAGGAAATTTTTTCAACCCGATTTTATAATATTTTTCAGCATCCTTAGGCTTTTCGGCAGCTTTAAAAATATTTCCGGCCAATTGAATGGTTTGTGCATCTACATCGGCGCTTTCGAGCATGGGCTGAATCAATTCCGATGCCTTGTCATATTCTTTCTTATAAAAATATGCAAAAATCAACTCTTTTTTAATGTCTTTATTGTTCGGATTGGCTTCAACAGCTTTGTTAAGAACCAGCAAAGCATTATCCATGTCACCGTTTTGCATAAACTTACGTGCATTGGCTCTCATTGTTTCCACATCTTCCTGTGCAAAGGAAAAGCTGCATGTCATTAAAAATAAAAAGGCGGTAATAATCTTCTTCATATTTATTTTTTACAATATTGTTTTTGAGGATAAATATATTTATTATTTGTTCCTAGCAAAAAACAAGCCTGAAAAACTGTTATCAACTATATTTTACACCAAACAGACGCAAAATTAGCTGAAAGGGTGGCTGAAAATGATTATTTTTTATTTATAACAAATTTTTGGATAAATAAACTATAAATTTTATCTGATACTCGGTTGGAGGGAAGGTTTTCCGCCTTTTTTTAATGTAAAAATGTGAAATTAATATTCAAGGTATTGCGAAGTGTTAATAGAACATTTAAAATCCTGAGGCACTAGTATCAGATAGCGATAGCTTCAGGCTTTGTTTGAAATAATATTAGGGTAAATGAGCATTTTTGACAAATTTATAAATCAGTAAGGCCGGCTTCAATTCCGAATGCTTTTGACGACTTCATTGTTGGTGCGTTGCGCCGAATGGATCCTTAGCTGTTGGTGGCTGTTTTCATTCATTTACTGGGTTAGTTAAATGCACTCTTTCGTGTAATATTCTTATGATTTCAACTTCGTTCTTGCCTAAAATTTGATAAGGAATTATGTGCCTGCCTGTTCTTAGTCCAAATAAATTCCTTCTAATTTAAACAAATTCTTTTCCCAATTCGGGATTTAATCCATTTTGTATGCTTTCTTTATTAAGGGTTATCAAATTTTCCTTAAAATCGAAATTTTCAACACAAGGGCTGTTCAATCCTTTTTGAATAGCTTTTCGCAAGGGGATTACTTTAGTTTCTTCCTCTTCTAAAAGTCGAAGCCCGGCACGAATTACTTCGCTAACGTTTTTATAACGCCTCGCAGCAACTTAGCTGCTTACAAAGTTATCAAAATAACTTCCGAGTGATACTGACCTATTTTTCGTAATTTCAATTCTTTACCCTAAAACCAATTCCTTCACTACAATAAAAACACCCATAATCAGTATAAACCATCCAAATAGAGGTTTTAGTTTTTTGCCATCCATTTTTTTGGAAATGCCAATACCAATGAACATGCCAAGTATAGCCGCGGCAGATACTTTGGCCAGTAATACTTTGTCAAACTGTACGCCGTTTATAAGATCGCCTGCAAAACCGATTAATGAATTAATGGTAATGATAAACACCGAAGTGGCTATGGCATATTTTAAATCGAGATTAGCATAAAACAACAATGCAGGAACAATCAGAAATCCGCCTCCCGCTCCCAGAAAACCGGTTACAAGCCCTACCAATAATCCAATGATTATTAATCTGCTGCCTGATACTGTTGTGTTTTGAACTTCCCGGTTTCTTCTGATCATTGATAGTGCAGCTGCTATCATCAATACGGAGAATACGACCATTATCAGGGTGTGTTTGCTGAGTTGAAAATTGCCTGTCGAAAAAATAATTTCCGGCAGCGCCGGCAGGATAAATTTTCGGGTGAGCAATAATGTTATCAAAGAAGGAATGCCAAACAACAGCGCCGTTTTGATTTTTAAATTGTTTTGCCGGTGATGCTTGTACGAAGCAATGACAGATGTAATCCCTACAATGAAAAGTGAATGTGTGGTAGCATTTTCGGGCGTTACCCCAAACAGATAAACTAAGATGGGAACTGCCAAAATAGAGCCGCCACTGCCAATCAGCCCCAATGATACGCCGATGAGTGTGGAAAGTAAATAACCAAGAATCTCCAAATAATTAGGTTTAAAAAATAATAAAACTGCAAAGAAAAGTGAAAGTAGCAAACTAATGGGTAATAATTGTTACACTGTAAAAAAATAAATGGTATTTTCACAAAACAGGATTCTCTTAATGAAGTATTCGGTAATTATGTTTTTATGCAAATTATTTTAAGATCAATATTTTTATTTTTTTTAGTACTCGGTAGTTTGTCAGTTATGTCGCAGGAAGCAGTTTCTTTTGTATTAAAGTCTGATTGGAAATTTAGGCAGGCAAGGCTCGAAAATTGGTATCCGGCAGAGGTGCCCGGCACGGTGCATACCGACCTTATGAAGAACAGAATCATTGAAGACCCCTATTTCAAACTCAATGAAAGAGCCGTTCAGTGGGTGGATAAAGAAGACTGGATATATAAAACCACCTTCAGTTTGCCACAGGATATACTGCAAAAAAAGCATATCGAAATTCATTTCAAAGGATTGGATACTTACGCTGATGTTTTCCTGAATGGCGAAAAAATAATCAGCGCCGATAACATGTTTAGGGAATGGAGCGCCGAAATAAAAAGCAAGTTAGCGCCGGGTGAAAATAAGTTGAAGGTTTATTTTTATTCACCGATAAAGATGGATCTCCCAAAATGGGAGGCATTGCCATTTCAGTATGAGGCCTCCAATGATCAGTCGGAAAACGGCGGCTTGTTTAACAAAAAACTAAGCGTATTTGCCCGAAAGGCAGGTTATCACTATGGGTGGGACTGGGGTCCAAGATTAGTTACTTCGGGCATCTGACGGCCTGTGGAAATAAAAGCCTGGGATGATGCACGCATAGAAAATATTTTCTATCAACAAAAAAACGTATCGGTCAAAAAAGCGGATATTTCCGTAATTGGAGAAATTATTGCCGACAAAAATATTGAAGATGCCCGGATGATGATCTCTGATAAAACAGGTAAAAAGGTTTTGGCAACAAAGAAAGTCAACTTAGCTAAGGGGTTAAATAAAATTGAAATTCCGATAAGCATCAGCAATCCCAAACTTTGGTGGAGCAACGGATTGGGAGAACCCCATTTATACGACTTTAAGGCAGAAATAATTGTTGATTCAAAAAATTATGGATCCGTAATGCTCAAACGTTTTCCTG
>ENA-UOUJ01001230-UOUJ01001230.1-activated-sludge-metagenome-genome-assembly--contig:-NODE-1230-length-14104-cov-6.871094_pt1 | contig 14104 bp, 12 predicted proteins | sample MGYA00249839_ERZ747224 | MGnify/ENA primary metagenome ERZ747224 (study PRJEB28782, sample SAMN03220277) | activated sludge metagenome | biome: wastewater; feature: sewage sludge; material... | reverse complement strand
GAATGGTGGGCTGCTGACCCTCGGCATGCAGCTCCTCGGCGGCTGCTGCGACGTGGGCGGCGGTGATTCCTGGGCGCGTCATATCATATCCTTTCATATTTCGGTATATATGATATGCGATACAGATACGATATCGATGTCTTTTTTTTCATCGATAGGAGGTCGTATCGTAAAACACCCATCAGGCCCGCCTCCGACTTGCTCGCCAACGACGTTGCGTACCAATCGAGGCAAAACTCGGCTGCGACGAACGGGCATGGCTATATCCTTGCGACATGTGCAATCGTTATGAAACACCCGAGGAGCGCGAAATCGAGCGCACCTGGCACGTCGGACGAGACCAGCCTGGACGATGGTGGGATGAGGTCGTGTTTCCGCGTGGCAAGGGGGTTTTCATCCGCAGAGCCGCGCACGATGCGGGGTATCGGCGTGAGCTGGTGACCGGCCAGTGGGGCCTGATCCCATGGTTCGCCAAAGCGGCGAAGCTTCCGTACAGCACCAACAACGCTCGCAGCGAGGAGTTGGCCGCGAAGGCGACATTCAAGCAGCCGTGGGCCCGTGGTCAGCGCTGCATCATTCCGGCCAGGTCGTTCGATGAGCCCTGCTGGGAGACTGGGAAGAACGTCTGGTGGCGCTTCAGGAGAGCCGACGGTCAGCTATGGGGTCTGGCTGGACTATGGAACACCTGGATCGACAAGTCCTCCGGCGAAGTTCACGAGAGCTACACCATGCTCACCGTCAACGCCGATCATCACCCACTGATGCGGCGGATGCACAAACCCGATCCGCGCTTGCCACCTGATCTGCAGGACAAACGAAGCGTGATTCCACTGGCGCCGAAGGTGTGGGATTCGTGGCTGGTGGGAACGATAGAGGAGGCAACCAACCTGTTTGCGGTACCTGATGCCGAATGTTTTGCATCAGAGCTTCATTGACGACGTGTAAAGTCAAATGCAATTTTGCCTCGCAGTCTTCTGCGTCCGCCTCCTGCTTTTTGAGCGCCGGTTCAATCCCAAAAACCGAGTCGAACTGGCCGCCAGTGGCGAGAGACGTTGGTGTTGCTGGACGCGTGTTTGTTGCGCATAACGTCATCAGTTTGATGATATAAATCGCCTATTAATGAACAAACATAAAGCCAATCACACTCTTTTGATCGCCCGTCTTGGATGAGGAGCTATCGGTGACTCAGCCCCAACGCGTCGAGAGCCTGAGCCACGGCCAGCGCGAGCGGCTGGCATACGTCGATTTCCGGCTCTTCTTTTTCGGGGAGATCGGCCGCCCCGATCTGATCGAGCGTTTCGGCGTGGCTCCGGCGGGGGCGACACGCGACTTGGCGCTGTATCGGGAGATTGCGCCGCAGAACATCACCTTCGACGGCAGCCACAAGATTTACCGCATCGGGCCCACGTTCTCCCCGCTGTTCGAGCACGCCCCGCAGCGCGTGTTGTCAGCGCTGGCGTTGGGCTTCGGCGATGGCGTGAATGGCGCAACGCAGCCGCTGCTGCTGTGCGAGTCGCCCACCGCCCTGAGCAGACCGAAGATGGATGTGCTGGCGCCGGTCTGCCGCGCCATCCGCGCCAAGCGGCCGGTGGCGATTCGCTACCACTCGATGAGCAGCGGCGAGTCCGAACGGGTCATAGTGCCCTTCGCCCTGGTGGATACCGGCCTGCGCTGGCACGTCCGCGCCTTTGATCGCAAGAGCGGCGAGTTCCGCGACTTCGTCGTCACGCGCATCGAAGCGCCGATCCTGCTCGATGAGGAGCCGCAGGCGAATGAGCGTCCGGACAACGACATCCAGTGGACGCGCATCGTCGAGCTGGACTTCGTGCCGCACCCGCGCCTTGAGCGTCCCGAAATCATCAGGATGGACTACGGGATGCAGGACGGCGCGATTCGGATACGCGTGCGCGCGGCGGTCGCGGGCTACATGCTGCTGCGCTGGAGCGTGGACTGCTCACCCGATCACCGCCTCAAGGAAGAACAGTACCGCCTGTGGCTCAGCGATCCGCTGGCGCTGTACGGCGTCGAGAACGCCAAGCTGGCTCCTGGCTACCAAGCGCCGAGCAGCCCCAAGAAACGATAGGAAAGAACGAACGCGATGGCCAAGACACTTGAAGCCCACGACAACCTGATCCGCGAGATTTTCGAGGGCTGCCACCAATTCGAGATTCCGGACTATCAGCGCCCCTATGCGTGGACACCGGCACTGCTGATTGGTCGGCAGAAGCGCCTCGTGAATATGTTGAGCGCCCATTGGAATCTTGCCGTTGGAGCTGACCACGGAGTCACTGATTCAGCAGCAACGGCTGCGGTGGGAGGCTTGGCATCATGAGCAACAACAAAGAACTGGAACGCGCCGAGCTGCACAAAACCATTTGGCGCATCGCCAATGACCTGCGCGGCAGCGTCGATGGCTGGGACTTCAAAACCTACGTGCTCGGGATGCTGTTCTACCGCTTCATCTCGGAGAATTTGACCAGCTACCTCAACGACCAAGAGTGCCGTGCGGGCAGTGCCGACTTCGACTACGCCAAGTTGAGCGATGCCGATGCCGAGTTCGGCCGCACCGAAACGGTGAAGGAAAAGGGCTTTTACATCCTGCCTTCGGAGCTGTTTGCCAACGTGCGGGCCCGCGCCCGGTATGACGCCAACCTCAACGAGACCCTGAGCAACATCTTTGCCGACATCGAAGGCTCAGCTACAGGCAGCGATTCCGAGGATGACATCAAGGGGCTGTTCGACGATCTCGATGTCAACAGCAGCAAACTGGGCCCCACCGTGGCCAAGCGCAACGAAAAGCTGGTCAAGCTGCTCGACGCCATCGGCGACCTGCCGCTGTCCAACGGAAGCGGGTTCACGGGCAACACCATCGACCTGTTCGGAGACGCCTACGAATACCTGATGCAGATGTACGCCTCCACGGCTGGCAAGTCCGGCGGCGAGTTCTACACCCCGCAGGAAGTCTCCGAGCTGCTGGCGCGCATCACCGTGGTCGGCAAGACCCAGGTCAACAAGGTCTATGACCCGGCCTGCGGCTCGGGCTCGCTGCTGCTCAACTTCGTCAAGGTGCTGGGCCATGACGCGGTGCGCCAGGGCTTCTACGGGCAGGAGATCAACCTCACCACCTACAACCTGTGCCGCATCAACATGTTCCTGCACGATGTGAACTACGAAAAGTTCCACATCGCCCATGGCGACACGCTGACCGATCCGGCGCACTGGGATGACGAGCCTTTCGAGGCCATCGTCTCCAATCCGCCGTACTCCATCAAATGGGATGGCGATGCCAACCCGCTGCTGATCAACGACCCACGCTTTGCTCCAGCGGGCGTGCTCGCCCCCAAGAGCAAGGCCGATCTGGCCTTCACTCTGCACATCCTCGCCTGGCTGGCGGTCAACGGCACGGCCGCGATTGTCGAGTTTCCCGGCGTGCTCTATCGCGGCGGGGCTGAAGCCAAGATCCGCCAGTACCTGATCGACAACAACTACGTGGACGCGGTGATCCAGCTGCCGCCCGACCTGTTCTTCGGTACCACCATTGCCACCTGCATCATCGTGCTGAAGAAATCCAAGCGCGACAACGCCACGCTGTTCATCGACGCTTCGGCCGAATTCGTGCGCAGCGGCAACAAGAACAAACTGCTGCCCGAACACCAGCAAAAAATCCTCGATGCATTCATCGGCCGGAAGACGCAAGAGCACTTCGCTCGGTTGGTCGAGAACGGCGACATTGCTGCCAACGGCTACAACATTGCGGTATCCAGCTACGTCGAACAGAAGGACGAGCGCGAAGCGGTGGATATACGGACGCTCAACTTGAATATTGCCCGCATCGTGGCGCGGCAGGCGGAACTGCGCTCGGCCATTGATGCCATCGTGGCCGATCTGGAAGGAGAACAGGCATGAACGAGCAGCCCGCGGGCGAAATCGTCCTGTATCAACGCGGCGACGCGCCTGCCATCGATGTGCGGCTCGATGGCGACACGGTGTGGTTGAGCCAGCAGCAGCTGGCCGACCTGTTTCAGACCTCGCGCACCAACGTCGTGGAGCACATCGCCAACATCTATGCCGAGGGCGAATTGAGCCTGGAGGCAACCTGTCGGGAATTCCGACAGGTTCGTACCGAAGGCACCCGTCAGGTGGCGCGCGCGCTGCCCTTCTACAACCTTGACCTCATCATTTCGCTGGGATACCGCGTCAAATCCGCCATCGCCACCCAGTTTCGCATCTGGGCCACCGAGCGCCTGCGTGAGTACCTGGTCAAGGGCTTCACCATGGACGATGCCCGCCTGAAGAACCTGGGCGGTGGCAGCTATTGGAAGGAGCTGCTGGAGCGCATCCGCGACATCCGCTCCAGCGAGAAGGTGCTCTACCGGCAGGTGCTCGACCTCTACGCCACCAGCGTGGACTACGACCCCCAGGCCGAAGCCAGCGTGCTGTTCTTCAAGACCGTGCAGAACAAACTGCACTACGCCGCCCACGGCCAGACCGCCGCCGAAGTGATTGCCCAGCGCGCCGATGCCGGCAGGCCCTTCATGGGCTTGCTGTCCTTCTCGGGCCGCCAGCCCACCAAGGCTGAAGTGGGCAACGCCAAGAACTACCTTGATGCCAACGAACTCAAGCGTCTGAACACGCTGGTGTCGGCCTACTTCGACGCCGCCGAGTTTCGCGCCATGAACCATGAGCCGACGTACATGAAGGACTGGCTGGCGCACCTCACGCAGTTGATCACCGCCATGGGCGGCAAGGCGTTGCAAGGCGCAGGCAAAGTCAGCCACAAGGACGCGCTGGCCCACGCTGAAGCCGAATACGCCAAGTTCCGCACCCAACTGGCCGCGCAACCTTCCGAGGTGGAGACGGTATTTCTGGAAACCGTCAAGAAGGCGCAGAAAAAGATCGAGGGGAAGAAGAAATGAGCCGGATTGAAGAGTTGATTGCGGAGCTTTGTCCGAAGGGGGTGGAGTTCCGAGAAATCCGCGAGGTCGTCCACCGCACGGCCAATATCAAATGGGCAGACGTACAGGACAACGAATACAGGTACATCGACCTCACGTCCGTCGATCGGTTGACGCACGCCATCGTCAATACGCAGACGATCACCAGTGAGAACGCTCCCAGCCGGGCGCAGCAGATCGTGCGCGCGGGTGACGTCATTTTTGGAACGACACGGCCCATGCTCAAACGGTACACGTTGATACCGCCGGAGTACGACGGGGAAATTTGCAGCACGGGTTACTGTGTCCTGCGCCCCGATACCGACGCCACGCTACCGAATTTTCTGTTCCACCTGCTTGGCACGGATGCCTTTTATGCCCACGTGGAAGCAAACGAACGCGGAGCAAGTTATCCAGCAATCGCGGACACTGCGGTTAAAGCGTTCCGCATCCCGGTACCCCCGCTCGAAGTACAACGCGAAGTCGTGAAAGTGCTTGACACTTTCATCAAGCTGGAGGCGGAGCTGGAGGCGGAGCTGGAGGCGGAGCTGGAGGCGCGTCGGCGGCAGTACAAGTACTACCGCGACGCGCTCTTGACGTTCGGCGAGCGCACGGACGCTGACGCAAGCAAGCAAGCAAGCAAGCAAGCAAGCAAGCAAGCAAGCGTAAGGTGGATGATGTTGAATGAAATAGGCAAATTCATTCGCGGACGCCGATTCACCAAGGCGGACTACGTCGAGGATGGCGTGGGCTGTATCCACTATGGCGAGATTTACACCCACTACGGCACATCGGCGAATGAAGTGATGTCACACGTGCGGCCCGATATGAAATCGAGCTTGCGCTTTGCCAAGCCGGGTGACGTGGTGCTCACCGACGTGGGCGAAACCGTTGAAGATGTCGGTAAAGCTGTGGCGTGGGTGGGCGCGGATGAAGTTGCCATTCACGATCACTGCTATGCCTTTCGTCATCCGATGAATCCGAAGTTCGTGTCCTACTGCATGCAGACGACGTCATTCATTGCAGAAAAGGCCAAATATGTGGCGCGCACCAAGGTCAATACACTGCTGATTGGCGGCTTTTCCAAGATTCGCGTTCCCGTTCCTCCGCTCGAAGAGCAGGAACGCATCGTCGCCATCCTCGACCAATTCGACGCGCTAGTGAACGACATCAGCACCGGCCTGCCCGCCGAAATCAAGGCACGTCGCCAGCAATACGAACACTACCGCGACCGTCTGCTCACGTTCAGGGAAGCCACATGAGTGAAGACCTGAAACCCTACCGCTACGAGCCGATTGCGCTGTCCAACGAGAGCACGGTTGTCGCCGAATTTCTGCCCGATGTACTGGGTGCGCGCGAGGCGACGTATCAGTCCGAAGCTGAGCTGGAAAAGTCCTTCATCAAGCAGTTGCAGTTGCAGGCGTATGACTACTTGGGGTTGACCTCGGAAGCCGAACTGCTGGTCAACCTGCGCCGTCAGCTGGAAAGGCTCAACAAAATCACATTCTCCGATGCGGAGTGGGAACGGTTCTTCACTGCCAGCATTGCCGGAGCCAACGACGGCATCCTCGAAAAGACCGCACGCATCCAGGAAGACCACATCCAGGTACTGAAGCGCGACGACGGCGCTACCCGGAACATCTACCTGATCGACAAGGCCAACATCCACAACAACGCCTTGCAGGTCATCAACCAGTACGAATCGGAAGGCACGCGCGCCACCCGCTTCGACGTCACAGTGCTGGTCAACGGCCTGCCGATGGTACATATCGAATTGAAGCGCCGGGGCGTGGACATCCGCGAGGCGTTCAACCAGATCAACCGCTACCAGCGCGACAGCTTCTGGGCGGGATCTGGCTTGTTCGAGTACGTGCAGCTGTTCGTCGTCAGCAACGGCACGCTGACCAAGTACTACAGCAACACCGTGCGCGACGGGCATTTGAAGGAGCAATCCGCTAAGCGCATCAAGAGCAAGACCTCCAACAGCTTTGCTTTCACCAGTTGGTGGGCCGATGCGAAAAACCAGCCCATCACCGAACTGACGGGCTTCACCACAACCTTCTTCGCCAAGCATTCGCTGCTGAACGTCCTCACCAAATACTGCGTGTTCGATGTGGATCGCAAGCTGCTGGTGATGCGGCCCTATCAGATCGTGGCGGCCGAGCGCATCTTGCAGCGCATCGGCACGGCCACCAACCACAAGCAGCTCGGCACCGTGGCTGCGGGCGGCTACATCTGGCACACCACCGGCAGCGGCAAGACGCTGACCAGCTTCAAGGCGGCGCAACTTGCTCGGGGCTTGCCTGACATCGACAAGGTGCTGTTCGTTGTGGATCGCAAGGATCTGGACTATCAGACCATGCGCGAGTACGAGCGCTTCGAGAAAGGCGCCGCCAACTCGAACACCTCCACGGCAGTGCTGCAACGGCAGTTGGAAGACCCCAACGCCCGCATCATCATCACCACCATCCAGAAGCTCTCCCGCTTTGTTGCCAAGAACAAGAAGCACCCGGTGTATGAGGCGCATGTGGTGGTGATCTTCGATGAATGCCACCGCAGCCAGTTCGGCGATATGCACGCGGAAATCACCCGGGTGTTCCAGCGCTACCACCTGTTCGGCTTCACCGGCACGCCCATCTTTGCCGAAAACTCCGGTGCGGGCGGCGACCCACGGCGGCGTACCACGCAGCAGGCGTTTGGCGACAAACTGCACACCTACACCATCGTCGATGCGATCAACGACAAGAACGTGCTGCCGTTCCGGATCGACTACATCAACACGATCAAGCTGCCTGCGGGGATCAAGGACAAGCAGGTGTCAGCCATCGACACCGAACGGGCATTGCTGGCACCGGAGCGCATCACACAGATCACGGGCTACATCCGCGAGCATTTCGACCAGAAGACCAAGCGTGCCAGCAGCTACCGCCACGACGGCAGACGGCTGGCGGGGTTCAATTCACTGTTCGCCACGGCGAGCATCGACGCGGCCAAGCGCTATTACGCGGAATTCGCGGCACAGCAGAAAGAATTGCCCGAGGCGCAACGGTTCAAGATCGGCCTGATCTATAGCTTTGCCGCCAACGAGGAAGAAGTCGATGGCCTACTCGGCGAGGAGGAGTTCGAAACCGATGGGCTGGATCAAGGCTCGCGCGATTTTCTGGAAACCGCGATCCGGGACTACAACGCGCTGTTCGGCACCAGCTTCGACACCTCGGCAGACAAGTTCCAGAACTACTACAAGGACTTGTCGCAGCGCCTGAAAAAACGTGAGCTGGACATCGTCATCGTGGTCAACATGTTCCTGACCGGCTTTGATGCCACCACGCTCAATACCCTGTGGGCGGACAAGAATCTGAAGGCCCACGGTTTGATACAAGCCTACTCGCGCACCAACCGCATCCTCAATTCGGTCAAGACCTACGGCAACATCGTCTCCTTCCGCAATCTGGAGCAGGCTACCAACGATGCACTAGCCCTGTTCGGCAACAAGGACGCCAAAGGGATCGTGCTGCTCAAGCCCTACGCCGAGTACTACAAGGACTACGAGAAGCGCGTTGGTCAGCTGGTGGCTGGATTCCCTCTTGGCAAGGCCATCGTCGGGGAAGCGGCACAGAAGGCGTTCATCAAGCTGTTCGGCTCGATCTTGCGGCTCAAAAACATCCTCACGTCCTTCGACGATTTTGCCGGGAACGAGATCCTCACCGACCGTGAGTTTCAGGATTACCAGAGCCTGTACCTCAACCTGTACGCGGAGTTTCGCGCTACGTCGGCTGCCGAGAAGGAATCGATCAACGACGATGTGGTGTTCGAGATCGAGCTCATCAAGCAGGTGGAAATCAACGTCGACTACATCCTGTTGCTGGTCGAGCAGTATCTGAAGAAAAAGGGCAGCGGCGACGACAAGGAAATCCGCGCCACCATCGAGCGCGCCATCAATTCCAGTCCATCCTTGCGCAACAAGAAAGACCTGATCGAGCAGTTCGTCGATTCGGTCAACACCAAGGCCAAGGTGGATGCGCAGTGGCAGTCCTTTGTGGCTGCGAAGAAGGTGGAGGAGCTGGAGCGCATCATCACCGAGGAGAACCTCAACGCAGAGGCCGCGCGCAGCTTCATCGACAACGCCTTCCGCGACGGGAGCCTCCCCACATCGGGCACGGCCATCACGAAGATTCTGCCGCCGGTATCGCGGTTCACCAAGAACAACGGACACGCGGCCAAAAAGCAGACGGTGCTCGACAGGCTAGCAGCCTTCTTTGAGCGGTATTTTGGGTTAGCGTGAGGACACGGGGAATGGCACTCAGTGAAGTCCAAAGGCCGTCATCGGCTAACCGTGTTGGGGTTTTCGGAAATTTCGGCTCAGCTTAGTCCATTTTTTGTTATCCAACCGACATCAAGCGATGTGATACACGTTACGCATCCCCCAAAAAAAACCACCCCCCGCTTGCGCGAGAGGTGGTTCAAGGCTGGCGTTTCAACCGTGCAGCAGCTTCTTGGCCAGTGCCACTTCCAGGCTGTCGCCCGAGTCGTTGAGCACGTCCAGGCCGCTGTCCGGCATGTCGCCCGACGTGGACTGCGACACGGCGATCTTCTTGCCCATGAGCCTGAGGCAGTCCATTTGCGTGGTGCCCGCATAGCCCAGGTACAACACCTTCACCGGCAGCTTCTGACCAATGCGCCATGAGCGCCTGGATGCCTGCTGGACGGTATAGACGTTGTAGCCCGACTGCATGAACACGATCGTCGGGAATTCCAGCAAGTCCAGGCCGGTTTTAACAAGCTCGGGGTTGCAGATCATCACGTCGATGCCTCGCTCCACCTGGTCGGCCACCCAATCCTCACGGCGGGCGGCATCGACGCTGGCGCGCAGCACGCCGACCTTCAGGCCCGCCTGCTCCAGTTGCGATTTCAACCGGGCCGTGGTGTCACGGGTGCCGGAATAGATCGAGTAGGCCAGGACTCTGCGGCCATTGGCCTTTTCTTCCTTGCAGATGCGCAGCAGCTCCAGTTCCTTGGGCGAAGATTCACCTTCAGAAAAAACGGCCGGCTGCGAGTACAGCACCTTGCGGGTACGCGGATGTTGCACGCTTTCAAAACGGAACGCGCAATCTGGCCAGGCCAGCAGCACGTTCATCACGACACCCAGCAGGCTGTTGTCGTGCAGTACGAGGGCATGCTTCAACTCCTGCACCAGAATGCCCTGCATGCGGCGATAGGCCTCCCCCTGCACTTCCGCCATGGGCACCTCCAGGAACTGCTCTTCGTAGGGCGGCAAGACCTTCTGGCCGATGTCGCGCAGCTTCAGGAACACGGTGGTCGGCAGCACGTAGCGCATGATGCCTACCGGGCCGAAGCCTGGGGCCTTGCTGGTGCGAACCGTCATCTGCTTTCCCTTGGCCGTGCGGTGCGAGGGGCCGCTGGACTCCTTGTACACGTCCTTGAGCACGCCATGCTCACGCATGAAGGCCATGGCCGCATTGCCCATCGAGCCGGTCTTCGCGGGTTTGAACCCGTCTTCGATCATGCTGCCCGGATCGAGGCGCCACAGCAGGTGAAACAGATCGTCGGCATAGCCGCCCATGAGGGTGCCGGTCAGCAGCAGCGTTTTTTGACACTGGCTGGCAAGCACTCCCATGGCCTGGCCCTGGGCCGAACCCTCGTTCTTGTACTCGTGCCCCTCATCGACCACCAGCAGGCCAAAGTAGCCCCGTGGCAGGTAGCGCTTGATGAACTCGGTGGCCTGGTAGCCACCCTCGCCTATGCTGAACTCAAAGTTGGCCAGGCTGCGCTCCATGCGCGCGGCCTGCCGGTCACTGAACACCAGCTCACCGTTGTCGTCCATCAGGTTGACGAACTCATAGACGTTGTCACCCAGCATGTCGCCAAGCGCCTTCTCCCCGAAGATGGAGAGCAGGCGCCGGGCGGTCTTGTCGCCGATGGTGGGCATCTGCTTGAGGGCGGACAGCACCAGGTCGAACATGGACTCGATCGGCTTGCCGGCACGCATCAGCGTCCACAAGGCGCTGCCGCAATGGCTGCACTTGAGACGCCGGTCGCCTAGCGTGGCCTGCGCAAACTCGGACGACACGGGCATGGGATGCCCTTCATCGTTCTCGCGCGTGATCGGCGCCATGCAGTCGCTGCAGGCCGCCACCGTGAACGTCTGCCCATCGACGCGCTGCTTGCGCGTGATGAATGACGGCTTCCAGTGAAAACCCATGCGCATACGCACCCGTCCCAGGATGAAGAACTCGGGCTTGCCGGTTTTCACCCCCAGAGCGTCGCGCAGCATCAGCAGCTTCCTCAGCGTATCCGCGCCGTTTAGGATCCAGACCTTGGCGTCCGGCACGGTATCGAGGATCTCGCGCCGCCACTTGTAAACCAGGTGCGGCGGCGAGATGACCAGGGTACGCGGGTGCGTGCGTTGCATCACGGCCGCCGCGCAGATAGCCATCATGGTCTTGCCCGTGCCCATTTCCGCGTTGATGACGGCTGCAGGCCGGTTCTCATCGACCAGCAGCTTCACCGTGGCATGCACGGCATCGGCCTGGGCCTTGAACGGCTGGCGCTTGAGCCCGTCAAGAAGGGCTTGGCGTGCGCTCCACAATGCGGTTCGCTCATCGATGGCCGGATCGAACACCGGAGGGTTCTGCGACTTGACTTGCTCCAGCAGGCCGTCGCCAAACTCTTCGATGAACTGTGCCAGTGCCAGCTGCTGCCCAGATTCGCCGTTTCCGGCGTCCTGGAGCTGCTGCTGTGGATCGGACAGGGCCTGTTCGAGTTGGCCGCCGACAGTTTCACATTCCATGTTTTCCATTTCGACTCTCCTTGGGGTAAAAAAATGCGGAGAGCCAGCACGGGGCCGGAATCCCCGCACGGGTTGATGAAAAATGCACCCACCTGCGTGGGCGCCGATGCTCAGGCGGCGATGGCCTCCTGAGTTCGAGAGGCCTCGACCGGCTGGTGGCCGAGGCTTGCCTGCAGTGCTGCACCGCCCTCCTCCAGCCGCAGCACGCCCATGCGGACGCTGCTGCTGATGAAGGTCGTGAAGTGGTCACTGAGACTGACGCGCATCGCGGTCATGTTTCCAAGGGCTGGATACAGCGCGCTATCCAAGGCCTGGATGGCCTGCTTTTCCCGGCACCACTCGAACACCGACTCGCGCCAGTGCTCTTGCAGCGCCACGGGCGAGAGCAGGTTGACCAGCTGCCACAGACGGTTGCGATAGTCCTCGGCCTGCTCGGCACTGCGCCTGGCCGCCGAGGATGAGTGCAAGGCCCAACCGATGCGATTGGCGCGGTCGGGTGAGCGCATGCCTCTGTCGAACAACCACATCTGGTTCAGCGGGCCAAACAGGTTCTGCCGAGGCAGCTTGCCGGCGTGCTTGTCCAGGCGCTTCACATCCCCCACATCGACACGGTGGCGCTCGCCATCTCTGCCGACCAGGTGAATCTGATTGACGCCACGCTGGGAGGCCCCCAGCTCGAACGCGGCAAGCATCTGCATCAGCACACCATCGCGGCCATAGACCGACAGGAACATCAGCCGCCCCTCGCTGTCGCGCAGGCAGGCATCGGCCCAGATGTCGGAGAACTCCTCGATCTGATAGAGCGTGTGGTTCAGCATTTCAGGCTCCTTGCGTAGCCTGGCGTTCATAGAACTGCTCGACCCTGGCCAGGATGGTCTGCAGGTTGTCCAGTACCCGCTGGTGCTGCGAGGTGACCCGGGCCTCCGTGATGCGCGGTGGTTGGGACACGGCGAGGGTTTCGCTGTAGTCCCCATTGCCGCGGGTTCCAAAGCGGAAGGCCAGGATGCCGTTCTCGCGCGTGTGACAGGTCGCGCAACTCGCCAGGCCGTGCTCGTTCTGGCGCTTCTCGGTGATGATGCGCAGCACCTGGTTGTTGCCCATCTCGATCAGGGACAGGCCCGTCCAGCCATAGGCGGTGCGGTAGTAGGACGTTTGAACTTGTTGAACCGGTTGAACTTGCATGGTGACTCTCCTTGGATTGCAGGCGAAGTCACTCCCCACGGGGAAGTGATCCCCGCCAGGGTTGATGGAAAAATTCAGGCCTTGCTGTAGTAGGCCTCGACCTTTGAACGAATGGCGTCAATGCGTGCAATGACGGCCGCGTGCTGCTCACGCACGGCTTTTTCCGTGATGCGCTTGGGGCTTGTCAGCTCCAGGCGCTCATAGAAATCGCCCGTGCCGGCCAGGCCGGCAGCGTGCGATTTGAAGCCGCGCTCGTCGTGCCGCCAGACGGCGGCCCGAGTGGACAGGCCGTTGCCGAATGCACGCCGACTGGTTTCTATGATGAGTTCCTGGTTGCCAGGCATCTCGACCGTGGTCTTGCCGTTCCAGCCTTGGCTGTCGCGGAAGTAGTTGGTTTCCATGAGGGCTCTCCTTCAAAAAATGCCGGATAGCCCTGCCCCATCGGGGAAGGAATTCCCCGGCGGGTGGTGGTTGCAGAAGTACCCGGCCAGCTTGCGCCGGCCTGCGCGTTTTCAGGGTTGAACGCGCCTTGAGACCATCATCGGTTTCGGTCAGATGGTTTCCCCCAGCGTCCGCCATGCGGCAGGCACTCGGGGAACCCATCGGGTTCCCAGTGGGTTGAAAGGAAGGTTCAGCGGCTGACGCTTAGGGACGATTGCAATGCCTGCAAGCCATCCCTCACCATCCAGAACAGGGTTTCATAGTCATGGCCATTGGGTGCCTTCTCCGAGCGATTGAGTTCGTCGTTGAAGGTCTGCACCTGGCGCAGCAACCTGTCTGCGCGGTGCTGCGGCGAGTCGGCAAGGCTTTCGCTGTCGGCCTGGAGTTCGGATGAAGGGCCGGAACGCTTGCCATATTTCGCGCCCATGCGATCACGGATTTCCTGGGCGCAGCGCACCCAGGCATGGCCGGAAATCAAAGGGTGGTCGATAGCTGCGGGATCGAGTTCCGCCACCGTGTCGGCGCGCTTCATGATGGCGTCGACGATGAAGACCTGCGCCAGCGCCCCGCTGTTGTTGAAGTTCATCAAATCCACGATGAATTCGACGTTGGTCAGAGAAGTACCGTTGTTCATTTGCAAGCTCCAAAAATGCGTGTGAAGCCTGCTGCCCTGCGGGGAAACAGGCCCCACGGGGTTGAAAGAGAAGTGCGTTGTGCCTGCCGGTCAGTCGGCGCGATC
>ENA-UOUJ01001229-UOUJ01001229.1-activated-sludge-metagenome-genome-assembly--contig:-NODE-1229-length-14115-cov-10.568065_pt1 | contig 14115 bp, 13 predicted proteins | sample MGYA00249839_ERZ747224 | MGnify/ENA primary metagenome ERZ747224 (study PRJEB28782, sample SAMN03220277) | activated sludge metagenome | biome: wastewater; feature: sewage sludge; material... | reverse complement strand
AGCATGCGGACTCACCCGGGGCTACGTAAGGATGGGGTTCGTGGAGCGCTTACGGCGGGGCGGCCCTTGGCGTGCGAAAGAATGCGTCGCCCCTTCTCCGCAGTTAGGTGAGTGCTGCAGGCAGGGGGCAGGAAGCATTTCGCGGTGCGCCTGCTTCGCCCCCATCGAGTTCCACTTTTCCGTCGTGATGCGCCCACGGTTCCCGGATGCGTGCGGGGTGTTCCTGGAGAGGCGAGGACTGTCCGAGCCCGCAGGGCGAGTTCCGCAGCCTCGGAAGGAACGCCCCGTGCGCATCCTTCCCCGATGTGCTCGAGCTGCGCGGGTTGATGGGCTCCCCGCGGTCCGAGCGCCCGGTGCGCAACGGAAGTCGGGGACAGGCCACGATTTCGCGTTTTACGCCGCCACCTTCCAAATCTGCCGGGCGCGCGCAGCCTTATGTCTTCCAGTCAGGCTTGCTGGCCTTCAGCAACGCGTCCCAGTCATCAGGTGGGTGGCCCGACTCGAGCATCTTCTGAAAGACCGCATAAGGGTCGGTTTTGGCACCTGCCGAGCGTAAGGTGTTCTCGTCGTTCACCCAGGCAAAGATGATGATTCTGGTCTTAGAGTCGAAGCGAAAGAACAACCGAAAGCGCCGGCCGATCTTGGCGCGGCGCCAGTGCCTGAACCCCGGCCCCATGGTATTGCCTTGTCGGTATTCTTCCCTGTTCGGATCGCCTGGAACGGTCTCGAAGATCAAGTTCGCCAGCGCGGCAAACAGCTTGGTGTTTGCGTTGGATTCGTAGCGCTCTGGATCCTGCGCCCGCACGCGCGCGGCAGCGGCATCCAGTTTCTGGAGCTGCGCGATCAGGCAATCGTGGAAGAGCAGATTCCATCCGTGACGCTGGATCACAGCGCGACGTCGCCTTCGATGTCTTCGCGCAGATCCGCGTGTTTGCCGAGCGCAGCGAGCATCGAGCGCGTCAGATCGTCGGGTAGCGTCGTGATGTGCCGGCCGGACCGGATATCTTCTTCGAGAATAGCGAGGAAGCTGCCGATTGCGGGATCCTCGTGCGCGATTTCGGTTGCGCGCGTCACGATCACTCGGTCGCCGGTGAGGTCGAAGGCGACCTTGCCTCCAACATCCACCCCCAGGGCCTGACGAATGGGCTTGGGTAGCGTGATCTGACCTTTGGATGTGATGGTTGCGACTTCGTGAATTGCCGGCATGGTGAGCCTCCGGGGAATCGATATTGAGGCTGAAAGTAAGGAATTTTCCTTATTTTGTCAAGTGGCGGAAATAGAGTGTGGGCGGCCGCCTGGGTATCCGGTGCGGCGTCGTGGCCAATTTTTCTTCGTCACCGTGGTCACTCCAGCGGGTGCGCATCCTGCGCAGCTTTGCCGAGAACCGATCCGGAGATGAAACTCATGCAGAAACTGCTCACCGTCTCGATCCTTGCGCTTGCCGCCACGATGGCGCAGGCCGACCCTGCCGTGATGTTCGGCATCAACTACAACTTTGGTGGCGGCGGGCCGGGTCTGTCGGTCAAGGTGCTGTCGAGCGATCGTGAGGACCGCACCGTGGCGTCCGTCGGGGCGAGCTATTACCCCATGATGAACCGTGTCGGGCTCGATGTCGGCGTTGGGCGCACGTTCGAGAACGGCGCGGCGACCGTGAGCCGGGATGTGATCAACAGTGCGCCCCAGGCCAGCATCGGTTTTGTGGATACGGTGAAGTAGGGCTCGGGGCCGGGCGTTCGTTTGCTCATCTGGCTCTCTTCAGTGCCTTCGTGATGTAATGTTCACGCGTTTGTGAAACGGAGCTCGTCATGGAAGCGACCATCAGGGATTTGCGCCTGCACACGGCAGAGGTGCTTGCGGCAGCGGATCGTGGTGAGCGGGTGACCATCACCAGCCGGGGGCAGGTACGGGCGGTGTTGATGCGGTGCGAAGAGACCCGTGCCCGGGCGCATGCCGAGCGCAATCCTGCGTTTGGTCTGTGGGCGGATCGGCAGGGCACGGTAGACGATGACGTGCGCAGGCTGCGACAGCCGAGGGTGCTGCCGTGATGCTCGTGGATACGGACGTGCTGATCTGGAACCTGCGAGGCAACGCGCGTGCAGCGGATCGGCTGGATGCGATGCCAGTGACGTACATGGAGCTGGTCCAGGGAGTGCGTGACAAGTCGGAGTTGCGCGCGCTTCGGCAGGCCCTGAGCTTCTGGTCGGCGAGGGTGGTACAGGGACCCCTAGGGGACTAGGGGACCCCTAGGGTCAGGTCTTTCATTTGCTCATTCGCCTCTGCCGTGGCCGAGTGCTCTTCCTTTGGTCTTGCCTTTTCGATTATCCATTCAGGATAATCAGGGCTGTTCCTGCCCTGGGAGAGGATCATGGCGCGGCCATTGCGGATCGAGCTTGCCGGAGGGGGGTACCACCTGACTTCGCGTGGTGACCGTCGCGAGCCGATCTATGCCGACGACGTCGATCGCCTGTTGTGGCTGGAACTCTTCGGCGAGGTCTGCGATCGGTTCAACTGGCGTTGTCACGCGTGGTGCCAGATGGGCAACCACTACCACCTGGTCGTGGAGACCGCCGAGGCGAACCTCTCCCGGGGCATGAGACAGCTGAACGGGGTGTACACCCAGGCCGCGAATCGACGCCACGCTCGTGTCGGGCACGTCTTCCAGGGGCGCTACAAGGCGATCCTGGTCGAAGCCGACGCCTACCTCGTGGAGCTCGCGCGCTATGTGGTGCTCAACCCCGTGCGGGCGGGGCTCTGTGGCGATGCGCGCGAGTGGCCCTGGAGTAGCCATCGCGCACTGATGGGGCTGGTCGATCCGCCGTCCTGGCTGGAGACGGACTGGGTGCTGGGGCAGTTCGGCTCGGAGCGGACGGCTGCCGTGCGTCGATACGAAGACTTCGTCCGCGCGGGCGTGGGCCTGCCGCCGATCTGGGAGCGCCTCAATGCGCAGATCTATCTGGGCAGCGGGGCATTCGCCGACGAGATGGCGCACAAGGTGCCGGACGACGGGCGCCTCGACGAAGTGCCGCGGCTGCAGCGCCGGCCGCAGGGCATGTCCTTGCAGGCGTATGTGGAGCGCAGTGCGTCGCGCGATGCGGCCATCGCCGAGGCCGCGGCCTCCGGTGCCTTCACCCTCGCGCAGCTCGCCCAGTTCTTTGGCCTCCACTACAGTTCGATCAGCCGGATCGTCGCCAAGGACCGGAAGGCGCGCCAGCCTTCCGGCGCCGGGAATGCAAGCGAGCAAATGAGCAAATGAAAGACCTGACCCCTCTGTCCCCCAACCACGACGAGCGCCCCGCGGGAGAGCCCGTCCGCCTGATCGTCATCCACGCCATCAGCCTCCCCCCCGACCACTTCGGCGGCCCCGGGGTCGAGCAACTGTTCACCAACACCCTGGATCCGCAAGCCCACCCCTACTACGCGACCATCCAGCACCTGCGCGTCTCCGCCCACTACTTCATCCGCCGCGACGGCCAGCTGCTGTGCTTCGTCGACCCCGATCGCCGCGCCTGGCATGCCGGTGTGTCGTGCTGGAACGGACGCGAGCGCTGCAACGATTTTTCCATCGGCATCGAGCTCGAGGGCTGCGACACGATGCCCTTCGAGCCCGCGCAGTACGAGCGCCTGGCGGCGCTGATCGTCGAGCTGGAGCGACGCTATCCGATCGAGGCGGTGGTCGGGCATTCCGACATCGCGCCTGGCCGCAAGACCGATCCGGGGCCTTTTTTCGACTGGAAGCGCCTTGATGTGATGTGCAAACAGCGCCGCGCAAGCTGCTGATCGGTCATAACTTCCTGTGAATTCAAGTGTTTCTTGCTGTTGCCATGTGGCTGTCAGGTTTTGACAATAAACCTGTGAGCGAATACAATCCGCCTCCTGTTGCATTGCAGCATTCCTAATCCGATCTCGGTGCGGCGCCTCCCGTAAGGTGAGACGCAGTTTCATGGACGCACGCACCGCGGGGCCCGTCGTCTGGTTGCGGCGAAGGGTCTTAACACCTACTGGCGACCGAGTACTCCTGCCCGTCGTGCCGGCCTACCCGCCGAGCGACGCGGACGCTGCCCCACAGGGCGGTGCCGGGCGGCCCCCATCACAGGGCTCGTCCACGGCAGGGCTCAGGCCACAGCATGGAGGACACCATGAAACACGCAACTCGATTCAAGGCGCTCGCGCGTCAAGCGGGCGGCGCTGCGCGCAGTCTGGCGCACGGTGCAGTTCTTTCCGTAAGTCTCATGGGCATGGGCTGGCTCGGCACGCAGAGCGGGGCTGCCATGGATGTGCGCTACGGCGACGTCCTCAGCCAGCAGGCCGAGCCCACCGCGTCCGAACTGGCCATGGCCTCCGTGCTTTCCTTCGCGTCGCGCCAGACCGAAGAGGTCGCGCCGGCCTTCGTGGCGGCGGCGCCTTCGCTGGCTGCTTCGACGCGCCTGCACGACAGCCTGCCGGTGGCCGCGCCGGGTCTGGTCGAGCGCAAGCTCGCCCGTGTGGTGGCGCAGCCGGTCCCGCCGGTGTTCCACCAGCCCGCGCTGCGCGACATCGCCGCCCTCGTGGATAACCCCTTCGAGGAAGAGGAGGGGGCGCTCTCGGACGAGATGGCGCGAGTGCGCGACTGGATCGCCGATACCTATCGCGTCTCCGAGGAGGCGATCGAGCCCGCGCTGGCGGCGGCCGAGACGCATGCCGAGGAGCTCGGCTTCGATCCGTTGCTGATCGTCGCGATCATGGCGGTGGAGTCGAGCTTCAACCACCGCGCGGTCAGCAACATGGGCGCGCTCGGGCTGATGCAGGTGATCCCGCGCTACCACAAGGACAAGATCGGCCCCAATCGTGGCCGCAATGTCCTGTTCGACCCCGAGGTCAATGTCCGCGTCGGCACCTTGGTGCTGCAGGAGGGCCTGCAGCGCTACGGCACCATGCAGCGCGCGCTGCAGTACTACAACGGCTCGCTGAAGGACTCGAAGGCGCGTTATCCCCGCAAGGTGATGGCGCTGAAGAAACGTCTGATGCTGATCGCCGGCCGCGACAGCGGTCGTGGCGCCGAGCAGGCGAGCTGATCTTCGGCGTCAATCCGGGCCCTCGCGGGCCTTGCTCGCGGCTTGCGCCGCGCCTGCGAACGGGGCCGGGCGCGGCGGAGGTCATTGCTTGGAGAGGCTCCGCCGCCGTGTTCGCGGCTTGCGCCGCTCCTACATGAGTTCGCGGCTTGCGCCGCGCCTGCAGGGCCTCGGCTCAGCGCCCCAGCCCGAGCGCGCGGATCCGTTCCGCCGCCTCGAGCAGCCTTTCGCTGCGCGTGGTGTAGGCGATGCGCAGGTGGCGCCGCGGCAGGTGGTGGCCGAAGTCCAGCCCGGGCGTGGCGGCCACGCCCGCCTCTTCGATCATCCGGCGCGCGAGCGCTTCCGAGTCGTCGGCCAGCGCCGACACGTCCGCATACACGTAGAACGCGCCCTGCGGCTCGGTGGCGACGCCGAAGCCGAGCTCGCGCAGCGCTGGCAGCAGCACGTCGCGACGCTCGGCGAACTCGTGGCGGCGCTCCTCCAGGATCGCGATCGTCGTCGGCGCGAAGGCGGCGAGTGCGGCGTGCTGCGCCGGCGTCGATGGTGAAATGAAGAAGTGCTGGGCGAGCTTCTCCAGTTCGCGCACGAAGCCCTGTGGCGCCACCAGCCAGCCGAGCCGCCAGCCGGTCATGCCGAAGTACTTCGAGAAGCTGTTCACCACGAAAACGTCATCGGCCCTGCTCAGCACCGGGTCTGCGAGCGCGGTGGCCGATGCCACGCCGTAGGTCAGCCCCTGGTAGATCTCGTCGACCAGCAGCACGCCGCCGCGCAAGCGGGTACTGCGGTGCAGCGCGGCGATCTCGGCGACCGCCAGCAGGGTGCCGGTGGGGTTGGATGGGGTCGCCACCATCAGCCCGCGGGTGCGCTCGCCCCAGGCCGCGTCGACCTGCTCGGGCCGCGGCTGGTAGCGGCTCGCGGCATCGACCGCCAGCGCGCGTGCGACCCCCTCGAAGGTGCGGATCAGGTGGCGGTTGGACGGATAGCCGGGGTCGGGCAGCAGCCACTCGTCGCCCGGATCGGTGGTGGCGGCGAGCGCCAGCATCAGCGCGCCCGAGGCGCCGGCGGTGACGACGATGCGCTCGGGGGCGACGTCGGCGCCGAAGCGGTCGTGGTAGAAGCGCGCGATCGCCTCGCGCAGCGCCGGCAGGCCGAGCGCGGGGGTGTAATGCACGTCGCCGCCGGCGAGGAAGCGGGTGGCGGCTTCGACCACCGGCGCCGGGGTGCCGAAGTCGGGCTCGCCGACCTCCATGTGGATGATGTCGCGCCCTTGCGCCTCGAGCTCGCGCGCGCGGCGCAGCAGTTCCATGACGTGGAAGGGCTGGATGTCGTCGAGTCGGCGGGAGCGGTACATGGTGGATTCCGGTGGTTGAAAAAGCAAAAAGCGCCGTGGGGCGCTTTTTTGCGTCGGTCGTGCGTCCGAGGAACGGCGGCAGCGGCGAACATGGCCTTTGGTCTTCAGCTACGTTCGTCGTCCGCCGCACCGCCCGATTCGCGCCTGGCGGCGCTCCTACAGGGTGGGGGCTCCCCCGGCGACGCGGGGTGCTCGCCCGACGACGAGGTTCCCACGTGGGATGCTCCCGCGGTGATGATGTTCGTGTAGGAGCGGCGCAAGCCGCGAATGCAGCGTTGCTTTCCGCGACCAAGCCAAGGCGGGCGAAACGTTCGCGCCTACCGCTCCTGCACGAGGCGACCTCAGTCGGCGTTCAGCGCCAGTTCGAACAGTTCGCGCTTGAGCACCAGCTGGCGCGGCAGGCGATCCTGCAGCTTGTCGAACCACTCCTTGTGCGAGTTCAGCTCGGCGCGCCAGGCGTCGGCGTCGACCTTGGTGAGCGCCTCGAACTCCTCGCGGCTGACGTCGGCGCCGTTCCAGTCCAGGTCCTCGAAGCGCGGCATCCAGCCCAGCGCGGTCTCCTTGGCGGCGATCTTGCCCTTGCAGCGATCGACGATCCACTTGAGCACGCGCATGTTGTCGCCGAAGCCCGGCCACATGAACTGGCCCTGCTCGTTCATGCGGAACCAGTTCACGCAGAAGATCTTGGGGGTGTCCTCGACCACGTGGCCCATGCGCAGCCAGTGGTTGAAGTAGTCGCCCATGTGGTAGCCGCAGAAGGGCAGCATCGCGAACGGGTCGCGGCGCACCACGCCCTGCGCGCCGAAGGCGGCGGCGGTGGTCTCGGAGCCGAGCGTCGAGGCCATGTACACGCCGAAGTTCCAGTTGAAGGCCTGGTACACCAGCGGCACGGTGGTGGCGCGGCGGCCGCCGAAGATGAAGGCCGAGATCGGCACGCCGGCGGGGTCTTCCCAGGCCGGGTCGACCGAGGGGCACTGGCTGGCCGGCGCGGTGAAGCGCGCGTTCGGGTGCGCGGCCTTGCGACCGGTTTCCTTGGCGATCTCCGGGGTCCAGTCCTTGCCCTGCCAGTCGACCAGGTGGGCCGGGGCCTCCTTGGTCATGCCTTCCCACCACACGTCGCCGTCGTCGGTCAGCGCGACGTTGGTGAAGATGATGTTTTCCTTCAGCGTGGCCATCGCGTTGAAGTTGGTCTTCTCCGAGGTGCCGGGGGCGACGCCGAAGTAGCCGTACTCGGGGTTGATGGCGCGGAACTTGCCGTCGGGACCGGGCTTGATCCAGGCGATGTCGTCGCCGACGGTGGTGATCTTCCAGCCGTCGAAGGACTTCGGCGGGATCAGCATGGCGAAGTTGGTCTTGCCGCAGGCCGACGGGAAGGCGGCGGCGACGTAGGTCTTCTCGCCCTCGGGCGACTCGACGCCGAGGATCAGCATGTGTTCGGCCAGCCAGCCCTCGTCGCGCGCCATGGTCGAGGCGATGCGCAGTGCGAAGCATTTCTTGCCGAGCAGGGCGTTGCCGCCGTAGCCGGAGCCGTAGGACCAGATCTCGCGCGTCTCGGGGTAGTGCACGATGTACTTGGTCGTGGGGTTGCACGGCCAGCGGCTGTCCTTCTCGCCCTGTGCGAGCGGAGCACCCACGGTGTGCACGCAGGGCACGAACTCGCCGTCGGTGCCGAGCACCTCGATCGCGCCGCGGCCCATGCGGGTCATGATGCGCATGTTGGTGACGACGTAGGGGCTGTCGGAGATCTCGACGCCGATGTGGGCGATCGGGCTGCCGAGCGGACCCATGGAGAACGGGACCACGTACATGGTGCGGCCGTGCATGCAACCCTTGAACAGGCCGTTCAGGGTCTCGCGCATCACCGCCGGGTCTTCCCAGTTGTTGGTCGGGCCGGCGTCGGCCTTGTTCTTCGAGCAGATGAAGGTGCGGTCCTCGACGCGGGCGACGTCGGAGGGGTCGGACCAGGCCAGGTAGGAGTCCTTGCGCTTTTCCGGGTTCAGCTTGATCAGCATGCCGGATTGGACCATCTCGGCGCACAGGCGGTCGTACTCCTCCTGCGAGCCGTCGCACCAGACCACGCGGTCGGGCTCGGTGAGCGCGGCGATTTCGCCGACCCACTTCTTCAGGCCTTCGTGGCGGACGTATTCGGGGGCAGCGGCGATCGCCGCCTGGGCGTGGTTCTGAGACATGTGTACAGCTCTCCCGTGCTGTGATGCGAAACCATTCCCGTCGGTCGGCCATCGTTGCTGCAGGGGCTGCCTGGCCGGCGGGCTGCATGGGCGCCCGAGGCGGGCGCACCGACTTCCGTTTACGAGCGCCATCGGGGCGGATCGTTCGCGGTTGAGCCCATAATTATGCCATGGTCGGCCCCGGGCCATGAACGGGATCGTAACGATCGGTGTGATGCAGTCGGGCTATCGGGGCGGGTTTGCTGCCCGGAGGGTATACGTATTTTTCACATCGCAAGTTTTGTTTTCGTAATGCGAAAATTTGCGGGTTCGCGGTATGCTTGCACCGTTGACGCCCGGCGCGCCGGCATGGCGCCCGTCACACACCGAAAAGACAAAGGAGGAAGACCATGGACGAGCTGATTCGCAGTGCGGCCCTCGATTACCACCGCTACCCGCGCCCGGGAAAGATCTCGGTGACACCCACCAAGGTGCTGTCCAACCAGCGCGACCTCTCGCTGGCCTATTCGCCCGGCGTGGCCGCGGCCTGCGACGCGATCGTCGAGGATCCGGCGCAGGCCGCCGAGCTGACCGCGCGCTCCAACCTGATCGGTGTGGTCACCAACGGCACCGCCGTGCTCGGCCTGGGCAACATCGGCCCGCTCGCCGCCAAGCCGGTCATGGAAGGCAAGGGCGTGCTGTTCAAGAAGTTCGCCGGCATCGACGTCTTCGACCTCGAGATCGACGAGCCCGACGCCGACAAGCTGATCGACATGATCGCCGCGCTCGAGCCCACCTTCGGCGGCATCAACCTCGAGGACATCAAGGCGCCCGAGTGCTTCTACATCGAGGCGAAGCTGCGCGAGCGCATGAAGATCCCGGTCTTCCACGACGACCAGCACGGCACCGCGATCGTGGTCGGTGCCGCGGTGTTGAACGGCCTGCACCTGCAGGGCAAGGACCTGAAGAAGGTCAAGCTGGTGACCTCCGGCGCCGGCGCCGCGGCGCTCGCCTGCCTCGGCCTGCTGGTCAAGCTCGGCGTGCCGGTCGAGAACATCTGGGTCACCGACCTCGAGGGCGTGGTCTACGAGGGCCGCACCGCGCTGATGGACCCGATCAAGGCGCGCTACGCCAAGAAGACCGACGCCAGGAAGCTCGCCGAGGTCATCGAGGGCGCGGACGTCTTCCTGGGCCTGTCGGCAGGCGGCGTGCTCAAGGGCGAGATGGTGGCGAAGATGGCGGCCAACCCGCTGATCCTCGCGCTCGCCAACCCGACCCCGGAGATCCTGCCCGACGAGGTCAAGGCGGTGCGCAGCGACGCGATCATCGCCACCGGCCGTTCGGACTATCCGAACCAGGTCAACAACGTGCTGTGCTTCCCGTTCATCTTCCGCGGCGCGCTCGACGTCGGCGCGACCACGATCACCGACGAGATGCAGCTCGCCGCGGTAAAAGCGATCGCCGAGCTTGCGCGCGTGGAGCAGAGCGACATCGTTGCCGCCGCCTACGGCGAGAAGGTCGGCGGCTTCGGTCCCGAGTACATCATCCCGCGCCCCTTCGACCCGCGCCTGATCGTCAAGATCGCCCCCGCGGTGGCCGAGGCCGGCATGGACTCGGGCGTGGCGACGCGCCCGATCACGGACTGGAACGCCTACCGCAGCCAGCTCAACAACTTCGTCTGGCATTCCGGCCTGATCATGAAGCCGGTGTTCGCCGCCGCGCACAAGAACCCGAAGCGCATCATCTTCTCGGAGGGCGAATCCGAGAAGGTGCTGCGCGCGGTGCAGCAGGTGGTGGACGAGGGCCTGGCGCGCCCGATCCTCATCGGCCGCCCCGAGGTCGTGGCCAAGAACATCGAGCGCTTCGGCCTGCGCCTGGCCGTCGAGCGCGACTTCGAGCTGGTCAACCCGGACTCCGACCCGCGCTTCAACCAGCTCTGGCAGCACTACCACAGCCTGATGGAGCGCAAGGGGGTGTCGGTGGAGTATGCCAAGAAGGAGGTGCGTCGCCGAACCACGCTGATCGGCGCGCTGCTCCTCAAGTTCGGCTACGGCGACGGCCTCATCTGCGGCACCTACGGCATGCACCGCCTGCACCGCGAGTTCGTCGAGGACGTGCTCGGCCGCCGCGAAGGGGTGGACCACCTGTACACGGTCAACCTGCTCAGTCTGCCCGGGCGGACGCTCTTCCTCGCCGACACCTACGTCAACTACGACCCCACGCCCGAGCAGGTGGTCGAGATGACGCTGCTCGCCGCCGAGGAGATGAAGCGCTTCGGCATCGAGCCGCGCATCGCGCTGCTGTCGCATTCGTCCTTCGGCTCTGCCGATTCGCCGACCGCCGCGAAGATGCGCACCGCGATGCGCATGCTGCACGACCGCCATCCCGAGTTGCAGGTGGAAGGCGAGATGCACGGCGACTCGGCACTCGATGCCCGCCACCGCCTGCAGATCTTCCCCAACGCGAAGATGCGCGAGGACGCCAACTTGCTGATCTTCCCGACCCTGGACGCGGCCAACATCGCCTTCAACCTGCTGAAGAACGCGGCCGGCAGCGGCATGACGGTGGGGCCGATCCTGCTCGGCGCGTCCAAGCCGGTGCACATCCTCACCCCCTCGGCGACCGTGCGCCGCATCATCAACATGACCGCGCTCACCGTGGTCGAGGCCGGCCAGGCGGGCTGATCGAGGCGCCGCAATCGGGTGCGAGGGCGCCGCCTCCGCAAGCGGGGGCGTGCGCCCGGCAGTGCTGATCGTCGCTCGCGTTGCGCCTGCGACTTCCTTCCTTGTCGGTCGCTACCTTCTGCGCGATGCTCTCGCCATCCCATGGCCGGAGGCGGGCCGATGAGCGCGGAAGACGGGCGGGCGGCGCTGGTGCTGACCGGGGGCGGAGCGCGTGCCGCCTACCAGGTGGGCGTTCTGGTCGCGATCCGCGAGCTGCGCGGCAAGCGTCCCGGCAACCCCTTCCCCATCCTGTGCGGCACCTCGGCGGGTGCGATCAACGCGGTCGCGCTCGCGGTGCATGCCGGAGACTTCAGCCGCGCGGTGCGTCACATCCAGCGGGTCTGGCGCAGCCTTCATGTCCACCAGGTGTACCGCGTCGATCCGCTCGCGCTCTTCGGCAGCGGTCTGCGCTGGGCCGCTGCGCTGTTCGGCGGCTGGCTGGTGCGGCAGACGCCGCGCTCGCTGCTCGACAACACGCCCTTGCGTGGCCTGCTGGAGAGCGTGCTCGACTTCCCGGCAATCGAGACCGCGATCGGTCGTGGCGAGCTGCGCGCGCTCAGCGTCACCGCCTCGGGCTACTCCTCCGGCGAGAGCCTCGCCTTCTTCCAGGGGGCGCCCGAGCTGCAGCCCTGGCGACGCGCGCAGCGCCTGGGCGTGCGTGCGCAGCTCGACGTCGGTCACGTCATGGCGAGCGCCGCGCTGCCCTTCGTCTTCCCTGCGGTGAAGATCCATCGCGAGTACTTCGGCGACGGCTCGATGCGCCAGCTCGCGCCAGTGAGCCCGGCAATCCATCTCGGCGCGGACCGCGTCCTCGTGATCGGGGCAGGGCGTACCGCCGAGGAGGGGCGGATACGTGCCGTCGGCGGCTATCCTTCGCCGGCGCAGATTGCCGGCCACGCGCTTTCAAGCATCTTCCTCGACACTCTGGAGGTCGACCTCGAGCGCCTCGCGCGCATCAACGACACGGTCGGCCGGCTCGACGAGGCCCGCCGCGCCGAGGCGGGAATCGTGCTGCGGCCCATCGAGTGTCTGGTGATCCAGCCCTCCCAGCGTCTCGACACCATCGCCGCGCGCCATGCGCACAGCCTGCCGCCTCAGCTGCGCGTCGTGCTGCGCGGGCTCGGCACCTTGCGCCGCGAGGGCTCGACCCTGCTTTCCTACCTGCTTTTCGAACCCGGTTTCACGCGCGCGCTGATCGAGCTCGGCTATCATGACGCGATGACGCGCGCCGGCGAGTTGCGCCGCTTCCTGCGTATCGATTCCTGACGCGAAGCCGCGACGTTTCCCAGGCTCGCCCCCGGTGCCGCCGCGGGGGTAGAATTCCGCCAATGTTAGAAACAACTTGAAATCCATTTTGTATCTGCCTATTTTTCAAAGCAGATCTCCTCGATTCCGACTCCCCTCGCTTTCGGTTCCGTCGCCATCATGAAAGTTCGCCCCCTGATCGCCGCGATTGCCGCGATGTTCGCGCTGCAGTCGGGTTTGGTCACCGCAGCCCCGAAGGCATCCGGCAAGGCTGCGACGAGCAAGGTTGCCAAGCCGGCAGTGAAGAAGGCCGCGGCCAAGGCCCCGGTTCGCAAGGCCGCCGCGAAGCCTGCGCAGAAGAAGGCGGTTGCGGCGAAGTCCGCCACGCGCGGCGCCAAGGCTGCGAGCCGGGCGAGTGCTCGCGCCAAGGGGCCGGCGATGCGGGTGAGCCTGCGCAAGCCGGCGGTCGCCGCCGCCGCGATCGCTGCCCCCGCGGCGGCGCTCGCCGACGAACCCGATACCCCCCTCGCCCTCGATGGCAGCGGTATGCCGGTGCTCGGTTCGAGCGCCTTCTACGTGATCAACCAGCGCACCGGCGAGGTCCTGCTTGAGCGCAACGCCACCGAGGTGCTGCCGATCGCCTCGATCACCAAGCTGATGACCGCGATGGTGGTGCTTGACGCCGGGCTGGGCCTGTCCGAGCCGATCGTGATCAACGAGGCGGACATCGACCAGCTGAAGGGCACCGGTTCGCGGCTCGCGCTCGGCACCACGCTGTCGCGCGAGGAGATGCTGCAACTCGCGCTGATGTCTTCCGAGAATCGCGCGGCCTCGTCGCTGGCGCGTCACTATCCGGGCGGCGAGGAGGCCTTTGTCGAGGCGATGAACGTCAAGGCTCGCCTGCTCGGCCTGTGGAACACCCGCTTCCACGACAGCACCGGGCTCAACCCGGCCAACGTCTCCAGCCCGCGCGACCTCGCCAAGCTCGTCGCGGCCTCGGCGTCCTATCCGCTGATCCGCGAGTTCTCCACCGCGCACGAGCGCTATGTACCGGTGCACGGCCGCATGCTGCGCTTCGGCAACACTAACTCGCTGGTGCGCAGCCCGGAATGGACGATCAGCGTGTCCAAGACCGGCTACATCTCCGAGGCGGGGCGCTGCCTGGTGATGCAGACCTGGCTGCACCAGCAGCCGGTGGTGATGGTGCTGATGGATTCCTACGGTCGCTACACCCGCACCGCCGACGCCAAGCGCGTGCGCAAGTGGCTCGAGCAGACCGCCATCCAGCGCCTGGCAGCCGCGCCACAGGGTGCGGGCGGCTGAGCCTCCCGAGCGCGCAGGTCGAGTGACGCGGGGCCGCCCGGAGGGGCGGCCCCGCGTCGCGTTTCCGTCGCCGTGTTCGCGCCTCGCGGCGCTCCTACACGAAGCGTCACGGCCCGGCGCGATGCAGGAGCGGCGCCAGCCGCGAATGCGGCCGTGCGGGGGGCGACGCGGTCGCGGGCGATCGGCGCCGTGTTCGCGCCTCGCGGCGCTCCTACACGATGCGTCACGGCCCGGCGCAATGTAGGAGCGGCGCCAGC
>ENA-UOUJ01001228-UOUJ01001228.1-activated-sludge-metagenome-genome-assembly--contig:-NODE-1228-length-14116-cov-11.508997_pt1 | contig 14116 bp, 14 predicted proteins | sample MGYA00249839_ERZ747224 | MGnify/ENA primary metagenome ERZ747224 (study PRJEB28782, sample SAMN03220277) | activated sludge metagenome | biome: wastewater; feature: sewage sludge; material... | reverse complement strand
CGGCTTTGAATCCATCGTCAAGGGCAATTCCCACGTGAAGAGCGTGGAGCGCTCCTTCAACCAAGGCATCGGCACGCTGACCGTGCAGCACACCGGCACCACGCAGCAATTGCTGGACGCGCTGTACAGCAAGTTGGAAGCCAAGTACACCGTAGCTGACCTGCGTGACGGCAGCATTGCCTTGAGGCGGAAGTGAACCCGATCATCCATTCAGGCAAACACAAGGAACCCCATGAAATCCCTGAAATTGACCACCGCGCTCGCCCTGCTGCTGGTCCCCGCTGCGGCACTGCACGCACAGGCCTTTGACAAAGGCACCACCGCGATCAACCTCGGAATCGGCGTTGGCGGTGCACGCTACAGCTACATCAGCGCATACAACAGCGATTACAAAACCTCACCGACCATCATCGCCAGCGCAGAGCATGGCGTGGCCTCGGTGGACGGCATCGGGGCCATTGGAATTGGCGGACTGTTCGCCAACAAGAGCGTGAGGTACCAAGCCGCCAGCCAAGGCTCCTACTACCGCTACGACTATGACCGGAAATGGTCCAACACCGTGATCGGCCTCAGAGGCACGATCCACCTCAACGAACTTTTGGAGAGCGACAAGTTCGACGTGTACGGCGGGGTGATGCTGGGCTACAACATCGGCAGCTACAAAGACAAAAGCACCCGCACCATCAACGGGGTGACCGAGGACTACTCGGACAACTACCATTACAAACTGAACTTCGTGACCTGGAGCACCTTCATCGGGGGGCGCTACCTCTTCACAGACCATCTCGGCGCCTACCTGGAAGTGGGCTACGGAGCCAGCTACCTGAACTTGGGCTTGACGGCGAAATTCTAGCGAATGGCACCGTTCCTTGAGCCGGAACGGTCCGGGGCGGCACCCCGGCTTCCGCAAACTGCGGAGGTGCGGGGTGCTTGCCGTTTACATCCGTTGCAGTGTACCCCTGTGCCCAAAGGGCCGAACCCCATTCACTACGGGAATACCCACGAACGCCATTCGGGCGGAGGCACCCCATGCAGGGAAGGCGGGCCAACGGGGCCGCCGTGGGCGTTCCCACTTCCCCAAAATGCAAAATGCCTCCTTTCGGAGGCATTCTGAGCGAGAAACGGGACTCGAACCCGCGACCCCGACCTTGGCAAGGTCGTGCTCTACCAACTGAGCTACTCTCGCTGAAACGGGGTGCAAATATAGTTGCCTTCCCGATCGGTGCAAGAGCTTCGGCCCTCGGGGCAACCGGCGTGCGCCGATCGGCAAAGGCATGAATAAGGCCCCTTCCGAACGGTCCCTGCGGTCCCCTTGCTTTCTTTTGCTTCCCATGGGCGCCATCGGCTACTACCTCCTACGGCCTGTTTTATACGGCATCGCGTACTTGCCTTTTCCGCTGCTGTACCTGCTGAGCGACGCGGTGCAGCTACTGCTCTTCGGGGTGTTCGGCTACCGCCTGAAGGTGGTGCGGGAGAACTTGCGCAACAGCTTCCCGGAAAAGAGCGAAGCCGAACTGAAGCAAGTCGAGCACGAGTTCCGGCGGTGGTTCTGCGACCTGATGCTGGAAACGATCAAGACGCTCACCATCACACCCCGGCAGGTGAACAAGCGGATCAGCGTGGAAGGCACCGGGGTGTTGAAACAATACTTTGAAGCAGGTCAGAGCGTCATCATCGTCATGGGCCACTGGGGCAATTGGGAGTTGGGCGGTGCGCGCTTCAGCCAGTTGGGCCTGCACCATTTGAACGTGATCTACCACCCGTTGGAGAACAAGCACTTCGACCGGCTTTTCATCCGCATGCGGACCCGTTTGGGCAATGGCTTGTACCCCATGAAGGACACGGTGCGGTGCATGCTGCGCGACAGTCGGAAGCTGACGGCCACGGCCTTCATCGCCGACCAAACGCCTTCGCCGGAGCATGCGTATTGGACCACCTTCCTGAACCAGGACACGCCGGTGTTCCGAGGCACGGAGGCCATTGCGCGCAAATTGGGCCAGCCGGTGATCTACTTGGGCATTGACCGGAAAAAGCGGGGCCACTACCACATGCGCTTTGAGCTGCTGGAGGCGGAACCGGGCTCCACTGCGGAAGGGGAAATCAGCGAGCGCCATACGCGGCGGTTGGAAGAGGACATCCGAAAGCATCCGGCCATCTGGTTGTGGACGCACAGGCGGTGGAAACATGGGAGCCGGAGGCAGGCAGTAGGCAACGGGCAGTAAGCAGCGGGAATGGGGCCGTTTGCACGACCCTTTCGGGACTTCAATCCATCCTTGCATAGACCCGATATAAATTAGCCGCCCCATGTTGGAAGGAAGAGACTTGATCTTAGCCACCCGAGCCTACGCCAAGGAGTACCGCGGCCGCAGTTGGTGGCACCTCATCATTACCTTGGTGGTACTGGCCGCGGGCTACACCGGCGTGTTCTTAGTGAACCCCTGGTGGGCCAAAGTGATCTGCACGGTATTGGTCGCCCTCACCTTGGGTCGCATGTTCGTGCTTTACCACGACTTCCTGCACCAGAGCATCCTCAGCAATTCCAAGGCGGCCAAGGGCATCTTCACCGTGTTCGGTTGGTACATGCTGGCACCGGTGAGCATCTGGGAGCGCAGCCACAACTACCACCATGCCCACAACTGCAAGTTGTACACCAGCAGCATCGGCTCCTATCCGGTGGTGACCAAGGAAAAGTACCTGTCCTCCCCCTGGGGGGAACGCACCGTGTACCTGTTCGTGCGCCATCCGATCACCATCGGGCTGGGCTACTTGTTCATGTTCATTTACGGCATGTGCATCCGGTCGTTCGTCAGCAACACGGGCAAGCACTGGGACAGCATCGTGGCCTTGGTGTTCCACTTTGCCATCGGTACGGGCATCTTCCTGTTGGCGGGCTGGTGGGGCTTGTTGTTCGGCTTCCTCATCCCCTTCATCATCAGCCTGGGGCTGGGCAGCTACCTGTTCTACGCGCAGCACAACTTTCCCGGTGTGCGCTACGCCGAAAAAGACGGATGGACGTACCACGATGCCGCGCTGAGCAGCAGCAGCCACATGAAGATGAGCCCTGTGATGCGCTGGTTCCTGGCCAATATCGGCTATCACCACATCCATCACCTCAATCCGCGCATTCCCTTCTACCGGCTTCCCGAAGTCTACAAGGCTATCCCCGAGCTGCAAAAGGCCAAGGTGACCACCCTTCTTCCCTGGGACGTGCTGAAGTGCCTGCGCTTGAAGGTGTGGGACCCGGTGCAACAGCGCATGCTGAGCCGGAGGGAGATCTATGCGTGAGCAGAGTTGCGGGTTGGCCGTTGTAGTCGCCAGGCGGCTGCCGACGGGTTCGGTGTGCACGGTTGGCCACGATGGATCAGGAAGGACGGCGGCATCGGGCCATGATCGGTACCGTAACCTTCGCCCGGCCCGTTACCTTCGGCCCCGCACCAATCCCCTTGAGCCGTGGAACCTGCAATGCTTAGCGTGGAGAATGTCGTGAAACGCTTCGGCGACCATGTTGCGCTGGACGGCGTGAGCATGGACGTTCCGAAGGGCAAGATCTTCGGCCTGCTGGGGCCCAATGGCGCGGGCAAGACGACACTGATCCGCATCATCACCCGCATCACCGGGCCGGATAGCGGCCGCGTGCTGCTGAACGGCAGGCCCATGACCGACGCCGACGTGGCCGCCATGGGCTACCTGCCCGAGGAGCGCGGCCTGTACAAAAAGATGAAAGTGGGCGAGCAAGCCCTCTACCTCGCCCAGCTCAAGGGCATGGACAAACAGGAGGCCACCAAGCGGCTGAAAGAGTGGTTTGAGCGCTGGGAGATGGGAAACTGGTGGAACAAGAAGGTGGAGGAGCTGAGCAAGGGCATGGCCCAGAAGGTGCAGTTCGTCACCACCGTGCTGCACCAGCCGGAGTTCCTGATCCTGGACGAACCCTTCAGCGGCTTCGACCCGATCAATGCCGAGCTGATCCGCACGGAGATCCTGCGGTTGGCTGCAACGGGTACCACCATCATGCTCAGCACCCACAACATGGGCAGCGTGGAGGAACTCTGCGACCACATCGCGTTGATCGACCGCAACCACGTGGTGCTCAGCGGCAGCGTCAAGCAGATCCGCCAGCAATACAGCACCAACACTTACCGGGTTGAGTTCAAGGGCCAAGCAGTGGCCTTCGCCAATGCCTTGGCATACCACGGTGAATTGCTGGACCACCAAGAGGAGGAAGGCATTTGCACCGCCCGTGTGAAATTGCTGCACGGCGCCACGCTGAACAACGTGCTGGCGGCCACACTGCCCGTGGCACAAATGATCGGCTTGCGCGAGGAGGTGCCCGGCATGCACGAGATTTTCATCCGCGCGGTAAGCGAGAAAAACCCGGACCTCGTGGCGGCCGGAACCACCGAATGAGCATGGACCACAACCTCCGCAACGCATAGGCAAATGGGCAAGATCAAGCTGATCATCTGGCGGGAGTTCATCACCCGGGCGCGCAAGCCGAGTTTCCTGATCATGACGATCCTGGGGCCCTTGCTCCTGGTGGGCGGCATGGTGCTGGTCACCTTCCTGGGCATGCAGGAGGGAGGCATCCAGAACATCGTGGTAGTGGACAAGGCACACCTGCTCACCAACAAGTTGCAGGAAAGCAACGACATCAAATTCTTCTACGAGCCGGACGAGCTGAGCGACTCGGCCTTCAAGGCCAGCCCCTACAGTGCCATGGTGGAGGTGAACCCCCTGGTGCTGGAGAACAACACCATCCAGATCTTTTACAAGGACCTGCCCAGCATGACGGTGCAGAACTACATCAGCCGCGAGATCGAGAAGGTGCTGGAAACCGAGAAGTTGCGCGTGAACAACGTGGACCCCGCCACGTACCGACGCATCAAGACCGCATTGAAGATCCAGCTCTTCGACATTGAGAAGCAGGGCAAGCAGAGCTATGACCAGATCAAGGCCTTCCTGGGCTTCGGCTTCGGCTACCTGATCTTCTTCTTCATCTTCATGTACGGCGCCCAAGTGATGCGCGGGGTGATGGAGGAGAAGCAGAACCGCGTGGTGGAGGTGCTGATCAGCTCGGTGAAACCTTTCCAACTGATGATGGGCAAGATCGTGGGCGTGGCCATGGTGGGCCTCACGCAGTTCCTCCTGTGGGTGGTGCTCACCTTGGTGTTGGGCACCGTTGGCATGGGCTTCGCCAAAAGCGCCATCAGCGGCGCGGCAATGCAGCAAACCACGCAAATGACCACCCAGTTGCAGGCGCAAATGGACGACCAAGGCACGGTGCAGTCCGATGCCGGCGAAGCAGCCGAAATGCTCGGCGTGGCCAAGGCGATCTGGGATGACCTGCCGGTGACCGCCATCCTGCTCCTGTTCGTATTCTACTTCCTGGGCGGGTACCTGCTGTACAGCTCGCTCTTTGCCGCCACCGGCGCGGCCGTGGACAGCGAAACGGACACCCAGCAGTTCATGCTGCCGATCACCATCCCCATGATCATCGCCATCGTGATCGCACAAACCGCCGTGTACAATCCCGACGGACCGGCCGTGTTCTGGTTCTCCATCATTCCCTTCACCTCACCGGTGGTGATGATGGTGCGCATCGCCACCGGCAACGCCTTTGCCCATCCCGCCGAGCTGGCGTTGAGCATGGCCCTGCTGATCGCCACCTTCCTTTTCACCACCTGGCTCGCCGGGCGCATCTATCGCACCGGCATCCTGATGTACGGCAAGAAGGTGACGTGGAAGGAACTCGGGAAGTGGTTGTTTTATAAAGGGTGAGAGAGAGGGTGAGAGAGTGTGTGGGAGAAAGTTGAAAGCTGAAAGTTGAAAGGGATTCCCTCTGGGCCGGCCAGTCCCGATGAAGATCGACCTGCGTGTATTCTTGTTGTGGATATCACCGGTGTTCGCAGGCAGCATTTTCGGCCAGTTGAGCGATACCACGGAACTGGATGCCGTGCCGGTAACGGCCACGCGCATCCCCGATGCGCTCCCCCGCATTGGTCGCCACCTGCAGGTGATCGACAGCCTGCAATTGGGCGGGCAGGCGCGGCCGGAAGTGGGCGAGGTGTTGCGCATGGGTTCACTGGTGGACGTGCGCGAGCGCGGCCCTTTTGATGTGCAAACCGACCTCGGCATTCGCGGTGGCACGTTCGACCAAGCCTTGGTCCTGCTGGACGGCGTACCGCTCAGCGACCCGCAGACCGGGCACCATGCCATGGACCTGCCTCTGCCTACGGAAGTGCTGGAACGCGTGGAAGTGCTCTACGGCGGCGCCTCGCGCACTTTCGGTGCAGGAGCCTTCAGCGGCGCGGTGAACCTGATCAGCCGCGAACCGCGGGACAACCGGGGGTCGCTTTCCCTGCAAGGCGGGCAGTACGGCTCGTACCGTGCTGCGGTCACGCAAGACCTGCTGCTCGGGAAGACCGGCGCGCGCATAGCCGGGCAGCGCAGCCACAGTGGTGGCTACGTGGCCAACAGCGATTTTAACCAGGCCGGCGGACAAGCCGAGGTGGCCCATGCCTTTGGAAAACTAAGGCTTCGCGCCCAGGCCGGATACATGCACAAGCGCTTCGGCGCGCAGAACTTTTACTCATCGCTCTACCCGGACCAACAGGAGGTGACCGGCACCGCCTTAGCCAGCGTGGGCGTACAGTACGCGAGCGGACCGTGGAACTGGAATGCCAAAGCCTACTTCCGCCAGCACGACGACCTCTTCGAACTGTTCCGCGAAGATGAAGACCACTACCAGTACACCAACGGCTTTTTCATCCGTAACGGCACGGACACAGCCCGCTTCTCCCCCACCCTCTTCTATACCTTCCACAACCGGCACCGCACCCGGGTGGGTGGCGCCATGGCCAACGCCTCGCGCCACTGGAAGGGGGGCACCACCGCGATCGGCATCCATGTACGGGAAGAGCATATCCTCAGCAACGTGCTCGGCAAACCGCTGGCCACGCCCATCACCGTAGCAGGTGCGCGCGAGGTTCTTACCCACAGCGATGAACGCCGGAACCTGGCGTTGCATGCGGACCACCGCTTCTCGCACGGGCGCTGGACCTTGGACGGTGGCGTTCTGCTCAACCTCAATTCAACGTTCAGCCCCGAATGGGTACCCGGCCTTGACGCGGTGTACCGGTGGAACAAGGGGCACAGCAGCTATGCCAGCCTGGGGCGCGCCTTCCGCTTCCCCACCTGGACCGACCTCTACTACAACCGCGGCGGCGCGATCGGCAGCGCCAACCTGCAGGCGGAGCACGCCGATCAGTTGGAGCTGGGCCACCGCATCCTGCGTGAAGCGTGGAGCTTGAAGCTCGCCGCATGGCGCCGGCAAGGGCGCGACCTGATCGATTGGGTACAGCGCCCGGGCGAAACCACGGTGCATGCCGCCAACCTCACCGAGGTGGACCTCAACGGCATTGAGCTCGAAGTAGCGTTCCAAGCGGGCACGGGGCGCGGTGGCCTGCTCTACGCCTACCAATGGGCCGACCAGGACCGGTTCGATTTTGCTTCGCTCTATGTATTGGACCACCTCGCCCACAACGTGGTGGGCTGGTGGAACCAACCCCTGCCCAAGGGATTCAGTGTGCAGGTCAACGCCACATGGAAACAGCGTACCGGCACCTACGCGCGCTTCAGCGATGGCGCCCTCATGGCGTACCCGGACCCGCTGCGCATCGACCTGAAGGCCGCATGGACACACCGAGCCATCACGCTCTTCGCCAGCGCCTACAACCTGCTGGACGCGGAGCAGGTCGATCGCGGCAACATCGCACTGCCGGGCCGGTGGATCAGCGGCGGGCTGCAACTGCGGTGGAGCACAGCGAAGCCGTGAGCTTTCCACCTTTGCACCCCGACCCATTCACCATGCGCGTAGCCATCATCGACCTTGGAACGAACACCTTCAAGTTGCTGGTGGCCGAACGGCCCGAGGGGGCAACTTCCGGCCTACACATCCTGCACAGCGAGGAAATAGGCGTACTCCTAGGGCGCGGCGGTGTGGAAAAAGGCCTGCTCACGCCAGAGGCGATGGAGCGCGGAATGGCCACCCTGCGCGTCTTGGCGGGGAAGGCCAAAGATCTCGGTGCGGAGCGGGTGGGCGCCTTTGGCACCTCCGCCATGCGCAATGCCGGCAACGGTGCCGCGTTTGCCGGGCGCATCCAGGCTGAACTGGGCATTACCGTACGGATCATCCCCGGTGAAGAAGAGGCATCCCTTATCCTGGACGGCGCACGCCAAGCAGTTTCCTTCACCGGCAAGCCCATGCTGGTGATGGACATCGGCGGGGGCAGCACGGAATTCATCCTGGCCACCGACAAGGCGTTGATGTGGAAGCACAGCTTCGAACTGGGCACCACCCGCCTGTTTGAGCGCTTTCCCGGGATCGACCCCATGAGCATGGACACCCAGCTGCGCATGGCCCGGCACATCGACGCCCAATTGGAAGGCTTGTGGGCCGTGATGGACCGCCACTGGCCCACCGCTTTGGTGGGCTCCGCAGGCTCGTTCGACACCATCGCCCGCATGATCGCCATCCAGCGCGGCACCACCATCGCCGGGGATGCCTGCACCACCACCTTTGGCACCATGCAGTTCGATGCATTGAAGGACACGGTCTTCCGCATGACAAGGGCGGAACGTGAAGCGATGCCCGGGCTTCCCGCCCACCGCGTGGACACCATCATCCCCGCGCTAGCTCTGGTGGAACGGGTACTGCTGCACGGCATCCGGCAACTGCACTGGAGCAGATATTCCCTGAAGGAAGGCGCGGCAGCAGGGATGCTGGGGTGACATATGGCCGACATCTCCCCGCTTCTTCGTTAGTTCGCCCCCGGTTTCGCACCTGCCAGCATGGGCAAGAACAAGCTCTCCCGCTTCGCCGAGAACGCCACATACGCACATGTGGTGCAACCCACCTTCCTTGAATTGCAGGCAGCCGATCTTCGGCTCAAGGGAAAGTGGAACAGCGATTTTTTCAAGCGAGACGCCCCGCTGGTGTTGGAGTTGGGCTGTGGCCGGGGCGAATACACCGTGGGCTTGGCCAGGCTGCACCCGGAAAAGAACTACATCGGCGTGGACATCAAGGGCGCACGGATCTGGCGCGGCGCAAAAACCGCACATGAAGAGGGCTTGGCGAACGTCGGTTTTCTGCGCACGCACGTGGACCACATCCTGCGGTGCTTCGGCAACCACGAAGTGGACGAGATCTGGCTCACCTTCAGCGACCCGCAGATCGGCAAAGCACGCAAGCGCCTCACCAGTCCGCTCTTCCTGGCGCGCTACAAGGAGATCCTCAAGCCCGGTGGCATCATCCACCTGAAAACGGACAGCCCGCTGCTGTATGAATACACCCTGGAGCAGATCGCGGAGCACCAGCTGCACACGGAGGAAAATAGCGCGGACGTTTACGGGGAACTCGTGCATCGCGCATCACCGCAGGAACGATCCGTGCTCTACATCCGCACGTATTACGAAAGCATGTGGCTGGAGGAAGGACGCACAATCCACTATGTGCGGTTCCGGTTGTGATGAAATATGCCCATGTGCCAAGGAAATTACCGCTCATTCGCAATGAACATTGTAGCGCCTTGGCAAATTGGCAACTTGACGCATTGACATGGCAAAGCGAACCCTCATCAACGGTGCGGTGCAGGAGCGCGACTTCTTCCAGGACGTGATGGACGTGGTGCGCCAGGTCCCGCGAGGCCGGGTGACCAGCTACGGGGCCATTGCCAAGTACTTAGGCGCCCCGCGCAGTGCACGCTTGGTAGGTTGGTGCATGAACAACGCCCACGCCCAGCGTCCGCATGTGCCCGCCCAGCGCGTGGTGAACCGCATCGGCCTGCTCACGGGCAAGCACCATTTTGGCAGCCCCACGGCCATGGAAGATCTGCTGAAGAAGGAGGGCGTGAAAGTAAAAAACGACCAAGTGGTGGATTTCGCGAAGAAGTTCTGGGACCCGTCGGTGGAGCTGGGGTGGTGAATGACTTGAGCGGCATGTGGAAGCCCCGCCCCGGCCTTGTGGTGGTTTATCGCTGTGGCATCGCACAACCGCCGCATACCCGACAGCACCTGACATAACGCCCCAAGCTGCATCGAAATTGACCTTCCTCAGCCCTTTCCCTTCCTTCTGCGGTACCTTCGCCCTATCATGGCAATTACGGAAGAAGGCCTCTACAAGGCACTTAGCAAGGTCATTGAACCGGACCTTAAAAAGGACATTGTGGAACTCGATCTGGTGAAGGACGTCACCGTGGACGAGAACGTGGTGACGGTGATCGTGGAAGTGAGCAACCCGGCGTTGCACAACCGCAAGCGTGTGGAGGAAGCGGTGAAGTTCCAGATCAAGCAGGAATTCGGCGGTGATGTGCTGGTGCGCGTCAGCGTGCGACCGATCAGCGGCGACGTGGCGGGCAAGGGCCTGCGCAAGGTGCTGCCCTTCGTGAAGCACATCATCGCCGTGGCCAGCGGCAAGGGCGGGGTGGGCAAGAGCACCATCACGGCCAACCTGGCTGCGGGCTTGGCCCAGCGCGGCCTCAAGGTGGGCCTGGTGGATGCCGACATCTACGGGCCCAGCATGCCCATGATGTTCGACGTGCAGCAGGAGCGCCCGCAAGTGAAGCAGGTGGACGGCAAGAACATGATCGTGCCCGTGGAGAACTACGGGGTGCAACTGCTCAGCATCGGCTTCTTCGCCGATCCCAGCCAGGCCATCGCCTGGCGCGGGCCGATGGCCAGCAAGGCGCTGGACCAACTCTTCAAGGATGCTGACTGGGGCCACCTCGACGTGATGCTCGTGGACTTGCCGCCCGGTACCGGCGACATCCATCTTTCCTTGGTGCAAGCCGTACCGCTCAGCGGGGCCATCGTGGTGAGCACCCCGCAGCCGGTGGCACTGATCGATGCGCGCAAGGGCGTGGGCCTCTTCCAGCTGCCCAGCATCAACGTGCCCGTGCTTGGCATTGTGGAGAACATGTCGTGGTTCGCACCTGCGGAAAAGCTGAATGGCCGTGCGCTGATGGACATTTCCGAAAATGAGCGCCACTACATCTTCGGCAAGAGCGGTGCGCGCAACCTGGCCGATGAATTGAAGGTGCCCCTGCTGGCGGAGGTGCCCTTGGTGCAAAGCGTGCGTGAAGCAGCGGATGTGGGCCGCCCCGCCGTGCTGCAGGACGGCACGCCCGCCGCGCAGGCCTTCACCCCGTTGCTGGACGCAATGCAAGCGGTGTTGGGGAGATTGGAGCATGCGGCCCCGGCCAAGGTGGCCAGTGCGTCGGATGAAATGGCTGTGCGATGATGAGTGCAACTTCCACGGTGGAAAAGAGGCAGTTGGCCGGGGTGCGGGAGCGCGTCCTTCAGGCGCTTGCTGAAATCCGCCCGTTCCTGCAAGCTGATGGCGGCGACATCTCCTTGGAGGAGGTGAGCAGCGACGGTACGGTGCGCGTAAAACTCCACGGCGCCTGCAGCACTTGCACCATGGTGGCCATGACCATGAAGGCCGGTGTGGAGGAGGCCATCAAGCGCGCCGCCCCGGAGGTGGTGAAAGTGGAAGCGGTGGTGTGAATTTCCGCAGCTTGCCGCGCAGGTCAAGGGTGCTTCCAGATCCTCAACTTGTGCTTGTCAAGCACGGTGAATGCCCCTTGCAATTCATTGATGTGATGTCCGAGCACCATCATCACGCGGGCAACCTTGTCCGGTGGAGGGAGTCCGTCAAGGCGGATCAACAACACCCTTGAATGTGGTGAATTGTTCACGAAGACCAAGTCTCCAAAGTCCTTGTCCTCGGTGATCAGGACCTGGGTACTTGCATAAGCGATCTCAAGTACACGCACATCCGGCGCACCCAGGTCGGTTTCATGGATATTCAATACCGTATGGCCTGCTGAACGCAGCGCCTGGATGATGTGGCCGTCCACGCTTTCATCCGCAACGAAGTCCATCTGGCAGCACTATGGGACCGCAGGGTAAACGATGCCGTTGTTGACCGCATCAACGGCGAACAATTGAGCGGCTTGAATGCTCTCCTTGGTAAGACCGGGGTAGCCGGCCAGGAGATTTTCCTCACGCTCTCCGTAAGCGAATTTTTTGCAGGATCAAGTACACCGGCACGCGTGTTCCTCGAAAGCAAGGTTTCCCCAACATGATCTTCGGATCGGAGGTGATATGGTCGTGCCAATCAAGCATGGTCTTCCAAAGATAAGGTTCAATCCCGGGTTTTGGCGGGGCCGCGTATTCCAGGCATATGCCTCAATCCTTTCGGTAGCTGCTCTCCTCGTCCACACCTTCAACCATGTCTATGTAGCTGTTGTACCGGCTGGAGGCGATCGCCCCGTTCTCCACCGCCGCGACCACCGCGCAGCCAGGCTCGTTGAGGTGTTTGCAATTTCCGAAACGGCACTCCCCCTTCCGCTTGAAAAATTCCGGGAACTGGTCCACGATCACTTCCTGCTCGAGGTCCACTAAGCCGAAGCCTTTTACGCCGGGGGTGTCGATGATGAAGGTGGGGGCAGGGTTGTCCGTTGTCCGTTGTTCGTTGTCTGGCTGCCTCCAATCCACCCCTGACAACTGACCACTGACAACGGACAACTGCACTTCAAACATCTGCGCCGCAGTAGTGGTATGCTGCCCTTTTTCCGTGCTGGCGCTCACCTCCCACGTATGCAGGTCCAGTGCAGGGTCAATGGCGTTCACCAGTGTACTCTTTCCCACGCCACTATGCCCTACCAACAACGAAACTTTGCCTTCAAGTAGTTCCTTCAGTTCTTCCACGCCGGTGCCTTTTAATGCGGAAGTGATCAACGTGCGGTAGCCCGCGCCTTGGTATACGTCCTCGTATTCCGCGAGCAGGCCGAACTCTTCGTCCTTTAGGTCGTCCACCTTGTTGAACACGAGGACCGGGGGGATCTCGTAGGCCTCGGCGGTCACCAGCACGCGGTCGATGAAACCGAAGGAGGTGAAGGGGCGCGCCACGGTGACCAGCACCAAGCACTGGTCCATATTACTGGCGATGACGTGCATGTGGTGCGAGAGGTTCACCGCCTTGCGCACCAAGTAGTTGCGGCGCTCGTGCAGCTTGGTGATCGCACCCACCAGCTCCTTGCCCACCATTTCCGCAGCAGGATCAAAGTCCACTACATCGCCCACGGCCAGCGGGTTGGTGCTGGTGTAGCCCTTGATGCGCAGCTTGCCCTTGGCGATGCAATCATGCAGCACGCCATCCTCGCCGCGCACTTGGTAGCGGCTGCCAGTGGAGCGCATGAGGAGGCCGGTGGGCATGAGGGCACAAAGATGGACATGCCTCCCGCAGAAAGGCGTGCGCCAGCTACACGATCTTCTCGCGCAAAGCCACCACCACCGCTTCTCGCCCGCAGTTCACATGCAGCTTCGCATAGATGTTGCGGACATGCGATTGCACGGTGGCCAAGCTGATGAAGAGTGCCGAGGCGATCATCTTGTAGCTGTACCCCTTCACCAGGAATTGGAGCAGTTCCACTTCCCTCTTTGTCAGTTCATACTTGTTCTTCGCGGCGGAAGAAAGCTGGAACGATCGCAGCACCCTGGTGGCCACTGACGGCGACATGGGGGCGCCGCCCTGTTGCACCTCCTCCAAGGCCTTCAGCAATTGGATGAACGAGGAGTTTTTCAAGAGATAGCCGTTGGCACCTGCGCACAAGCAACTGAACAGCTTGTCATCATCCTCGAACACCGTGTGCATGACCACTGCTGTTTCCGGCCTGGTCTCCTTGATGCGCCGCAGTCCTTCGATCCCGTTCACGAAGGGCATGTCGATGTCCATGATCACAATGTCCGGCTTCAGTTGCCTGACCGCCTCACTTGCATTGGAGCCGTCCCCGTAATCACCGACCACTTCATACCCATCCACGCCATCGAGCAGCGTTTTCATGGACCGGCGCAGCGGTTCGTTGTCCTCGAATAGCATGATGCGGGTGGCCATGCGGGCAAAGTTATTGAGGGCACATGGCGGCCATGACCCCATGTTTATATGGTTGTTGGCTGAAGTATACTGGATCGCTCATTGGGGGCATGTTGAGCGACGCAACGCCTTGAGGGTATTCTGAAAAGTGTGTCAGGCTACGTTTGACACGCGAACAGAATCATG
>ENA-UOUJ01001227-UOUJ01001227.1-activated-sludge-metagenome-genome-assembly--contig:-NODE-1227-length-14134-cov-5.126429_pt1 | contig 14134 bp, 14 predicted proteins | sample MGYA00249839_ERZ747224 | MGnify/ENA primary metagenome ERZ747224 (study PRJEB28782, sample SAMN03220277) | activated sludge metagenome | biome: wastewater; feature: sewage sludge; material... | reverse complement strand
ATTGTTTGGGCAAAAGTACAACACCCGCACTGATAAACAATTAATATTGAATGATTTTAGAAGCTAAAAAACAAATCCCGAAAACGATTTCCGGGATTTGACAAATTAATAAAATATGAATATGTAAGCGCTTTAACGGCTTCCTCTTTTAGGGGCTGCCGGATCGTTCTTTGAAACAAATTCCTTGAACGTAAGCAATTGCTGGTCTTCGGGTGCAATGGCAAGTGCTTTATCTATATACTGCAATGATTGTTTTTGGTCTTTTTTGGTATTGTAATAGTATCCAATAAAGAATCTGTACGCCGTAAGTAACCGGGTTTTTACATTCGGTTTGGTGGTATCTGATTCAGCTATCTGTATGGTTTTTTCATAATGTGGTACTGCCAATCCCAATTCACCGGTAGAATCAATGATGGCATTCGCATTGCCCAACATATAATGCCCCATAATATCTTCCGGATACTTTTGAGCATACTCTGTAAAATATAATACAGATGAATCCATTTTATCTGCCAGGTAATAATTGTAGCCTGCATTGAACAAATCTACATTGCTGTAGTTTTTACGAACCTTCATTACTTTAGCATACCAGCCTGCTGCAGATTGATACTGCATTTTGCTTTCATAGGCTTTCGCTAAATTACGTACATAAGTTAATTTATTGGCTTCCAAGGAGTCAATCTCCACGGCTTTGGTAGTCAGGGTTTCAACTTTCATCGAATCTTCAGGATTATTCATCAATAACAAAGCATAGGTAGCATAATCACCGGCACCGATTTTTTCGGGATCCTGTACTTTAAAGAATGTTTCGTAACTCGCTTTAGCATTTACTGTATCCTTTAATTTCATGTAAGAAAGTGCTTTCAGCCCGAACAAGTTGGGGTATGCATTTTCTCCTTCAGCTGCTATACAGGCATCGGAAGAAGATAATGCATCGTTAAACAAACCTTGTGCATACTTCATAGACGCTCTATAAAAGCAGGCTTTAGGGTCATCATCGGAATGTTTCAGCCATTTATCGAGGTAATCTGCTGAACGTGGCACGTTGGTGCTGTAGAAATAATTAAATAGATTTCCATACACGGGTGCGTACGCAGGGTCTTTTGATATGACATCATTATACAGTGTCATGTATAAATCTTCCTGCCCAACTCCCTGTGTTTGATATAATTTTCCTTTGCGATATAATGCACGCACATAGTTAGGGTTTAGCCTTAAAGCTGCATCGTAACTTAATACTGCATTTCCACCATCTCCCAGTTTACGATATGCATCCCCTAAATTGGTAAGCACTTCAGGATCCTTGAAACCTTTAATTTTAGTAGCACGGGTTAACACATCTACTGCATACGCTGCATCCCCGTTTTTAGTATCCGGATTGGAATTGGCAAACCCTACTGCATTGAATACAGCGATGTTTTTACCTCCCGATAAACTGATGGCCGATTCAAATTTCATCCGGGCTTCGGCAGCTTTCCCTTTCAGCAGTAACACATGACCTGCCCCGGCAGTGAGTAATGCACTGTTAGGATTGGTTTGTAAATTTTTTTGGTACCATTGCCCGGCTTCATCAAGTTGTTCCAGACCAATTTCAGCCTGGCCGTATAGATAAGCAGCCTCTTCGTTTACAGGGGTTGAACCCAACATAGGTTGCAGCACTGTTTTAGCGCTTTGAAATCTTTCGTAATACATAAATTTCTTTGCCTGATCAACAGATTGTGCAAGCACACTGCTACCAAACATACAAGCTGCTAAAAGCAAAGAACCGGTTTTAATTCTCTTCATCGTGTAACTTTTGTTTTATAGACTCAAATTTTATCTTCCTGACTATAAGGAAGCGTTAAAGTATTGTAATTAATCTGTGATGCGCACGTTTCTAATTTCCAGTTCCATCATTGGTGCAAGATAAGCCCTTCTGAATATTAACTGTCCGCGTTCACTGCGCAGAAAATTGGTAAACCCAGTGCCCAACCCCTGATAACTTTCTTTCACGACATAATACAAACCCCGTACCAATGGATATTTATTAAAAAGTATATTCATTTGTTCAGGCCGCACGAATGTTGAATCCTGTGCATTATACAAGGATGCAATTTTAACTTTTTTTAACATCTCGCGTTGTTCTTTCACTTCCGGATTACCAATCCAGCTTATACCGGTAAAGCCAATCGCCTTGGGCTGATTGGAAACATACTCCAGTACTTCCTTTGAATTTTTGCCTGCCCGAATGTTTGTATTATTAATTGAATCCCCTCTCATCAGGGAGTCTTTGATATAGCGATAAGCACTGGTTGCATTCAATCCATCGAAAACCAGTTCATATTCTTTTTGGGAATACGTACCGGCAAGCATACTTCTTAAATCATCCAGTTTCAGGAGGCTATCCGGATTAGAGGCATGAACAACAATGGCGATGGCATCTTTGGCAAGCATATTCCATTTTGGATAATAGCTTAGCGTATCATGTAACCATTTTTCTTCAGTAGCTGAAAGTGCCCGTGTAACGATAACTGCACGTGTGGTTGTATCAAAAAATAAATCTTTCAGGCAATCTGCCTCTGTTTTATAATGGACTTCTATGTGTGCGTTGGGATAAGTAGCTTCGTACATGCGTACCTGTTCGTCTATTACCGGCTGAAATGACTCATCGGCCGAAATGCGAATAAATCCTGAATCATAACTGTCTATTTCCGTTTTTTGCTGACGGCACCCCTTCATAACCAACAGCCCCATCATCCAAAAAAAAACTAACACTGTAAGCCTCATGATCTGAAATAGTTTTTCTTATATCCACGGTACAGCCTGAAAATACCATACAATATACAAACCCCGCCAAAAATTTTCATCATGGGGTCGTTGAGGCGCGACTGTAAACCCACATCAAACTTCTTGAAGAAAATCAAAAAAAAGCCCATGCTGAGCCAAAGGGTACCCATCGCAAAATCCATAATGCTTCTCATTCTCACGAGGCCTTTCTCCCTTCCTGAAAATTCCTTTTTTTGCGAATCCATATCTACAAATTGAATGGCAATGTACGATTTTTTTACGCATGCCATCGGGATTTGCCATTCATCACAACAGAGATCAAAATACATAACCTATCGCCTAACAGCCATTGGGGAACCCTATATTTGCATAATGAAGATTTTGATGGTGTGTCTTGGCAATATTTGCCGAAGCCCCCTCGCTGAAGGGATATTACAGCAAAAAGCGCTGGAAGCTGGACTAAACTGGGAAATACAAAGTGCCGGAACCAACCGCTATCATATCGGTTCTGCACCCCATCCTTTGAGTCAAAAAGTGGCACAATTGAACGGAATAGACATTTCAGCGCAGCGTGCAAGAAGGATACAACACAGTGACATGGATGAATTCGATATCATTTATGCATTGGCCACCGACGTGCTCGAGGATATTAAAGAAATCACCGGAACCACATTCAGACCAGATAAAGTAAAACTGTTTATGCATGAACATCCTCATGCTTCGGAAGTAGACGTGCCCGACCCCTGGTACGGGGATGAATCAGGCTATCATGAAGTATATCGCTTGTTGGATGATGTTTGCAACCACATTATACAAACGTATAAAAGCCATGCCCAATGATTAAACCCGGAATACCGCAAGGGACTAGAGACTTTACCTCTGCAGTTGTGCTGAAGCGTCTATATATATTAAATACCATCCGCCGGCATTTTGAAGTTACCGGATATGAGCCATTGGAAACACCGGCCATGGAATTATTGGAAACCCTCACCGGTAAATATGGGGATGAAGGAGATCAACTCATCTTTAAAATCCTCAACAATGGCTTGTCGGATGCAGCTAATATTGAAAAAGCTCAGGCAGGATTTCAAAAAATACTGGAAGGAAAAAACAGTGAAGATATTACTTCACGTGCTTTACGTTATGATTTAACCATTCCATTTGCCCGTTATGTAGCCATGAACCGTGGCACCCTGCATTTTCCGTTTAAGCGATACCAAATGCAACCTGTGTGGCGTGCTGACCGTCCTCAAAAAGGGCGATACCGTGAATTCACTCAATGCGATGCGGATGTAGTTGGAAGCAACTCCCTTTGGAATGAAGTTGAACTTGTGCATTTATACAGAAATACGTTTGATACGCTTGGACTAAAAGACGCTGAGATTACCCTCAACAACCGTAAACTGCTTGCCGCGCTGGCATTAAAGTGTGGTGCTGCATCAATGCTCACCTCAATCACCATCGCCATAGACAAACTGGATAAAATCGGAATAGATAAAGTTATGGAATCGCTTAAGGAAAGCGGTTTAACCAGCGAACAAGTTCAAACCATCCATACCTATTTATCCATCTCCGGAAGCAACCGTGAAAAAATCAATCAGATATCCAACTTACTGCAAGGCATACACGAAGCAGAAAAAGGCATTGAAGAACTTGAATTCATTTTAAATAGGGTGCCGGACCATTATGTGCATCTCGACTTTAAACTGGCACGCGGACTCGATTATTACACTGGCACCATCTATGAGGTGAAGGCCCCTCAAACAGTAAAAATGGGCAGTATAGGGGGCGGTGGAAGATATGATAACCTCACCGGGTTGTTTGGTGTGGAAGGCATATCCGGTGTAGGCATTAGCTTCGGAGTTGACCGTATTTATGATGTGATGGATACCCTGAATCTTTTCCCAAACGATTTGAATACAAACTTAAAAGTGCTATTTTTTAATATGGGGGATGAAGAATCGGTACACGCATTTGAAATATGTACTGCGGTTCAACAATCCGGCATTCCATCCATGCTTTTTCCCGATTCAGTGAAGCTGGATAAACAATTCAAATATGCACAAAAAAGAAACATTCCATATATTGTAATCGTTGGCAGTGAGGAAGTGATCCATAAAAAAGTAGTTATAAAACATTTAAACACAGGAAATCAATATACACTCAACGCAAATGAGTTAATTTCGCACCTTCAAAATCAAATCAAATGACGTTTAGAATGATTGGGCTGATGTTGCTATCGGCCATGGTATTTACCGCATGTAAAAAATCGAATAAACAAGGAAGATACATTCCTGAAAACGCCAGTATGGTAGTGCATATCAATGGTGCAACCATAAGTGAAAAACTTCCATGGGATGAAGTGAAAAAAGGCCCGGCTGTTCAAAAAATCCTGAATGACTCCAGCGTAGATGCATTTGTACGGAGCATTTTCAATAACCCTGACGAATCTGGTTTACAAACCAAGGGCGACATCCTTTTCTTTATACAAAGTGATTCCCTGGGTGGATATGGCGTGATGCAGGCATCTGTACTGGATGGCGCTAAAGTGGCTGCCATTGCTAAAAAAATTGAAGGCGCAAAAACTACTGAAGCCAACGGTATCACTACAGTAGTGGCTGATAAAGCTGTAATGCAATGGGATAAGGAGAAATGCATGGTTGCCTACGACATCCCGGAAATGAATAACAGCAACGCCTACTCGTTTGATGTAGATGAGGAAGAAAACCAGGTGGTAAAACCCGGAAGGAATATGGCCATCACGGTTCAAAACCTGTTTAACCTGAAAGAAGATGCCTCTTTGGCCGGACACGATAAATTCACCACGCTAATGAATGAAAAAGGAGATGTTCATTTCTGGCTAAACAATGAAGCGCTTATGGGGAACAACCCTGAACTGAGCCAGATTGGCGGGATTGTGAAGTTTGATAAATTTTATAAGGAATCTTATCAAACGGCCACCATTCGATTTGAAAATGGGAAAATTGAAGCAGACCTGATGGGCTATATGAGCAAAGAGATGAATGACCTCATGAAAAAGTATGAAGGAAAAAACATCAGCCGCTCCATGGCTGAAAGGATGCCTGCTGAAAATATCGCCGTGTACATGGGTATGAATTTTAAGCCTGAATTAATCAGAGAATTTATCAAACTGGCAGGTATTGAAGGATTCGTGAATATGGGCCTTGGTATGTCGGGCATCAGCATGGATGATCTTATGGGTTTCAGTACCGGAGAATTTGCGCTGGGTGTGTTTGATATTCCGGCTCCTGATACCAGCAATATTTTCTCATCGCAGGAACCCACTATTTTGTTTGCAGCAGAAATCAAAGACAAAGACGCTACCAACAGAATGTTGAATGCGATGAAAAAAATGATGGGCAGCGATGAAAGCCTTACCATGATCACCAAAGACAACATGCTGGCCATGAGTAATAAAAAATCGGGTGCGGATGCTTTCCTGAAAGGAAGCGGTGGAAAAGCCACTTACTTTGATCAGATTGCCAACAGCACTTTCGGTTTGTACATCGATTTGAAATACATCTTACGTTCTATTCCGGTTTCAAAATCGGACAGCTTGGATATGGCTATACAACAATACAACGTAGCCATGTGGGACAAGGTGATTGTGAATGATGTTAAACACAAAAAAGGCGGATTACATCAACACGCCGAGGTGCGCATGCAGGACACTCAGGTGAATAGCCTGAAGCAACTGAACGCATTACTGAATCAAATTGTACTGTGGGAAGAAGCGCGTAAAGCCCGATATGCATCGATGGATGAATGGGATTTTTCAGATGACGTAGCTGTTGAAGTAGCTCCCTAATGCAGGCATCTTCCATACAACTGGAACTCCTGGTTCCGGAGTATCTGGAAAAAGACAAACTGGTCCATTCACAGGTTTGGAATACCCGTTTGCATTTCCGGATAGGTGAAAGAATACAAATTGTAGCCCCCAGCGGGAGTGGAAAGACTTCCTTGGTACATATGATATATGGGTTGAGAAAAGATTTCAGCGGTGCTGTACTTTGCGACGGGAAACCGCTGAAATCATTCAATCCCCAAGAACTTGCCTCCTGGCGAAAAAACCGGATATCTGTAGTATTTCAGGATTTGCGTCTATTTCCGGATCAAACAGCAGAAAGAAACATTGAAGTAAAACGTTTGCTTCAACCCTACCACAATGTTTCAAAGGTAACGGAGATGGCTAAACGCTTAGGCGTATACGAAAAACTCAGACAAACAGCTCAAACATGCAGTTACGGAGAGCAGCAACGAATTGCCATTATCAGAGCCTTGCAGCAACCCTTCGATTTTCTGCTGCTCGATGAACCGTTTTCACACCTGGATGACCGCAATGCTGAAAGGGCCCTTTCCTTGATTGAAGAAGAGTGTACGGCGAGGGGCGCCGCCATCCTGATGATTGATTTACAGGAAGTTCCTTTATTTAAAGCAGAACGTACTTTACATTTATAATGACGCCCAACTACAGTACCATATCACCTTTTCTGAATTCAACCAAAAGCAAGTGGAGCCGAACGTTGGGATATATAGGCTTATGCCTCGGTGTTGTTCTGTTGTTGTGTTCTGTTCAAATGTATATGAATGTTCAGCAATTCATCAGCGGAAAAGAGATAAAAAAATCGGGTTACGATTTTGTGTCTGTCAGCAAGTTGATCACGGATCAAAATATGGGAAAAGACAATCGTTTTAATGCTGCTGAGATACAAGAAATTCAATCACAACCCTTCATTACAGATGCTGCCCCGTTAATCAGTAACGAATTCAGGGCGCAGATCAGTGCAGGAAACATCATCCCTTTCAGTACAGATTTATTTCTGGAAGCCATTCAGGATGATTTTATAGATTCAGTTACACCTTCTTTTCAATGGAGACCGGGTGAATTGCACGTTCCGGTCATTCTTTCAGCAGATTATCTGGAAATGTATAACATCTTCGCCCCTTCACAGGATTTACCTCAGCTATCGGAAAGCAGTATTGGCAAGGTACAGTTACAACTAGATTGTTCGGGTATGTATGGAAGCGGGCGTTATTCAGCAGGTATAGTTGGATTGAGCAGCCGCATCAGTACAATTCTAGTGCCCAAGTCGTTTCTTGAATGGGCCAATCAAACGTATGGAGGCAAAAAAACAGAACATGCTGCGCGGGTATATATAAAAACGGAAAACATAAGCAACCCGGAACTGGTGCAATTCCTTCAAACCAAAGGATATTTTGTAAACAAGGAGCGTACCCGAAGCGCACGCATTAAAGTGATACTCCAGTCTTTTGTAAGTGGATTGGGCATTTTTTCCGTAATCGTTATTTTACTGTCGATGATGTTGTTTGCTTTCTATCTGCAGTTAATGATTGCGCGCAGCAAAGACAATTTGAAACTGTTGCAAACCCTGGGGTATTCACCCACATGGCTTAGCCATATGATGAGCAAAAGATGGATTCCGGTGTATGCCATCATCATCGTAGTAGCGTGTATGATTACGATAGCACTGCAATATGCATTCAGTTTGGCATTTAGTTACAAAGAAAGCCTGTCACCTTTCATTGCATGGCCTGTAGTTGGTGTTGCGGCCTTTTTACTAATCATCTGCATCTGGTTCAACAGCCGATTGATATCCCGTGAATTGAATCGTTTATAATCCTTCATAAATCACCGCGGCTCCCTGTCCTACCCCTACGCACATAGTTGCCAATCCATAACGGCTACCTCTTTTTTTCATTTCGTGCAGTAAGGTTGCGGAAATGCGCACGCCACTGCATCCCAACGGATGGCCCAGGGCAATCGCCCCTCCATTTACATTCACGATGGAAGCATCCAACCCCAGTTCTTGCATGCACGCAAGGCTTTGTGCGGCAAACGCCTCGTTCAATTCAACGAGTTGTATATCCTGAAGCGTTAAGCCTGCTCTTTCAAGTGCTTTACGGGTTGCGGGTACAGGACCGATACCCATGATGGCGGGATCTACACCGGCTACAGCCATAGACACTATTTTTGCCAAAGGTTGAAGGTTTAATTCTTTCACAGCTTTCTCTGTAGCCAGTAACATGGCCGCAGCACCATCATTGATGCCGCTGCTGTTTCCGGCCGTAACCGTTCCTCCTTTTTTAAATGCAGGTTGTAAATTAGCCAGCTTTTCCAATGAAGTGTTTCTGGGATGTTCATCTACATCAACCAATACACTTGACTTAGACTGCTGTACTGTTACTGGACACAATTCAGTATCAAACTTCCCCTGTTGTTTTGCGGCCATGTATTTTTCCTGACTGAATAAAGCAAATGCATCCTGTGCTTCGCGCGAAACAGCCCACTTCTCGGCCACTTGTTCTGCAGTTTCACCCATGGTGAATGGATGGTACATGGATGCCAGTTCTTTATTTATAAAACGCCACCCCATGGTAGTATCAAAAATCTGGGCACTCCTATCAAAGGGTGTTGAATGTTTCGGCACAACAAACGGGGCACGCGTCATGCTTTCCACCCCACAGGCAATAATCACATCTCCGTCTCCACAAGCCAGCGCGCGGGCTCCGTCCATAATGGCTTGTAGCCCACTGGCGCACAGGCGATTGACCGTGGTACCGGGCACTGTTACAGGCAATCCTGCAAGCAAAGCTGCCATACGGGCAACGTTTCGGTTGTCTTCCCCGCTCTGATTGGCTGCTCCGGCAATCACATCTTCCACTATTTCGGGGCGCACGTTCGGATTTCGAAGCATCAATTGTTTAATGGTATGTGCCAACAAATCATCAGGACGAACAGATGACAATGCGCCACCATATTTACCAATGGGTGTTCTAACAGCATCTATTACGTATATGTTGGGTTGTAACATAATTCAACATTTAAGTTTGCGGGGCAAATGTATTGGTTAATTCTTTAATTCCGTGCGGATGGCATCGGTAGTAGTATCTTTGCAGGATGAAGAATATCAGGGAACTTACCTTACCCGAGCTAAAGGAATATTTTGAATCTATTGGTGATAAAAAGTTCAGGGCCATTCAAACATATGAATGGCTTTGGAAGAAAAATGTGCGCTATTTTGCAGACATGAGTAATCTTTCGCTGACGTTGCGTGAGCAAATGTCGAAAGATTTTTTCATCCGAACCATTTCAACAGACGCCATTCAACAAAGTGCGGACGGCACGATAAAAATACGGTTTAAAACGGAGGACGGACATTTGATGGAAGGGGTTCTCATTCCTACTGAGAAAAGATTTACGGCCTGCGTTTCATCTCAAATTGGATGCAGTTTAACCTGTGCGTTTTGTGCCACCGGAAAAATGGATAGAATCAGGAATCTGGAATTCGATGAAATTTATGACCAGGTAGCTATACTGAATGAATATTGCGAAAAACACTTTGGACAGAAACTCACCAACATTGTATTCATGGGTATGGGTGAACCGTTGTTGAATTATAAAAACGTATTGAAATCAATAGACCGTATCACTGCTACAGATGCTATGGCTATGAGTCCGAAACGCATCACTGTATCCACTGCAGGTGTGGCCAAGATGATTCGCCAGTTGGGAGATGATAAAGTGCGTTTTAACCTGGCCTTATCCCTTCATGCAGCCACCGATAAAAAGCGGGATGAGATTATGCCTATCAACGAATCGAATCATATTGACGTGTTGATAGAGGCATTGAATTATTTTTATCAACTAACAAAGAATGATATTACGCTGGAATACATATTATTTAAGGATAAGAACGATTCCATTGAAGATGCCGAACAACTCATTAAGGTGTACAGAAAAATACCAACGCATTTAATCAATGTGATTGAATATAATCCGGTGGCAGGCGTCCCATTCGTTAAACCCAATGAAGATACTACACAAAAATTCACCGACTATCTAGCGAAACACCGGGTGAATGTACGATTGCGAAGAAGCCGGGGAAAAGATATTGATGCTGCCTGCGGACAACTCGCCAATAAAGGCACCGTTGCATCTTAAGTGCTTTAGAAAACTTTAACAGGCGAAGTGTAAACTTTCATTACCATGGGGTGTCTATGCACCATTCATTTTAAAAATACACACCATCATGAAAAGAAACATCATTACACTGGCTATAGCAGGTATGCTTAGTACTTTTACATTGAACACAGCCACTGCTCAAACCGATATCACCGCTGAAAAACAAACGAAGCGTTGGAATAAAGGAGACAGACAAAGAGGTGACGGGCTGGAGTCTCTGAATTTATCTGAAACACAGAAAGGAAAAGTAAAACAGATTCAGGAAAAACACAAAATGGAGGCAGAAAAACTCAAAAACACTCCTTTAACTGTAGAAGACCGAAAAAGTAAAATGGCTGATTTAAGAAAAAAGCGTCATGAAGAAATAAAGTCGGTGTTAACACCTGAGCAGGCGCAACAATTAGACGAACGTGCTAAAAACCGTAAAAGCGGTTACAAAGGCAAGCGCTTCAGGGCACATCAACCTAAGTAAAGCTCCGTTCAAATTATTTTAATCTGTATTGAATGATAACAAAGCGCACTCACCTGCGCTTTTTTCATGCTATGGACGAATAAGTGTACCTTTGTGCTTCCTGTTGAAAAACAGCAAATCATACATCATGGCAAAATCAGTATTCGACAAGTTCATCAATAAAGAAAAGAACAGTAAAGTAAAAGAAGCGTTCCGACAGGAAAAGAAAAAATACAAGAAAGAGCGAGCTGAATATTTCGAACAGAAAAAAGCAGCTATACGCGAAGCCAGGGCAGCTGAAAAAGAAAGTGCACAAACCGGCAAAAGCCTGAAAGCCAAAAAAGCGCCCCAGGCTCCTGCCACCATCCAGAAGCAAACTGCGGATGTGGCTATGCCCCTCAACAAATACCTTGCACATTGTGGTGTGTGTTCGAGAAGAGATGCCGCAGATATCATCCGTAAATCGCTAGTGAAAGTAAATGGTGAAATTGTTATTGAACCAGGTTACAAAGTTCAACCCAAAGATGTTGTTACATACAATAAAAAGAAACTGTCGGTTTCAAAAAACCTCGTGTATGTATTGCTGAATAAGCCCAAAGATTATCTCACCACTACTGATGATCCGCAGGGAAGGAAAACGGTATTACAACTCATTGCAAAAGCCACTGACCAAAGAGTATATCCCATAGGCCGGCTCGACAGAAATACTTCCGGTGTATTGTTGCTGACCAATGACGGAGATTTGACACAGCAACTATCTCACCCGAGTTATAATATCAGTAAGATTTATGAAGCCCGGCTCGACAAACCCCTCACCAAAGCCGACTTTGAGAAGATACTCCAGGGTTTAATCCTTGAAGACGGCGCCGTTAAGGTTGACAGCCTAGCGTACGCTGACAGTAAGGATAAATCGATTATTGGCATTGAAATACACAGTGGCAGGAACCGAATCGTCCGCAGGATTTTTGAACATCTGGGTTATGATGTAAAAGCATTGGACCGTGTGATGTATGCGGGATTGACCAAAAAAAATGTGGAGCGCGGACGATGGAGATATCTCACTGAAAAAGAAGTACGTTTATTGAAGTTTCTGAAAAAAGGCAATAAAAATCTTGGCAAAAAAGAGGCTTGATATTTTACTGGAAGATGAGGACTTCATAGCAGTTGATAAACCATCCGGCTTATTAAGCATTGCTGACCGTGCTCAAAACGAATCTTTAAAATCTTTGCTGGATCAGATGTATGGTACGGTGTATATCGTGCATCGACTGGATAAAGATACGAGTGGTGTTATCTTGTTTGCAAAAAATAAGGATGCCCATCAATACCTTTGTCAGCAATTCGAAACCCGGCTGGTAGAAAAATATTATGTAGCAATAGTTTCCGGAAGCCCTGCTGAAGAAGAAGGGCTCATTGAAGCCCCCATTGCAGTACATCCTACACTCAAAGGTGCAATGCAAGTACACCGCAATGGCAAACCCTCTCAAACCGGTTATCGTATTCTCGAAAAAAACGATTATTTTTCTTTAGTTGAATTTCAATTGTTCACCGGAAGGATGCATCAAATCAGGGTACATGCCCGCCATGCGGGTTGCCCGATAGTAGTAGATGAATTGTATGGAGATGCCGCCCCCATATTTCTTTCAAAATATAAACGGAACTACAAACTAAGCCGCGCTGAAGATGCTGAAAGACCAATGATTGACAGATTGGCTTTGCATGCCGCCCGCATTGTATTTACCAACCGCCGTGGGGAAACCGTTACCGTCACCAGCAATACGCCTAAACCATTTTTGGCATTGATGAAGCAATTGAAAAAGTAACGTGTGGGTTAACCGGTGTACACTTCCAGCAATCCGTCGGGTAACTGAACAAATACTTTTTTTTGTTTTCGGTCAATTTTAATCAATGTGTCCTGATGCAGTGGAATCAATACTTCTTTATCCTTGTATGTAAGTGCACACAGCACCTGATGGGGTTGTTCAATCACTTCTGAAATAATACCCAGTGGAGTTTTCTCATGAATCACTTCATACCCCAGCAATGCAATAGGTGCGTTGGCAGCAACCAGTTTTTGAAAATCGGTTTCGGTGAGCCATACCTCTTTGGGAAATACTTTTTTAGCCCCTTCTCTTGTATGAATATCTTCAAGTTTCACGAGACATTCTTCCTCGTTTCTGGCGGTGGCCTTTTCGATAAACCATGGAATCAGCTGCTGCTGGGTATCCTTAATAAAAAGGGCACGCACATCCTGCAGTGATGTTTTTTTACCCAGATGATGTACAAGAATTACTTCACCTTTTAATCCATGCGCAGCAACAATTTTTCCTATTCGAGTGTAAGCAGACATGATGTAAAAATAAGTCCAAAAAAAAGTCCTGCAAGAGATGCAGGACATTAATCTTTTCAGATCAGAAGTAGTTTATTCTTCTGTTTTGGTTTCGTCAGCAGCCGGAGCTTCTGCTTCTACCGCCGGTTCTGCAGGGGCAGCGGGTTCTTCCACTTTCTCTACTTTTTTCACCACAGGCACATTGCGCTTTTCAGCACGAGCCTTTTTGTGAGCACCCTGACGCCTGTTTACACTGGCCTCATGTTCGTTACTCCATTTAGTGAATTTTTCCATTGCAGTTGCTTCGTCGAATAAACCCAGGCTCACTCCACGGAGTAAGTGTTTCAGGTAAAGTACACCTTTGAAAGAAAGGATACGGCGCACGGTGTCAGTGGGCTGAGCACCTTTCTGTAACCAATCCAATGCTTTCTGCCTGTCTACCTGGATGGTAGCCGGAACAGTCAGTGGGTTGTACGTACCAAGTTTTTGGATAAATTTCCCGTCGCGCGGGCTACGTGCATCTGCAATTACGATGAAGTAGAACGGTCTTTTTTTAGAACCGTGTCTCTGCAGTCTCATTTTA
>ENA-UOUJ01001226-UOUJ01001226.1-activated-sludge-metagenome-genome-assembly--contig:-NODE-1226-length-14137-cov-3.929129_pt1 | contig 14137 bp, 10 predicted proteins | sample MGYA00249839_ERZ747224 | MGnify/ENA primary metagenome ERZ747224 (study PRJEB28782, sample SAMN03220277) | activated sludge metagenome | biome: wastewater; feature: sewage sludge; material... | reverse complement strand
TGGTACAGATGCAATTGGAGGCGTAGTTCTTGTAGAACCTGCGCCTATCAGCAGTAAGCCTGGGTGGGCGGGAGAGTTGAATCTCGCAGGTTTTTCCAACAACAGGATGGGCGTTGCATCTTTTGTGGCGGAGCATACGTTTAAAAAAAATCCCTCCCTTGGTTTTCGGTTTCAGGGCACATACAGAAAAGGAGGCACGTATCGTATTCCAGGTAACTGGATTGCTAATTCCGGCGTAGCAGAAAATAACTTTTCCGGTACGGTTTCTTACCGAACGCTGCATTATGGAGGCGAAGTTTTTTACAGTCGTTTTGATACGCATCTCGGTATTTACCGTGGCGCACACACCGGGAACAAAGCCGATTTGATGAATGCAATCAATAGCGATGTGCCTCTTGTTCAAAGCGATTTCACTTATGCCATCAACAGACCACGGCAGCATGTAACACATAATCTTCTAAAAGTGAAATTTTATGCAGACAATCGTTTGGGTATGTGGAACCTGATTTATGGCTACCAGAAAAATTTTCGGCAAGAGTATGATGTAGTGCGGGTGGATAAAGGAAATGCACAGCTTAACCTGACGCTACAAACGCACACGCTGAATTTGAATCTGGAACATAGAAACCTAAAAGGTATTAAGGGAGAGGTAGGAGTTGACGCTATTTTTCAGGATAATAGTTTTCAGGATGGGGACAGGTTGTTTATTCCTACTTATCAAAGCGCCGGTGGTTCTTTATACCTTATTGAGCGTTATACAAAAAACAGATGGACTGCTGAAGCCGGACTTCGTTACGACTATCGTTTTTATGGTGTTTATAATCCTGAAGGAAGCAATCAGCAAAATGTTTATTACAAGTATGATTACCACAATGTATCGGGAACTTTAGGACTGCGCTATAAACTGGAAGAAAAATGGCAGTGGTCGCTGACAATGGCAAATGCCTGGCGTGCTCCTCAAGCCAATGAATTATTTAGTGCAGGATTGCATCATGGTGCAGCGCGCATAGAACTTGGCAATAAGGAACTCGGTGCAGAAAGATCGTATAGTTTGAATTTTGAAACGAAGTATGAACCGAATCATAAGTTTAGTGCCGACATCGTTTTGTACAGCCAACTGATAAACAATTACATCTACCTGGAACCGGGTGCTGATTTGCTAACCATCAGAGGATATTTTAAAACCTTCAACTACAAGCAGACAAATGCCTGGCTCAATGGTGCCGATCTTTCGTTTGTTTATCATTGGAACGAGCATTTTCAAACTGCTCTGAAAGGAGCGACACTTTTTGCACGCGATAGAAACAAAAACGACTGGTTGATTCTGATGCCCGCAGACAGAATTTCTTTGAGTGGAAAATATAGCAAAGACCTGGGTAAACGATTCTTGGAAAATTTTCTCGAAATAAATGCACGATATGTTTTTGAACAAAAGCGCATCCCTGCCAATTTCGATTCGATAGACTATCCTCGTCCGCCGGCTGCTTATTTTTTATTGGATGCTTCCGCCGGCACTCACTTTAAAATAGGCAGGCAATCTATTCACCTCAGCATTTCCGCCGCCAATCTATTAAACCAACGCTACCGCGATTATCTGGATGTTTTCAGATATTTTATTGATCAACCCGGAAGGAATATCGTTTTACGAATAAGAGTACCCTTTGACTTTAAAAATCACAATTAAAAAACTTAAAAAAATGAAAAATAATTTCTTAAAAGCAGCCTTGCTATCAGCAATATTCGGACTCGCATTTTCAGCTTGTAAAAAAGACCCCGCTAAGCCGGTGGAACAGGAACTTATTACAACTGTGCGTTTAAATGTGATGGGAAATGATGGCTTTGCACAGTCTTTTAGTTATAAAGTGGAGAATGGTTTTGGCAATTCACCTGGTTCTATACAGATAGATACCCTGAAACTCATGGCGAATACCAGCTATTCCGTAAGTGCTCAGGTGCTCAATGAGAAAGAGACCCCTCCAGAAGATGTAACCCTGGAAGTTATTCAGGAAATGGATAAGCACATGTTTACTTATCTTTCCACACCTATATCCGGTGCAGGAGCAGTGAAGGTGGCGACTGGAAATATGGACCATAATGGAATGCAGTTTTATCAAAGTATAACGCTCGAAACGGGTGCAGCAGGCAGTGGACAATTGAAAGTTACATTGCAGCATTTTGCTGGAGAAAAGCCTTCAACTGCTTTCGTTTTGAGTGAAACAGATGCCGAGGCAATATTTCCAGTAATACTACAATAGCCTGGATGAAAAGCCTGTTCTTTCAGAATGGGCTTTTTTCCATCTTTCCAATTTTGAAAAACTGAAGCTGTTATAGTGGTATGATTATGCAGTCTATTAAATTTACCTTTGCGCGTCTGTTAAGATTCGTCTGAACAGCGTAGTGTATTCTTGATCAATCTTAAGTAAGCAGAAATGGCATTGTTGGGCAATTTAATAGCTCGTTCCTTATATCTTCGAAAACAACTTAACCTGCGGGTGGCATCTCCCCGCACTTATCAACGCCACACGCTGAGACAATTATTAGAGCGGGGACAATACACATCTTTTGGAAAGCATTACGGTTTCAACACCATTTTAAGCGAAGAAGTAGATTTTGTTGCTGCATTTCGGAAACGCGTGCCAGTATTTACTTACAACGAAATGCACCGCGAATGGTGGCATCGTGCGCAGGAGGGAGAAGAAAATGTGGCCTGGCCGGGAAAGGTAAAATACTTTGCACTGAGTAGCGGAACCTCTGAATCTGCAAGCAAGCATATCCCTGTTACGCAGGATATGATAAAGTCTATCAAAAATGTTGGGTTTAAGCAGCTTTACAGCATGGCCAATTTCAACGTACCGCCTGTAGCTTTTCAGAAAGGAATATTGATGCTGGGCGGAACTACTTCTTTGTTTGAAAAAGGAGAGTATTACGAGGGTGATATGAGTGGCATAAGTGCGAAGAACATGCCCCGCTGGATGGCTAACTTTTTTTACAAGCCGGGTCAAAAAATTTCTCAGCGACCAAAGTGGGAAGACAGAATAAAGCTGATAGTGCGAAATGCCAAAAACTGGGATGTGGGAATGGTGTGTGGTGTACCCGCCTGGGTGCAAATAGTTTTTGAAGAAATAATACGCTACCACAAAGTCAAAAACATCCACGAGATATGGCCAAACCTTTCCATCTACATACACGGAGGCGTATCGTTTGAACCTTATAAAGAAAGTTTCAAAAAAGTATTAGCGAAACCAATCACTTACATCGAAACTTACATGGCTTCCGAAGGTTCGTTTGGTTTTCAGGCTCGTCCAAATGTGCCAGGTATAAAGCTGGTACTTAACAACGGTGTTTTTTACGAATTCGTTCCCTTCAATACCGAAAATTTTGACGAAGAAGGAAATCCGCGGCAGGGTTCAAAAACCTACCTGATTGATGAGGTAAACGAAGACACAGACTATGCTGTAATGATCAGCACTTGTGCGGGCGCGTGGCGATATGTGATAGGCGATGTGGTGCGGTTTTCAGATGCAAAGGAAGGTGAGGTGGTAATAGTGGGTCGCACCAAGCAGTTTTTAAGCCTTTGTGGCGAGCACCTAAGTGTAGATAATATGAATAAGGCCATTGATACCGTGACGAAAAAACTGTGTCTTACTATACGGGAATTTACCGTTGCGGGTTTTAAATACGATAATCTTTTCGCACATCGTTGGTACATTGGTTGCGATGACGATGGCGTTGATGCAGCCCAAATTCGTGAGATTTTAGATCAGACACTATGCGAAATAAATGACGATTATGCTGTAGAACGCACATCCGCCTTAAAGGAAGTTTTTGTGGAAGTGCTTTCTAACAAATCTTTTTATGATTACTTAAAAAGTAAGGGCAAAGATGGGGCAATGAACAAGTTTCCGCGTGTAATGAAAGGACAGCAATTGGAAGAGTGGGAGCTTTGGCTTTCAAAAAACGTTATCAGAAATTTGCGCTGACCCTTGTCAAAAACAATACTGCAAAACCAACCTACTTGCCAGGAAATAATAGATTAAAAATCGGGGTTCAAAATCAAATTATCAATCAGTCTTACATCCCCAATTTTTGCAGCAATAAGTGCAACCATTGGTTGGGTCGTGTCAAATTCTTCCAGCAGCGTCAGGTCATCTGCATTTGCCAGTGACACGTATTCGGGGTCAAAGCCTTTGTCTTTTAGAAGATCAAGGCATTCCTTCTGCACAAGCTTAAAGTTATCGGTTGGCAATTTTCCCTGAATAGAAATCAGACATTGATAGATTGTTCCTGCCAGTGCCCGTTGTGGATCTGTTAGCCGTAAATTTCTTGAACTCATTGCCAGTCCGTCGTCTTCCCGTATGGTTGGGCAAATCACCACCTGAATTTCATTTTCTCTGTTAGTCAGTTGCAACATTTTCCTTATCACCATACACTGCTGATAATCTTTCTGACCTAAATACAAATAGTTTGGATTTACAATATCCAGAAGCCTTGCTACAATTTGTCCTACACCTTTAAAATGTCCGGGTCGGTGCGCGCCTTCCAGTATCGTGTCAAGGTATCCGAAGTTGTAAGTGGCTGTATCCACCAATCCGTTCGGATATATTTCGGCTACATCGGGCATAAATGCCACATCGCAGTCTGCTTCAAGCAATACTTGCATGTCTGCTTCGCGCGCTACGGGATATTTTTCAAAGTCAGCTTTGTCGTTGAATTGGGTAGGATTAATGAACACACTGCCTACCACAAGGGAACCATTTTTTTTCGCATTTTCTACCAGCGATCTGTGGCCGGCGTGCAATGCACCCATTGTTGGAACAAAGCCAATCACACGTCCATTTTGGGTTTGCTCATTTAAATACTGACGAATATCCTGCTCTTTTTTGAAGATGATCATGCTTTGCACAATATTGAAGGCACGCAAAGTAAGGTTGGAATTCAAGATTTTCGTAATTTCGCAGACCTAATTTTTAGAGATTCATTTAATTATTGGGATTCAATCTAATAACACCATACATGTCTGCAGAGAAAAAACGTGTTTTAATAGTAGCCAACGAACTTGCTCCCTACATTGAATTTACAGATTTCGCACGGTTGCTCAACAGGCTCGCCATCAAAGCTTTTGATTCTGGTTTGGAGATAAGAGTAATCATGCCGCGTTTTGGATCCATTAATGAACGCCGCCATCGTTTGCACGAGGTAGTTCGGCTTTCGGGGATCAACATTATTATTGATAAGGATGACTATCCGTTGATCATTAAAGTTGCGTCATTGCCCAATGCCCGTTTGCAGGTTTATTTTATGGATAATGAAGATTATTTTAAGCGTAAGCATGTGTTTCGTGATGATAAAGAAGTGTTTTTTGAAGACAACGCCGAGCGCATGATTTTCTTCTGTAAAAGTGCATTGGAAACTGTTAAGAAATTTGGATGGCCACCGCATGTAGTTCATTGCCACGGCTGGATGACTTCTTTAATTCCTGCTTACATCAAAACTGCATACAAAAAGGAACCGGTTTTTGGCTATTCCAAAGTGATCTACACCGCACAAAACGATCAGTTTACCGAAACCCTTTCCGACGATTTCATAAAAAAAGCACTTGTAAGCAGTGAGATCAAAGAGAAGGATCTTGATCTGTACAAAGAAGGAACAAATAGAGCGCTTACACTTGGCGCAAGCAAGTGTGCCGATGTGGTAATCTTTGGCGATGAAAACCTGGAAAAGGAGATCGTAGATGAAGTGAAACCAAGTAGGTATAAAAAGGTTGTGAAGTATAATGAAGGCTGGAAAGATGACGTTACCGAGCTTTTAGATTTGTACAGAAGCTTAACAGAGTCTTAGTTTTTATTTGATCACATTCGTTAAAAAATACCCGTTGAAACATCGTGTTCCCAAACGTTTTGCAGCAATGTTTGTTGCCTGCGTTTTTATTTTTTTGTTCCAGAGTTGTAAAGAAGATACCATTCTTGGTTCCAATGTTATACCGGTTGATGACACGGCTAACACTTTTCAGGTTCCAGATACCCTTACCATTTTCACAAAAACAGTTTTAGATGATTCTTTGCTGACAAGCATTAGCATCAGTGGTTTGCCTATTTATCATACCGTCGGTTCCGTAGTCAGCGATCCGTACGGAAAGACTAACGCCGGATTTTATTTTCAGGTGATACCGCCAAGTCTGGGATATGCTTTTCCAAAAACGCCGGATTCCGCTGTGATGATTTTACCTGTGGCGAGTTTTACCTGGGGAGATACTACACTTATGAACGTGGGGCAGACGGTGAATGTTTACGAAATAGCCAATTCCGATTCTATTATCAAAGACACCAGTTACTACAATTTTTCCCGCACTGCCTATAATTCCCAACCGATAGGTTCTGCAAAGATTGGTTTTAATGCTACTTCAGAGCATCAAAGAATAAGAGATTCGGTAAGTGTTTTAGGACAAAAAAGAAACCCTCATGTGCGGATAAAACTTAGTCAGGATTTTCTGAACAAGTTTATAAATGAAGCCGCAAAAGCAAGTGGTGGGGCAATGGCTGGTTATGTTGAGTTTTTGAGATTTCAGAGAGGTTTTTATGTAGCAACGGCTGACTCAAATGTTGGTAACGCGCTTTATTATTTCCTTTTAAATGGCAACACCGATTTTACCCGCGCCAATATTCAGTTCTATTACACTGAGCAAAATAGCGGCGGCGGAGATACAGTGAAATACGCATCCTTTTATTTTGACCAAACAAGAAATGCGCACTACAACGCCATTTCGCGTAGATATACAGGAACACAAACCGCCAATTGGCTAAGCTCAACCGCCATCTCCGATTCCATAGCTATTCTTCAAAATGAGCCAGGTGCTGCGCTCGACATAAGAATTCCGAACATAAAGAATCTTCCCAAACAGCCTATCATCAAGGCAGAACTTATAATTACTCAGGTAAAACTTCCGGGCGATCAGTCTGAAATTTATTTCCCCCCATCAAGATTGTACCCCGTAAGAATTACGGCAAATGGGACAGAAAGTGTGCAGGACAGGTATCCACTTTCCAGTTCAGAGCCGCTTATTTTTATGGATGGGCTTCGCAAAGATTTTGTTTCTAATGGAGTAACGTATGCTCAATACACCCTCAATATTCCGCGCGAAGTTCAGAAAGCTATAGTAGAACAAAGAGATACATTACATTTGCGTGTAAGCGGTGCAGCAACTTTTCCCGGTGCATATAGATTAATATCTGGTGGCAGGGGTTTGAGCAACAGCGATTTACGGTTGAAACTGCGCATTTTTTATTCTAAAATTTAAGAACCTCATACATTACTAAATATGTGCGGAATCGTTGGTTACATCGGCAATAGAGAAGCATTCCCGGTTTTGCTGAAAGGCTTAAAAAGACTTGAATACCGGGGGTATGACAGTGCCGGTATTGCTGTTTTGAACGGATCGCTTCATGTGTATAAAAAAGCCGGCAAGGTTACAGAGCTTGAAAACTTTACAAATGGTAAAGACGTAGCTGCTACTATTGGCATTGGTCACACCAGGTGGGCTACACATGGTGTCCCAAACGATACCAATGCGCATCCGCACCTTTCAAATTCCGGTGATCTTGCGTTGATTCACAATGGAATAATCGAAAACTACGATGCGCTGAAAAAGGAACTTCAGAAACGCGGGTATGTTTTCAGTTCAGATACTGATACCGAAGTGCTGGTCAATCTTATTGAGGAAATCAGAAAAGATCAACCGAGCCTGGAAGATGCAGTTCGCACCGCACTGAATGAAGTGGTGGGGGCGTATGCTATTGTGGTAATTGACAGAAACGATCCTGACCATCTGATAGCAGCAAGAAAAGGAAGTCCTTTAGTGCTAGGGGTAGGCGAAGATGAGTTTTTTGTTGCGTCCGATGCTTCTCCAATTATTGAGTACACACAAAACGTGGTTTATCTCGACGATCAGGAATATGCGTGCATTAGCCGGGACGGAAGTTTTTTCATAAAGACTTTAGGAAATGTTGAGAAAACACCGTTCATCCATAAGTTGGAAATGAGTCTTGAAGCTATTGAGAAAGGCGGCTTCGAGCATTTCATGTTGAAGGAAATATACGAGCAACCAAAGGTTATTGCAGACGCACTGCGCGGCCGAATGAGTGCCTCGCAAGGATGGATAAAACTTGGCGGCTTAACCGAATATTCTAACAGAATTGAGAATGCCGAACGCATTTTAATTACCGCCTGTGGCACCTCCTGGCATTCCGCATTGATTGCTGAATATCTGATCGAAGATCTTGCGCGCGTTCCGGTGGAAGTGGAGTACGCTTCTGAATTCCGGTATCGTAATCCAATAATTTTTGAGAACGATGTGGTGATCGCCATCTCGCAATCAGGAGAAACCGCTGATACCCTCGCAGCCATAGAACTTGCCAAAGATCGTCAGGCTTTGATCTACGGTATATGCAATGTAATTGGCTCGTCAATCGCCCGTATGTCTCATGCCGGTTCTTACACCCATGCCGGTCCGGAAATTGGCGTAGCTTCTACAAAAGCATTCACCGCACAGATCACCATTCTTACACTTATTGCATTGCAAATTGCGAAGGCAAAGGGAACGGTATCTGCTACCAAGCTTCGGGAAATTCTTTATGAATTAGAGAACATGCCAAAGAAGATCGAACAGACTTTAAAGCTCGATGCTCAAATTCAGGAGATTGCAAAAATTTATAAGGACGCAAGCAATTTCTTATACCTCGGTCGGGGGTACAATTTCCCTGTTGCGCTCGAGGGTGCTTTAAAGTTGAAAGAGATATCTTACATACATGCAGAGGGATACCCTGCCGCCGAAATGAAGCATGGCCCAATTGCATTGATAGATGAAAACATGCCGGTAGTTTTTCTTGCTACAAATGCAAGTGCCTACGAAAAAATCATTTCAAACATACAGGAAGTAAAAGCACGCAAAGGAAAGGTAATAGCTGTAGTAAATGAAGGCGACACCCATATCCGCTCGCTGGCAGACCACGTAATTGAAGTGCCTGCAACCGAAGAAGTTCTTTCTCCGTTAGTGACAATCGTGCCGCTTCAATTGCTATCTTATCATATTGCTATTCTTCGCGGTTGCAATGTGGATCAGCCAAGAAATTTGGCAAAGTCTGTAACAGTTGAATAGACTATCTTAAAAACCATTCGGTTTCAAAACCTGAATGGTTTTATTTTCTCTTTATTATGTTTGCACCCAATTCCTAATTCATAATCCAAAATTCAAAATTGTAATGCCTTATTTATTTACCTCTGAATCGGTTTCAGAAGGACATCCGGATAAAGTAGCAGATCAGATTTCTGATGCTTTGGTTGATAACTTTCTCGCCTGGGATGCTAATGCGAAGATTGCGTGCGAAACGCTTGTTACTACAGGTCAGGTAGTGCTGGCTGGTGAAGTGAAATGCAACACTTACATAGATGTTCAGTCAATAGCCCGCGAAGTCATCACTAAAATCGGGTACACCAAAAGCGAGTACATGTTTGAAGCAAATTCTTGCGGTGTACTTTCTGCAATTCACGAGCAGTCCCCAGATATAAATCAAGGTGTAGATAAAAAGAAAAAGGAAGAGCAAGGTGCAGGCGACCAAGGTATGATGTTTGGCTACGCCACAAACGAAACGGCTAATTACATGCCGTTGGCTCTTGACTTAGCGCACACTTTATTGCGCGAACTTTCTGCCATTCGCAGGGAAGGAAAGCAAATGAAATACTTGCGACCCGATGCCAAAAGTCAGGTAACATTAGAGTACGATGATAATAACAAGCCGGTGCGCATTGATACCATTGTTATTTCTACACAGCATGATGATTTTGCTGAAGAGAAAAAAATGCGGGAACAGATAACGAAGGATGTGTTGAGTATTTTGATTCCGCGTGTGATGAAAAAAGTACCACAAAACAAAAACCTCTTTAACAACGACATCAAATACCATATTAATCCTACAGGCAAGTTTGTAATTGGCGGGCCGCATGGTGATACAGGTCTTACGGGTCGTAAAATTATTGTAGATACTTACGGTGGTAAAGGTGCACACGGTGGTGGAGCCTTCTCTGGTAAAGACCCTTCCAAGGTTGATCGTTCGGCGGCCTATGCTACGCGCCACATTGCAAAAAATCTGGTAGCCGCAGGTGTGTGTGAAGAAGTGCTTGTTCAGGTTTCTTATGCTATTGGTGTGGCAAAACCAATGGGTGTTTACGTAAACACTTACGGCACTGCAAACGTAGAGATGAACGATGGTGAGATTGCCCGAATAGTGGAGGAGGTTTTTGATATGCGTCCCTATTTCATTGAGCAGCGTTTGAAATTGCGTCAACCAATGTATAGCGAATGCGCCGCTTACGGGCACATGGGTCGCGAGCCGGAAGTAGTTACAAAGTCTTTCAAATCGGCAGATGGCAAGGCAAAGAATGTGAAAGTGGAACTGTTTACCTGGGAGAAGCTTGATTATGTTTCTAAAGTGAAGAAAGCGTTTAAAATAAAATAGTTGCCAGAAATATTTTACCAGAGCCACTCATTGCGGGTGGCTTTTTTTATTCCTTAATGTTTTCAATACGATTTTCACAAACCATAGAAACTCCTTCCTTTTGAAGGGATTTTTTTGCTGATAAAACGAATTACATTAGCAGTTTAAAATTCAAAGAATTATATGACCCCCAGATTTTTCCTCTTTTGCGCTGCGGTTTTATTTTTTTCAGCTTGCCAACAGGCGGGCAGCAAAAAAGAAGCAAAGCAAGATATTCTCAAAGTCAACACGGATTCCACTACAAATCCCGCCGACGATTTCTTTCAATATGCGCAGGGCACATGGATTAAGAACAATCCGATTCCTGGTGATCAGACAAATTGGGGCATTGGCCAGCTTGTGCAGGAAGAGTTGTATTCGCGGCTAAAAACTATCAATGAAGAAGCTGTGAAAAAGGAAGCGAAGTCGGGTGCAGATCAGCAGATTGGAGATTTTTGGTTTAGTGGAATGGATACGGTTTCTATAGAAAAGCAAGGTATCAGTCCTTTAAATGAAGAACTACAGCGCATCAACAATATAAAAAGCCCGCAAGAGGCAATGAGTGTGGCTTCGCATTTGCATGAAATTGGCGTGGGTGTTTTCTTTGGCGGCTTTGTATCGCAGGATGCAAAGAAGAGCGACAGGATGGCTTACTATCTCTATCAGGGCGGTATCGGTTTACCCAATCGAGATTACTATTTCAACAACGACGAGCGGACTACAAAAGTGCGTAACGCATATCCCGGATATATAGCCACAATTTTTACGCTGATTGGTAATGATTCTGCAACGGCAAAAACGAAGGCTGCATCAGTGATTAGTATTGAAACCAAATTAGCAAAATCATCCCGTAAGCTTGAAGACCTGCGCGACCCTTATGCCAACTACAATAAAATGGCTGTCTCGCAACTTAAAAACATTGCCCCTTCAATAGAGTGGACCAAACATCTGGAAGAAATGGGTGTAAAGGGCATTGACAGCGTGATTGTTGGTCAACCCGAGTTTTACAAAACACTCGATCAGATTATCAACACAGAAAATATTCAAACGATAAAGGATTACATGGCATTTCATCTGGTACGCAATTATGCCCCTTATCTAAGCAAATCTTTCAGTGACGCAAACTTTAATTTTTACAGCAAGATTATTCGTGGAGCGCAGGAACAAAAGCCGCGTTGGAAGCGTGTATTGGATGCGGAAGAAGATGTGATGGGTGAAGCGCTCGGTCAGCTATTCGCCAATGAATATTTCAACGAGCAGGCGAAAAAACGCTATGAAGATATTGTAGAGAATGTTCGCAATGCTTATAAATTCCGCATCGAAAAGCTTGACTGGATGACGGACAGCACAAAGCAAAAGGCATTGCACAAGCTTGCATCAATAAAAAGAAAAGTGGGGTATCCTGATAAATGGAAAGATTTTTCTACACTGAAAATTGATCGCGGACCTTATGTGCTGAATGTGATGCGTGGCAATAAATGGTGGAACGACTATCAGATGAACAAACTGGGCAAACCTGTTGACCGCGATGAGTGGGACATGACACCGCAGACTTACAATGCTTATTATAATCCTTCCAACAACGAAATAGTAATGCCTGCCGGAATATTTACGGTGCCCGGTTACAGAGATGAAGAACTGGACGACGCACTTGTGTATGGCTATGCTGCGGCATCAACTGTGGGGCATGAAATAACGCATGGTTTTGATGATGAGGGTCGGCAATTTGATGCGAATGGCAACTTGCAAAACTGGTGGACAAAAAAAGATGAGGAAGAATTTACCAAGCGTGCACAACTTCTGGTAAATCAGTTCAATGACATGAAGCCCATAGATACGCAACGGATAAATGGAAAAGCTACCCTTGGAGAAAACCTTGCCGACCTCGGAGGTATTTTGATAGGTTTAGATGCTTTCAAGCAAACAGAAACTTTTAAGAAAAATGAAAAGATAAGCGGCTACACACCTTTGCAACGTTTCTTTTTAGGTTACGCACTTGGCTGGATGTACACCATACGAAACGAAGAACTTGCAAGCAGGTTACTTACAGATGTACATTCGCCCGCAAAATATAGAGTGAATGGACCATTGCCCAATGTGCCAGAGTTTTATGAAGCCTTCAACGTAAAGCCCGGTAACAAAATGTATCTCGCAGATAGTTTAAGGGTACGATTGTGGTAAAATTTTTGAGGCTTTCTTTTCTATTTAAAAACACATTTTGAGCTACGACTTCTCTTCAAAACTTCCCATGTTTCAAAACCGTCTGCTGAAAATGTGGAAACATTATAGCAAGCTGGCGAGGAGACAAGACGTTGTTTGCTTTCGGTTTTACGATCACGATCTGCCCGAATTTCCTTTTGCAATAGAATGGTATGACGGTGTAGTTCATGCAGCCGAATACAAGCGCAAACACGGGATGGAAGACGAGGAGCATGAAGCATGGTTGCAGGCTTGCAGAGAAGTAATTGCCACAGTGATAGAAGTTGCGCAAGAAGTGATTTTTATGAAACAGCGCCAGCGTAAAGCAGGCAGGCAGGGGCAGTATGAAAAATTTGGTGAAGAAAAAGCAGAGAAAATAATTCGTGAAGGCGGACTGAGTTTTATCATCAACCTTACTGATTATCTTGATACTGGTTTGTTTCTCGATCATCGTATAACGCGCGGTATGGTAAGGGAACAATCGCAGGGAAAACGCGTGCTGAATTTGTTTTGCTACACGGGTTCTTTCAGTGTCTATGCCGCGCATGGCGGAGCAAAAAGCGTAACCTCGGTTGACCTTTCAAAAACCTACATCAATTGGGCGAAACGCAACATGCAATACAACAAACTGTATAACGAAGAGAAGCATGAATTCGTGAATGCAGACGTGATGGAAATCATAAACGAACTGCCTGCTGATACTTTCGATCTTATCATTTGTGATCCGCCTACATTCTCCAACAGCAAGCGGATGGAAGATACTTTCGATGTGCAGCGCGACCATGTTGTGCTATTGAAAAAATTATTGAAAGCTTGCACAGACGATGGTAAAATTTATTTCAGTAACAACTATCGCGGTTTTCAGTTAGAACGCGATGCATTGCCCGCCACTGTAGTAAAAGACATTACCGGCGCTACCACACCTTTCGATTTTCAAGGAAGATTACACAGAGCTTGTTTTTTGATAGAGAAGTGAGCGTTTTCAGGAATAGATATTCAGAAGACTTTGGTTTATGACTCTATACCCGATAAGGTAGAAAACGGGAAATGTTGACTACTTTCGTACCCGTAAGGGTATAATATGCAAGAGCAAACAACTTCAATAGCGGAGTTTCTCAAAAAAAAGCGAAGACAACTTCGGCTTACCCAGCCGGAACTGGCTGAAAAATCGGGCGTGGGCTTACGTTTTGTCCGCGAGTTGGAGCAAGGCAAAGCAACCTTGCGCATGGATAAAGTAAATCAGGTGCTGAAACTTTTCGGTTGCGAGTTGGGTGTAATTCCCTTAGACAGAAATAAATTGATTGCGAATACAGACTGACTATGCGTAAAAAAAACCCACCGTTTAAGTGGGTTAGTTTGTGACCGCGTCAGGATTCAAACCTGAAACCTTCTGATCCGTAGTCAGATGCTCT
>ENA-UOUJ01001225-UOUJ01001225.1-activated-sludge-metagenome-genome-assembly--contig:-NODE-1225-length-14141-cov-4.062402_pt1 | contig 14141 bp, 16 predicted proteins | sample MGYA00249839_ERZ747224 | MGnify/ENA primary metagenome ERZ747224 (study PRJEB28782, sample SAMN03220277) | activated sludge metagenome | biome: wastewater; feature: sewage sludge; material... | reverse complement strand
CCTAGGCAGCCATCCGAAGTTTCAGGTTCACCAGCGCAAGATCGATGGTCTCGTTCAATTCGTCCCGGCTGGCGCCGTCGCGCGCCTGGATCGAGATTCCGTTCAGCAAGGTAGAAAAGAAAGCGCTCATCGAGTCGACGTCGGTTTCGGGATCGAGCGCTCCGGATTGCACGGCTCGCAACAGGCAATCGCGAAATGCGAGACGCGTTCGCCTGCGCTCGGCTTTCATCGCCGCCTGGATGTGCTCGTTCTCGGGCGAGCAATTGGTCGCCGACAACACGACCATGCAACCGCGGGGCTGCGTTCCCCGGGTCTGCTCCCTCGCTGCGCTCCTCAGCGCGCGCTCGACGGCTTCGATCGGGTCGAGTTCGGGGTCTTCGAGCGCCTTCCGGATCTCTTTGCCGATCGACGCCATGTACAGCTCGATCGCCTCCCTGTACAGCGCTTCCTTCGATCCGAAAGCCGCGTAGAGGCTCGCCGCCGAAATTCCGCCCATCGCGTCCTTCAAGTGCGCGAGCGAGGTTGGCTCGTAGCCATGTCGCCAGAACAGCGCCATGGCCTTTCGCAACGCCTCGTTGCGATCGAATTGCCGAGGGCGCCCCGTTGTTGCCATACGCGAATTGTCCCTTGGAGAAGAGAGAACGTCCAATTCTATACCGGGCGTTCCATAAAAGACGGTGCCAGGAGCGCCGGGGAGCGCACTTGACAGGCGGCGCGTCAGGCCCTACTATTCTGTACCAACTGATCCAGAATATGAAGTGTGACCGATGAACAAGATGTTTACCGAGTACGACCTCGCCGGCCTGCGATTGAACAATCGTGTCGTCATGGCACCGATGACCCGATCGCGTGCCGTCGATACGATTCCAGACGACGATACGGCTCTGTACTACCGGCAGCGAGCGGGTGCCGGCCTGATCGTCACCGAAGGCTCGCAGATCTCTTCGCAGGCGGTCGGCTATCTGTTCACCCCGGGTATCCATACCCGCCGGCAGATCGCCGGATGGCAGAAGGTCACGCAGGCGGTGCACAAAGAGGGGGGAAAGATCTTCGCCCAACTCTGGCACGTCGGCCGCGTCTCGCACGTCTCGCTGCACGAGAATGGCGCTTCTCCCGTCAGCGCCAGCGCGAAAGCGGCCGAGAACACCACCTCGTTCGCATACGACGACAACGGCAATCCCGGCCCGGTGCAAACGAGCCAGCCGCGCGCGCTGACGACCGAAGAGGTCAGTGCCGTCGTCGGCGATTTCGCTCAGGCGGCGAAGAATGCGATGGCGGCCGGATTCGATGGCGTCGAAATCCATGGCGCCAATGGCTACCTGATCGAACAGTTCATCAGCGGCGGCATCAACGATCGCGAGGACCCGTACAACGGGCGAAGCGTCGAAGGGCGCCTGCGTTTTCCGCTGGAGGTCGTCGACGCCGTGGTCGCTGCGATCGGTCGCGAGCGGGTCGGCATTCGCATTGCGCCGTTCAACCGGATTTTCGACATGCCGGCCTTCGAAGGGGAGGAAGAAACCTGGCTCGCGCTGGGCGGGGCGCTATCGAAGCGGAATCTGGCGTATGTGCACCTGAGCAACCGCGAGGTGCTGATCGCAAACGAATCGAGAAGGGCATTCCTCGAGCGGTTCCGGGACTCGTACGAGGGCACGCTGATCCTGGCCGGCGGATACACGAGGGAGAGTGCCGAGCGGGACCTGCGCGAAGGCCTCGCCGATCTGGTCGCCTTCGGCAAGCCCTTCATCTCGAATCCCGACCTGGTGGAGCGCATGAGGAACGACTGGCCGCTGACCGCCTTCGATCGCGCCACCTTCTACGGCGGCGACCAGGTCGGGTATACCGACTATCCGGCGTACGAGGCGGCGCTCGCCTGATGAAACAGGTCGATCCCGGCGCAACCGAAGGTTCCGCCGACCCATCGGCGCCGGCCGCTTGCGCGGCCTCCGCGCATGACGATGACGTGCCGATTCCGTACATGACGCGCACGCGCGACTGGTACCTGGCGCTGGGCTATGACAATCCGTACCGCTACGCGCATTTCGCGGGCGTTCCGTTCACTCCGTTGAAGAAGCCGCTGGCCGAATCGACGGTGGCGCTCTTCACGACCGCGGCACCGTACCAGCCCGACAAGGGGCCGCAGGGCCCGGGCGCGCCGTACAACGCTGCGGCGAAGTTCTACGTGCCCTACCTTATCGACACGGCGAAAGACCACGATCTGCGCATCTCGCACGTGAGCATCGATCGCCAGCACACGTCGATGCAGGACGCGAATTCCTGGTTCCCGCTGCCGATGCTGCGCGACTTCGCGGCTCGAGGCCGCATCGATCGCCTGGCCGATCACGCACACGGAGTGCCGACGAACCGCAGCCAGCGCCACACGCTCGAAGTCGATATCCCGATCCTGCTCGAAAGCTGCCGGGCTGACGTGGCGATCTTCGTACCGAACTGCCCGATCTGCCACCAGACGCTCAGCCTCACGGCACGCGCGCTCGAAGCAGCCGGAATTCCCACGGTGATCATGGGCTGTGCCAAGGACATCGTCGAGCATGTCGGCGTGCCGAGGTTCCTGTTCTCCGACTTTCCGCTCGGCAACGCCGCGGGCAAGCCCCACGATCCGGAGTCGCAAGCGGCGACTCTGGAGCTGGCCTTGCGCGTGCTCGAGTCGGCGCCCGGGCCACGCACGACGGTGCAGTCGCCGCAGCGATGGGGCGCGTCTCACGAGTGGAAACTCGATTACATGAACGTTGAACGCGTCTCGCCGGCAGAACTTGCGCGGCTGCGCGACGAATCGCAACGGGCGCGGGCGACCGGCAAGGCGGTTCGTGAGGCAGCGGGCTTGCGCACCGGCTAGCCGTTGAACTCACGCAGCCGGTGCGGCGAGGTACTCCTCCGTTGTCGTGACCTTCGCGTAGGCGAACGCCAGCGCCGACATGTAGGCCTTGTGCACCTGTGCAGCCGGCACCACCTGCCCGTCGAACTCGAGGTCGCGCGTCGCGCAGGCGTCGTGGACGACTGTCGTCCTGTAGCCGAGGTCCGAAGCCGCGCGCGTCGCCGCGTCGATGCACATGTGGCTCATGGCTCCGACCACGGTGACGTCTTCGATGCCGTCGGCGTCGAACACCTGCTCGAGATCGGTGCCGAGGAACGCGTTGATCCGGTTTTTCACGATGACCGGTTCGCCCTGGGCCGGCTCCACGCGCGGATGGATCTGCGCGCCTTCGCTGCCGGGCGCGAAGAACGGGGCGTCGGCGGTCGGGAATTCATGCCGCATGTGGACGATCCTGTCGCCCCTGGCGCGCGCGTCGGCGATGACGCGGACGACATTGTCGAGGGCTGGTCCGATGTTCACCAAGGGGAATTTGCCGTCCGGGAAATAGTCGTTTTGCAGGTCGACGACAAGAAGGGCTCGCTTGCTCATGGTTCCGTCTCCGTAGGTTGATGTGGCCATAATGCCCGGAGCAGGGGTTCCGTAACAGTGGCCCTGGTGACCATATAGGATACATTCGGGCCATTCCGGCAAAGGTGCCCGCATGTCCCCCATCCGCGTCGCCGTGCTCGCCTTCGACGGCATGAGCCTGTTCCATCTCTCGGTGCCCGGCATGGTGCTGGGCACCCTGAACGGAGACGGCCGCACCCGCTACGACGTGCGCTATTGCGCCCCCGTGCCGGGCCTGATCCGCAGCGATCAAGGCCTGGCGGTCGACGTGCCCGACGGCCTGCACGCGACGAGGAAGGCCGACATCATCATCGTGCCGGCCTGGAACGATCCGCAGCACGCCGTCCCGGCCGCGCTCAGCGATGCGCTGCGGCGTGCGGATGCGAAGGGGAAGCTGATCGTTGGCCTGTGCCTGGGCGCATTCGTGCTCGGCGAGGCGGGCCTGCTCGAAGATCGAGAGGCCACCACGCATTGGAGCGCGCGCGACGAGTTCGCGCGGCGCTTCCCGAACACGAAGTTCCGGCCCGACGTGCTGTACGTGGCCGATGGCAACGTCATCACCTCCGCCGGCACGGTAGCGGCGATCGACTGCTGCCTGCAGTTGGTCCGCGACCGTCACGGCGCCGACGTTGCGGGTGACGCCGCCGCACCGGCAGGGCGGGCAGGCGCAGTACATCGAGCAGCCCGTGCCGGAACTCGCCAGCGAGACGCGCCTGCCGGGCGTACTGGAATGGGCCAGGGGACACCTGTCCGAGCCGCTGTCGGTCGATGTCCTCGCGAAGGTCGCGCACATGAGCCGGCGCACTTTCACCCGCCGCTTCCGCGAGGCCACGGGCACCACGGTTACGCAGTGGCTTAACGCCGAACGCGTCGTCCGGGCGCAGCAGCTGCTGGAAACCAGCGACATGCCGATCGAAGTCGTGGCGGGCGAGGCCGGCTTCGGCACGTCCCTCGGCCTGCGGCAACAGTTCGCCGCACAGCTGGGAACGACGCCGTCCCAATACCGGCGGACGTTCCGCGAGGTCAGCCGGTCGCGTCCTGCGCCTTGGCGTTCCGCCAGCTGAGCTGACTGGCCGAGCAGGCAGTGCAGATACTATTTAACATAATACACATTAGGCGCATATCCGTAGTAAGAAAGAAGTCATCACGAAACCTCGTTTCGACCCGAGCTCTCAAGGCCGCCACCTCTTCATTCGACTCTTGTCCGTTGCCCCACGCCCTGTCCGCGCCATCTTGCGCTTCCCACGGACTGGGTAAGTCGTACCAAATCGTGACGCGATCGAGATGGCATCGCTCCCGGGATCGGCATACACTTTTCTCACAGTGGCCGCTGTAGTGCGTAGCAACGATCTCAACCCGAGGTACGGCCATGAAAATCAGATCGATCCTCCTCCCGGCGCTTGCGCTTTCCTTCGCCTCCGGCGCCGCGCTGTCCATGGATGTCACGCGCGCCAAGGTCCGCGCCGATCTCGCCGCCTGGCAAGGCAACCCGGTCTCGGCCGACGGATATCGCTTCGTCGGCGGCGAACTGGGTCATGTCTACGAGCCGCCGCGGACGACGATGGGCAGCGGCACCGGGACGCCTGTGGTCACCCGCGATCGCTTGCAGCACGATTACCAGCAGTTTCGAGCCCGCCCGGTCACGGCCGATGGCTATCGCTTCGTAGACGGCGAAGTCGGCTACGTGCTGGATCACCCGGCGAGCACGGCGCGGGCGACGCGAGTTTCGCTGATGGGCAGCGGCACGGGTGCCATGCCGGCCGCTCGGATGTCGATGCAGCGCGACCGATTCGACGAGCACGCGGTCTCGGCCGACGGCTATCGCTTCATGGGTGGCGACCTGGGCTACGAATACCTTGGCATCGCCCGTTGAACGGCGAGCCGCGGCACCAGACGTCTACCTGGGCCCGGCCGCTTCCCAGCTCGGCACACCACTGTCGCCGAAGGTCGCGATCAGCTTTCGGATGGCCTGAGCGCGCCGGCTGAAGGCCGGATGCGTATCGGTGTCGACGCCGGCGCCCATTTCGTCGAACATCCGTGCCGCCTGTTCCGGGTCGACGCCCTGCATATGCATCAGTCGTGCCGCGTGGGCGTCGGCCTCGAGTTCCATGCGGTGGGCCCGCTCGATGGCGGCGAATTCTGCCAGGTCCGCCTCGGTCAGGTGCGTTGCGTGGCTGGACCGCGCTGCCTGGCTCAGGATCGCCGCAGGCGCGCCGGCGACTTCCGTGCGATGGCCGAGCTGATGGTGTGCAAACTCGTGCGCGATGATGAAACGACGCTGCGGCTGCGGCAGACGTGCGAGCCGGCTGCTCAGGACGATGGTCTTGCCGTCGGCAACCTGGCCATCCATCAGGCAGTTCTGGACCTCGAAGCGCGCTGTGCGCGAACCCGGAACTGCGCGCACGAAGGCCGCGACGTCGGCTTCGATCGACTGGCGATCCGGATCCTCGGTCGAGATCGGGGCGCAGCCCGTGACATGGCTCGCCCCGGCCGAGGAAACGGTCTCGGAAGCCGGCGAGAAGGCGCATGCCGAACTGCCCAATGCGATTGCGAACGTCGAGAAGGTCTTGATGCGCGCCCATCGGGCGGCGTCTGGCGAGGGTGCTTGCATTCAGGTGGGAAGGGTCCCTCGGGAATCGAGGAGAACCGGGGGAAGACTTGCAAAAAGACAGCCGCCGGGTTGCGGTGGCTGAGCGCAAGATCATAGGCTTTTCCCTTCGTCGAGTCGAGAAAAACCTGCGCCGCGCGGGCGCTTCAGATCGAGCGCATCAGTCCGCCATCGACGCGCAGGTTCTGCCCGGTGATGTAACCCGCGCCATCGGACAGCAGGAACGCGATCGTCGCCGCGACCTCCTCGGCCCGGCCGTAGCGCTCCATCGGTACGCTGTCGCGACGCTCGTCGGTCGCGGGCAGGCTGTCGATCCAGCCGGGCAGCACGTTGTTGATGCGGATGTTCCTGGCCGCGTAGGTCTCGGCGTAGATCTTGACGAAGCTTGCCAGCCCGGCGCGGAACACCGCCGATGTCGGGAACATCGGCGCCGGCTGGAAGGCCCAGGCGGGCGAGATGCTGACGATGGCACCGCTCCCCTGCGCTTCCATGATCGGCGTAACGAGACGGATCGTGCGCACCGCGCTCAGGAAATAGACTTCCATCCCCTTGTGCCAGTCCTCGTCGGTGATCTCGACGATCGGCCCACGCGGGCCGTGGCCGGCGGAATTGACCAGCGCGTCGATCCGACCCCACTGGTCCATCGCGAGCTCCACGAGCTGCTCGAGGTCGTCGGGGACCAGGTTCGAGCCTGTCACGCCGACGCCGCCGAGTTCCTTCGCCAATGCCTCGCCCTTGCCGGACGACGACAATACGGCAACGCGATAGCCGTCCTGGGCCAGCTTGCGCGCAGCGGCGGCGCCCATGCCGGACCCGCCGGCGGTGATCAGTGCAACTTTCTGGGACATCGATGGCTCCATAAGAGATTCGCCGGTCAAATGAGAGATTCACCGGTCAAGCGTCCTGCTTCGCCGGTTCGCAGAACCGCAAGCGGTTGCCGAACGGATCGGTGACCTGTATCTGCCGACCCCAGTCGAGTGCCTCGATGCCGGGCCTTGCGTAGGCATACTGCCTGGCTATCAGTTCGCGATGGAACGCGTCGATGCCTTCGGCCGGAACGAAAATCGTCGACCCGGGCGTGGCGTCGCCGTAGTGCTCGCTCAGATGCAGGACCAGATTCCCGCGTCTGACCTGCATGTACAGCGGCGCTCCGGCATCGAAACGATGCTCCCAGTCGAGCTTGAAGCCGAGGAACTCCAGATAGAACTCCCGGGCTTTGTCGACCGAGAAGATGCGCAGGATCGGCACGGCTGGCGACAATGCCACGCTGCTGTCGGGTGCGGGCTTTGCGGGATCAGCAGGCGATCTCATTGCGGGACCTTTTCCGTTCGCTTCCTGTTCAGCTTGCGCTGCCCTGCCCCGTTCAGCCGGCATTCGCCTGCCCGAGCGCGCGGACGACGAAGCGTTCGATCCTCTCGGGTTTGGTGATCGGGGCGAAGCGGCGTAACGGTTCTCCGCTCCGGTCGATCAGGAACTTGGTGAAGTTCCAGCGTATCCGCGGCCCGAACAGGCCAGGCAGCGACCGGGTCAGCCACTTGAACATCGGATGCGCGTTCGGGCCGTTGACCTCGATCTTCTCGAACATCGGGAAGCTGACGCCGTAGCGTAGCTGGCAGCTTGCCTCGATCTGGTCAGCGCCCCCGGGCTCCTGGCCACCGAACTGGTTGCACGGAAAACCGAGCACGACGAATCCCTGGTCGCCGTGCCTTTCATAGAGCGCTTCGAGTCCGGCGAACTGCGGCGTGAAGCCGCACTCGCTCGCCGTGTTGACGACGAGCACCACGCGACCCGTGTAGTCGGACAGCGGAATCTCACGGTCGCCGCGAAGCGATCGGGCTGCGAAGTCGGTCAAGCGCGTGGTCACCGATGGTCTCCAGGGCAGGCCGGCGTCGCCGGGCGACGCAAGTGCGATCTCGGCGCCATCCTACCGAAAACGGGCGGTCGTCCCGACGATGTCCAGTCGGTGTCCGATGACGCGAGCTTGCCGGAGCGCATCCTGGCATCTATACTAAACTGACCAGTCAGTATAGTTGCCTCGAACTGCGGTGGGATCTCCATCGCTGGAAACTGCTCAGGGAGACCCGATCGATGAAATTCAGACCCAGGCTTCTCGCGCTGCTCCTCGGAAGCTCCGCCCTCTTCGCTCCGTCGGTACAGGCCGCAGCGTCCGAGACACTGCGCATCGGTTTCCTGACCGACATGTCCGGCGCGTACTCCGACCTCGACGGGCGCAACGGCGAGATCGCGATCCAGATGGCGATCGAGGATTTCGGCGGCACCGTCAACGGAATGAAGATCGAACTTCTCGCAGCCGACCACCAGAACAAGGCCGACGTGGCCGCTGCAAAGGCCCGCGAGTGGATGGATACGCAAGACCTCCGGATGCTCGTCGGGGGCACCAACTCGGCAGCCGCACTTGCGATGTCGCAACTGGCCGAGGAGCGAAAGCGGGTCTTCATCGCGAACGGCCCCGGCACCTCGGCGCTGACCAACGAACAGTGCTCGCCATACACGATCCACTATGCGTGGGATACCGTCGCGCTGGCGCGCGGCACGGGCCGGGCGATGGTCCAGCAGGGCTACAAGAACTGGTTCTTCATCGCGGCCGACTATGCGTTCGGCGAGGCCTTGCAGCGAGATGCGGCCGCCGTGATCGAAGCCGGCGGCGGCAAGGTCGTCGGCGCGGTCAAGCACCCGTTGAACACGGCCGACTTCTCGTCCTTCGTGTTGCAGGCGCAAAGCTCGAAGGCCGACATCGTCGGCATCGCCAACGGCGGCAGCGACATGCTGAACGCGCTGAAGGCGACCAAGGAGTTCGGCGTCGATCAGACGATGAAGGTCGCCAGCCTGATGCTGTTCATGACCGACGTGCATAGCATGGGGCTCGCCGGCGCCGAAGGGCTGCTGTTCACGACGAGCTGGGACTGGAACCTGAACGACCAGACGCGCGAGTTCGGACGCCGCTTCCACCAGAAGACCAAGCGGATGCCGACCGAGGTGCAGGCCGCCAACTACTCGGCCACGATGAACTACCTTCGCGCGGTCGAGGTCACGAAGTCGACCGACGCCGACACGATCATGGACTGGTTCCGGAATACCCGCTTGTCGGATTTCTACGCCGAGGGCCAGGTGCGGCCCGACGGACGCTACGTTCACGACATGTATCTGGTCGAGGTCAAGTCTCCGTCCGAGTCGAAGGAGCCGTGGGACTACGTGAAGCTCGTCGCGAAGATGCCGGGCGAAGAAGTGTTCACGACGAAGGCCGAAACCCGCTGCAAGCTGTGGAAGTAGGCGTTCGAGCCGAGGCCATGGAGCGTTCGCCCCGAAAAGCGTCGGCCGGGCAGGCTCGGCGGAACGGTAGCGCCGCCGGGCCGGGTGCGCGCGAACGCCTGCGCGAAGCGGCCACGCGGCTGTTCGCCGTGCACGGCTATTCGAACGTCAGCATCGACCAGATCTGTGCCGAAGCCGAGGTTTCGAAGGGGGCGTTCTACTATCACTTCGACTCGAAGGACGCCGCGCTTTACGGAATCTACCAGCCCTTGCTCGAGTTGCAGATGCAGCGGCTCAGGGAGATCCTGGCCCGCCCTGCCCCGCTGGCCGACAAGCTGCGCGCGGTCGCCGAAGACGTCGCCCGGATCTGCCTGGAACGCATCGACGACCTGACCGTGTTCATGCAGTCGATGCACCTTCTGGAGCCGAAGACGCGGGCGCTGGTGGGCGAGCAGCGGCGCGAATACCACCAGTTGTTTGCGCAGATGATCGAGGCAGCACAGGCCGAACGGATCGTGCGATCCGACGTCCCGCCGGACCTGCTGATCAACCAGCTTTTCGGCCCGTTGCACTACAGCACGATCTGGTATCGCAGGCACGGGCCTTGGAAACCCGAGGTGCTGGCGCGCCAGATGACCGACATGTGGCTCGGCGGCGTGCGCGTGCATGCGGCGGCCGCGGAGCCCGGAGGGAAAGCTTGAACCTGGTCCGAACCGACCGACCCGACGCTCCGCAGCCTGCGGCGCCGCGTTTCGACCTGCGGCTCATCGGCAGCGAGCTGACGCCGTTCAGCGTGCGGGTCGAACCGGGGCGGCTGCGCAGCTTTGCGCTGGCCACGGGCCAGGCCGACCCGATCTATTCCGACGAAGCCGCGGCCCGGCGAGCCGGCCATCCATCGCTGCCGGTTCCGCCCACCTTCCTGTTCTGCCTGGAGATGGAGAGCCCCGACCCGATGGAGGTCTATGAGCGGCTCGGCATCGACTATGCGCAGGTGCTGCACGGCGAACAGCATTTCAGCTATCACCGCCTGGCGCACGCCGGTGAAACCCTGTACTTCCGGCCGCGCATCGCCGACCTCTACGAAAAGAAGAACGGCGCATTGGGTTTCGTGGTCTGGGAGACGCGGGTCGAGGCGAGCGACGGCTCGCCGGTCGCCGATCTTCGCTCGGTCATGGTGGTGCGCGACCCCGTTCGGCAGGTTGCACGATGAAGCTCCTCGATTTCGATGCGGTGCAGGTCGGCGACCTGCTGCCCGGACTTTCGGAAGGCCCGATCACCCGCCATGCGATCGGTCGCTATGCCGGTGCCTCGGGCGACTACAACCCCCTGCACATCGACATCGACTATGCGCGCCGCGCCGGCATGCCGGATGTTTTCGCGCACGGCATGTTGTCGATGACCTGGCTCGCGCGCGCGCTGACCGACGTCGTGGATCAGGCGGCGATCCGGAGTCTCTCGGTGCGCTTCGTTGCCATCACGCATGTCGGTGACGAAGTGCGCTGCCGATTGCGCGTGACCGACAAGTTCGTCTGCGACGACGAGAAGCGCGTCGCTCTCGAAGTGTCCGCGACGAACCCGCTCGGTGAGCTGCGGCTGATCGGCTCGGCGGTCGTTGCGCTGCCCTGAGCGCGAAACCGCCGATCGTTTACAGGCTCTCAGCCCGCCCGCTTCGCCAGCAGCGCCCGCCCGACCCGCGAGCCGTTCTGGCGCCCGAGCCGCTCGGAGATCCAGGCGCCGCAATCGATCAGCGCGTCGAGATCCACACCGGTGTCGGCGCCCAGGCCCTGCAGCAGGTACACGACGTCTTCGGTCGCCACGTTGCCGGTCGCGCCCTTCGCATACGGGCAGCCGCCGAGGCCGGAGACCGAGCTGTCGAACACGCGCAGGCCGAACAGGTACGACGCGTGGACGTTGGCGACCGCCATGCCGTAGGTGTCGTGATAGTGGCCGGCGAGTTGCGCCACCGGAATGCGCGCGGCCACCGCTTCGAGCATCCGCTGCACCGAGGCAGGTGTTCCGACGCCGATCGTGTCGCCGAGCGAGACCTCGTAGCAGCCCAGATCCTGCAGGCGCGCCGACACGTCGGCGACCTGCGCCGGTGCGATCGGTCCGTCGTACGGGCAGGCGACGACACACGAGACATAGCCGCGCACCTTGACGCCGGCGCTGCGCGCCGCCTCGACCAGCGGCACGAAGCGCTCGATCGATTCGGCGATCGAGCAGTTCGTGTTCTTCTGCGAGAAACCTTCGGAGGCCGCTGTGAACACGGCGACTTCGGTCACGCCGGCCGCCAGCGCGGCCTCGAAGCCTTTCAGGTTCGGCGTGAGCACCGGGTAGTCGACGCCGGGCCGGCGTTTAAGCTCACGCATCACCTCGGTGTGGTCGGCCATCTGCGGCACCCATTTCGGCGACACGAACGAGGTCGCTTCGATGGCGCTCAGCCCGGCCGCGCCGAGCCGGTCGATCAGTTCGAGCTTGACGGCGGTCGGGATCGACTGCTTCTCGTTCTGCAGGCCGTCACGCGGGCCGACCTCGACGATGCGGACCCGTTCCTTCTCCGTGGCCATCACTGCGCTCCTTCGAAATCGACGAGATCGGCGCCGTCGGAAACCTGGTCGCCCGGTGCGAAGTGGAAGCTCTTGACGACGCCCTTGCATGGCGCGCTGATCGTGTGTTCCATCTTCATCGCCTCGAGCACCAGCAGCGGCGCGCCCTTCTCCACCGTGGCGCCCGGCGCGGCGATCAGCGCGACGACCTTGCCCGGCATCGGCGCACGCAGGCCGCCGTCGACGTCGTCGCCCTCGCCGCCGACGTACAGGCGATCGACCAGCGACAGCGCCCAGGTCCGGCCGGCATGGAACACCTGGCGCCGCTCGCCGGACGCAACGACGGCCGCGCGCAGCCGGCGCCCGTCGATATGCGCCTGCAATTCGCTGTCGGCACCCAATGTGCCGCGCGCGGGCACGCTTCGCTCGCCGATCCCGAGGCGGTAGCGATCGCCGACGACTTCGGCGCGTATTTCCTGCAGCGTCTCGCCGCGACGGAGCATGATCACGCGTTCGCTGCAGCCCGCGATGCGCCAGCCGTCGAGCCGACGCCATGGAGAATCGGGGTCGGCGGCGCGTGCGGCACGCTTTTCGGCCAGCCGCCGTTCACGCAGCAACTCCGCCAGCGCGGCGAGCAGCCAGATGTCTTCGGGCACCTCGTCGGTCGGCGGGAACAGCAGCGCCTGTTCGCGCTCGATCAGCCCGGTATCCAGGTCGGCGTTGGCAAACGACGGGTTCGCGACCAGGCGGGCCAGGAAGTCGACGTTGTTCGACACGCCGACGATCCGGTATTGCGCGAGCGCCTGCCGCATTCGCGCGAGCGCCTGCCGGCGGTCGTCGCCCCAGACGATCAGCTTCGCGATCATCGGGTCGTAGTGCGGCGTGATCTCGTCGCCCTGCTCGACGCCGGTGTCGATGCGCACGTGCTCGGTCTCGGCGGGTGGCGCCAGGTGCACGAGCCGGCCGGTCGACGGCAGGAAGCCGCGCTCGGGATCCTCGGCGTAGATCCGCGCTTCGATCGCGTGGCCGTCGAACTCGAGCTGGTCCTGTCCGAGCGGCAGCGGCTCTCCGCTGGCCACGCGCAACTGCCACTCGACGAGGTCGATGCCGGTGATCATCTCGGTGACCGGGTGCTCGACCTGCAGCCGCGTGTTCATTTCCATGAAGTAGAAGCTGCCGTCCTGGTTCGCGATGAACTCGACGGTGCCGGCGCCGACGTAACCGACGGCCTTGGCGGCATCGACGGCGGCCTTGCCCATCGCCGCACGGCGCTCGGGCGTCATGCCCGGTGCCGGCGCTTCCTCGACCACCTTCTGGTGGCGGCGCTGCACCGAGCAGTCGCGCTCGAACAGGTAGACGCAGTTGCCGTGCGTGTCCCCGAAGACCTGGATCTCGATGTGCCGCGGCTTCAGCACGTATTTCTCGACCAGCACGTCGTCGTCGCCGAAGGCGTTGCGTGCTTCGCGCTTGCACGATTCGAGCGCGGCCTCGAACTCCTCGGGCCGGTCGACGCGTCGCATCCCCTTGCCGCCGCCGCCGGCGCTGGCCTTGATCAGCACCGGGTAGCCGATGCCTTCGGCCTGCCCCGCCAGGAACGACGAATCCTGGTTGTCGCCGTGATATCCGGGCGTCAGCGGCACACCGGCCTTCTCCATCAGCGCCTTCGATGCGGACTTCAGCCCCATCGCTCGGATCGCCGAGGCCGGCGGGCCGATGAAGACGACGCCGGCCTTTTCGCAGGCCTCGGCGAAGTCTTCGTTCTCCGACAGAAAACCGTAGCCCGGATGGATCGCCTCGGCGCCGGTCTGCTTCGCCGCTGCAAGGATGCGTTCGCCGACCAGGTAGGACTCGCGCGCGGCGGCCGGGCCGATCGCGACGGCCTCGTCGGCCATCCGCACGTGGCGGGCGTTGGCGTCGGCTTCCGAGTAGACGGCGACGGTGGCCACGCCCATGCGGCGCGCGGTCTCGATGACGCGGCAGGCGATCTCGCCGCGGTTGGCGATCAGGATCTTCTTGAACATGTTCGTGCGCTCCTTACATCCGGAACACGCCGAACTTCGTCGGCGGAATCGGCGCGTTCATGCTCGCGGCGAGCGACAGCCCGAGCACGCGCCGCGTCTGGGCCGGATCGACGACGCCGTCGTCCCACAGCCGGGCGGTCGCGTAGTACGGATGGCCCTGGGCTTCGTACTGCTCGCGGATCGGCGCCTTGAAGGCTTCTTCGTCGTCGGCGCTCCACTGCCCGCCCCGGGCTTCGATGCCGTCGCGCTTGACGGTCGCC
>ENA-UOUJ01001224-UOUJ01001224.1-activated-sludge-metagenome-genome-assembly--contig:-NODE-1224-length-14141-cov-5.116712_pt1 | contig 14141 bp, 15 predicted proteins | sample MGYA00249839_ERZ747224 | MGnify/ENA primary metagenome ERZ747224 (study PRJEB28782, sample SAMN03220277) | activated sludge metagenome | biome: wastewater; feature: sewage sludge; material... | reverse complement strand
GGCCTACGCCACGCGCGTCGGCGGCGGCCCGTTCCCGACCGAGCTCGACGACGAAATCGGGCAGGGCCTGCGCGACCGTGGCCAGGAATACGGTGCCTCCACCGGCCGCCCGCGTCGCTGCGGCTGGATGGACATCGTCGCGCTCAAGCGCGCGGTCGCGATCAACGGCATCAGCGGCCTGTGCATCACCAAGCTCGACGTGCTCGACGGCATGCAGTCGCTGAAGACCTGCATCGCCTACGAGTATCGCGGCAAGCGCACCGAGTACGCCCCGCTCGACGCCGCCGGCTGGGACGAGATCACGCCCGTCTACCTCGAATTCCCCGGCTGGGAGGAGAACACCCACGGCATCACCGAATGGGACAAGCTGCCGCCCGCCGCCCGCGCCTACCTGCGCGCGCTGGAGGAACTGGCCGGCTGCCCGCTCGCCATCGTCAGCACCGGGCCGGACCGCGACCACACCATCGTGCTGCAGGATCCGTTCGCCTGATACCGGCCTGCGATCGAGAACGTGGAATGTTGTAGGAGCGCCCCATGGGCGCGACCGGGTGGCGATGGTGAACTCGCCGCTGTGGGTCGCGGGCATGGCCCGCTCCTACGTTCTTCTGGATCGCAAATGGGCATGAAGTGGTTGCGGCACCCTGAACCGGCGGAACGATGGTTGCGATAATGCGCGTAGATCCCTCCGAAATCGAAGCCCTGTTCGACGCCATCCCCAACGTGCTGTTCTTCGCCAAGGACACCTCGGGGCGCTATACCCACGTCAACATGACCATGCTGCATCGGCTCGGCCTGAAGTCGCGCAGCGAGGTCATCGGCAAGCGCGTCGACGAGTTGTACCCGGTCGGCATGGGCGAAAGTTACGTCGCCCAGGACGCACGCGTGCTCGGCGGCGAAGTGATCGAGAACATCATGGAGCTGCAGCTGTTCGCCAACCAGCAGCCGGGATGGTGCCTGACCTGCAAGCGCCCGATCGTCGAGGACGGCGAGGTGGTGGGCATGATCGGCATCTCCCGCGACCTCGGCCAGCGCGGCGGCCTGGAATCGCAGTACGAACCGCTGCGCGAGGCGCTCGAATACCTCAACACCCACTATGGCGAGAGCGTGCGCATGCAGACGCTGCTCGACATCACCGGCTTCTCGCTGTCCAAACTCGAGCGCAGCTTCCGCAAGGTCTTCCAGATGACGCCGCAGCAGGTGCTCAGCCGGCTGCGCATCCAGATGGCCATGCACCTGCTGCACGGCGACGACAGCATCGCCACCATCGGCCAGGCCTGCGGCTTCTCCGACCAGAGCGCCTTCACCCGCAAGTTCAAGGCCGAAACCGGCCTGGCGCCGCGCCAGTACCGCATCCAGATCGCCGCGCAGGCAGCGCGCAATGCCGAGGAAAGCGCCGCCATCCCGTAGGGCGGGTCTCGACCCGCCATCGCGACGCTGTTGCGTCCATGGGGCGATCCCGCGTTCTCACCCCCTGCGACCGCCTGTGGTCAGAATGTCCAAGGAAAAACAGGGGAACCACCATGACCACGACCACCGAGCCGATCGCCCGCGTCATCGACGCCATCGCCTTCGCCGCGCACGCGCACCGCGCGCAGCGCCGCAAGGACAGCGACGCCACGCCCTACATCAACCATCCCGTCGCCCTGGTGCGCATCCTCGCCGTCGAGGGTGGCATCGACGATGCCGACATCCTCTGCGCCGCCGCCCTGCACGACTATCTCGAAGACTGCTGCGGCAAGGACGGCCAGCCCACGCTGGAGCAGGGCCGCAGCACCCTGCGCCGGCACTTCGGCGACCAGGTGCTGGCCTACGTCGAGGCCGTCACCGACGACAAGTCCCTGCCCAAGGCCGAGCGCAAGCGCCTGCAGGTCGAACACGTCGCGCACGCGCCGCACGGGGCCCAGCTCATCAAACTGGCCGACAAGATCGCCAACCTCCGCGACCTCGTCGAATACCCGCCTGCCGACTGGCCCGATTCCCGCCGCCGCGAATACTTCGACTGGGCCGCGCTGGTCGTGTCCGGCGTGCGCGGGACACACGCCGAACTCGCCCTCCAGTTCGACCGGGTCCACGCCCTGCGGCCGGCGTGACGGGCCTTTGCCCGTGCAGGCCCCGCGCCGGATCGCATCATCGCCGCCGATTTGCCTTGCGCACGGCAGCCTGTCATCATGCGTTGCAAATGCAACGCACAAGGGCCGCCGCATGAAAACCGCATCGCTCCCCTCGCTGCGCGTCGATCCCGCCCTGCGCGAGGCGGCTGAATCCGTCCTGCAGGAAGGCGAAACCCTCTCCAGCTTCGTCGAACAATCGGTGCGCGCGCAGGTCCAGCTGCGCCAGCAGCAGGAAGCCTTCATTGCCCGCGGCCTCGCCTCGCGTGGGCGCGCACGCAAGAACGGGCGTTACGTGGCTGCCGATGCCGTCGTGTCCGGCCTCGAATCGCGGTTGCGCACCGCCATGGCAAAGGCCGGGCCTGCATGAGCTTTCGCGTCCGCTTCACGGAGGAAGCCCGCGAAGACCTTGAGCGCCTGTACGACTTCCTCCTGCAGCAGGCCGGCGACTTCACGCTCGCCGAGCGCGCGCTGCAGGCCATCCGCGACGGCATTACCGTGCTGGAACTTGCGCCCTTCAGCTGTCGCAAAGCCATCGCAGGGGATCCCTTCCTGCGCGAACTGGTCATCGGCTTCGGCGCCACGGGCTACGTGCTGCTGTTCGAAGTCGAGGACGAAAAGACCGTGACGGTGCTCGCTGCACGGCACCAGCGCGAGGACGATTATCACTGACCATGGCCTGCCATTCAAAGTGCGGCGCCGTGACGGGCCAGCTATGGGTTGAAGGCAGTCATGCGGAATCTTTGGCAACGCTTCCTGCCATGTGGATGTAACACCCCTTCATGCCGCGGCTCATCAGCGTCTTGTACGTATTGCGCACGATCAATTCCAGCTGTTCGCGTGTAGCAGCGGGGTCTTCCTTGAGGCGTTTCTTGTATCCCCGCACCGACCTGTCCATGCCCGAGCGTGACTCCGGGTGGACCGTCGCCTTGCCATCGATCCACCGCAGGTCCGGTCCGATGATCACGCCGACGTAATCCAGCTCCAGTCCCTGGCAGGTGTGGATGCAGCCGACCTGCTCGACCGAGTCCGGGGCGATGATCCAGAGGCTGCCGTCCTTGTCGAGGTTCCATTGGGCCTTGTAGCCGAACTCGGGAATCTCGATGTCCCAGGCTTTCGGGTTCTTCTTGCTCTTCCAGTCCCAGCAGTAGCCGGCGACGACACGGGCCTTGTTCTCGATCTTGTTTTTCTCGCGGATCAGGTCGTGCAGCTCGACCGGCGAATCCACGATGCGGAAGTCGAAGCTGCCGCGGTCGAAGTCGGTGTTGGCGGTCTCGCGGATGCCGAGGAAGTTGTCCAACCAGGCGATGTAGCCGTCCGAGCCGGCGCAGCGGAACTGGGAGGCCAGTTCCAGCCGGGTCACTTCGGCGCCGGCGGCGCGGGCCCAACGCTCGAGTTCCTCGGTGCGGCCGATATCGGACAGGGTCACGATCTGGTCGTCATCGGCAAAGAAGGTCGTACAACGGGCGCTGCGGATCAGCTCCATGATCTGGTTCTGGCCGAGGTTGCCGTACAGGCCGCTCTTCTCGTTGAGGCGGTGGGCCTCGTCCACGACCAGGGTGTCGAACACGTTGGGCTCGGCCTCATGGAAGCCGCCTGAGCCGGCGAACAGGTGGCCGATTTCCGCCTTGCGCAGATGGCCGGCCAGCTTCTCCTTGTAGACCGCGCGAGGAGCGGCGTTCTTGGAGACGTATTTGGTGACCTGACCGCGCTTGGTCAGCTCGACCAGCAGGTTCACTGCCACCACCGACTTGCCGGTGCCCGGCCCGCCCTTGACGATCACCACCTGCTTGCGGGCGTCGCTGGCCTGCGCGGCCTTGGCCAGGCAAGTCTCGTAGACGACTTTCTGGTCGTCCACCAGCACGAACTCGTCGTTGCGCTTGAGCATCCCGGCCAAGCTGTCGGCCAGCATCTTCGAGGGGCGGATGCGGCCATTCTCGATCTCGTACAGCAGCTTGCCCTGGTCGCCCCTGGGGACGTGGCGCTTGATGAAGGCGCGCAGCTTGCCCAGCTCTTCGGTGCCATCGAGGAAAACCGGCGCCTTGTCCAGGTACGCCGCATAGTGGGCGTTACGGATGATGCCGTCGTCCCTGTAGTTGTGCAGGTAGGCGCAAGGGCGCAGTTCGGTGCCGGACTCGTATACGGCCTCGTTGAAGCCGTTGAGCAGGGCGGCATAGGACCAGGCCTGGTAGCTGGGGTGCGGACCTTCGATCTCGGCCCTGCCGCCGCGGTTGGCGACGATGATCCCGTCCTTCTCGCTGATGCGGGAGGTGGACCACTGCTTGAGTTCGATGATCACGACGTGCGGCGTGTCGTCCTCGGCCTTGCCAGAGAGGATGAAGTCGATGCGCTTGGCGGTCTGTGGGATGCCGAACTCCACGCCGACGCCGATATCGTCCGGGATGCTGGAATCCCGCAGTACCCTGGCCATCGCCGCCAGCGAGTTGCGCCAGGCCTTGAACTCCGATTGGGAGGCGTAGCGCCCGGTCTTGCGCACATACGCGGACGAAACCACGTCCTCGATCTGGTCGTGGTCGCTGTCGTGCAGGAACTTCGATTTGGTCGCCTGGTAAACGATCACGCCAGCTTTCCTTCCCCGCTGCCGGTTTCAGAGTTCCGTGTATTTCCTGCTGCTGCCCCGGGCCTTGTCGGCCGGGTACTTGGTTGCGTTGATCGCCAGCTTCTGCCGGGCGGCTTCGAGTGGATCGATGCCCAGCTTGTCGGCAAGCAGCAGCAGATAGAGCAGGACATCGGCCAGTTCGTGCGCGACCCGCTCCCGCTGCCCATCGTCGAGGTGGCGACTCTGCTCGTCCGGCAACCATTGGAAGTGTTCCAGCAGTTCCGCCGCCTCGATGGACAGCGAGATTGCGAGATTCTTCGGCGTATGGAATTGCCCCCAGTCGCGCTCGTCCGCAAACCGGCGGAGCGCCGCCTGGATTTCCCGGATCTCCGTGCCCATGCAGTCCTCCCCGGAACCGTGAAGCGGATCGAGTATAGGGCACGGGTCGGAGGGTGGCCGGCCGTCGCCCGGGGCGGTCCGGAAACTGGGCGACGGACCTTAGAGCAAAGATCCTTTTGAAAGCCGATCCGCGGTTCGGCGCACGAGGTCCGGCATGATGGACCGATGTCCACGCCTCCCGTCGCCCGCGCCGCCATCGCCCGCAATGCCTGGCCGATGTGTCAGCTGTGGCACAAATGTGCTACATTGCCGTGAGCACGCCGCGCCGGGAGCTTCGCATGAGCACCACCACCATCCGCCTGTCCGACGAGCTCAAGGCCCGCATCGCCGAGGCGGCGAAAGCGGCCGGTACCACGTCTCACAACTTCATCCTGGAAGCGATTGCCGAGAAGGCCGAACTGGCCGAGCAGCGCGCCGCGTTCCACGCGGTTGCGGATCAACGCTATGCGCAGTTCCTCGAATCCGGCGAAAGCATCCCGTGGGAGGAAGCCCGCACGTATCTCAAGCAGCGGCTTGCCAAAAAACGCGTGAAGCGGCCGTTGGCCAGGAAGCAGGCCCGGTAAGGTGGCGCGCGTCCGGCTGGCGCCCGGCGTCATTGACGACCTGGACCGGATCGTTGGCCACCTGCATCAGCACGAGGTCGAAGACGCCGAAGCCAGGGTGGAGCAGATCATCAGCGCCCTCGACGTGTTGGAGGACAACCCGCTGATCGGCCGCCCGGTCGGCGGGGACCAGCGCGAACTGCTGATCGGCCGCGACGCGCGTGGCTATGTGGCGCTGTACCGCTACCTGCCGGTGATCGACATCGCCCTGGTCCTGGCGATCCGTGCGCAACGCGAGGGAGGCTACGCGCGCCCATGATCGAGATTGTCGAGGCGGGGAGCGGCGTCGACATTCTCTGGGCATCGCCTGCGAATCCTTCGAGAACTGATCGATCGGTGGCGTCGGTTCATTCCCTTTCGGTCGATACCCCGCCGGCTGCGGCGCAATGCGGTCTGGAGGCCAGCGGAAAATGGTCTTGTCATCCCGAGCGTAGCGAGGGATCTGCTTTCCGGAGACCTCCAAGAGCAGATCCCTCGCTACGCTCGGGATGACATCCCAGTACCTCGACCCTTGGGGCGGGGTTGTTTATTGGCGATCGAATTGTTGCCCATGTCGTAGTGGCCATCGGCAATGCAGCGATCCGTTCGCAAGATCGGGTGCCCGCGGCGGTTCCTGTTGCGATCGGGGTCGCGCCCATGGGGCGCTCCTACGGGGGCACGGTGGGTGCGATGGCGTGAGCCTGCCGGGCGATACTTGCGCCGATGCCCACGCCTCCGATCACCCGTACCGACATCGTCCGCAAGGCCTGGCCGATCATCCTGGCCAATGCTTCGGTGCCGATGCTGGGGCTGGTGGACACGGCGGTCATCGGCCACTACGGGACGACGGTGGATCTCGGCGCGCTGGCGCTGGGGGCGCTGCTGTTCAACTTCATCTACTGGGGCTTCGGCTTCCTGCGGATGGCGACCACGGGCTTCGTCGCGCAGGCGGCGGGGGCGGGCGACGAGGCGGAGGTGCGGGCGGCGCTGGGGCGGTCGATGCTCATGGGGCTGGCGTTCGGTGCCGCGCTGCTGGTGCTGCAGTGGCCGCTGGCGAGGGTGTTCTTCGCGCTCATGGATGCCAGCGACGCGGTCTCGGCCACCGGCACGGGGTACTTCACCGCGCGCATCTGGGGCGCGCCGGCGGCGCTGGTGCTGTACGCGCTGTGCGGTGCGCTGATCGGACTGGGACACAGTCGCCTGCTGCTGCTGGTGCAGCTGCTGCTCAACGGGCTCAACGCCGGGCTGGACGTGTACTTCGCCGGCGTGCTCGGCCTGGGTGCGCGCGGGATTGGTTTCGGTACCGCGATCGCGGAGTGGACGGCGTGCATCGTCGCGGCGGTGCTGCTGTGGCGCGTGCTGCGTGCGCGGCATGGCGATGCCGAGCCGTTCGTGCCTTGGGCGCGGATCCGCGACCGCGTGCGCCTGCGTCGCACGATGGCGGCCAACGGCGACATCATGCTGCGCACGCTGTGCCTGCTGGCCGGCTTCGGCTGGTTCGCCAGCCAGGGCGCGCGCTTCGGCGACGTGACCCTGGCCGCGAACCACATCCTGCTGCAGCTGGTGTCGTTCAGCGCGTTCTTCCTCGACGGCTTCGCCTACGTGGCCGAGGCGCTGGTGGGCGGGGCGGTGGGTGCGCGCGATCGCTTGCGCTTCAGGCGCGTGGTGCGATTGTCGAGCGAGCTGGCGCTGGCGACGGCGGTGGTGCTGGCGGCGGGGATCTGGCTGTTCGGAGGTGCGATCGTGGGGCTGCTGACCTCGCTGCAGGAGGTCGCGTCGACGGCGCGGACCTACCTGCCGTGGACCGGCCTGTACGTGCTGCTGTCGGTGGCGGCGTTCCAGCTCGACGGCGTGTTCATCGGCGCGACGCGCACGCGCGAGATGCGCAATGCGGGCGTGGCGTCACTGCTGGTGTTCCTGCTGTGCGCGTGGCCGGCGGCGGCGCTGTGGGGCAACCACGGGCTGTGGGCGGCGTTCGTGGTGTTCGTGGTGGCGCGGGCGCTGGCGCTGCTGCCGTATTACCGGGTGCTGGAACGGTCGCTGGACACGCGGTGAGCGTGATCCGCGGAGCCATTCGCGCGTAGGAGCGCCCCATGGGCGCGACCGGATGGCGGTGATGCGCCGGCCGTCGCGGGTCGCGGGTGAAGCGGTCGCGGGCATGGCCCGCTCCTACGGAGCGTCTGAGGCGCGATGGCGCTCAGAAGCTCCAGCCCAGCAGCAGTGCGACCTGGCTGCCGGCCTTGCTTGCGTCGTCGAGGTTTTCCGACAGTGCTTCGCCGTAGCTGAAGGTGTTCGTGTACTGCAGTTCGGCGTCGATCGGGCCGAAGGAGCGGGTCACGCCGAGCAGCCAGTCGCCGTAGCTGTCGCCGGCGGCGTCGTCGAGGTCGTACCAGCCGGCGCCGAGCTTGAGGCCGAAGCCGCTTTCGCCCAGCGGGTACTCGGCCAGGGCGTTGTAGTAGATGCCCTTGTCGCCGAGCTGGAAGATGTCCGGCGAGTAGGCGACGCCGACGGTGTAGTGCTCGGCGAAGGACAGGTTGGCGGTGAACTCGGTGTAGTCCAGTTCGTAGCCGTCGTTGGCGCCGGGGTACATGGCGCGGGCGACGGCGAGGTCGAGTTCGACGCCGTCGGCCAGTTCGCGGGTCCAGCCGAGGTAGACGTCGATCTCGTGGTCGATGCCGTCGTCCGGGTCGTCGAAGTCCGCGTTCGAGGCCCAGACGCCGGCGTAGAGGCCGCTGGCGTGGGAGACGGCGAACTCGCCCTGCAGGGAGGGCTTGCCGTCGGTCTGGGTGACGCCGCGCCAGACGTAGTCGCTCATCACCGACACGCTGCCTTCCACGGACCACGTGGCCTCGTCGTCGGCGTCCTGGGCCAGGGCGAGGGCGGGGCTGGCGGCGAGGGCCAGCAGCAGGCAGGTCGTGGGCAGGCGCATCGGGCGATGGTCGTGGCGGAAAGGGCGCCTACGATACACGCGACGATGCCCGGCGTGGCAGTGCGCGACGCGGCGGCAGGCCGTACCATGCCCGCCAGCGGCGGACGCTGGCCCGCCGATCCCCCCATTGCAGGAATCCCCCGATGCGCCAAGTCCCGCTCCGTTGTGTCCCGCTCGCCTGTGCGCTGCTGCTGGCCGCCTGTGGCGGCGGTTCCCCCGGCGACGCCGATGGCGGGGCTAGGGTGCTCAACGTCTACAACTGGTCGGACTACGTGGCCGAGGACACGATCAGCGGCTTCGAGGCGGCGACCGGCATCAAGGTCAACTACGACGTCTATTCCGAGAACGAGACGCTGGAGACCAAGCTCACCACCGGCAGCTCGGGCTACGACGTGGTGTTCCCCTCGGCGCGTCCGTTCGCGCAGCGCCAGGTCAAGGCCGGCCTGTACGCGACGCTGGACAGGGCGAAGCTGCCGCACTGGTCACACCTCGACCCGGACGTGCTGGCCGGCCTGGAGGACATCGACCCGGGCAACGCGCACGTGGTGCCGTACATGTGGGGCACGACCGGCCTCGGCGTGAACGTGGACAAGGTGCAGGCGGCGCTCGGCGCGGACGCGCCGCTGGATTCGTGGGCGCTGCTGTTCGATCCGGCCAACGCGCAGAAGCTCGCGGCCTGCGGCATCCACGTGCTCGACGACGACCAGGAAGCCTTCGGCGCCGCGCTGATCTGGCTGGGCAAGGACCCCAACGCCAGCGGCGGCGACGAGATCGAGCTGGTCAAGCAGGTCTACGGCGCGATCCGCCCGCATGTGCGCACCTTCAACAACGCCGCCTACAAGGACGCGCTGGCCAATGGCGACGCCTGCCTGGTGATGGGCTACTCGGGCGATATCGGCCAGGCGCGCGACGTCGCCGTCGAGGCCGCCGAGGCCACCGGCAGGCCGGCGCCGGACATCCGCTACGTGATCCCGAAGGAGGGCGCGATCCGCTGGATGGACGTGATCGCGATTCCGAACGACGCACCGCACGCCGACAACGCGCACGCCTTCATCGACTACCTGCTGCAGCCGGAGGTGATCGCGAAGATCACCGACCACGTGGCCTATGCCAACGCCAACAAGGATGCGACCGCGCTGGTCGACCCGGAGATCGTCGCCGACCCGGGCGTGTACCCGCCGGAGGACGTGCGCGCCAAGCTGGTCGACCCGACCTCACTGCCAGAAGACGTGCAGCGCCAGCGCGTGCGGGCGTGGACCGCGATCAAGAGCGGGCGTTAGGCGCGGGATTGCCGGTGAAAGAGGGCGGTGGTGACCCGCAAGGCCCCCGGTTCGTCATCCCCGCGTACGCGGGGATCCATTTGGACTTTGACAGTTCAAGCGGGAGGCCGACTTTCCCTGGAGAAGATCAAAATGGATGACCAGCCTTCGGCTGTTGAAAAGCGCTTCCCGCTTGCGCGGGAATGACGGAGATGGGGGTTGAGGCATGATGATGCAGATTCCGCTTGAGCCGCGACCGGGTTCCGCCCACGGGCGAGGCACCCCCTGACATGGCCGCCCCCGCCCGCGCCACGCCGCCGCTCGAACCCTGGCGCGACGCCGCCGCACAACCCTTCGTGCGGATCGAAGGCGTCACCAAGACCTTCGGCAAGTTCTACGCTTGCGACGATATTTCTCTGGACATCTACCGCGGCGAGTTCTTCGCCCTGCTCGGTGGTTCGGGCTCGGGCAAGAGCACCCTGCTGCGGGTGATGGCCGGTTTCGAGATGCCGGACAAGGGCCGGGTGCTGATCGACGGCGTCGACGTCACCGACCTGCCGCCGTACCAGCGGCCGGTCAACATGATGTTCCAGAGTTACGCGCTGTTCCCGCACATGAGCGTCGCGCAGAACATCGCCTTCGGCCTGAAGCAGGACCGCATGCCCGCCGGCGAGATGAAGGATCGCGTGCAGCAGATGCTGGAGCTGGTGCAGATGGCGCAGCTGGGCAACCGCAAGCCCGACCAGCTCTCCGGCGGCCAGCGCCAGCGCGTCGCGCTCGCCCGCGCGCTCGCCCAGCAGCCCAAGCTGCTGCTGCTCGACGAGCCGCTGGGCGCGCTCGACAAGCGCCTGCGCGAGCGCACCCAGTTCGAGCTGGTCAACATCCAGGAACAGGTCGGCACCACCTTCATCATGGTCACGCACGACCAGGAGGAGGCGATGACGATGTCGTCGCGGATCGCGGTGATGGACGCGGGGCGGATCGTGCAGGTGTCGACGCCGGCGGCGCTGTACGAGTTCCCGGCGACGCGCTTCGTGGCCGAGTTCATCGGCGGCATCAACCTGTTCGAGGGCCGGGTGCTGTCGCATGACCTCGACACCGGCCTGGTGCGGGTGCAGTGCGACAACCTCGCCGAGCCGATCCTCGCGCGCCACGCCGACTTCGTGCCCGAGGGCACCGCGGTCAGCGTGGCGGTGCGGCCGGAGAAGATCGACGTGCACGAGGAGCGGCCGCAGGCGGACAACGTCGCGGTCGGCAAGGTGCGCGACATCGCCTATCTCGGCGACGTGTCGATCTACCACGTGCAGACCGAGGCCGGCGCGGTGATCCGGGTGCAGGAAACCCACGTCGAGCGCAGCTCCGAGCCGCACTACGACTGGGACGGCACGCTGTGGCTGAGCTGGCCGGCGACCGGTGCGGTGGTGCTGACGGCATGAGCCAGGTGCGCGGCGACGGCGGATGGCAGCTGTTCGCGGACGTGGTCCGCAACCTGTTCGGCTTCTTCCGCGTGGTCCGCGACGAGTTCCGCAGCAACCGCGGGCGGGTGCTGGTCACGCTGGTGCCGATGCTGTGGCTGGGGCTGTTCTTCGCGGTGCCGTTCCTGATCGTGGCCAAGATCAGCTTCGCCGAAGCGGTGTTCGGGCAGGTGCCGCCGTACACCGCGCTGGTCGAGCGCGCCGCCGACGGCGCCGCATCGCTGCGCCTGCACGTGTCCAGCTACGCGCTGCTGCTGCAGGACCCGCTGTACGTCGCCGCCTACCTGCGCTCGCTGCTGTTCGCCGGGGTGTCGACCCTGTTCTGCCTGCTGATCGGCTATCCGATGGCCTACGGCATCGCGCGGGCGAAGCCGGTGATGCGGCTGGTGCTGATGATGCTGGTGATCCTGCCGTTCTGGACCAGTTCGCTGCTGCGCACCTACGCCATGATCGGCATCTTCAAGGCCAACGGCTGGCTGTCGACCGCGCTTGCCGCGATCGGCGTGATCGATCCGGGCACGGCGGTGCTGCATACCAACCTCGCCGTCTACATCGGCATCGTCTACAACTACCTGCCGTTCATGGTGCTGCCGCTGGCGGCGACGCTGATGCGGCTCGACTTCACCCTGCTCGATGCCGCGGCCGACCTCGGCGCGAAGCCGGCGCAGTCGTTCCTGCGCATCACCGTGCCGCTGTCGATGCCCGGCATCATCGCCGGCTGCCTGCTGGTGTTCATCCCGGCGGTGGGCGAGTTCGTGATTCCCGACCTGCTCGGCGGCCCCGACGCGCTGACCATCGGCCGCGTGCTGTGGACCGAATTCTTCACCAACCGCGACTGGCCGCTGGCCTCGGCGGTGGCCGTCGCCATGCTGCTGCTGATCGTGATCCCGACCCTGGTGTTCGAGTACATCGAGAACAAGCGCGAACGGCGCGAGGCGGCGTCGTGAACCGGCGGCCGTGGTGGCTGTGGGCGGTGATCGCAGGCGGCTACGCCTTCCTCTACATCCCGATCATTTCGGTGATCGTGTACTCGTTCAGCGCCTCGCGCATGGCGACGGTGTGGGGAGGCTTCTCGCTGCGCTGGTACGGCGCGCTGTTCGACAACCAGCAGATCCTCGACGCGCTCGGCCGCAGCCTGGTGATTTCTGCCACGGCCGCGACCGCGGCGGTGTTCCTCGGCACCGCCAGCGGCATGGCGCTGTCGCGCTTCGGGCGCTTCCCCGGGCGCGGCCTGCTGAGCCTGATGAACTCGGCGCCGATGGTGATGCCGGATGTGATGCTGGGGCTGTCGTCGCTGCTGCTGTTCGTGGCCCTGCAGCAGATGACCGGCTGGCCGCAGCGCGGCATGGGCACGATCATGCTGGCGCACATCACGCTCACCACCTGCTACGTCACCGTGGTGGTGCGCTCGCGCCTGACCTCGCTCGACCGCAGCCTGGAAGAAGCGGCGATGGACCTCGGCGCGCGACCGTGGCGCGTCTTCTTCCTGATCACTCTGCCGCTGATCGCCCCGGCGCTGCTGGCCGGCTGGCTGCTCGCCTTCACCCTGTCGCTGGACGACCTGGTGATCGCCAGCTTCACCTCCGGCCCCGGCGCGAGCACGCTGCCGATGCTGATCTATTCCAAGGTCAAGCTGGGCGTGACGCCGGAGATCAACGCGCTGGCGACCTTGATCATCTCCGTGGTCGCGATCGGCGTGGCGGTGGCCGGCGTGTTCATGCACCGGATGGAGGCGCGGCGCGCCAACGGCTGATACCCGTTTGCGATCAACAACATGAAATGGCGCAGGAGCGCGCCATGCGCGCGACCGGGTCGCGATGACGCCCCGGCCGCAGGGGGCGCGGGCATGGCCCGCTCCTACGGCGCACAACTTTCGTAGGAGCGCCCCATGGGCGCGACCGGGTCGCGATGATGCCCCGGCCGCGACGGGTCGCGGGCATTCATCTTCCTGATCCGAATGGTCCGAAGGATCTCGCGTCCTGCGACGGAAAGGTGTACAAATGTACACCATGAGCCCCGCCGACACCCTGCCGCCGCAGCGCGCCGCCGTCCTCGACTTCCTGCGTCGGGAGCTGGCTGCCGGCCGTGCGCCGAGCCTGGCCGAGATTGCCGACGCCTTCGGTTTCGCCTCGCGCAACGCCGCGCAGAAGCACGTGCAGGCGCTGGTGGCCGATGGCCTGCTGGAGCTGGAGCGCGGTCGCAGTCGCGGCCTGCGCCTGCCCGGGCGGCCGGACCAGCTGCCGCTGCCGGTGCTGGGGCAGGTGGCCGCGGGCGTGCCGATCGGCGCCGACATCGGCAGCGACGAACTGCTGCTGCTCGATCGCGCGCTGTTCTCCGAGCGGCCCGACTACCTGCTCAAGGTGAAGGGCGATTCGATGCGCGACGACGGCATCTTCGACGGCGACCTGGTCGCGGTGAAGCGCGCCGGCGAGGCGCGCAACGGCCAGGTGGTGGTGGCGCGGGTCGATGGCGAGATCACGATCAAGCGGCTGGAGCGCTCGAAGGCGCGCATCCGCCTGCTGCCGCGCAATCCCGAGTACGCGCCGATCGAGCTGCGCGCGGGGCAGGACTTCGCCATCGAAGGCGTGTACTGCGGCCTGGTGCGGCGGGGCTGAGGCGCATGGCCGAACCCGTCGCCATTGAGCAGATGCTGGCCGCGCGCACGCTGTGGCACGCCGGACGCCATGCCGCGGTCGCGCCGGACGGCGAGGCGACCGGCTTCGACGCGCTCGACGCCCTGCTGCCGCAGCGCGGCTGGCCGCGGCGTGCGCTGACCGAGCTGCTGCTGCCGGCCGACGGGGTCGGCGAACTGGCGCTGCTGCCGGTGATC
>ENA-UOUJ01001223-UOUJ01001223.1-activated-sludge-metagenome-genome-assembly--contig:-NODE-1223-length-14154-cov-6.386127_pt1 | contig 14154 bp, 20 predicted proteins | sample MGYA00249839_ERZ747224 | MGnify/ENA primary metagenome ERZ747224 (study PRJEB28782, sample SAMN03220277) | activated sludge metagenome | biome: wastewater; feature: sewage sludge; material... | reverse complement strand
GCTCCATCCTCTCAGGAGTTGGAGCCTCCGGCAAACCCGGGGCGGTTCAGATCCCGGTCATCCACCACGCTATGGAACGGAATCGCGATGGGCGGCTTGTTTAGCACAGAGAGGAAGCGCGATGTTGAAATGGGCACTAGTGTTCTTCGTCATTTCGTTGGTTGCCGGCTTCTTTGGCTTTTCCGGCGTATCTGCTGGTGCCGCTACAATTGCAAGGTGGTTATTCTTTGCGGCGGTGGCGATATTCGTAGTCTTTCTGGTTATGGGAATTCTCGCCGGTGAAGTGCTTTTTTAATGATGCTGCCAGACCGGGGCGTTCCTTAAAACCATTACCTCTTCTTCCTTCGTTCAGGAGTGGCGGAAGACTCTAGCCCTCTTCCGCCCAAACAGAAAAGGGCCTCGTATGAAAACTCATATCATCTTACTAACTGCCGCAGCGTTTTCAGCAGTTTCACCGCTTGCGAATGCTCAGACGCCGGCTCCCGCTACGACGCCGGGGTCCGACGCGGGAGCGGCGACGGGTGCGTCTCGGAGCGGCTTGCGAGTCGCTGACAAGGCTACTGTTGCGCTTAAGTTCGTCACCGTAAAATCGGCCGACTTGATGAGTTCCAAAATCATAGGCACGAACGTTTATAACGACCAGAACGAGTCTGTCGGAGAGATCGTTGATCTGGCTATTGAGAACGGCAAAACGATTACAGGGGTCGTTGTCAGTGTGGGTGGCTTCCTCGGCATGGGAGAAAGCTATGTTGTTCTTGATCCGTCGACTGTGGTGTTGAATCGAAGGGACGACACCTGGAAGGCTTTTGTCAACACGTCCAAAGATAACCTGAAAGACGCGCCCAAATTCAAATACAGCAAGAACAAAAGCTGACGGGCTCTCGATCGACATAATTTGATGTGTCCGCGCAGCGCAGCCTCGGCCAGCATTGTCGCTGCGTTTCTGATGCAAGCGGAACTTTTCGGCACTCGTTCGGCACTCGAAGGCGTAGAGCCTCAACTACACTGAGGCATACGTCTTCGCGCGCCGCGACTACTACAACGCGCCCGATAGTCTTTAGAACTTTTTCAATTTGTCCACGAGTGGACGAGGGGGCTGTGCGCCGCTGCTGACCTACTGCACAAGCGCAGTACGGCACCGACCTTCCCTTGGTTTCAAACGCTTAGCCTCGATAAAGCGAGCCTTAGCGGATGTGGTTCATGGCTAAACCTCTTGCAACGTCTGCCATTCTTATTTTCTTTCTGCTCAGCACCGGAACACTAGTGCCATCGCAGACGTCTTTCTCGCCATCGGCAGAATCACCGGCAATAGAGCCGACGGTTACATCGAAAACACCCGTTAACGTCGCTCCGGCGGCGAATGATCGTGACATTTCCCGGCGTCTCGAAGGCATCCTCAAGTCAACCGGGTGGTTCGAAGCGCCACGGGTATCCGTTCGAGACGGTGTTGTGTCCTTAGATGGAACTACAAATACGCAAGAACATAAGAATTGGGCGGGGGATCTTGCTGAAAAGACGCAGGATGTCGTAGCGGTAGTCAATCGGCTCAAAGTCCAAACCGATGTAGGCGCGACGTTTAAAAAAGCAAACGCAGAATTCAAAGGACTTTACCAGCAAGTCGTTCAATCATGGCCGCTCATTGTTCTCTCAATCTGCATAATAGCCATCGCGTGGCTTCTCGCCAAGTTGGTGGCGCTGCTTGCGCATCACTTCCTCTCTCGCCGTGTTACCTCGCCACTTTTGCTCACGGTAATGGTGCGAGCTTTCTCCGTCCCAGTATTTCTTGTCGGCGTCTACTTTATTCTTCAGGTGGCGGGACTCACACGGTTGGCTCTTACTGTTCTGGGAGGAACGGGCCTTATCGGTATAATAATTGGATTCGCCTTCCGCGACATCGCTGAAAACTTCCTTGCCAGCCTCCTGCTCAGCATCCGAAACCCCTTCCGAAGCGACGACCTCGTTGAAGTCGCCGGACACACGGGAATTGTTCAAAACCTGAATACACGAACAACCATCCTGCTCAGCTTAGTGGAAGTCACGTGCAGATTCCAAATGCAATCGTGTACAAAAACACCATCGAAAACTTCAGTAGCAATCCGACTCGTCGTGCGACCTTCACCATTGGCATCGGCTATGAGTCGTCGGCAGCTATAGCTCAGAAGCTAGTTTCTCAAGTTCTACATGAGCATCCCGCTGTGTTAGATGCTCCCGAGCCGCTTGTGCTGGTGGAGGAGCTCGGTGCCGCGACTGTCAATATCCGCATCACCTATTGGTTCGATAGCGCCACCCATGCCCCCGAGAAAATTACTTCGGCGCTCCTACGACAAACGAAGAACATACTGAATGAAGGCGGGATCGTCCTTCCTGATCCTGCTCGAGAAGTTGTCTTTCCAAGAAGCGTACCCGTCACGTTCCCTAAAAGCAGCATAGAAGGGGGGGTACGATCTCATTCTGATTCCATCATGCACGGAGAAGCGCTGCGGGGAGATGATGCCAGGAACGCCACCGAGGGCGAAGGCGACTTGTCCAGTGAAACAAAGGACATTCGCGAGCAGTCCGAAAAGATTGCCCGGGAAACCAACGTAAATCTCTTGAAGAATTAAGCTCGAAAGTTCGACCGGTAGTATTGTCCGTTCGCGCCACGAGCGCATGATCCCGCGAATGCGGCCGCCGCACGTCACGCCTTTTTGTTTCGCTAAAATCGGCTTTCTTTCGGAACCATACGTGGGCTCTTTGATTGGTCTTTCGTCCCCACGTTGTGCCAGTGCTCCATTAAAACAAATCTTACTGAAGGAAAACACGATGAAAACCACCCTTGCGGCAGTTGCATTCGCGACAATGTCCATATCGCCGGTGCTGGCCCAATCCTCGCCAAGTCCTCAAGAAAAGAGTACCAGTGCCGAAGTTAATTCACGGAAAACAGCCGCTCATAAGATCAAGCATCAGTTAGAACAGGCAGGCTTCTCCGATATCAAGTTTCTCGCAAAAACCTTTGTGGTTCAGGCGAAGTCACAAGACGGCGACGAGGTGCTTATGACGTTTGGACCACATGGCCAAGCGGTTTCTGAGGCAATCCACTCCACGGGTTCTTCTTCGGATAACAGCCCGTCTACGAGCTCCCAAAACGGATCGCGTTGAAAGGTGTAAATCGGGCGGACAGTCACTTTCTGCTTCTACTGCTCCGTTCGAGTTTTGCCGTCTGTTAGTCGGAACGTGGTTACCGACTTGGTCGATACAGTCCCGCGCCCGGATCACAGTATCCAAGTCTGATCGTGGAACTCGAGGTTTAGCATGGCCAGCACCTCGGGCGGCTGGGTGCATGGGAGCGTCGCGTTGATGCCACCCGGAGGTTACGCGACGGGCGAATTCAGAGAGGCTTCTTGCTCTTGCACAGGCACTGCGGTCGTTCCGTCTACCGCAAACCGTCGACGCAGGAGGCCGAAATCTCGCCGAAGCTCCATCGGAAACCGCTACGGATCACAGACTGCGATGAATTCGAATACCCTTGGGCAACGAGTGGCTATCGTCACCGGCGCGTCGTCCGGCATCGGGCGGGCCACCGCGATAGCACTCGCGGCGGCGGGCGCAACGGTCATCGTAAACCATTTCCCGTCGGAGGACTCTCGCATTGACGCTGAATCCCTCGTCCAAGAGATCGGTGATGCCGGCGGGCGCGCCATCGCGATCGCTGCGGACATCAGCAGCGAAGATCAGGTTGAAGCCATGTTCGCCGAGACGCTCAATCGGTTCGGCAAGCTCGACATCCTGATCAACAATGCCGGTATTGAGCGGCCTGCACCAGTTCAGGACATGACACTTGCTAATTGGCAGGCGGTCATCGATGTCAACCTGACCGGCCAGTTCTTATGCTCGCGTGAGGCGGCGCGCGCATTCCTGAACCATAAGAGCAGCGAGCGGACTTCCGGCGCCATCGGCACGATCATCTTCGTGAGTTCGGTACACGCGATTATTCCCTGGGCCTTTCAGACAAACTATGCGGCCTCGAAGGGGGGCGTCTCTCTCCTTATGCGATCGCTCGCCCAAGAGCTGGCACCGATGAAGATACGGGTGAACTCGGTAGCGCCCGGCGCAATCCGAACGCCGATCAATCACGAGGCTTGGACGAGCGATGAGAAAATGGCCCAACTACCGAAACTCATTCCTTATGGGCGCATCGGTGAGCCTGAGACGTCGGCCGGGCCATCGTCTGGCTTGCGTCCGACGCGTCCGACTACGTCACGGGTAGGGCACTCATTATTGATGGTGGCATGACGCTCTATCCCGCGTTCCGCGGCCAAGGCTGAGAAAGGGAAGATCGGGCATGTCGAAGCCTATCGAGGACTATGGCATCATCGGGAACATGATTTCCGCAGCGCTCGTGAGCCGCGACGGGTCAATTGATTGGCTTTGCTTGCCGCGCTTCGACTCCGCTGCGTGCTTTGCTGCCCTTCTGGGCAACCCCGAGCATGGCCGTTGGCTTTTGACGCCTGAGGATCCCGCCTGCCGCATCAGCCGGCGCTACGTCCCCGGAACCGCGGTGCTTGAGAGTCGCTTCGAGACTGCGACAGGGTGCTGCACGCTTACTGACTTCATGCCTCTTACTCATGATGAAGAGAAAGTCGACGTCGTGCGCATCGTGCGTGGCATATCGGGCGAGGTCGCGATGAGCATGGAGCTGATCCTTCGTTTTAACTACGGGCAGGTCGTTCCCTGGGTACGACGCCGCGATTACGGCCTAAGCGCCGTCGCCGGCCCCGACGCGGTCGAATTGCACACCGCCGTTGCCCTGGTGGGCCGGAACATGACAACGACGGCTCGTTTCACGATTCGGGAAAACGAGGAGGTGCCTTTCACGCTCTCCTATCATCGCTCCCACAAGATGCCGCACTTCGTTCCGGATAGTTCTGAGACCATGGACCGTACGATTTCGTGGTGGCAAGAATGGTCGAAACGATGTCTCTTTGACATCAAGCATCACGTATGGCGCGATGCGGTCATCCGCTCCCTCATCACACTTAAATTGCTGACTTGCGGACCGACTGGGGGCATCGTGGCTGCGCCCACGACGTCGCTTCCAGAAGCGATCGGCGGCAGCCGCAACTGGGATTATCGCTATTGCTGGCTGCGGGATTCGGCGCTCACTTTGTACGCGCTATTGAACGCGGGTTATCGTGAGGAGGCTGAGGCCTGGCGGCAATGGTTATTGCGCGCTGCTGCCGGGCGTCCTGAGCAGCTCCATATCATGTATGGCATCGCTGGCGAACGCTGGCTGCCAGAGAATGAGGTTCCCTGGCTGCCGGGCTATGAGGAGAGTTCCCCGGTCAGGATCGGCAACGAAGCAGTCGGCCAGATACAGCTCGACGTCTATGGCGAACTGATCGAAACGTTGCATGCTGCGCGGGAAGCTGAACTGGCGCCGCTGGCCGAAGCCTGGCGCTTGCAAAGCGTCCTTCTCGACCATCTTGAGACGATCTGGCGAAAGCCGGACAACGGCATATGGGAAGTACGGGGAGAACCGCGAGCCTTCACCCATTCCCGGCTGATGTGCTGGGTCGCCTTCGACCGCGCTATCAAGTCCGCCGAGCATTTCGGTTTGGATGGCCCGGTTGATCGCTGGCGGGAGCTTCGCGACATGATTCACGCTGATATTTGCGAAAACGGCTTTGATCCCCATCGCAATAGCTTTACGCAGCACTATGGCGGCAAGGCTTTGGATGCGAGCCTCCTGCTCATCCCACAGGTTGGTTTCCTCCCTGCCGACGACCCGCGCGTAATCGGCACGATCAGGGCCATCGAGCAGGACCTCATCTGCAATGGGTTCGTGCTGCGATATTCGACAGATCAGGTCGATGATGGGATCGGCGGCGAAGAAGGCGCGTTCTTCGCCTGCAGCTTTTGGCTGGCCGACGCCTATGTGATGCTCGGACGCATCGATGATGCGTCAAAACTCTTCGAGAGCCTTTTGGCCATTCGCAACGATCTCGGGCTGCTCGCAGAAGAATACGATCCCATTCGAAAGCGGCTCGTTGGCAACTTTCCGCAAGGCTTCTCCCATATCGGACTCATCAATACAGCCTTCAACCTGATCGATGCGAGCGGCCCGGCGCAGCAGCGCTCCAAGAGAGTCGCCCCGACAGATGGCCGAGCGCGGTGAGCGATTTCTAGCTGAACCGATTTGACTATCGGCCCCGATACAAAATTGACGATTGGGATGCTCAGCCCTGCCATCGAAAGAGCGCCGAACTGGGTGCCGAGTCTGTTTCGTGAACAGGTAAGATATTGACGCTAACCCCACTCGTGCACTCCGAGCCGCGTCAGTGAAGCGACCGCAGTAAAGATGATCTTTAAAACGTTTGGAGAAAGCATGTCGAATTCAGCTATCAGAGGTGATACCCATGGCTTCGGTCGACGCATGTTTCGAAAATTTGTGCATCGGGCATCATATAACTTCATTCTGTCTTCCAAGCGAACCCGGAATGTGACGATCGGAGATCTTCGCTTAACCATACCTCCAGCGGTATTTCATCCGGGCATCTTCGTCACCAGTCGAATGTTTGCGAACTACGTACGCTGTCAAAGCTTCCGCGGCCCTCACGGTAGGCGAGATTGGTACAGGTTCTGGCATACTTGCGTTATCGGCGGCATGCGCGGGCGCAAGTAAAGTTGTCGCACTTGATATCAACCCGGCCGCTGTAGCAGCCGCAGCGACCAACGCGACGCAAAACCAAATGTCTCACATCGTAGAAGCGCGCCTCTCCGATCTTTTGAGCGCCGTTGAAATCGGTGAGTGCTTCGATGTGATCATCAGCAGCCCTCCTTCATTTGCAGGTGAGCCAAAAGACATGATCGACCGAGCATGGCATGCGGGTGATGGCTATCGACACCTGGAAGGACTCTTCGGGCAATCCTACAGTCATCTTAAATCCCGTGGGGAGATGCTGATACTTCTTTCGTCAGATACAAATGTAGCCTTGTTTTAAAGAGTGGGCCACAAACGTCGGATTTTCATGGCAGCAGGTTGCCAACAAATCCATTGGTGTTGAAACGTTTATGATCTTCCACTTATGCAAGTAATACTCCCGCTGGTCTTAAAATGCTGGGGCCGCCACCATCATTTGCGTACTTGTCGTTGGCTAATCCACCAAATGAGACCGCTGAGGGCGATGATCACAATCACGGCTCCCGTAATAAACACGCGCGACTGCTGCAGCCAGGCAAGGCTCGGGGTAGCTACGAACAAGGCTCCCCCGACAGCTGAGATTTGCCAAGCTCTGGCCTGCACCCCTGCGACGAAAGTTCCCAATGCCAGAAGCGTCATCATCGAGAGATCTGTTGCATTGACATTGAAGACGCCTTGAACCCCGGCGTTAAACATTAAAAAGATGGAGAGCAAGACCGCGCACCAATCCAATGTAAGCCTGAATACGAGATCCAGACGCTCGCGCGAAGTCACAAAATTGTTCCATCCAGATACAATCGACATGGCGGCAAACACCGGTGTTAGGGTAACCCAGTAAATTACAGGCAGCCGAAAAACCACGCCCGCTAGCACTAACAATAGCATCGAAATATAGGGCGTATCGTGGCGCAGCCAGCGAAGTAACACATGGCCCTGAACTTGGTCAGTCTCGGGGCTGGCTTCGGTTTTTCCCGACGTAGGCCAGTCCTCGGGATCCACAATAGCTGTAGGTTTGCTAATGGCATCTGTGGATGTCGCATCCGCTGCATCCGCCGACGCAGCGACACGATCGCTTTTGGCAGCATGGTCGCCGCCGAAGTTTCTCTCGTTTGCCGCCAAATTTATGCCCTTCAGTCCCGAACCCCCAAAAGAAAACGCGGAAGCGCTGAATCGTTCCGGCGTGCCGGCATTGGAGATCGGAAATCGCCTCCAATGGTCGTTGAGCCCCGATCGGAAATAGACAAGTTGTAAGCGGCCGCCTTGGCTTGCAGAGCCTGGCGAGCCGCTTCCGCGGCGCCGAGCCCGACTTAGTGCGCCATGCCACGGCCGGACTCGTCACAAGCGCTCATGCACCGGCGGCATGAATCGGCGCAAATCCGACAATGTTCGTGCATCCCGGCATGTTTTTCGCATTCCTCGGCGCAGAGCCGGCATGCTGCGGCGCAGGCATGAAGCATTCTGCGGATCATCTCCTCGTCAAAACCCGTCCGACGGGTCGCAATCCTGCCCGTGATGCTGCAGACGTCCGCGCAATCAAGGTTCAGTCGGATGCACTGAGTGAGCGATTTTACGTTGTCTTCCGCAAGACAGGCATCTGCGCAGGACGTGCAGGTCTGTGCGCAGGAGTAGCACTCCTCGATGCAACGAATAAGCGCGTCGTTGGTCTGTCCGCGCACTTGCGGGTGGGTGTTGATAATTTCTTGCACCTGCATGGAAATCTCCTTTTCTGGGTCTTTCGCCCTCCTCTTCAATGGGCGCGCAAAGAAAAGGTTTCCCTGCTGCTAGCGGGCTCCGGAACATCGAGCATCTTCTTCGGTTGGAGGCGCTAACGTTCGTTTCCTCAACTGGTGCAATGATTGGCGCCCCCATCCTCGTCACCTTGGTCGCAATATTAAGGGTGAAAGGCACAAGCAGGACATTCTGGGACACCCAACACTCACCTATCCGATAACACTGATGCGGTTAAGGCTGCCAGGATCTCGGATGAGCGCTCCGCCTGCTGTTCGAGTCGGCTCGTATAGCAACAAAAACCGGATCAAGAGCTTTTGAGCGTGAGTTCCGTCGCAGCGAAGAAAGAGCGGAACGGATCCTTGAGCGTTTCGATTGGTTTTTTCGCGGAGCGACTCAACGCGACCGGGTTGCAGCTGCTTCGCGGAGCTGAAATAGGCATCCTGTCTGGAATACAGGTGGTTTCGAGAGCTATATTTCAGATACGAAACCAACATTGGAGCGACTACTGATGAAAAACCCATTTGCAATGGCTGCCCTTGTCATCGGGCTGGCTTTTGGCTCGTCTTCCGCTTCGTTCGCTGGCAACGTCGACGGTGGTGCTCACCCACGAAGCGGCGTACCCACTGTCGGCGAGCAGGGAGCCAACACCGCCAGGGGCATAAGCAGAGACGATACGCCGCATTCCCGCAAAACAGGCAACTATAGGAAAAATCGGCACTATGGCCACTCCCGAGGTCGGCACTACGGCCACTCTCGTGGCCGGCACTATGGTCACTATGGCCATCGTCATTACCGCCCGCAATATAGAGGCTACGGCTACACTCCGCAGTATTATGGCGGTGGTTACGGGGGGCCATACTACGGCGGCAGAGGATATGGTTATGGTGGCCCGAGCGTAACGTTCGGCTTCGGCGGAGGAGGATACCGTTGGTAAGACAAAAGCCCGCAGCGATGCGGGCTTCTCCCTAAGCAGATGGCACGCCAGACTGAAAAGAAGGATGTGCAAGTGCGCCATGAAAATCGCTAGCTTCCTCCCTCGAAGCAAATTCCCGTTATAAAATGACGTTCGCAGGCTTGCGTTCGGATAAGGAGATTTCGCCGGACTGACCGGACGCCACGCTCATTCAGGCCGGTGGCAATTTCGGCCAGGCTCACGGCACCAGATTTGCGAACGGCGTCCAAGGCCGGCAACACTCCCCGCACAAACCGATAAACAGTTCGGTCCCGCTAACACAAAAGGCTCACCCCATTGCGAGTGAGTGAGCCTTCTGTGCGTCATGAGTACTTGAAGGATACCACCATTCACACCTAGTGCACCGTGTGAAGCCGGGAGCGCAATCGGGCGTTCTCATCACCGACGAATGCCAAGGGCCCGCGCGACGATGGCTGACAATGCAGCAGCCGGACTCGAGTTCAGTGCACTAGTGCGCACAGTCGGTCCCACTGCCGCCCTTCCGCACCCCTCTCCGAGGGATGCATCCTCCGGCCGCCGACCCTGCCGCAAATTGGGAACGATGGTCTGATTGGCGGATTGGTTTCGAAACCTAAAGGAGTGTTCTTTATGACCGATCCGGAAACCCGACCCAGTGTGGGCAAAGACGTGCACCAGGACCCGGCAGGCGACAGCCCGCCGCCCGCTCCCGATAACATGCGCCCCTCCAGCAACTTGGTTTCCAGCGACAAGTACAACGGGAAAGCCGTCTACGGTGCCGAGGACAAGAAAGTAGGCGCGATCGAATCCGTCATGGTCGATAAGTCTAGCGGCGAGCCCGCTTACGCCGTGCTCAGCATCGGCGGCATTCTCGGCATGGGCGCCGAGCATTACCCGGTGCCTTGGCGGCTGCTCCGATTCGACTCCGAGCTGGACGGCTACCGCAGCGACATCAGCGGCAACCGGCTGAAGGGCTATCCGAAGAGCGTGTTCGGCAGCTCGGGCTCCGAGCTGTTCGACTGGACCGCGGAACGCGCGGAGCTCGATTCTTATTACGCCAACATCGATACCGTAACGACGAAGGAAGGCGAGGAGAATCCTTTGACGCGAAGCACCGGCTGACCCGGCAGGTCACCAGGCGCCGCGTAAGGTCCCAGGACGCACGAAAGTCACGCTCGACGACAAAGGCCCCTCGGCGGGGCCTTTGGCGCGTCTCGCGGGCGAGGGCCTATGCGTCGGGGGCCGCTCGCAGGAACTTGTCGCCCGCCATGATGCCTCCCGTGATGAAGCCTATCAGCGCTGAGAGGCCAGGAATGCGAGCGCAGTCCGCAGCTCGGTCCAGCTCTGGATGCCGGTCAGGCTGGTGAGGGAGGAGGCGCTGGGAACGCGCCGGCGATGGCCTCCGCGCGCGAACCGCATGAGCACGGACTCGCCAGCTTGGGCTTGTAGTTCTGCTTCACCAGCACGTTCTTGCCGTGGCAGAGCAGATGCGGGCGTAGCATGTCCTGTCGCCCATGCGCACCGAACCGATGGAGACGAGCGATATCTGGTTGCCGCCGCCGTTCGCCTCATACAACACGCTCTCGACGCGAAGGCCGTCGACAGAGCAGTAAATAGGAAACTGCGTCTGGTACGCGATATCGCCGAAGCGCCCGACGTTCGCATCGATGCATTATGCCGCCTGAAGCTGGGGTCGTTGAACTGGCTGGAATAGGCTTCGACAGCAACGCGGCATTATAACCACAATCGGGTATGTTGATATGAGATGCGCCGGGCTAGAGCATTTTCCGACCGGAATGAATCGTTTGGGATTCCCAAAACGGCGCGAGTCAGCTTCAAGCTGCATGCTGGCGAAGGAGGTCAGCATGCATGGCTAAGGCGCTTTCCGTTGATCTTCGTCAAAGGGTGGTCGCCGCGATTGATGGTGGCTTGTCCTGTCGACAGGCCGCCGAGCATTTTGGTGTCAGCGCGGCCAGCGCGATCCGCTGGCGCGGTCGCCTCAAAGAAGCTGGCGACATCGTTCCTAAACGCCAGGGGGGGACCGCAGATCGCAGCGCATCGAAACATACTCACAATTGATTTTGGACGCGGTGGCAGTGAAGCCGGATATCACGCTCGCCGAGTTGCGAGACCTGTTGAAACGTCGTGGGATATCGGCCGGCATTGCTTCGCTCTGGCGTTTCTTCCAGCGCAGAAAGATCACACTTAAAAAAAGACAGCGCACGCCGCCGAGCAACGGCGCAGCGATATAAATGCCGCGCGAGAGGACTGGTTCGAAGGGCAAATCGATCTCGACCCTGAGCGCCTCGTCTTCATCGACGAAACCAGCGCCAACACCAAAATGGCGCGGCTTTACGGGCGCTCGCCACGCGGCGAGCGATGCCGTGCCGCCGTCCCACACGGACATTGGAAGACGACAACATTCACCGCTGGATTGCGCTCCGACGGTCTGATCGCTCCGCTTGTTCTGGACGGCCCCATGGATGGCGAGGCTTTCCTGGCCTATGTCGAACAATTACTCGCGCCTTCGCTACGGCCGGGCGACACCGTCATCATGGACATGTGTGGACGCCCCCGTTGGTGCAAGAAGAATCTTTTCGAACAGCACAGAGCGTGGTCGGGTGCTGACATGTGTCCGGCCTCTGATGCAGCTATCACATGCCGCGGGCCCGTATGGGAGTTCGCGGAACGGGTCCAATTCAACTTGGCGCGCTCGAGGCGCATGTCCATGATCTGGTTCTCCCGCTCCCGTCTCGTGACCGTAGCGCCATACTCTCCGTTCGACCTTCTCACACCTTGGCAGCCTGCTCGAGGAGCAGACTATCCTGCTACGGCCGGCATTCGATAAGTTCCGCCTTGAGCCATCAATGCCCACACGATGCGTGCGGTCTTGTTGGCCAGGGCGACGATTACCAGCATGGGTGGCTTGCGCTCAAGCATTCGAGAGAGCCAGGAATCCCTTGTCGATCCCTTCCGCATGGCCCAGCGAACGGCGGCGCTCGCCCCGATGATTAGCAGCCGCCGCAGGGTTCGTTCACCCATGCGGGACGTCTCACCGAGCTTCTGCTTGCCGCCTGAGGAGCGTTGCAGCGGCGTGAGGCCGAGCCACGCCGCGAAGTCGCGACCTCTCTTAAAGGTTGTCGCCGACGGGGCCAGCGCAGCAAGTGCCGTTGCCGTGATCGGTCCTATGCCGGGAATGGTCATCAATCGCCTGGCTTCTACATCCTCCCTGGCGCGCCGGGCGATCTCGCGGTCGAGCACGGCCACTTTCTCACCCAGCGACCGCAACTGCGCAACGAGCAGGGACAGGATCGGGCGCGCTGCTTCAGGGACGGCGTTATCTTCGTCCTCAATCGCCGCGACAAGCCTGGCGGCATGGAAGAGACCCTGTGCAGCCACGAGTCCGAATTCGGCAAGATGACCCCGTATTGCATTGATCGTCTGGGTCCGCTGACGAACCATAAGATCGCGAACGCGGAACACCATTGCCGCGGCCTGTTGCTCTTCGCTCTTTGCCGCTACGAACCGCATGGTAGGCCTCTGGGCTGCTTCACAGATCGCTTCGGCGTCAGCGGCATCGTTCTTCTGCCGCTTCACGAAAGGCTTGACGTATCCCGGAGCAATGAGCCGGACATCGTGCCCCAGCTTCGCAATCTCCCGCGCCCAATAATGGCCGCCGGCGCATGCTTCCATGGCAACCGTGCAGGCCGGCTGAGCAGCAAGAAACCGAAGTACATGATCGCGGCGAAGCTTCTTCCTGAACAGTACAGCTCCCGACGCATCCGAACCGTGCGCCTGGAACATGTTCTTCGCCAGATCCAATCCGATTGTGTTAACTTCCAACATGGACGCCTCCGTTCCAGTGATGATCAACGACACCACTTTGGCACAGCGATGCCGTCAGGGGCGTCCACCCCATCAACTTGCCCGCTCACAAGGTCCATGGCGTTCGAGAGGCCATTCAGACGGCCGGAGCAAGCCTGCTCTATCTCCCGCCCTATAGTCCGGACTTTAACCCGATCGAGATGGCCTTCTCTAAATTGAAGGCGCTGTTGCGCGCCGCTGCCGCCCGCACCATGCCAGATCTCTGGCAAGCAATCGCCAACGCTCTCAAATGCTTCTCACCCGATGAATGTCAAAATTATCTCGCCGCTGCTGGATACGACGCAACCTGATCGGAAAATGCTCTAGAAGCAAATTCCCGCTTATAAAAGCAGTCACACTCGGGATTGGGCTTGGATAAGAAGGTTTCGCACCGATGATCGGTGCCACCTGCCACCAGAGGCCGACCGCACGCCGCGCTCATTCAAGGCGGTGGTAATTTCAGCCAGGCTCACTGCACCAGAATTACGAACGGCATCCAGAGTTGGCAACACGCTCCGCACAAACCGATCGACAGCCTGCCTTTGAACTGCGCGGCCAGTTTCGCCGGCGCTGCGCAAATTCGTTGGATTGCCCAGCTTCGCACCGGCAGCCCTCTTTGCTTGTAAAGCCGCCCTTGTCCGCTCGCCTATCAGCCGGCGTTCCTTTTCTGCGAGCGCAGCATAAAGGTGGAGCATGAAGGGGTCGGCATCGCGTCCCAGCTCAGCCACCATGAACGGCACCCGCTGGGCCATCAGGCCCGAGACGAAGGCGACATCGCGGGAAAGGCGGTCGAGTTTGGAAACGACGATGCTGCACTTTGCTTTGCGAGCCGCCGCCAATGCGGCCGCCAGCTGCGGCCGGCGGTCCAAAGCGTCGGCGCCTTTGCCCGTTTCGGCCTCCGTGTATTCGCCGATGATTGCGAGGCTCTCAGCCGCCGCGAACCGTTCAA